>Ga0123357_10000475_pt1 | contig 39081 bp, 32 predicted proteins | sample TergutEmb28metaG_FD_89873 | JGI IMG/M metagenome (GOLD analysis project Ga0123357, IMG submission 89873) | Embiratermes neotenicus P4 segment gut microbial communities from Petit-Saut dam, French Guiana - Emb289 P4 | ecosystem: Host-associated > Arthropoda: Insects > Digestive system > Gut ... | reverse complement strand
CCGCCTGCTTTCGCCTCTCGTGCTGTGCTTCCCGCGACAGCCTGCGTCCGTCTTCTTTGTCCATGCAAAATTATATAACAATGACTTGATGTTTGCCAACGCTTAATTGCCGGGTGAATAGGATGGCAAAGCGGGACGGCCAGCAGGGGAGCCGAGGCTCCCTAAGTTAAAGCGCTGGCGGCTTGTCTTTCAACCACTCGCGCATGATGGTGTTAATCCGCGTCTGCCAACCCTTACCGGTGGCGCGCAGACCTTCGAGAACATCGATGTCCATACGCAATGAGACCATCTGTTTCACGGGCCGCTCATAAGGCGGACGCCCTCTACGGGGCTTGACTGTAACAACTTCTGGCATGGTGAGAACTCCCTTCTGTTGCGGTGATCAGGTTTGTGATGCCGCGACCTATGCCGCGATCCGGAAAAACCAGGGGTATCAGCCCCTAGCGGTCAACTTGCTAAAGTAGTTTACTCAAAGTGGTTACTAATAATTGTATATCCAAAATCAACCATAGTGACGAAAACCCTGGATATTTTTTCATTTTTGTCAATCTCCTGCCTATTGTTGTAAACCGGCGTTCCGCGAACCCGTTCTACCTCCAAAACCGGATCATCATGCCCGCAGCAAGGCCGCCGTGCCTGTCTCCCGCCGAACTTTTTTATGTTACGACGGTGCTTCCGCCGACATGTTCCCGAGTCTGCCACCGCCCAAAGTGCGCCATATTTCACTCAAACCGGAAATCCTGGCTGGATGTGTGGCCTTTCCTCCCTACGCAAGCTCAACTATCTCCGTAAGATGCCGTAAATAAAGGGGAATCCATACGGAGCCACTGCAATGAATATAAGGCCTATTCACAATGAAAACGATTACAATGCAGCCCTGGTTCGCGTCGATGCGCTATGGGACGCCATACCCGGCAGCCCGGAAAGTGATGAACTGGAGATACTCGCGGTACTTATCGACAACTACGAAGGGGAGTCCGTGCTGGAATCCGACCCTATTGAGGCAATTACCTACTTCATGGAACAGCGGGGGCTATAAGGGAACATTCCGCGCCAAGGGCGCGCTGACTCAACGCCTTCCTCAAGAGGAAGGTGTTGAGTTATTGTTGCTGCTTGCTAGGGTCGATCTGTTCCCAGGCGCCATGAATTTCGCCAAGCAGGGTAAGCACTTCCTTCATGGCGGGAATGTCGTTCTTCATGTTCGCCCATAGCAACCTGGAAACCATATAGTCATATAGAGCCGCGAGCCGTGCCGCCAGCTCACCGCCCTGCTCCATGTCCAGGCTCACCTTGAGGCCATTGCTGATGATCTCAATGGCCTTGGAGAGATTTGCGCCGCGCCCTGCGATGTTACCCTGCTCTGCATGTACCTTAGCAACGTTGATCGCCGTCTCAGCCCCTTCGAACAGCAGCACAATCAGCCGGTGAGGGCTGGCCGTGTTGATGTCGGATTCACGTCCCGTGTCCGCGTAAGCTTTAGCCCGGTTGCCAGGTTTTCCAAACATGGTCTCTTCCCTTACTCATCGATGGGACGCCGAAGGCGGCATCCCCTATTTACTATCTCTCGGTAGCAAAATCATTTGCTGTTATTTGCGGTAATGGAGGTCAACTGCTGCGTGAGATAGTTACTGGTTTGGTTCATGCTCGCTATCAGGGTATCGAGGGCGCCGAACTGCTTGCGGTAACGTGCCTCAATTGTCACCATCCGAGCCTCCAGCGTTTCCTGGCGTTTCCCCAACGCGCTGACACTGTTCCGCAGGCTGGTTGTAGCCGATTCGACCAACCCGCCGGTTCCCACGAGTTTGTTCAACCCGGAATTGAAGCGATCCCCGATTTGGGCAGTGAAGCTAGCAACCACTGACGGATCGTTATTGATCGCTGCGGCAAGCTTGTCACTATCGAGCGAAAGCGTGCCATCTTTCTGGAAGGTAATGCCCAGGCTGGAGAGCATCATGCCTTGGCCGTTCTGATCTACAATGTCGCCGCTCTGGCCAAAGACCAGGTTCCGAAGCGTGGACTGCGCATCCCGCAGTATGCTATTGCCGTTGAGTGCCCCTGCGGTTTTCGTATCGGCATCATAGGAGCCTAGCGAACTGACAGTGTTGACGACGTCATTGAAGGCCTTGACGAAATCCCCCAGGCTTTTCTGGAGCTTATCGGAGTAATCCGCGCTTATCGTAATGGCCGTGGGTGAACCGGCTTCTGTGACGGCCTTCAGTTGAAGGGTCACGCCCGTCACTGCGTCTTTGACGGTATTGGAGGAACTGGTGATATCGACCCCGTCGATCTTCAACTGCGCGTCCTGCGGCGTTTGCACCACAGTCGCGGAGCCTGTCACGCCCGCGCCGCCGACAGTGAAGGCGTTTTCTACACCCTCCTCGCCTGTCAGGACGAGTTGCTGCCCGCTGCTGCCGTTGACGATGGTCGCCGTGACGCCCTTATTGGCCTGGTTGATGGCATTCGCTATCGCACTCAGGTTGTCGCCCGATGGCGTTACCGAAAAATTTTTCGTGTCGTCGGCAAAGGTGAACTCAATCGAGCCGCTGCCGGTAAAATTGCTGGCATCAAATCGTGATTTCTGCGCCTGCGCGAGTTGGGTTACTTCCAGGCTGTAGCTGCCAGAAAGCGCCCCGCCCCCGACGGTGATGGAAGCCACGTTCTCATTGCCAACGGTGCCTTTGTACGTACCGAATTTGTCCAGTGCGGACTGCAATACATCCGGCTTCAAGTTCTTGGCCGCCGTTTGCAGCGCCGAGAGCTTGCTTGCCAGCGTGCCCATCGCGGAAATTTTCGTGTTGTAAGAGGAGACCTGCGTTTGCAGTGCATCGATAGGTTGCCTCTCGATCTTCATGAGGTTTTGAACCAGACCTTCCAGATCTAACCCGGAACCTACGCCCAGTGAAGTGATTGTTGCCATTGCCTGACTCCTTCAAATTCAAACGCGCAAAAGAAGAACCGCGCCCATGCGCGCAACCCGAAGAACCTTCCCCGGTTTTCTCATGCTTCCTGCTTTAAGAACAAACCCGATACTTTGCTGAGCGCCTTGGTCAGCGCCAGTATCTCCTTGGATGGGATCTGTTTGATAACTTCTTTTGTTTCGTTATCCATTATCTTGACTACTACTTTGCCCAAGTCTTTATCTACCGAAAATTGCAAAGAAGTCACATAGGGACTGATAAATTCGTTCAGCTTGTCTACGCTTTCCTGCACTGCCTGTTCCTGGCTTACCGCGCTGGTGCTGGTTTCTTGCCCGGTAGCGCGTGCTTCGTCGGTGTCCGAAGTGGCGGGCGCGCCAGTAGCCCCAACAGACTGGGGCGGGGAAGGCTGCGACGGGGGCTGCGAAATACGGGCGGGCAAACCCGCTCCCGCGATAACGCTGTTGATGCCAATGATTTCCACGATTCGACCCTCTTTGGTTGTGCCGCAGGGAGCACCAGCCCCTTGGCTGCTGCTCCCCCCTGTTCAACCGTTTGTGCCGGTTGCCGCTTAAGTGGTTATCGCAATAGTGACAGCACGTTCTGCGGCAAGGCGTTTGCCTGCGACAACATGGCCACACCAGCCTGTTGCAGCACTTGTGCACGCGCCAAGTTCGCAGTTTCCGAAGCGTAGTCCGCATCCATGATCCGACTGCGAGCCGCGTCCGTGTTCTCTTGCGCCGCCGACAGTTGGGTGAGCACGCCTTCGAAACGGTTCTGGATCGCACCCAGGGACGCACGGTTGTTGTTGATCGTGTCGATGGCTGCGTCGAGTACGCTGATTTCAGCCAAAGCGAGCGATCCATCTGAGCCGGTAATGGAACCTACAGTGGAGATGTTCACTGCGTCGATCTGGATTCCGATCTGCGATTCACCGCCCGTCGTCGCGCCTATCTGGAAATCAACCGCAACGGAGAACGAACCGTCCAGCAATCCTTTGTTGTTGAAATTGGTAGCGCTGATGACCCGATTGATTTCGCTCGCCAGTTGTTGGTATTCAGTATCCAGCGCGCTGCGGTTGTCGGAATCATATTGGCCGGAAGCCGCTTGCACCGCCAATTCACGCATCCGTTGCAGATGGTCGCCGATCACGTTCATGCCTGCCTCGGCAACCTGCGCCAGCGACAGGCCATCGTTGGCGTTACGCATCGCCACGGTCATGCCGCGAGACTGCGCGTTCATTTTCTCTGCCACAGCCAAGCCGGCAGCGTCGTCCTTGGAGCTATTGATACGCAGGCCGGAAGATAGCCGTTGCAGCGCGGTGTTTAAGGCGCCTTGCGAAGAGTTCAGGTTCCGTTGGGCATTGAGCGATGAAACGTTAGTATTGATGATTTGTGGCATTTTATATCTCCTTCGATATGGGTTCGAGCAAGACGCCGGATTGTCGCCTGAAGCCTTGAATCATCCATTTGCTCGTCTGCTTGGATGCAGTAACGGCGAGAGCTAAGATTTCTTTAAGGGGGGAAATACCCTCCGACTGTCACCCGTACCTATTTTCCTGCCCGGAATGCGTAAATTTTCACGCTTAAACATCCAGTACCCTACCTTGGCTTACCATGCGAATGCACATCCGCCACTTGGAATAAAAAACACGCCCCGGCCCGGTCACGGGTTACGGTGGCGCGAAGGAGGAAGGGCATCGTTTTATTGCAGCAACCGCAGCACGTTTTGCGGTAAGGCATTGGCCTGAGCCAGCATGGCTACCCCGGCCTGTTGCAGCACCTGCGCACGCGCCAAGCTCGCGGTTTCAGCCGCATAGTCTGCGTCCATGATCCGGCTGCGCGCAGCTTCGGTAGACTCCCTTGATGCTGACAACTGGGTGAGTACGCCTTCAAAACGGTTCTGGATCGCACCCAGGGACGCACGGTTATTGTTGATGTTGTCGATGGCCACATCAAGCGCTGAAATTTCGTTCAAAGCGTTCGACCCATCGTTGCCGGTAATGGCGCCCACAGAGACGGAAACTGGGTTGATTGTCACTAGGATTTGCGATTCTCCGGTCGAATTTGGGCCAACCTGGAAATTCACTCCGGCAGAAAACGTACCGTCCAGCAACTGTTTGTTGTTGAAATTGGTAGCGCTGATGACCCGGTCGATTTCGCTCGCCAGTTCCTGGTATTCGGTATCCAGCGCACTGCGGTTATCGGAATCATATTGTCCGGAAGCCGCCTGCACTGCCAGTTCACGCATCCGTTGCAGGTGCGAACTGATGACGTTCATCCCCGCCTCGGCAACCTGCGCCAGGGATATACCGTCATTGGCATTTCGGATCGCTACCGTCATGCCGCGCGCCTGTGCATTCATTTTTTCCGCCACCGCCAAGCCGGCAGCATCATCTTTGGAACTGTTCACCCGCAGGCCGGAAGACAGCCTTTGCAGCGCGGTGAATAGCGCCCCCTGCGAAGTGTCCAGGTTCCGCTGCGCGTTCAGCGATGAAACATTGGTATTGATGATTTGTGGCATTTCATGTCCTCCGAGGGGGTTTTCAGCGTACTCCCGCGCGTCGCCGTAAGTTCACGGCCATCCCCTACTAATACACCCGCGCGAAGCCTTCAACCAATATCAAGCATTTAGTGTGCCAAATGTGAACCGCCAATCGGGTCATGGGATATGCCCCGCTATTCGGGCGTTATTCCGCTCTTAATCGGGCAGGCTGCCCCAATACACTACGGTTGATTGCTGCCAGCAGAGGCTCCCTGCATGTCCGTCAAACAGAAACACCTGCTCGCCAAGGCACAAAAAAACCTTGCTGCCAGGGATTACAGCCGTGCGGGCGCACTGTTCGAGGAACTCGCCGCGCTCTCACCGGAGGCGCACCAGGCGTGGTTTGGGCTAGGCGAAGTTGCGCAGGGCATCGGGCAGCAAGACACCGCCGCCACCTTTTTCAGCCACGCGGTGGGATTGCAACCAGGAAACGCCCGCTACCGGCAAAAACTCGGGGAAACCCTCGGCAAGCTCGGCCAGGTCGAATCAAGCCTTCAGCAACTGCTTGCCGCCCGGCAACTCGCCCCGAAAGACGCTAGCATCCTGTGCAGCCTCTCCGGCGCTTACGTAAAAGCGGGAAGCTGGCAACACGCCCGCCGCCTGCTGGAAGAAGTCGTCCGCCTGCCCCACCCCCTTGCCGCACACTATTGCCTGCTTGGCCTAGCTTGCCAACATCTCGGCGAACCCGACGAAGCCTTGAAAGCCTTCAACAAAGCGACGACGCTTGCGCCGCACTACCCGGATTCCTGGCTCTCCCTCGGGCATCTCTACATCGAAAAACGGGAAATGGACAAAGCCGATGCCTGCCTCAAAAAACTTCAGCCGCTGGCTTCGGATGCCTTCACCACGTTCGATCTTGCGGGCGAACTGGCCTGGGCGCGGGGCAACTCCCGCGAAGCGGCAAGTTTCTACCGACAGGCGGCAGATTCTGCCCCTGATGACCGCAATATCCAGGCCAAGCTCGCCGTAACCCTCATCATATGCGGCGAGGCCCTGGCCGCCATCGACGCGATGAGCCGCGCACACGCGCTGGGCATGCCCGAGGACTGGATACTCGAAAAACTCGGAACCATGTTCGCCGTCAAATACTGGACGCCGATGGCGCGCGAAAACCTGGAAATGGCAGTCGAACGTAACCCGGACAATCTAAGCGCTTGGTGCACCCTGCTCGTCTTGTACACCTCCAGTGGGGAAAGCGAAAAGATACGCAAGACCGCCGACACCATCCTGGAGAAAGACTCGGACAACATCTACGCGCTGATGAGCCTTGCTACCTGGCACAACGACCAAGGCCGTCATGATGAAGCCCTGGAACTGCTCGCACGCGCACGGGAGAAAAACCCCCATCACCGCGGCACGTATTCCAAAGCATTATGGGCAATGGTTTCTGCCTCCTCTGTCGGCGCGGCAAACATCCTCAAACTGGCGCAGACCTTTGACGAGCGCATCTTTCGTCCTCTGTTCCGGGGCAACGATTTTGCTACCCGTAACCGCGACCCAGAACGACGGTTACGCATCGGCTGGCTCTCCTCTGATATGCGCACCCACCCGGTTGCTGCCTTCATCTGGCCGTTTCTCGAACATATCGATCGCGAGAAGCTGGAAACCTTTATCTACTACAACTTCTCCGAAGAGGATGACATCACCCGCCGGATCAAGGCATGCGCCCAGCAATGGCGCGTGGTCGTAGGCATCGGCGACGATGGGCTGGCAGACCTCATCGAAGGCGACGAAATCGACATCCTCATCGACCTCAACGGCTTCACCGACGGGAACCGCACCGAAGCTGCCGCACGCAAGCCCGCCCCTATCCAAGTCACATGGCTTGGCTTTCCCGGAACCAGCGGCATGTCTTCGATGGACTACATTTTTATCCCCCCCGACCCCGTGCTGGAAAAACCCGGCTGGAGCGTAGAAACCCCCTGGCCCTTGCCGGACTGCTACGGCGCACGCGCCGAAATCAGCAACGCTGCCATCCTGCCAGGATTGCCCTGCGAGCGCGAACCCCTTCCTTTCACCTTCGCCTGCTTCAACCACTTCCGCAAGGCCAGTGAAAAAACCGTTGAACTTTGGAGCCGCATCCTCGTCCAGTGCCCGCAGTCTCGTCTGATTCTCGTTGCCATTGGCGGGCGGGACGATGAGACCATCCGTTACTTCGCCAGCAAATTCGAGCGCCACGGTGTTAATCCCGAACAACTGGAATTCCGGGGCTACGTTGCAAGGCAGAAATACTACGAAAGTTACAATGAAATCGATTTGGGGCTTGACCCCTTCCCCTATAACGGCGGCACGACCGGCTACGACTCTATCTGGATGGGCGTGCCCTTCGTCACCTGGCCTGGCGAGCATCTTTCCGCCCGCATGGGTAAGGCGATCCTTGAAAACGTCGGCCTGCACGAACTGGTTGCATCGAGTGCCGACGATTACGTGAACATTGCCGTCGCCCTCGCAAACGACCACGACCGGCTCAAACGCCTGCGCGCCAACCTGCGCGAACGCATGCTTACCAGCCCGTTGCTCGATGGCCGCCGCATGGCTCGCAGCCTGGAAGATGCTTTCCGCGGCATGTGGCAGCGCTGGTGCGAAACCAAGTCATTACCTTGACAACAAACAACGGAGCCGGCAATGGACACTGATACAACCTCAGTCTGGAAAAAACAAAGTTACTTCGATATTTACAGAAACCATCAGGGATATGCTTGTCATAAATGGATGCATTATCCATTTATATACGACCAAATTTTTGCTCGTTATCTTGACTCTGGAAAACCGTTATACCTACTTGAAATCGGCGTACATAACGGTGGTTCGCTCGAGATATGGAAAAAATATCTCCCACCCGGTTCAGAAATTCACGGGTTGGACATCAATCCAAAATGCCTGGAACTTGATTTCAGCAGCAACATTCATTTCCATCTGGGTAGCGCCACAGATGAAGTTTTTTTAAACCACCTGTTTGCCGACAAAAATTTCGACATAATCATTGACGATAGCTCGCATCAAAGCAGCGATATTATTTCAGCCTTTTTAAATCTGTTCAAAAAAATTAATCCTGGTGGCGCTTATATCATTGAAGGTTTACATGCCTCTTACCGAGAGAGTAATAGTGCTGGATTGCGTACCAAAATTTCTTCAATTAAATTTTTCAAACAATTCATTGATACGCTTCATTTCGATTATGTTTCGAAAAATCAGTTTCCAAAAAATATAGATATCACACCAGCTATGAAGCAGTATCGCCAGGAAATTGCAAACATATCTTTTTTTGATTCCATTTGCAGCATCACCAGACTCTCACAAACAAAAAATATCCCGTTTGGCATAGTTACAAACGGTAATATTTTCAAAGTAACTCCATTTGATTCTTCTAAAGAAATGTTATTAAAAAACAAACTACAAGATATTGAAACAACCCGTCTTATGTATGCCACCACAGGAAACGGTTCAAATACACAACCAGCAATGGAGAGAAAGGAATTATTGCTTGCCAATGGCATTAAGGTTTTCAATGAGGGGGATTACAAAACCGCCATCGAATGCTTTTCCACGGTAATGACGAAAGAGCCGAAAAACCCACTGCCCTGCGCATACTTGGCCTTTATTTGCGCACGTCAGGGTCTTCTTCAGGAGGCGCGCGATTTCATTGCACAATCGGCCAAAATTGCCCCAGAGCGTGCCGATCTCATCGCGGCACTGGGCGAGGTTTTTCTGAAGAACGGCAATCCTTCCGAAGCAGTGGAATACTTACGGGAAGCCGTCCGATTGCAACCGAATTTGTTCGCAGCCTATTCGGCGTTTGCGCAAAGCCTGCATTTAACCGGGCAAAGCGAGGAAGCGGTTTCTATCCTACAAACTGCTTCCAACGTTCCATCCAATGCTCAATCATCTATCCAGAGTACCTTGCTGCAAATACTAGCCGAATGCGGCGATTTGTCCGAATTTACAAAATATTCGCTACGATTTTCGCATGGGTTACCCGATGCCCTGCTGGCGGCACGTTGCTTGGCGCGTTTCGAAGAAAACGGTGAAGAGTTTCTTGAAACTCTTTCCAGTATCCAGGCTCGATTGGAAAGCGTAATCCATTCCAGCAAAAACTACGCCGGATCCATGCCAAACGAATCCGGCCTAACAAGAATCGCTTTCATGACTGGCGACTTCACTTCACACCATCAATTTGAACAGCTTTACGCGCTCTTCCTCTATTTGCCGACGGAGCGTTTCTTCACCCTTTTCATTACCTGCTTCGCACATCCGCCCAAGGACGACATGGTTCATCGGTGTGCCATGCTCGCCGACACGTTTTTGAGCATTAACGAGGACAAAGATGACAGCGCGGTTGAAAAGCTCCGTGCACTCACACCAGATATCTTGGTCAATATGGAAGTCTGTTCCCCTTCGGAACGCCTAGCGGTTTTTCTAGCCACGCCTGTACTTCATAAATTCCTGTGGGCCGACGCGCCCATCCCGCCCATTGCGCCAAATGTGCGAACTCTAGCAGGTGCGCGTCTCTCCGTAGGGAACATGCTGCCCACTGTGAACCTCCCCGAAATGGGTGAAGTGTTCGACCTGCCTGAGTTGCCGTTTACAGACAAGGCCGCACGGAAAATGGGTGAACCGCCGGTTCTAGGTTGCCTCGTGCCCGCTGCGGGAATTGCCCGGAATGGCTGGCAATTCTTTGCCGAAACGTTGCGAAACCATCCCTTTGCCATGCTCGTCATCAACCTGGAAGAACTGGGACAGGCGGCACAAAACTTTATCAGCGCGCAATTCTCCAGTGCGGGTGTTGACCCCGCGCGACTCGTTTTTATCAGCATCCGCACAGTAGAAGAATTCTGCTTGGCTTGGCAGTCCATCGACCTGGGATTGTTACCGCCGGTCAACCCTGGTGGCCTTGCCCTGCCCAGTTGCTTGTGGATGGGTAGGCCGTGTTTGGTTCTCGATTCCATCTTGCCTTGGTCGCAGCGTCCCACCGCCTTCCTGAAAGCACTTGGCAGGGAAGAATGGATAGCCACCGGAACACCGCATTATGTAGACCTTGCCCTGCAACTCGCCCCGCCAGGACAAAAGATAAAACCCGACCCGGCATTACGCGAGCGCATGAAGGCGCTGGGGCTAACCGACGCAAAAGGCTTCGCGCATGGTTTTGCGGAAGCTATGTCGGTACTCCCTTAAGCAGCCAATCCATTCCCTTTGCCACACCCGGTAAACAGTAACGCCATGAACGCATTTTCCGTCATCGTTTGCAGCATCAATCCGTGGAATTTCGCCCAGGTCGGCACACATTTTGAGCGCCTGCTCGCAGGAGCCCCACATGAGGTTATCGGCATTCATGACGCGCGCTCGCTGGCAGAAGGCTACAACCGGGGTTTACAGCGTGCACGCGGTGATATCGTAATTTTCTCCCATGACGACGTGACTTTTCTCGACAGGCAGTTCGCACAAAAAATCAGTACGCGGATGCAATCATGGGATGTGCTCGGTTTTGCCGGGGCTTCGCGCCTGGTCTACCCCATCTGGTTTGCCGCACGAGAGCATTTGAACGGTGCGGTCTGCCACTGGTTTCCCCATTTCGCCAATCGTCTTCAACTTTTTATTTACGGTGTGCAGGATTGGCCTGTGACAGGCAGCATCGAGGTACTGGATGGTCAATGCATGATTGTCCGGCACGAGGTTGCATCAGCCATCGGGTTTGACGCCGACACCTTCGATAGTTGGCATTTGTACGATTGCGATTTCAGTTTTGCAGCCCATCTTGCTGGTTACAAAATCGGGGTTTGTTGCGACATTCCCTACATCCACGCTTCCACAAGCATGCAGGGTAACCAAGACATTTTCACTTCCGATATCTATCGGGAATACATCGAGCGCTTCTCTATAAAGTACGAACACCAGCGCATCATGCTACCGTTCATACAGCATTCTGCACGGGGCACAGATTGTTTCGTCAGTGACCACAAAAACCTGGTCAAGCTCTGGACAGAAAATGTTTTTCGCCGCGCTACTGTGTCCATTTCCCGTCGTTACGCGGGGGAATTTTCATGAACCTGCTCCCTTCTTTCTCCGTCGTCATTTGCAGCAAAGATGCCCTAAAATTCACCCACGCCAGCGAATGTTATGAACAGCTTCTTGCCAATTTTCCGCACGAGATCATCGCCATTCATGACGCACGCTCACTGGCCGAGGGCTACAACCGTGCCTTGCGACGGGCACGCGGTGATATCGTAATTTTCTCTCATGATGATGTCCTGATTATCGATCCAGATTTCGCCCAAAAAATCAGTCACCGCTTAAGGGATTTCGACATTCTGGGCTTCGCAGGCACGCGCCGCGTCGTCGCGGATATCTGGTGGCGTGCAGGGTTTCCCTGGTTATCCGGCGCAGTTACACACATCAGAGATAGGAAGCTAAACCTAAATCACTGGAACCCCGAACCCTGGCCTGTGGTAGACGACATCCAGGGCATTGATGGCCTTTGCATCATGGCCCGCCGGGAGGTGGCGAAAGAAATTGGTTTCGACGAAACCACCTTTGACGGTTTTCACCTCTACGACCTCGATTTCAGCTTTTCCGCTTGGCGTGCTGGCAAAAAGCTCGGGGTGTGCTGCGATATCCCGGTTATCCATGCCTCGTGGGGCAAATACGGCAAAGTACACGCGCACTACGGCCGCTTGTTCATCGAAAAACACAGGGACACCCTACCTACCAATGAACAAAAAATCGACAAGATCGTAGGGACGTTTGCAATTTTTTCCGATCACAACGCACTGTGCGAGGTGTGGCGGGAAGATGTCATGCGCCGCAACTGGATTGCTTTTCAAAAAAATGAGGAGGAAGTTTCCGGGCAGTTCCGGAATGTTTTCGGTTCTACAAGCACAATGAAATAACCATTTAGCATTTTTCACAAAAAATACAACCAATAAAAAAACGAACATGGCGAACTTTCACCTCATGCACTGCGTGCACCCACGCGCACATGGGCTACTCGGCTATCTGGAAGTGATCCAGACGATTGGCTGGGCTCTTGAGCAGCTTGGGCATCAAGTCAAATATGAACTCAATCACTTCGACCCGCAGGCGATCAATATTGTCTTCGGGGCTCAGGTTCTGCCTATGGAGACGTTGACGGAATTACCTGACAACACAATTGTGTACCACATGGAGCAGCTACGTAACGCCGCACCAGCGCAAGTAAAGCCACAGTTACGCCATGCAGCACAGCACTTCGAGATTTGGGATTACACCGATGCGAACGCTACTGTATGGGTCGCTCTAAATGCCAAGCGCTTACAGACGGTTCCGATAGGGTATGCTCCCCTGCTTACGCGCATTGCGCGACCTCCGCAGCAGGATATCGATGTCCTGCTTTATGGTTTATCAAGCCAACAGCGGCTACAAGCGCTGCACCTTCTTTCACAAGCCGGACTCAGTACCGTCTATCTGAGCGGTTTGTATGGGCAGGCACGCGATGAGTTGATCGGTAGGTCGAAAATTATTCTGAATGTCACGCTTTATGTGCGTTCGCAGATATTCGAAATCGTGCGCGCTTCATATCTGCTCGCCAATTCCAAAGCAGTCGTAGCCATCCGCGACCCGCATGTGGCCATAGAACCTGATATCGAGCGTGCAATCCGCTTTACCACGATGGAGCGTGTTATCGAAGACTGCCTTGAGTTGTGCGAGCACGATGACCTGCGCGCACGCATCGAAACTACAGCGCTTAAGCTCATCCAACGCCGCGATATCCGCCCCATTATCAACAGTGCACTATCAAAAAGCTCGATCCTGGGTAGCCCTGCATAAGGTCATTGAACCAGTGGCTGCGCTTCTTTCCTGGAAAGGTCCGTCAGCGCCATGATCTCTTCGACGAACCGTTGCGTTGTAACGCATTGCGAGCAATTGTATGGCTTACCTCTGCCCAGCCTTCGGCCAAACCTTGGTTCATTGCATCAAGCTTGTAGTGTGCGATGTCGCGCCACAGCTTCTCGTGCGATTCGGCCTCTATCTTCGCCTGCTTGTCCGCATTGAGTTCCAGCAGCTTGTCGATGGCCTCTTTCACATCCGGGTTTTTCTCGGCGGACATCTCCAGCATCTCCTTGTCACGGATACCTGCGAACTTCATCCAATCCCAGAGCGCCGCCCCATTCGGTTTGTCCGGCAGTTTGGGCAACTCCAATGCGACCACTTCCATCAGATCCGTGAATTGCGCATCCGCACGGCCACCCAGCGAATACCGATTATGGAAATCGCCCCTTCTGGGACAAGGTGAAACATGGTGAAGAAATACGAGCCGAGCGCTTGGTTTTCCAGTATTCTTCGGATGCGCCGACCTGTCTCACCACCATTTTCGCCAAGTAGGACACCATGCATTCGTGCATGCCGCCATGGTCGCAAATCCCACTGGAGTTCCCCAGATACGTGCTCAGCGGAAACGAATGACTTCGGTGTCCGGCTTCTTCTCTTGGATGACAGTCCCCCGTACCGGCGGGGCATAGCCTTCGTTGATGGCGATTTGTTCTTCCACTTGACGGATCACATCGACGCCCAGGCTCTTGGAAACTTCGGAGATCACTTTGCCACGGTTCAGGACAATGTTTGCTCCTGCCGAGGTAACGAGCTTCGTATCTTGCCCTTCGCCCATGGCAGAAAACGCGGCCTTGACCTCAAAAGTTTTGGTGCTGATAAGGCTGAAATCGCCAACCAACTCCAGACTCAGTGTGTAAGATACCGTATCCGTGTTCAGGATCGGATTGGCTTCTTCCCGGAACTGGATACTGCTCACAGTACCAAACAGCACATAATCTGCGCCAGGATACATACCTTTTTTGATACGGTCGACGATATCGTAGAGTTTTTCCATGTCCTTGGCGGTATAGGGCTTTCCCTCCGTAACGCGGAGATACCCCGTTTTTAGCAGTTCACCCTTAATATCAGCCGTGAATTTGCGCAGTTCGCCCCGTTCAATATAGGAGTAAGTCCCTTCATAGGAGGAATAAGTCGATGAGCGTTCCCCCTTCATCGCCTCGCGGCGGCTGAAATCGGTTTCGTGCGATGCGGCACGCACCGACGATTTGGAAGTAGCGTCGACTGTGCGGAAATATTCCTGTACTTTTTCCTCATAAGCGAGGCTGGTGACAGCGATTTTCACTTCACGCGCCTGCGCGAACGGTGCAGCTAGCGTAGAAATGGCCAGCATGCTACCAAGTAACAGCTTTTTCAAAGCATTCGTCATAGTATGTGGCTCCCAGGCCATATGTAGCGCCCGCCCGATACGTAATAAAGCACGCAAGAGGGCGGACGATGGATCAAAGCAGGAAAACTAGAATTTCCCCAGCTAGGAGGAAAATCAATTACTTGCGCAGCGTCTTGCGGATTTCCTTTTCATCCGACCATTCTACTATGCCGCTCTCGATTTCGATCAGACGCATGTTGATCTTGTAATACACGTCTTTAACGCTGGCATCCCTCTTGACGATGGAGGAAACGCTACCATCGATCCGGTATTGCGCGCCCTGCATGTTGCCCACCTTCGCAGCCGTGCTCTTCTTGTACAGACCGGTCTGGTTCTGGCGGATCAATTCGTCAGTCTGGTTTTGCATTTCGTCGCCCGCGATCACATAGCGCACCCCATTCTTCTGCAATTGGGTGAGGATGGTGTCGGTGATGAGCTTGGTGTCGAAATACTCACTTGTTTTGTTTGCCACCGGCGAAGCCATAAGCAACCCGCGCTGACGGATGATGTCTTGCAATAACGGCGTTTGCAGCATGGACATGGTCATCTTTTCGGCAGTCATCTGGATGTCGGTGGAACCCAAGTCGGTCGACACTGTTTCGACGGCCTTTGAATCGCCATAGCTGACGCCCTTACCCCCGGTCGTAGGCGAGTTCGTCGTGATGCAGGCAGACATGGAAAGAGACAGCACGGCGGATAAAAGAAGAACGCGGTAAAACCTCATATAAGTGCTCCTGGAATGAGAAACGTCGTTTGAGAAAACGGTTAGCGGTATGGCGGGTTATCGCCGGCACCGGTACGTTCGGAAGTAGTCGAATTATGGGGACTCTGCAATTCGAGTTTGAAATCGACAGCCTTGAATGTCGGCGCGATGGCGTTGAGAACTTTGTCCTGCTTGCCATAGATGATCTCAGGCTTCCAGGGCTCTTCATCCCAGACTGTGAAACCATCGGCATCCAGCCAGCGGAACCGGTAATACAACTGTTCGTTCTTGGGGGACGAATTGGTTACCGTAAACTGTATGCGCAGCAGGTTATCCCGGCGCGCAGCACGCATGTCTGTCACCGTGAGGGAGTCTATTTTGCCAAGTTCTTCCACCTTACTGGCAATCGAACCGCCATCGGCAGCGTAAATGGGCTGGCAGACACCTGCGCATGCTGCCCCAAGGGCGAGAAGCGCAATCATTTTTTTCATGTTCCGATTCCTGTCAAAAACATACACATACGCTCAAGCAACGGGCGCCAAGCAAGCTCGAGGGGGCATCACATCCTGCCCGTCCCCCCGTAGGTTTTCAGAACAGTTTCTTCGGCAAGAGCTTGCTGGCTGGATTATCATTTTTCATAGGCTTTTCCTCCTGAGCAGGAACCACGGGCTGCTTTTGCTTCGCGGCTGCGTCCACCCTCTTCTGGATCGCCTCAATGCCTTCATCCTCTTCGAGCTTCGCCCAGTTGGAGGAAGGCAGTTGGGTGACGGAACCTTTTGCGCCCTGCTGACCAACATAGACGAAGTCGCCGATTATTCGGATAGGAACGATGTTGACCTTGCCACCGACCGTGATCGTGCCGCGATAGGTTCCCCTGCCGGTACGGAATTCAATCATTTGCTCCCCCACGGGCAGGATAGCGCGGGCAATAGACAGGCGTGCAGGTAAGGTGCGCCATGAACGCTCATCAGCCTGTTCCGTCACAACGGTCGCCGCACCTACTGCAATACCTCCCAAGACTCCAGCTTTCTTCTGCGCCTCATATTGCGCACCACCTTTGGCGATGCCGCGGATAGCCGTGCGGCCAATGATGCCGGGCAACTGATCCTTCAACTGGCGGTTCGCCATTGCATCAACGTTGACGATGGTCTCAACGGGCAGTTTTTTCCCACTGACGTTGATATCGGTCGGTGTGTAAACTCCAGAGGAAATAACGACTGGGAACGACAGGGGCGCAACAATCAGCTTCTTGTTGATCGGCAATGGCACGGGAACCATCACGGATTTCAACGCCGGTGCCTGGCCGCTCTCTACGACGAAGAGCACGTCAGCTTCATTGGGGCCGGGTCTCGCTTGCTTACCCTTGCCGTGAACCTTGGCACGGATCAACGTGCTGTCGGGCCGCAATTCCAAGGCGTTACGATAGCCGGGGTCGGACAGCGACGGTTCTCCCGTCATTTCAAAGAAATAACCGGAAAGGTAATGCGCAAACGCGTTCTGGTAACCATTCTTGAGTGCGTTCACTTCCGGGCTTTCCAGGCGATCCATTGGATACCCGTTTCCAAGCAAATCAGCAGGTTTGAGCGAGATTGACTGCTTTTCCTTTTCTTCGCGGATCTTGTCGTATTCCTGCTCGCGGAAATTTTTGATGAGGGTTTCGCGTTCGAAGGTTTTTTTCATTTCGACGCGGGCATTATCGGTATTGCCTAGCATGATGTGATCGAGCATCAGTTTCGTAGACAGAAACACTTTTTCATAATCCTGACCGTCATAGCTGCGTACACGGTCGCTCACCAGGAGGGCACCAACGTCGCCGAGAACCTTGGTTGGATTCATCCGGTACTCATCCTCCCAAGTCTGCACGATTCCATCGGCTTGCAACCAAGCGTCGCGGCTTGGTTCGTATTCACTGCCCAAGCGAAGCAGTTCACCCTTTTCAAAGTAATACAGGATGTCCTTGCCTTCTCCATTTTTCCCGGAAGAATGATTGTTCGATTCGAGTTGCGACAGTGCACCGCTGAGGTTACCCTCTTTCAGCAAGGACACAGTATCCCCCATCTCCTTGTCATAACTACGCAGGGGATTTCCCGCACAACCCGCCAACAGTGCCGAAGCAACGAGGACGGGCAATAGCAGGCGCCGAGCGGGATGTAGCGGCATGTTCGTGTGTTGTTCCATGATGTTCTTGTTCCCCTGTAAAAAAAAACTGTGAAAAAATCTTTGTATTTATACATGACAAAAAGACATTTGTCTACTTCGTCCTAGACAACATTATCAACCCGGCAATTAAATACAAAATATGATGCAATCAAAATAAGCTGTGCATATTGAAATGAATAGAAAATTGAACCTGTCCTATCGAAACGTATGCCTAACGAGTTGGTGCGGCAGGCGTCCCTGGACGCCTGCCCGGATACCCTCCCGCCGACAATGCATACTGTTTGTTTCACCCCGGTCACGGTAGCCAGCATGCCAGCGCAGAATTTTCTGAACCCTCACCGTGCATGGCCTTATCCCGAGCATGAACTGCAAAGCTAACAGCCAAGATAACCGGCGCGGCGCAGCCGCGTCCGGGCTGATTGTAGGGTTAGGGAACCTCTGACTTGCTCCGTTCGCCCGGAGCTTGTCGAGGGGCATATGGCGCACCAACCAGGGTTTCGACAGGCTGCCCGAACGGATGGGAGTTGTGCAGATGTTCCCTAATCGCGAGGCCTTTCCATGTAGAACGCCGGTCCCGCGAAGCTCTCTTCGCCCGAACACAACACAACGACAAAGCGGAACGTCCCCGGCGTCAACAGGCTATTGGCACGGCAGCCCGAGGCGCAATTGCTGCCACAGGAGAGGCCGTTCCACGGTAGCGGTCGTACATGTTCGCCGCTGCGCAGCGTGATGCAGTTGGGTATCTTCGGCGAATCGCTGGAACACGAGAGTTGTACGTCCGTGTACTCATTCTGCCACACTCCGTTGTCCAGACGTTGCACCTGAACGTTGGACGACAACGAAACTTCACCGCCTTCGTTCACGATCTCGAAGGCTCCCGGGGACGTGGTGTTGCGAACGCTCACGCCCTGCGCATGAGCGCTTCCGACGACGAGCAAGAAAGCAGCGATTATCGCAAAAATCTTCATGGCTGCCTCACGTCGTGGGAAGTCCACACGCGACTCTCGTGGCGATTTGCCGCGCCTACAGCAGTAACGGCTGCACGTGCGGCTCGGAATACTTGGTTGCAGCTTTGCGACTGCGGGGAAGTCAGCACGTTCGTGAACCTCACGTCAGTTGGTACTCCCCTGATAACGGGACCCATATTGGCCCCGGTACCCGCGAGCGGCGTTATCTGGAACGTCGGCACGGCGCCGAACGTCAGCGGCTTGAACTTCGCCTGCCATCTCTGGTTCCAGTAGAACGAGGCAAGATGATGAAAGGCACCGGCAGGATCGCGCACACTCAGAACCGTGCAGAAGAAGAATTCGAACTGCGCCTCGTCAAGATAGTTTGGCTGGCCGGTGAGCGAATTCCTCTCAATGAGGTTGCACGTCTCAGACGGGCTGTCGAAAAAGTTGAAAGTCAGCCGCTGCGGAAACGCCGTACCCGCAAGCCCGCCCCTCGCGATTGCAAGGCCGTTTGCGTTGTAGAAGATGTTGTTGACTGGGCTGGTGTCGACGCAGTCGCGGCATGCCTGCGCAAAGCGCGCTGGCGGGCGTCCGCGCTGGACGAAAATGCTGCCGTCTGAATTGCGCTGTCCACGATAGTTGCACCAGTTTGTCTCGACCCACTGAGCCTGGATGAATCCCGCAGTCCATCCCGACGCGTCGTCTCCCGCAACACCGTTGAGCGTCACCTCGCCGGTTGCGGTGATGTTGCCACCGGTGAAGGCCATCTCTGATCCCGAAACGACCGGGTGATTGACGGTTGGCCGTTGTGTCACCACGATATTCGCAGAATTGTTAGCGATGCTTACGGTCATATTGATCTCTCCTTTCAATGCTAACGAATAAGATAACCGGCGCGGCGCAGCTGTGAAAATCATCTAGCCGACCTCCCAGCACCGCAGTTGCGGCAGGGTTAAAGTGAGTTTGGGAACTTGCACTAACCACAGGAGGCCGGAGATGAAATATAGCGGAATTGACCTGCATTCGAACAACAGTGTGGTGAGCGTGTTGGATGAAGAAGACAGGGTTGTCGTGGAGAAGCGCACGGCAAACCCGAACCCAGACTGGAACAAGAGCCATTTACCGTGAATGGAATGCCGTGCCGCCGTCACCGATTGCAGTTAATGCGGATCGCCCGCAACGTGAGCCAGCCAAGGATTGGCACCGGGGAACCGGTAGCCACGGGTCTGTGTGAACCCATTGGACGCGGTTGCGGCACCAACGTTTTTCTGGGGCGGCAAGACCGCCAGGGCGGACGGCGGTTTCACTGCCCTCCCGCTTGATCCTGATGGGTGTCTGGCGCGATTCGTCGCAGCCATGAACTGAAGAAACGGGCGTGATCGGCCGCTGCAAGCGGTGGATGAAAGGATTAAAAACCGGCGGCTAACGCCGCCATGGATTTGCTTACTCGCTTGACTCGGGTCGGCTAATGGGTGGCCGGGAAGAGGATGAAACATAACGCCGGGAGAAGGGAACACAGACCATTTTGAGGTACTACATCTAGTACAAATATTTTTCTTGACATACAACAAAAAATATTAACTATATGTTTATTTTAAAAATCATATTTTTGCAAACTCCGTGGTATGGCAGTATGCTTTGTGCCCCACATACACTCAGGGAGACGAAGACACCATGAGCACGACATCCCGGGCCGCCCTCAAACCCACCGCCGAGAACTTAGCTGCGCAGGAAATTTCCGCTGAAGTCCTGGTCGAGAAGTACGCGAAAGGGGACGAAAAAACCGTGCACGAGGTGCGCCAGCGTGTAGCGGGTGCGCTGGCTGCGGTCGAGGCCGAGGATAAACGCACGTTCTGGGAAGCGCGTTTTCTGGAAGCACAAGAGAAAGGGTTCGTACCCGCAGGACGGATCAACAGCGCAGCGGGTACGACACTCGCTGCCACCCTCATCAACTGCTTCGTTCAACCGGTGGGTGATTCCGTTACCAAGGCCGTCGACGGGCGACCCGGCATCTATACCGCGCTCGCCCAAGCGGCGGAAACCATGCGGCGCGGCGGTGGCGTCGGCTACGATTTTTCCTCGATCCGTCCCAAGGGTGCGATGGTTCGGGGAACCGCTTCCAACGCCTCGGGACCGGTGTCGTACATGCGGGTATTCGACCGTTCGTGTGAAACGGTGGAATCGGCAGGCGCACGGCGCGGCGCACAAATGGGGGTGCTGCGCTGCGACCATCCCGACATCGAGGAGTTCATCCACGCCAAGGACAAAGGGGATCTGACGAATTTCAATATTTCCATCGGCGTCACCGATGCCTTCATGCGTGCGGTAGAAGCGGGCGAGATGGTCGAACTCGTCCACAAGTCCGAACCGGGCGAGGATATTAAAGCCGCAGGCGCATACCCGCTTGATGACGGGACGTGGGTCTATCGCAAAGTCGAGGCTCGCGACCTTTGGACGCAGATCATGCGCTCGACTTATGACCACGCTGAACCCGGTATCCTTTTCCTGGATCGCATGAACCAAGACAACAACCTCAGTTATTGCGAAACCATCGAGGCCACTAACCCTTGCGCCGAACAGCCGTTACCGCCGTATGGCTGCTGTTGCCTGGGTTCGATCAACCTGACGTTGTTCGTCCAGGAACCGTTTTCCGAAAAAGCCGCTTTCGATTTCGATGGGTTCGGCAAAATTATCGATACCGCCGTCCGCATGCTCGACAACGTGCTCGATACCACACACTGGCCACTGGAACAGCAACAGGAAGAAGCAAGTTCCAAGCGCCGGATTGGCCTGGGTTTCACCGGCCTCGGCGACGCGCTCATCATGCTGCGCAAGCGTTATGACACGGAAGAGGCGCGCAGTGAGGCTCGCAAGATCGCGGAACACCTGCGTGACCGCGCCTACGCTGCTTCGGTAGAACTGGCCCGCGAACGCGGGTCATTCCCGCTCTTCAACGCAGACATGTACCTCACCGGCAACAATTTCGCGTCGCGCCTGCCTAGCGCATTGAAAGAGCGCATCCGCAAACACGGCATCCGCAATTCGCATCTGTTGTCGGTTGCGCCCACCGGTACGATCAGCCTCGCGTTCGCGGACAACGCCTCCAACGGCATCGAACCACCGTTCTCTTATACCTACACGCGCAGGAAGCGCACGATTGACGGGGATTTCAGGGAACACAGCGTGGAGGACTACGCGTGGCGGCTCTATCGCCACCTGGGCGGCGACGTCAATAACCTGCCGCCGTGGTTCGTCACTGCGCTGGAAATTTCCGCCGCCGCCCACAAGGAAATGGTGGCCGCCGTCGCACCCTATGTCGACACCTCCATTTCCAAAACGGTCAACGTCCCGGAAGACTACCCATATTCGGACTTTGAAGATCTCTATCTCTCGGCGTGGAAATCCGGCCTCAAGGGACTGGCTACCTACCGCCCCAACAGCGTGCTTGCCCCGGTGCTGTCTGTCGCACCTGCCGTAAACCAGAAAAAACCACAGGACGTAGATATTTCGGATGCCAATCGCCGACTTTCGATCAAGAGCCTGCCTGCCCCGGTGCTTGCCAGCCTGCGCTGGCCGGGCCGACCCGTACTGCCCGGCGGTAATCTGTCCTGGACGTACATGATCGACGCGCCTTCCGGTGGGTTTGCACTCTTTGTCGGGCAGGTCAAGGTCGACGAGGCGCTCGACATGTTCAACCCCAACCGCGAGTTCCCGTTCGAGGTCTGGGTGAACGGTGCCGACCAGCCACGCGGTTTGGGGGCGGTTGCCAAAACGCTGTCGATGGACATGCGCGCCAACGATCATGCCTGGCTCAAGCTCAAGCTCGACACCCTGGCTCTGACTGTGGGTGAAAAATCCTTTGAACTGCCCTTCCCGCCCCACGGTGAGAAAAAACTCGTTCCCGGTGTCGTATCCGCCTTCGCCCAGGTCGTACACTACCGCTGCGAACAACTCGGCGCGTTCTCCCACGAAGGGCCGATCCCAGTGCTCGATACGCTGTTCAGCCTGGAAGAACCCAGAACCGGAACCGACGGCACGCTTTCCTGGACGGTCGACATCCACAACCCGGCCACGGGCGAAGATTTCGTGCTCGGCCTCAAGGAAATCACCCTGCCCGATGGTGTGACACGCCCCTATTCGGCCTGGCTCTCCGGCAACTACCCAAGGGCGCTCGATGGCCTCACCCGCATCCTGGCGCTCGACATGCGCGTGATGGATCCGGCCTGGATCGGCATGAAACTGAGGAAACTCCTCGACTACCCCGAACCGCTCGGCGATTTCATGGCCTTCGTGCCGGGGGGACGCAAGCAGCAGACCTTCCCGTCGACCGTGGCCTACATTGCCCGTCTCATCATCCACCGCTATGCCATGCTCGGCGTACTCGACGAAAACGGCTATCCGGTCGCCGAGATGGGCATCCTGGAGTCGCCGCGCGTCGAGGGTGAACCCAAAGTCATGCACGGTGCGCCGTGCAAGGAATGCGGAAACCATACGGTGATTCGCAAGGACGGTTGCGACTTCTGCACCGCTTGTGGCGCAGTAGGGGCATGTGGATAAAACCACACCTGCACTGCTTGCATTCAGCTACATTACGGGGATAATCAACCACAAGCCGGGGCGCACCAAAAGTGCCTCGGTTTGTGGTTTTGCCTTCGTTTTTCACAAACGACGGATTGTTCCCGTCCTAACGCCACATGATGCTCCACCGCCTGAACTGGTTTTTTGCGCTTTTTGCCGTGAGTCTGTTTTTCGCGGCTCCAGCCTTCGCTGAATCGCCGCGCCCCACGCAAGCCCATGCCAAAGCGGCTATCGCCACCGTTCAACTGCTGTCGCATTATCACTACCAGGCTCCGCCGCTCGACGACGCGCTTTCGGCGCAAATCTTCGACCGTTACCTGAAGGCGCTCGACCCTGGTCACCTGTTTTTCCTGCAATCCGACATCAACAATTTCTCCTGGGCGCGCACCACGCTCGACGACGCCATCCTCGAAGGCAGGCTCGAAACGCCTTTCCTCATCTTCGACCGTTATGCCGAACGCGTCAAAAAAATGCAGGGTATCATCCAGGAATTGCTCGCTGGTAACTTTAATTTCACCATAGACGAAAGCTTTGAACCGGATCGTAGCGAAGTGCCCTGGTCCGCTTCCGACAACGAATTGCGCGAGGTATGGCGCAAGCGGATCAAGAATGACTGGCTGCGCTTGCGCCTGGCCGGGAATGACGACAACTCCATTCGCCGCACGCTCCTCAAGCGCTACGGGCATGCACTGAACCGTTCCGTCAAACTCAGCAGCGACGACGTATTCCAGGTTTTTATGAATGCCTGGGCTAGCGCGCTGGAGCCGCATACCAACTACCTCGGGCCACGTGCGGCAGAAGACTTTGCCATTTCGATGAAATTGTCGTTGGTTGGCATTGGCGCAATGCTCCAAGAGCGCGACGATTACGTCATCGTGCGCGAGCTCGTCCCCGGAGGGCCCGCGCAACGTTCGGGCAAGGTCAACACTGGCGACCGAATCGTTGGTATCGCGCAGGGTGAAAAAACCCCCATGGTCGATGTCACTGGTTGGCGGGTAGATGAAGTTGTCCCGCTCATCCGGGGCAAACACAATTCCATCGTCGTACTTGACATTTTGCCTGTTGATGCCTTGCCTGATGGCGCGCATCGCCGCGTCGCGCTTGTTCGCGACACCATCCGCCTTGAAAATCAGGCCGCTTCGGGTTCGATACAAGAAATTCGTGACAATGGGCAACTTCGGAAAATCGGCGTCATCAAATTGCCCAGTTTCTATCAGGATACAGATGCGCGCCGCAAATCCCTTGGCCAATTTCGTAGCGCTACTATTGATGTCACCCGGATCATCGGAGAATTCAAGCGTGACAAGATCGACGCCATGCTCATCGACCTGCGTAACAATGCGGGAGGTTCGCTCGATGAGGCTGTCTCGCTTACCGGGCTTTTCATCGACTCTGGCCCGGTCGTTATCCAGCAAAATGCACGCGGCCAAACCCGCGTCGAACGCATCCCCACGTCGGGCATGGCTTGGGACGGGCCACTCGGCGTGCTCATCAACCGCGCCTCTGCATCCGCTTCTGAAATCTTCGCTGGAGCTATTCAAGATTACGGACGCGGTATCGTAATTGGAGAAGATAGTTTCGGCAAGGGCACGGTACAAACCCTGATCGACCTTGATGAACTGGAACCTGCCCCGCAACGTCGTTACGGTGAACTCAAGATGACCATCGCCCAGTTTTTCCGTATTTCGGGTAGCACAACCCAACTACGCGGTGTCAGCCCCGATATCACCCTACCTTCGCTCATTGACCCCAAGAGCTTCGGTGAATCGTCCTACGATAATGCCTTGCCCTGGACGCACATCAGCCCCGTCGAATTTCGCAGCGCAGGCAGCATCGCTTCCTTGTTGCCCACGCTCGCCCTACACCACGAACAACGGGTCGCGCAGGACAAGGATTTTCTCCAGCTAAAGGAAAAAGTCGCCGAACTAAAGACCTTGCGCGAGCAAAAAACCATTTCGCTCAAGGAAAGTACCCGGCGCGCTGAACGCGACCGCTTGGAAACCCAGGCCAAGGTACGTGGCAAGAAGAACATCGAACCATCTGGTGATGAAGAATCGGGCGATACCGAAGTGGGCGATGATGGCCTACTCGCCAGTGAACGTAGCCTCTCCAATGAGCTTGCTGCCGAAAAGGCACGCAAGGCCGCACGCGACATCCTTCTCGTGGAAAGCGCAAACATCCTCGGCGACATGGTCACCCTTCTCCGCGCCAACTCTTCTTCTGAAATCGTCCAGCGCGAGAAGGCACGGAAACCTTGATTTCAATCTTTCATGTCTGAATTTTGAACACGCGTCGAGCGTGAGGGTGACCCAGAATTCCGTACCGTTCTAAACTAGAAATTTCGGCATAATTTCTGATGACAAACAGGAGGTTGTGCCGTGAAGAGGTCGAAATTTTCGGAAGAGCAGGATGGCCTTTGCTTCTTCTCGACAGGCGGATTGGAACCGGCACAACAGGAGGTGTTTTCAGCGCGGCATAGCCTGACCGGCAAACTCCCCCTCAGGAAGGAAGTTTTGAGCTCAATGGAGACTCGACCAGATCGATAAGCCGTGCGAGTTGTCCTTCCCGATCTTGCAACCAAGCCGGCAACCAAACACGCGTGACGGCAGGCCAGTGCATGGCATCCCGTAGCAGGGGCGGCGCGCCGTCTCGATCCATCACCGTCAGTTGGGACTTCCACCCGGGGCCGTCCAGCATGATGGCCAGCCGCCAGCCTTTTTCGTTGGTTTTCTTCACGGCAAGGTCAACCCGGAAGGCCGAATGGCCCACTCTGGTTTGTACAACGTAGCCGCGTGCTTCCAGGGCTTTGGCAATTTCAAGTGCCAGGGAGCCGCGCCCCTCTTCCGGGATGGGCGCTTCCGGCATCGTCTCGCTGGGGCTGGCCGCAAACACCAGGTAATCCCTCAAATCCTTTACCCCAGCATAAATTTCGTGCTCGGGGCCGATGTTTTCCGGGCCAAATGAGGCCAACAGCCTCACCTGTTTGCGTGCGCGCGTAATAGCGACGTTCAGCCACCGCTCGCCTCCCCCAAAACTCAACGGGCCGCAGTCCAAAGGCAAGTATCCCGTAGCCGGGTCGGGCGAAAGCACGAGCGAAACCAGGATGACATCACGTTCTTCGCCTTGCGCATGTTCAAAGCTCTTCACAAAAAGCCTTCGTCCGACAGGCGCCGCAAAGGCATCACGAACCAAGGGTTCTCCTAATTCTTCCAACATGTCCAAAATCAGGTCGCGCTGCGCAGCGTTGAGGCACAGAACGCCCAATGATTCGTCCCGCTTGGCTGGGTCGCGAAGCCGGGCAGTCAGTTCATCGACCAGCGCACGTGCCTCGATGGGGTTGGTTTCATCCACACCACGCAGAAATTTGCCATCGAGTCGCCGCCAGGTGATACCCGCGTGGGCATTGCACCACGCAGACGGCAGAATGGCAAGCTCGCCGCCGTAGTACCGGATATTCGAGAACGTAATGAGTTCTTCGTTTTCGCTCCGGTAATGCCACTTCAACCGTAGCCGTGATAGCCCGGAATTCAGCGCTGCACTCAGGATGCTTTCCTGTTCCGCCCCGGAAATTGCCGCTGACCCAAAACGCTTGGAGGGGGAGGAAGCGCCTACCGCAGTGGCGGGGGGCAGTTGTTTCGTGTCACCGACAATCACGACGGTCCTACCTCGCCCCATCGCACCAATCGCCTCGACTGTCCCTATCCGGGAAGACTCGTCGAAAATCACCATGTCAAATTTCAGCGCCCCAGCATCGAGGATGTGCGCTACCGAACCAGGGCTCATCAGGAAAGCAGGGGCGAAAGTCAGCAGTGCTTCTGGATAGCGTGCAGAAATCTCCCTTAACCCCATGCCAGTACGCCTGCGCTCGATCTGGCGCACAAGGGCAGTGACTTCGCCAAGGATATTGTTCGCACGGAAAGGCCGCCTTGCAAGCAACCGGGCTGGACCGGCCTGTATGGCAAATTTGCGCACTTCGCGTGCACTTTCCAGAAAGGCGGAAACCATCTTGTCCTGCGCGGCATCGTCGAAGTTTTCCATGCCGCAAGCCGTCAGGCGTTCATGCAGCGAGCCCAGAGCCAGGCCGCGCCGCATGACCGTTTCGGCTTCGTCCAAAGAGAATGTCCTGTGCGCCAGTTTGTTCGCGAAATCAATGCCCCCTGCCCGCTCGATGGTGCGAAGCTCCTTGCGCAACAAGGCATGGCGCTGCAACTGTAAAAGCCCCGTACCGGCCAAGTCGTTTTCCCAGCGTGGCATGGCTTCGTCCCACGCTTCCAGCCAAGCTCGACCCGCCAGCCACTGATCGACACTGTGTTCTGTCGCGCCAACGATGGAGAGCCAGCGCGACCAAGCCGCCTCGATTTCCTTCAATGCTCCGATTTCCTGCGCATCCTTGGGTTCCAGCGCCTTCAACCAGGCCACTGGGGCGACCCGTTCCAGCCAGACGGCGTCTTGGGACAGTTTGATGGCGTTATCCAGTTCTTCCAGTGCCCTGGGGCGGTGTGCAGCCCAATTGGCGGGTAGGATCAAACCTACGATGGCTACCGCGTGGGTCTTCAATTCGGCCACCTGCGTGCGGATATTTTGTGCACTCTGCAAGACATCCAACAGGTTGTGGCCTCCCAAGTCAACATCGCTCTGGACAAGCGGCTCGACGGCGATGCGGATGGATTTGCGCCGGAATTCGGCAAATAGCCTGGCTTTGGCCAAGTTGGTCGCCTGAATTGTCCAATCATTGAGTTTTGGGGAGTCAATAAGCCCCGGCGCAAGCATCAAAAGCGCCTCTTGGTTAGAGGTGAGGAAGAATTCCAGTTTCTCTCGCAACGCAGTGGTAGCGCTCCGCCATGCGGGACGGTCGATGTCGCGGAAATACGCCTTGCTTGGTAAAAGTCCAAATTGGTTCGCTGCAACACATTCGTTAAGGGTTGCCAGCATTTTTCCGGGTTTCAGTTCCCTGAATGCACCCGACCAGCCACGGGCAAGCTCCTGTACCCGTTTGCGCACCACGGCCAACCCTTCAAGGGCGCTGGTCAAGGTTGTGAAGGTCAGGTTATCTACGCTGTCCAACCCAAGGAGTAACCAATGGTCACGTTCCGGCCCGCCGATTTTCTGGCTAATCTGAACCGCCCGGTCAAGCGCGTCCAACATGGCCTGCGCATTGATTTTCCTGACATGTTTCGGGTTGAGCCCCCATCCTGGCCCTTCGCCTAAACGCGTCAGCTCGTCGTATGCCGACCATAGGGAGAATCCTGCGGCATTAGGCGTGTGCAAGCGCGTGGAGTAATCGCGCAAGGCAGCAACCGTGCCAGCGTACTTGTCGAAAGCTGCTTTCCAGACCCTTTCGTGAGCGTCTGCCGCCGCACGCATGGAACGTTTCAATTGCTGCCGGATGTCTTGCATGCTCATCCCAGCACCATACGCTTCCAGCGTGAAGTCTTTCAAACCAATGGTTTCCAAGCGCTGGCTCACGGCTTCGAGCGCCGCCTCTTTTCCGGAAACAAACAGCACGCGCTTGCCCATTTCCAACCCATGCGCAATCAAGTTGGCGATGGTCTGCGATTTGCCGGTGCCAGGGGCGCCTTCCAGGACGAAGGACTTCCCGTCCATTGCCGCTGCAATGGCAGCCATCTGGGAACCGTCGGCGGCAAGCGGGAGGATCAGATTCTCTTCTTCAAAAGGTATATCGTCCAGTGCCACCTGCTCAAAGACATCCCCCGAATGTTCGACGAGATGGCGAACCACGGAGTTTTCCATGAGGATTGGCCAGTTTCTGTCCAAATCCTTCCACATCTGAAACGCAGAGCACTTCAGGATCGCCAGGCTTGCATGTTCTTCAACGCTCCAGGGAAGCTGAGCCACCATTAAGCTAACGCGTATTTTTTCAAACACTGCGTCGAGCGTACTGCCCGCGCCATCGAAACCGGGATTGTCCAAACCGTCGAGAGTCAGGTTGTAGGTGACACGCAGCCATTCGAGCAGGCAGGGATTGGCCTGCGCCACCTCGCCACCAACAAGGGAAATAGTGAAAGTATTTTTCTCTGAAGTCCCTGTATCGCCCGCACCCACTGTCACCGGAAGCAGGAACAGGGGCGATTTTGCTGTTTTGCCCCGAATACTGGGATGAGCCAGCACGCCAAGCGTCAGGTACAGGTGGTGGCTCCCCGTCTCTTGTCCCAGCATTTCGGATTCGCGCTTTAAGGCACGCAAACGCGCTGCTGTCCGGGCAGGTTCCAGCCCCTCAAATACGGCAGTAGAAATTTTGCCCGCGTGCAGGGTTTCGGCAATCCCGCCCAATGCGTGTCCTTTGACGGCCAACTCAAGTACCTGTTGGGTGCGTGACAAGTCAAGCAACGGGTTGCGCAGGCTAAAATCGAACAGCGACTGTTGCCATTGCCGGATGCGGGTTGGCGCGTCATCCTTGCGCCCCGTAGAGACGCTGACGGCAACCTCCCCGTCCGCCGGTTCCTCGATAGTAGGGCTTGTTGCAAGCGCTTTCGTCGCAGAGATTTCCGTCGCGGGAATTTCCGTTATTAAGGCTTCCGCTACGAGAGGCTCCGTTGTAGCGGCAGGAGCCAATTCGCCGCTTTCCTCGGAAAAGGATTCGTTTTCGTCCGCTTTTACCGGTTCTTGTGGTGATTCTCCGCCATGTGGAGATTCAGGTGGCAGCCCGCCCTCAGCCACGGTTCCTTCACCCAGCGAGGGAAGTTCATCTTCGGCCAAAGACCCAGGAAGGATACCTTTCCGGCGGCATTGCGAAATGGCCACGGCGGCTTTCAATTCGTTGGAAAGGCTGCGAACGTAATCAGCGGCTTTTTTCGTGGCTCCACGAAAACTCAAGGAGCGCTTGCCAGACCCAATGCCACCAAGTTCCACCGGAATGATGGTTTTCATCGCCACAAGATTGGCAATGACGGAAGCATCATCGATGACCGTTTCTTCCAAAAAGTTGAACCCTTCGCCACTGCCAAGCGCCAGCGAGTATTCCAGTTCAGAGACGGCAATGAAGGCAGGAAAAGCACGGGATGTCGTAAAAATGACGATAGGATGTAGCCCCGCCGTCTCGCAGCACGCGGCGTAGGTGACAGACAATTCAATACAGTCGCCAAACCGCTGGCCGATTACTTGTCCGGCAGTCCTCAACTTTTGTCCGACCGCTTCAAACGAAGCAGGCGACCCGGCGCAGACGATCTGCTCTTCGCGCATTGCCAGATAAATCGCTTCGGCAATGAGTTTCGCGCGCGTAAGGCCGCCCTTGTATCCGTCCAACTCACCCCGTTTCGTTTTCTGGAGCATGAGTTCCGAGGCCACATGGAGGATTTCCGCTACCGCTTTGCTTCGGGGCTGCACGAAAACGGCAATGGATTGCCAAGCGCCGGGGAGTTTGAGGAACTCGCCGGGTGCGCCGATTTCGACCGTTGCGGCAAGCGAAACTTCACGGCTATCCTTGTCCTGTTTTTCTTCACCCTGCGCCTCTGCCTGGGGCAAATGCGCAGTGATGGTCAGCGTGGCAAGAGCCGATTCATGCCGTTCCTCGATCAGGGCATCAAGTTCCGGGAAACGTCCCCCATTAAAGCGAACCGCGCTCCCGGAAGGTATACCTTTATCTTCCCGGCAGGCGAACCAATGCGGGACATCGCTCTCCACAGCCAGTCCGGCCGAGAGTTCAATGCCCGGTAAATCGCTACCGGTTTCGTTATGTATAGTAATCGCCCGGATGAACGGCAAACGGCTCGCAAGCAGCGAGGCGTTAACCCGCCGCTGGAATTCGACTTGTAGCCGAATCCCCGACGCCGCGTGATCCAAGACTTCATACACGGTGGTTCTGTCTTCGCCAGGCACGTTACTTCCTTTGGCACAAAACTTGTTCCTGAAATCGCTTGATTGGGATTGTATTCCAAGTGAAAGGCCAGTGACCCCTGTCTTTCCGTGACCAACGTCACACAACCCTGCGATATCATGTACTTCCGGCTTATACTCATCTCGCCCCAGGTTCTGAACGTGCCTCTGGTCGACCATGCCAATCAAATCAAGGATTCGTGCCATTCCCGATTTCCCCAACTGGGTGTTGTTTTCTGCGACGTCACGCCCCTGGTTTGAGGCCATTGCTGCGAGACGTGCGGTTGCCCGCAGCTACCCGGTGAGCGGCATGATTTGCCCTGCCGCCGGATTAAATGCCGCGCCCATCGTGTTCATCATGCCACCATGTCCAGCGCGTTTTTCAGGGTATTACTGCCGATGATGCGCATGAGTTTGTCAGCATACGAAGGGTCGGTGGCATACCCCGCATTTTTAAGTTCTTGTGCAAACCCAGCGGCATCTTCCCTACCAATCACTTTGGCATATCGCGGACTATTGGTAAGGAGCTTCGCATAGTCGGCAAACGCTTCGGCCCAAGACGCATAGGAGCGGAATTTGGCCTGCCGGGACTGCCAATTCCCGTTTTCAAGCTCAGGCACGGTTTTTTGCGCGGTCGTCGAGCCATTCCAGTCCAGTCCTGCCTTGATGTTGAACAGGTTGTAACTGGGCGACCCATCAGCATTCTTCAGTTGCTTTGCGCCCCATCCGGTTTCCAGCGCCGCTTGCGCCACCATGAAATGCGCAGGGATGCCAGTAGCACGGCTAGCGGCATACGCATACGGCCAGATTTCGGTAACGAAATCGCGCACATGTTCGGGAACCTGCCCATCCGCCTTGCGTGCGGCAGCGATGGTTTCATTGATTTTCGCCGATTGGGCGGCAGATTCAGCTACCGAAGCTTTGGGGAGGGGTAGGAACGGGACATTCGCGGCTCCTTGTAGGGTCGCGTCCCCGGTTTCCTTGTTCCGCCCACCGCCTAATTGGCGGAAAAGTGCATCAGCCAAGCCAACCCCCTTGGACTGCGCCAAGTTGCTTGCCAATTGCTGGTCGTGCAATCCCTGCATGAGTTTCATTTGTTCGCTGTCGAAGGGGCCGCTGCCAAGCGAGGCATCGCGCATGGATTTCAGCACCATTTGCAGGAATATGGATTCAACCTGCTTTGACGCTGCGTGCAAAGCCTCATCGGAATTGCCCCCGGTTTTTGCCAACCGGCTAAGATCGCTCATCGAGCGCGGGTCAAGGGTATTGAATAAGGTATTGTTGGTAATCATGGTTTGCTCCCGTCTCAAATGACTTCGAGTTCCGCCCGCAACGCCCCAGAGGCTTTCATCGCCTGGAGGATGCTGACGAGGTCAATCGGTTTGGCCCCAATCGCGCTAAGCGCCTTGATCACGTCGGCCAGGTTTGCGCTGCTGCGGACTTCCATGACTGCACCGCCTTCATGGTTGATATTGACCTGCGCCGTCGTTGCTGCCACCGTGGTTCCGAAGGAACCAGGCGCGGGCTGGCTGACATCAGTGTGTGAGTTAATCGTCACCGTCAGGTTGCCATGGGCGACGGCGCAATTCTCAAGCGTGACGTTCTGGTTCATCACCACTGAACCCGTACGTGCGTTCACGACTACCCGTGCGCCTAGCCGTGTAGCAGAGATTTCAAGGTTTTCGATCTGCCCAAGAAAGGCCACCCGTTCCGGGATATACGTCGGGGCGAGCACCTGGATACTGCGCCCGTCGAGCGCCTGAGCCGAATCCGGCGCAATCTTGTTAATGGCATCGGCTACCCGATGCGCAGCGCCGAAATCGGTCTCTTTCAGTTCGATGATCACGTTTGCTCCCTCGCCAACCATGGACGGTACGATGCGCTCCACCATTGCACCGCCAGGAATGCGCCCAGCCAACAAATGATTGACCGTCTGTTGTGCGCCGCCCGCCTGCGCACCCACCCCGCCAATGGCCACATTGCCTTGCGCAATCGCGTAAACCCGTCCATCGATGCCTTTGAGGGGTGTCATGACTAGCGTCCCCCCTCTCAGGCTCTTTGCGTTGCCGATCGAAGAAACAGTGACATCGACCCGCTGGCCAGGGCGTACATAGGCCGGAAGTTCAGCCGTTACGATCACGGCGGCCACATTCTTGAGTTGCAGGTTGCTGCCCGGCGGCAGCGTCACGCCCAGGTTGCCGAGCATGTTGATGATGCTCTGCACCGTAAAAGGGGTTTGCGTAGTCTGGTCGCCCGAGCCGTCCAGCCCGGTCACGAGTCCGTAACCGGCCAACTGGTTGTTGCGCACGCCGCCGATGGTGGCGATGTCCTTGATGCGTTCGGCGGCCACGTTTGAATAAAACAGCACAGCAAAGATAATGATTATCACCCGCCAAAGCGCGCACGTCGGCAAATGTACCGACAGATATATCCTCTGGACCGGGAATTTGCGCGCAGCCATGAATTTCTCCTTAATACCCAATAAAACGCCTGTGTCTCAGAACGGATTGATAAAGTTGAAGAAGCGTTGCAACCACCCCATGCTATTGGCCTCATCGACAAACCCGCTGCCACGGTATTCGATCCGTGCATCGGCAACCTGTGTTGATTGCACGGTATTGGAGGCGGAAATGTTGCTCGCGTTGACGACCCCCGAGAAACGGATGAATTCGTTGCCCTGATTAATTGTCAGCATCTTTTCGCCCGAAACTAACAGGTTCCCGTTAGCGAGCACGTCGATCACGGTGACGGTGATTGTCCCGCTGAACGCATTGTTGGCCGCCGCCGCGCCCTTGCCTTCAAACGTGGATTTTGCATCCGCTTCCACTGTCAGACCGGCAAGCCCCGAAAGCGGCAGTTTGCTGCTGGCCGCCGTAAGCCCTCCGGACGAACTGGATGCGCGGTTTGCACTGGAGTTGGCGTTCTTCTGCGCAGAGGTGCGTTCAACGAGATTGACGGTGATGATGTCGCCGACACGGCGGGCACGCCGGTCTTCCAGCAGCGAGTAATCCAACCCCGGTTGCCAGATTGCACCATTGGCAGCCCGCGACTCCAAAGCTGCGGCAGGACGCACGGACATCGGCTGATGCACGGAAGTGGGTGGCGTCGGCTGTATCTGGGCACAAGATGAAAGGATCGTAGCAAACACCACCGCCGCGAAGGTAACAGCAAGAATGGAAACAGCGCGCACGATGGTATTCATAGTTCTCTCCCTCAAATCTGCGTCAGGCGGGCAAGCATCTGATCAGAAGTGGTGATGACACGTGAATTCATCTCGTAGGCGCGCTGCGTGACGATCATACTCACCAACTCTTCGGCCACATTGATGTTGGAGGCTTCGACGTAACGCTGGTTGAGGACCCCTGCAGCGTTCGTGCCCGGCTGCTGCGGCGTGGCTACGCCGGAAGAAGCAGTCTCCAGAAAAAGGTTTTCGGAAACGGCCTGCAAGCCGCCGGGATTGATGAACGTGGCAACCTGGATGGATCCAATCTGTATCGGGGTGGCATTACCGGCTTGCACAACAGAAACCGTACCATCCTTGCCTACGGTAATCGAAACTGCGTCGATCGGGATGTTGATGTTATCGGCAAGCAGGTAGCCGCTGGCCGTCACCATGTTACCTTGGTTGTCGCGCTGGAAAGCGCCATCACGTGTATAGGCGGTCGTGCCATCCGGCAACGTGACCATAAAAAAGCCGTCACCCTGGATCATCAGGTCGAGATCACCCCCGGTCTGCTGCGGGGCACCTTGGGTAAAAACGCGCTCTGTTGCTACCGTCCTCACGCCAGCACCAAGTTGCAGCCCACTGGAAATCTGCGTCTGTTGGGTCGACTGCGCCCCCGGCTGGCGGATGACCTGATAGAGCAAATCCTCAAAGACCGCACGCTGGCGCTTGAAACCGTTCGTCGATACGTTGGCGAGATTGTTGGCAATCACATCCAGCGAGGTTTGTTGGGCATCCAGCCCGGTGCGGGCTGTCCAGAGCGAGCGAATCATGATGGGGGGTTCTTATCTTTCTAGTTATTAATCTGATACTCAACGTGCCGTAACAACTTGCGTTGCGGAGCGGTCGTTTTCCTGTGCGCTGGTCAGCATGCGCATCTGCATTTCAAACTGGCGCGAGAGCGAAATCATTTGCACCATCTGTTCAGCGACATTGACATTGCTGCCCTCCAGATAGCCACCGGCGATCTGCACCGCTTCATCTGCCAGAGCCGGTTGCCCGCTTTGCAGGCGAAAAAAACCATCTTCGCCGCGTACCAGTTCGGCCTCAGGCGGATTCACCAGTTTCATTTGGGCGACGACGTTGGCTACGTTGGTGATGCCGCTCTGAATGGCGGAAATGGTCCCGTCCACGCCAATGACGATCACGCTGTCTGGCGGGATCGTCACTGGGCCGCTGTCGCCCAGCACCGGCAAACCGGCATGGGTCTGCAATACGCCATTGGCGGAAACCTCCAATGATCCGTCGCGGGTATAGGCTTCGCCACTGGCCGTCTGGACAGCCAGCCAGCCCTTGCCCTTCACGGCCACGTCGAACGGGTTGCCGGAAAACTTCAGCGACCCCGGCGTAAAGTCCGTGGCAATGCTCGCATCAACCACGAAGGAGCGCGAGCGCATGGCCTGGGTCTGCACTTCCACCGCACGCATCTTGTGCATCTCTGTGCGAAAACCGGTGGAATCGACATTGGCGAGATTGTGGGCGACCGCCGCCTGCTGCCCGAGGGTGCTTTTTGCACCGGTCATCGCTGTATAGATCATGCGATCCATGTTGTTCCCTCCCGGCGGAACTCCATGCACGGAGAACCCGCCGTTTTATTCGCATTCCCCTCCCCCGCTTGCGGGAGAGGGTGCCCCGAAGGGGCGGGAGAGGGCTAAAACGCTCCAAACATTGCCCTCTCCCCCGCCCCTCTCCCACAAGTGGGAGAGGGGATTCATCTGTTTAACTAATCAGCGCAGGTTCACCAGCGTCTGCATGATCTGATCTTGGGTGCGGATCGTCTGCGCATTGGCTTGGTAATTGCGCTGCTGGATGATCATGTTCACCAGTTCTTGCGTCAGGTCGACATTCGATTCCTCGACCTGCCCGCCGGAAACCATGCCATTCAACCCTGACCGTGGGCGTCCGACAATCGGTGGGCCGGACTCGGGCGATTCGACCCACATGTTGTCCCCCACACGGGTCAAGCCCTGATTGCTGCGGAAGGTTGCCAGCACCACTTGCCCCAGATCCTTGTATTGTCCGTTGGTGTAGCGCCCTTGGATGACACCATCCGGGCTGACTACGATCCCCGCAATCTGACCAGTCGTATAACCATCCTGCCATTGATCCGTGACCGAAGATTTCGAACCGAACTGGGTCAATTTGCTAACATCGACCAAGATGCTCAACTGCGCCGCGCTGTTGGTGAGATTGGCGGTATAGGGGTACGGTGCAATGGGCGGATTGAGCTTGCCGTACTCATCAAACACCAGGGCTTGCGGGGCACTCAGCGTTGTGGTGTCGTTGTCGACCATCGAATACACATCCCAGTTGCCTGGGCTTGTTTTCACGAAGTAGAACGCCATCGAATGTTGACCGCCAAGGCTGTCATATGCGGGAATGCTGTTCATGAAGCTGTAGGAATCGAGGTTGTTCGGGTCGAAGGGAACAACGGTAACCGGGGTTTCATCCGCGTTCAGGTTCCCGGAGCGGATTTGTACCGATGAGGTTGCCTTCGGGTCGATATCGCCCTGCGGTATGAAAAGCGGTTCGGCGAGCCCTCCGGAAGGTGGAATGAAGCCGTTATCATCTGCTCTGATACCCATTACTTTCTCGCCAAGCGGCGTGACGAGGAAGCCTTCCTTGTTGATGTCGAACTGCCCGTTGCGGGTGTAGGCCGTTGAACCATCGAAACGCTGGACGACATAAAAACCGTTACCGATGATCGCCATGTCCAGCGGGTTGTTGGTCGTGGTCGGCATGCCATCGATGAAACTCTGATAGACCGCCGTTATTTTGCTTCCATAGCCGATCTGGACGGCCGAGCTAACCCCGGTAAGCGCCCCAGCATACACATCGGCAAAAACGGCGTTGGATGCTTTGAAACCTACGGTGCTGGTATTAGCAATATTGTTGGAGATGACATCGAGTGCGCGGGAGGAAGTATTCAGCCCGCTCAAGCCTTGTGCGAATGCCATGATGTACCTCCTGTTTCAAAGAATCTGTTTAATGTCGTCGAGCTTGTAAATACCAAGCCCGCCAACCTGCAAATCTGCGCCAAACGAGCCGCGCACCACGCTCGTCACCGGGCCGAACTGCAACGGATTCACGGTAACGGATGAACCGCTCAGGCTCGCAGCCACGCTCACGCTGTACATGCCTTGTGCGGCTTCGCTGCCATCGTCGCACAGGCCGTCCCAGATATAGTTGTGGCTACCTGCCTCCACATCCGAAAATTCGAGCTTCGTCACCACCTGCCCGCTGGAGTCGTATACCGTGACTGTCACTTTGTCGGCAGGCGTATTCAGCTCAAAGCCGCCAATCGCACCCGCCTCGGTCAATCCGAGGTTCTTGCCATTGACGAGCACGCCATGCCCGATTAGCGCCGTGCTGTCCGTCAGTTCTTTGGATTCCGTCAACGATTGCACTAGCTTGTTGAGACGCTCGATGCCATCGACCGTGCTCATCTGCGCCAACTGCATGGTCAGATCCGCGTTATCTAGCGGATTCATCGGATCCTGGTTGCGCAACTGCGTGGTAAGCAACGTAAGGAAACGGTTTTGCTCGTTCTGCATCGCCGTGTTGGTACTGACTGGTTCCGTGCGAACTAGCCCGGACAGGACATTGGAAACCGTGTTATCGGTAGTGACACTCATCTTCGTACTCCTGCTTGAACCGGCAGTCCTGCCGGCCAGATCATTTATTGACCTATCTGCAAGGTACGTTCAAGCAAGGTTCGTGCCGTGTTCATGATCTCAGCGTTGTTCTGGTACGAACGCGAGGCGGAGATCATGTTGACCATTTCCTCGACCACGTTGACATTGGGCATTTCGACGTAGCCTTCGTCATTGGCGGCGGGGCTGTTCGGCTCATAGACGAGCCGCATCGGCGCGGCGCTCTTAACGACCTGCGTCACTGCCACGCCGACCGAAGCCGGCCCTGCCCCAGACAATTGCCGAGCGGCAAAAACAACCTGCTTTGCCCGGTAAGGTTGGCCGTTTTCGGAAGTGACACTATCGGCATTGGCCAAGTTAGAGGCCGTCGTATTCAGCCGCATCGATTGCGCAGTGAGAGCCGAACCGGCGATATTGAATACGTTGAACATATTGCCGTCCATTCCCGTCTCCCGGATGTGGCCTTGAACAGCGGGCAGTGCGCGGCAGGCGCGAGCCTGAATCCGTTACTGACCGACGATGGCCGTCTGCATCGTGCGCAGCAGGCCATTAATGAAAGTGATACTGGCTTCGTAATGCACCGTGTTTTCGGCAAAAGCGGCGCGTTCCATGTCCATGTCCACGGTGTTGCCGTCCACTGCCGATTGCCATTCCATGCGATAACGCACAAAGTCGTCCGGTGAAAACTTCGTTTTGCCGCCTAGATGCCGGGCATTGGTTTTCGTCAGCGGCAACGGCAACGGTTTCCCCCGACTTCCCCGGCCTAGTGCTTCGTCCAGTGCGTCACGGAACAAAATATCGCGCGACTTGAAATTAGGTGTATCGGAATTGGCAATATTTGAGGCCAACAACTGCTGCCGGTACGCCTGGAGATTCAGCGCCGCCTGATGGGGCATTAAGTTCTTTTCGAGCAGGTCTTTCATTATCTCTCTCCTAACCTGATCTCCCCAAGCATTTTTCATGCCAGCTTGTATGAGACATTTTTAACCACCATGATGGTGATGTTAACTCTCATTTCTTCGTCGTATTACGCTGATAAAACAGGTAAACAAGTATCAATTTATCGAAATGAGATAAACAAAAAATTCGCTGCAATACAGTAAAAATTTTCACTCAAAATAAGTTATATTTATGTATATTCATAAATATAACTTAATGTATTCAATAAAATTTTAGGGTCTTAGGAAGCAAACATGACTAGATGGCATGTTATCTTCTTGAGATGATTGGGAAAAACAGATACTTCAGGCGTTCTAAAATCAGCGAGGCGAAATTTCGCCAGGTCGTGCGCTG
>Ga0123357_10000474_pt1 | contig 39131 bp, 65 predicted proteins | sample TergutEmb28metaG_FD_89873 | JGI IMG/M metagenome (GOLD analysis project Ga0123357, IMG submission 89873) | Embiratermes neotenicus P4 segment gut microbial communities from Petit-Saut dam, French Guiana - Emb289 P4 | ecosystem: Host-associated > Arthropoda: Insects > Digestive system > Gut ... | reverse complement strand
GCAGTAAATCTGTCACTTGTCCAACCACTCTTATAGCAATCTGAAACTGCTTTTGCCTGCTCATCCGTATAACAGAAATATAAAGTAGGCATTTCCATAGGCTCTCTTTCCAACTGAATTAATGCTGAATCTACCTGATTCTCATACAAATGCACACTACCCCCAATCCAAGTAAGCACACCCGGATGCAAACAGGTAATCTCTGACAACAAATACGTAAGTAAAGCGTAACTCGCCACATTAAACGGAACTCCTAAAGCATAATCACAGGAACGCTGATAAATAGCCAAATCCAAATACTTTCCTTGTCTTACAGACGTTTGCCATAGCAAATGACAAGACGGCAAAGCTACATCATTTTCTGCTACTACTGTCGGATTCCAAGCAGTAACAATTTGATACCGACTATCTGGGCTTTTAATAATTGTGTTTAGCAATTTAACAACCTGGTCAATATTACCATCCCATCTACGCCATAAATAAGAATAATTTTTACCCGCAGCATGAATATTATAAATACAACCATTGCCATCTGCTAACTTAACCCACTCTTCAAAAGTAAAAGGCTTATCAAACTCTGCTTCTGGAACTCCATTTGCCATTTCCTCTGCTTTTTGTAATTCAAACCTATACCGATAAAACCGATAACCATCTTCATCCCAAATATGAACATTTTCACGAATCAAATCCCCAATATCAGTAGAACCTGACAAAAACCATAATAATTCCTCAATTACACCACGCAAAAACATCTTCTTTGTTGTAAGTAATGGAAAACCTTGCTGCAAATCAAATACAAGTGTCTGTGCAAACAATTCCTTTGTTCGTGGCATATTCTCTCTTGCAGGATTCTTAATGTCTCCTTCATCAAGTATGCGCTTCATAAGGTCAAGATAATTTTTCATGCTTCTCCAAAATTAGGATTTTCAATCGTCTATCCAATTCCGCAGCTATCAATGCGCCAGCCATCACAAGTCTGTCCCTATAATTCTTTCGCAACATTTTATCCCACAGCACTTCACCCCAACCAACAGGCACTTCATAACCAAGCCGTTCTTCGTCATTCCCTTCCAACAAAACATGCGCAGCATACACCAACTGACCCTCAAAATTATTCGCACAGTCGTACTCAATGCTACATCCATGCACTTCAATCTGCTCTTCTCGCTCTTTTGCAATTAACTCTACTCCACTCATAACTTATTATTTATCTGTTGTAAAATCATAATACTTATTATCCTTTGCACTTGTACCTCTATTAGCTACTGTCGGATTCTCATCGCACTCCTCGCAAATATCATCCTCAATACCTCTACTAAAAAATTCAAAAAACCAAAGTTCCGCTTTACAAATACACATTATCACTGCCAACACTACAACTGCTGATGACAATGCCGATACCCAATGCCACTTTCCCATCCAAGACATTACAATAGCCTTTGCTTCAAAGATTATACACCCAAACAGCATTATAACCAAAAGCACAGACAACATAATAAACATATTTCTAACAAACTGTTTATACGCTGAATACTCACTTTCTCTTTCCATACTATCTAAATTTTAACGTTAATCCTATCACTTTTTAGTCTTTTCTTTGAATAGATAATTTACTCGATTCTCTATAATCCTATTTCTAAAACAAATTTATCCAACAAATCAAGATAATCCTTAAACAACCTTCCGTTTCTTTTGTATGATAAGTTCCAACCAACACTTCTCGCAGCCTCACTTGGCTCCATCTCTGCCGATAAATATTTCTCCATTTCCAAGAACTCTCTTACATCTTCCCGTATGGAATAATCAGGCAAACACTGTTCAAATTTCTTATTTATCGTTCTCATCGAAATTGCACTCTAATTCAACTCCCCAAATACATTGAACTAAATTCTGCAATTCATGTGCATACTGCACTCGCTTTTCATTAAGTACACTATTGTACATGACAACAACATAAGCTAAACCTCCATACTGCTTCCGAAAGACTTTATCAACACAAATAGTTTCACCTGCTTCTGTCGTATAAATCAAATTTGACTCTTCGTCTTTTTCAAATCCAAAGACCCTTATCAATAAATCGTCCGTCAATTCAGCAGCATAGACTTTATCATGTGTCCTACACTCTGATACTTCTTTCTGCTTAACCGAAAACCCATACACATCATCGCTGTCTTCCCATTTCTCTGTTTTCAGTTCTTCAATTTTAGCAAGCCAACCTTCATCGCTTCTAACTAAACTACCCAATCGTAACTCGTTTGCTTTTACCTCTTTCATTGATATAGAATATTTACAATTACTGCATCCTCTCCTTTATGAACTTTTCTCCATTTAGCTCCAACCTGCTGACTTCTGTTTTTTGAGACAGTATAATACATTTCACTTCTTCTTTCCCAAAACCCTGTTACAGGATTCTTATATAGGAACAATACTACCCACTGTTCACCAAAAGACACCCCTTTATGCTTTTCGTACTCCGATTCAGTTAAAACCCGTATCATACTACCTTATCTCCTCTTTCTGTTTCACCCCACAAAGCAAAAAGCGGTATCAATCCGAGAAGACCCCATGCCGCTTTACCTGTCTGTATTATCATCAAACCTACTAACGCATAAAAGCATATCAGTAGTACACAAACTTCAATTCTATACTTAATCATAATGATATAATTCTTTGTACAAAGATATAAGAAATTTTGATATGTAACAAATTTTTAACTTACTACTTTCTAAAAATTTTCTATTGCTTCCACTACCAACGCATCAAGCAAATCCGTCAATTCTTCATAAGCACTCTGTACTGCATCAAAATCACAAAATCCTTTTTCCAACTGTTCTTCTTCAGTCATATCACCCATCAAGAATTTGTCCAAATCCTGTAACCGTGCAACATCGTCCCGAACATGATAGTTTGACAAAGAACTTTCCAACAAATCTCCAACTCCCGTTACCCTCATAATAAATCCTCCAACTCTTCTAATGAATGAATACCTTCAATAACCGTAAAACAATCAACATCAATCAATTCTTCCACATGTACGCCATCTTCCAACAATTCAGGATTCGCAGCTTGATTAGCTACCGTTCCACCCTTAACTACATACCAATCATCCACTACCAACACAACACACGGTGTCTTACCTGAACCCTGAAAACCTGTCAATTCTCTCGCACTTTCCATACTTCAAAATCTATAAAATTCAACATAACTCATATCTAATGTGTACTTAACATACAATGGTCCTCCGCATCCCCAATACGCGCCACCTTTATCATAAGCCGAATCATGAACAAGAGGGACTCGTTTACAATATATCTGTTTCTTTTGAGCATATACATCCTGTACATCTCCTACATTTGGTCGTCCCATCGGTGCGCCTCTGCTGCAATCTACTTTGCAAATTAACTTGTTATAAACATCAGTCGAAGTAATGGTCTTCTCAACTTTTATTTCTTGCATAGCTCTTAAAAATTTTCATTAATTCATCTCTCTGTTCTTCTGTCCTACTAATCAATTCATCCTGTGCTTCAAGTTCATCAGCAGTCATACCATTCCGCTCTTCCTCATTCGGATACAAACAATAAATATGGTTTTCCATAGAACAAATGCAATCCCAAATAATTGAAATCTGCTTTTCCGATATATAGACCCGCTTACTCATCGCACTTACCTTGCAATCTGTCATTCCAATGCTTCACATCTTCTTCAACCGGACTCAATACCTTTTCCAAAAATATTTCTGCCCACTCGTTAAATGTGTCAGGTCTGTCAATAACAATTATGTTAGGTTCATTCTCTACTCCCACTTCTTTCACTTTAAGAACCGTAAACTCAACCCCACGATGGCTGTCATTCAACTGCGATGTATATGGTCCAAAAAGCCTATACGCTTCTTCAAAGGCTTTATCCTTAAACTTAACTTTATCCCCTTCCTTAATAGCATCCTTGTCTCGTTCAAACTCAAATGGATACAACTCCTCCTCACACACAGGACAATAAACATAATTTACTGTCTTGAATACTTTACTACTGCACCTATTGCACGTTCCTACCGGTTTCTTATCCGCTATAATCAACTTATTTCCGTTATTCGATATATGAACAACAGGAAAATTACCGCCATACACTCTTACTTCCATATCGTCATCGTATGGCATAATCCTATCAACTAATTCCTTTTTTGTCATCATGCTATATATTTTCTTGTTTCTTACTCACTAACCACCGCCCCATATTCACAAGGCTAAAAATTAAAAACAGGCTTTCTTTACTCGTACCTCCCTTTCTCACCTTCGTTTCACTACATCTGTTTCAACGGCTACGCTTAACTGTTCTTTACTCACCTGCTATTTTTCTATTTCTTATTCTTAAAAAATTGGTAGTGAGAAATTTATCTTCTTTCCCCACTACCAATACTACATTTTCTATTATCCGTAAATTTCACGGTATTTATTGGTTGCCCATTTTTTCGCTTTTTCTACCGAAGGTAACGATTCCTCAAATCTTGTTTCTTTTTTAGTCTCATCATCTGTTACTACTAATGTCCAGTAATTTACCCCAAAAATAGGATTGAACCATTTATACAAATATAACTCTGCTTTTTGTGGGTAAGCTATATACCCTGAATTTAACCTGTTGAATACTAAATTTTTCATCTTTTTTAAGTTTTTAATAGTGAATAAATTAATTAAATTTTATACATCAAAGTTAGTGAAAATTTTGATAAGTCCCAAATTTTTTAAGTTAAATTTTTCGTTCTAAAACTTAATAATTCTTAATCAAAGCCGCGATAGGTATAAAATAAACTACTATTAAAAAAGCAAAAGATGTATGCACCAAGCTATACCAAGCATCTACCTCATCTAAATGTTACTCCTCATCCTCTTTCTCTTCTGTAGGTATAAAAACGATTTCAACTTTCACCACTTCGTCATTATCATCCTTACTGTAAAGGCACTCATAGCAACCATCCCCGTATCCCGAACTCGCTACTGCACCATAAGGGATAATCCCTGCCTGTGCTTCCGCTAATGTTACATCGCAACAATGACCATACCATTGATTATCATCATGGTCAGTACTACCTGCGTAAAAATCGCTGTCACCTACAAACACACTCAAATCCCGATAATGTCCCGCATCAAAAATCCCTGCTTGCCCTGAATCTACACCAATAGTTGCATCCAACTGAATTAACTGTTCCAATCTACTGTCTAAATGAATAGCAGCAAGTGACATAACTCTCTCACCCCAACTACCGCAGTTGTCTTTTTCCACCCACGCTTTCCATGTTCCGTTCTTTACATTTTTAAGAAATCCTTGACACCATGTCGGAGTTTCATAACAGGGGTCTGAAATTATCAGCTTACCCGAAGTTACTTCAAACGTACCTAATTTTTCTACTTTCATCTTATTATAATTTTAATTCATCGTTGGGGATATAGGACTTGAACCTATGACCTACTGCTCATCAGGCAGACGCGCTAACCAACTGCGCCAATCCCCAATATTGCGCTCACCTTATTGGACTACCTGTAAGTAGGGCGAGCGCTTTCTTCACTTTAAAACTTAGATGTCAATTTTATTCAGATTGTCGAGAAAAACATCTGCTACTATATATGCTAACTCTCTCGCTTCATCTCGTGTTTTATGCACCCTTAATTCTTTTTTAAGGCTTAAAACCTTTGTACTCACTGCGTACTTAAAAACACTATCTTTCGCTCCTGCATAATTCCAACCATAAGTCGCTACTACTGTCTTTCCTACACAAACTTCTGTGGTCGGACAATACCTTGCTTTACTTTCCCTCTCATATATTGTGACCTCTATGGTCTTTACTATTGCTTTTTCCATTTTTTTAAGTTTTTAATAGTGGATAAATTAATTAAATTTTATACATCAAAGTTAGTGAAAATTTTGATAAGTCCCAAATTTTTGGACTTAATAATTGTCAAAAAATCAGATAATTAACTATCCTAAAACTTAAAAAGAAAAAAGGGAGCTTTCACCTACTCCCTCTAACGGTCATTCCTAATCCCCGCAGGATGCCTCTCCCCGCCTCCGGCTACGTTTGGCACTCTTCGCAAGAGGTTTCTGCCTCCACCTATTCAGTTATCTCTTACTGACAATGAATGTGAGAAGATTACAAAGTGAGCTTTGTCTCACATACTTTCATTCCAAATTGCTCAATAGGGTATCCGAGGAGCCGTGCTGGATTACCAGTTGTCATGTAGTTGCTTTCCACCTCTTTTGGCTCGAATACTTACTCACCCATTGCAATGCGCAATACTTTGAAAACTCATCTGTTAGAAATTTATAGCCTCCTACCTCACTAATGCTTCCGTTTGCAACTCTATCTAACAGACTTCTTGTCCGTAGTTATATAATTTAGCCCCACACTTATTTCATACAGCCCACTTTCTGTGTAACCCTCGAAGTTTACCACAGGTGTCAACCAATTATTTATTAGGCATTGACATTTGTTGTACATGGACAGGGGAATCGAACCCTCTTACTAAAATTATATTCTACCTATTTACGCTAATCCTCCCAAAGTCGAGTTTCACAACCTATATAAATTTGGGTGCATAGGACTTTTTTCCCAAACTAATATTTCAAAAATGCTTATCAGTAAACCTACCTCCTATTTTATTTTTATGGTGCAAAATGCTCGAAACTCCACCCGATTCAATTTGCTGATAAGCATAGAGTTAGCCAACTATCCTCTTCTCTCGCCGTTCTTAATTGGTGCTTACTTATTTCAGCTGCGAGCTTTGTTTATTTTGAAAACAATGAACTTGGTTATTCTTCGACTCTATTTTATAAGGATTTCCATACTCCCCCATTTACATTCCAGGGTTTCTAACCTCTTCTACAACTTCCAATTTCTCATTGTTTTTTATTGTCTCAAAATTTCAAAGAACTTCCCCACCTTTGATTATTATGTGGATTAAAATTTATACTTCAAAGTTAGCAAAAATTTTGGTAAGTCCCAAATTATTTTACTTAAATTTTCAATTCTGAAATGTTAAAAAAACTTTATGAATCTTCCAAAACCGCTAACCCAAAATTTCAAATATCGTATCTATTTTTCAATAGCTCTTTTGCTTTTTCCATCTCTCTATCGGTATCTATCCCCAAAGATTGATAGAAGCGTATATTGCTGACTTCACTTGCAATCTTTATTGTCCGTCTTTCTTCTTCCGTAAATCCAAGTCTAAAAGTAGCAAATATCTTTAATGCCTTTCTTTCTTCCCCTTCTCGGAATAATTTGATTGCTTGTTCAGTCTTTGTTTCCATTACTTGTTTTATTAATACATCAAAGTTAGTAAAAATTTTGGTAAGTCCCAAATTATTTTACTTAAAATTTCAATTCCAAAACTTAATAATTCTTAATCAAAGCCACGATAGGGGCAATTATAAAACTTAAAAATCATTTCGCATATTCCCACTTATTTTTGTCTATCTGGTAATCCCCCTCTTGGAATTACGACAATCTGTCCATAATTTGCTTTTACCCGCTTCCGCACTTCGTTAGCTATGCACGCTGCTATAATACTATCATCCGTATATGTTATCCCTCTATCGTCCGAATACATTCCATCAGCTTTCCTTCCTAAATCTTTTCCAAGCGCTATCGCCTTTCCACTTGTATTGTATATGAATGTCTTTGCTTCCTGAACAAAAAAAGGATTACATAACTCTATCATATCCCCAATCAAGTCTGCATCCATTTCCGAAATCATTAAGTCACGCGATTTACCGTTAGTATGCCAACCATACCTAATGCTCTCTTTTGGGGTTGTTTCACCTGCTGTAAGAACTCGTTCCACCTCACGGTATATATTAGGATAGTAATTCTCCTGCAATGTCGCTACAGGTCCCTCACCAATAGCATTTATCTCAACTGCAATACACGCTTGGTTATACATATTACCCACCTCAATCAACAAATGTCCAAAAGCCCGTGGGTCAATCTTTCCCTTATAACAAGCATATTCTTTTCCTTCCAAATCCACTACACTAAAAGCTGAATAATCCCTTGCCCGTCCTGTCGCAACGTCAGCCCCGATTACATACCGCTTCAACGGGTCAGGTCGAAAATAGATTTTCATGTTCCCACCAAACCGTTCTTCCAACAACAATGTACTTGACAACCGTTCTTCAATTACTTTTATATCTACGAGGTCAAATACTGTATAACCTGAAGCTAAAAAAGAACAGTCAATTTCTTGAGCCGTTCTTTTTTCTCCAAGCAACTTACTTTGTGTTGTGTACCATTTGTAGTCACGTTCCGGGTGCATAGTCCAACTCAACCGGATAGGATAAAAACCGTTCAACCCTTCTATTGCTTCCGACCATATCCTATGAAACAAATTTCCCATACCGTAAGCCGTAGAAACCAAACAAGCGCCACCACCTGTCGAAAGTGTCGGTTGAGCCGAAGACCATATATCATCCGCATTTCTTTGGAAAGCTACCTCATCCAATAAAAGAAATGAGAGTGCATCTGACCGTCCTGCATCCGTTGTTGCTGCGTTCACATTGACTTCTGAACCATTAGCTAAAATTATGGAATTTGCTGTACCTACCGCATTATTCCCATTTACCACCTCAACTTTCAAAAATTCCGGCAATCTCTGATACATTCCCTTTATCTTCCTCAACAATGACCGTGCTACTACCATCTTTATTGATATTGCCAATACATTCTTGTTGTTATTAAACAGTACCAACCACAGTATATAAGCACACATCAAAGTCGTTACACCCATCTGTCTCGGCTTCAAACTAATAGTAAACGGGTTATCCAAAATCTGTTTTAACGCATTTATTTGAAAACCATACATCTGAAATGGAACTATCCCTCGAATAGGATGCAATACCTTAACGTATGTCAAAATAAAGTAAAACGGATTTTGACTACACCGCAAAAACTCTTTCATTTCATACGAGTTCTTTATTTTCGGTATAACAATCCTCTTGTTACTGAAACCTGCCATTAGCTAATCGTAGAACGTAAAGACAAAATCTTTTCCGTCAAGTATTCTTTTTCAATTAACAATTCTGCAAACTCATCCATCGTAAGCCCACAAGCTGTTGCTATTTCCTCATTGTACTTATAGATGACTATAGCTTTAAGCAGCGTTCTGTCAGTCGTAGTCTCTGCTGTGCTATATTCTTCCCACAATACCAGCTTGAATACAAAGCCTCGTATCAGTTCATTGGTCTTTTTCCAGCTTTCGTACTCTCTTTTCGTAACATACGAGTTGGCTATTACCAACAATAGCTTGTAGGCTTCGCTTATAGCATCTATGCTATCCTGATACAGTTTCTTATCTCGCTTCAAAAGTTCAGTTGCTTGCTTCGGAGACATATTAACCATAGAGGCTGCTCTCGTTAATCCTATTCCGTTCTTCAATGCCGATATGAAAACTAACTTTTCACTATCATTCATAATCAAAACAATCTTTGCTTCTTTGGGAAATGCTCTTCCCAATCTATACCACCACCATAAATATTTTTTTCATGCACCACATACTTGAACTCCAAGTCAGGATACTTCTTCTTCAATATCGGAATGAGCGCCTCTCTCTCTTTAACCCTGTCAAATGACTGTTCTCCTCCTGCATTTGTGTAAATAGCCACTTGCATCGCTGCATTGTAGGTATATGTATAATACCCCGCTCTAAACAAACTCAAAGTCGTAATGCAATCCTCTTCCGTAGTACATTCAGGTGTCTTATCCCATATCTCCGGTCGTATAATGTACAAACCATAAACAGGGGCATTTTTGTACAGATAATCCACAGGATTGTTTTTGACATAATAATAACCCTTTATCAAATCAATCCCTACCGCTCCTAACTTAGGCTCATTAACCATTGATTCAGAAACAGTTTTAACCATCTTCTCTAAGACATCTGCACTATATATCTTCTTTGCCCGTGCATCTATCAAACCCGATACATCATCATCCAACTTCAATACTAAATCATATCCGTAAGCTATGGCATACTTCTTACAATGATACAAGCTGTATCCAAGCCGTCTATCATTATCGGGCAGTACAACCAAATGCGAAGCTGAAAACCCGCTTGCTTCAAAGGCTTTCTTATACAGCAAGGCTTCTTTTGGCTCAACAAATACTTTCCAGTCAAAACCATTGGCTTGTGGCATCCATGACAACGTTTTCTTAGCTATTGAACCAAACCTGCCCTTACTCGGTATTACGCACAATATCTTCATATCAGTTTCTCCTCCTTTGGCAAATGTTTACTGTAATTGATGTAAAACCCTAACGGATGGTCTTCAGACAATGTTAATTCCACATTCGGAAACTCTTCTTTCAACCGCTCAAACGTTTCCATAACGTTAGCCTTCCGATTAAACGATTGCTCCCCACCGGAGTTCTCGTACATTGTCACTACCACACCTGCATTGTAGGTATATGTATAGTAACCTTCCCTAAATACACCTAACCCCGCTATGCAATCCTCATCCGTCAAATAATATGGATTCTGGTACCATATCTTTGGACGGATGATGTAACCACCTCCCCACAACTGTGAGTTCTTTGCCACAAACTTCTTTTCCGAGTTCTTTACAAAATAAAAAGCCCTCGTTGCCCGAATCAATCTGACTGCGCCAAGTTTTTCTTCTGCATCAAACACCGGAACTGAATCTGCTATAAACTTATTTGCCGCTTCAATCGTAAATGCTGCTTTTGCCCTGCTATCTAATATAGCTCGTACATCATCATCCAGCTTTAACACCAAATCGTAGTCTTTGGCTATAGCATATTTCTTGGCATGATACAAGGCATAGCATAATCCCATATTCCGCTGGGGCAAAACTGCTATGTTAGCTGTTGGCAATCCGGCATTTCTGAAAGCATTACAATAACTCAATACTTCGTTATCCTCTACGAATACTTTCCAGTCTATACTCTCTACTTTCGGTATCCACGCTAACGTCCTCCTCAATATGTCTGTAGGTCGTCCCTTACTTGCTATAACACATAATACTCTATTCTTCATCAACAAAATTTTTTAGTATGGAATTTTCAATGTCTTTTCCCACATATTCACCGATTTCTTAATTGTCGAAACCTGCTTCGGAATGATTGCATCACCAAACTTTTTCTTTAAGTAAAAATAAGTTTCTTTACGTCTTTCCTGTGTACGATAATCTGCACATCCTCCCTTACCTTTTTCCGTCATCATAAAAGAAAATGAAAACCTGTTCTCCAAATATGAATACCGGTTAAAGTGTGCGTTCAACGCACTGATATAATAATCCTCACCTACAAAATATGGAAAATCAGGAAACGATAAATTCCTTCCTGCTATAAGACCTAACCCACCACCACAAATATATTTATTCATTACAATAGGGTCTCCACCACTATACGCTTTTGGATTAACAGTACGATTGAATCCCCACAATCCACACTTGGTTTGCTTAGCTGTTTCGTATGTATCCTGAATCAGCCAATACGCTTCATCAGGCGTTAATCTGAATGGATACTTTTCCGTATTACGAACATACACTCGACGCATATCCAAAATATCATCATCTACCTGAAAGCAATCACCAAACTTTTCAAATACCCACTGCCGTTTCGGAGACAATCCTACTACATCATCAGGATGCGCTACTATCTCCAAATCCGGATTGTGCAACTTGTACTCATTCACCTGCGCCTCTGGCACACACAACGAACAATTTGCTATTGCTCCTTTCGTCAAGATATTATTAGCCCTCTTATGAGACAAAATTACTACCGGTATCATTCTTCATTTCTTTTTTCAAGTTCATTCCCACTTTCATCTTCGTCATCTGAAAGCACTTCGACATCACCTACTGTAAACTTACTGTTCGCACAATCCAACACTTCTTTTGCTGTCAATACATGACTCTCACCAAGAAATGAGTTCTTATACGATTTAGCCTTTAATGGAAAATTAAACAAAGTCTGAATGGCTGCTACCTCTGTACTCGTTTCACAAATGATAACAAAAGCCTCATATTTCTCATCGTATTGTGGAATGAGGGGATACTCACAATTACTGTTATCGTAATCCGTCTTCGGTTCATCCAACGCTTCCTTTAACTGCAAATCCACTCCCCACGAACTAAGCAATTCAGCATCCCATCCTTCTTTAATTTTATCCAAATCCCACTCGCCAAATGAAACATTGTCTTCAATCAAAAACCGGTCTTTCTCTTCTTCTGTCAAATCACTGACTTTCTTTACCCAATCATCAGGAATCTCTTTATACCCCAATTCCTTCAATGCACGATAACGCATATTCCCACCGAGAATAGTACCATCATCCTCAACAACAATCGGACGCAATCCCATCATGCGGGGAAACTCCGATATGGATTTTACCAATTTCTTAAACCGCTCGTCTTTAATAAAACGCGGATTCTTTTCATTCTCTTTTAAACTCTTCAACAATATTGCCATATCAATTAAACTTAAAAATGTTACTAACTATCAATTAAATAATGTCTGTTCAATCCATGCAGGTCTTACCAACGTATCTGTCATAAACTCCTCCCGAATCTTATCCCATCCCTCTTTCATTACTCTTTTACCAATCGTTCTGTGATTTTCATAATGACCTGAAAGTAAAGCTACAATCCGCCCTCTTCTTTTTCCTTCATACGTATGACCGTCAAGAATGTTTGTAGGCATCCCTAAAAATTCCATGTGAAGAGGCTGACGCTTTACTCCTACATCTTCCGGCGTTATCTTTGCCCACGTATAAAGACAATTATACACTCTTGGATTTAGCCACGTCAGATTTGACTTCTTTCTCATCAATTTATTCATTATATCTCCTCCTACTAATGGACCTTGCTGACATGCTTCATCAGCCATGTCGCAAAACTCTTCCGTATATCCCCTACCATGATGAGTTTCCCGTGAGCAGAGGGCTTCATAATTCTTTGTTTCGATTTCTTCCAAACATTCATTCAACTCTTCAAATGATGCAGGAAACGTATCCTCAAACAATCCGCCAATTAACAGTGGCTTTACTATTGACGGCGGTAAAACTTTGGATGCTTTTTCAAGCCCCTCTACCCAACCAATTCTTAATGACTTTACCACTAATGACTTCCAAGCACTCTCTGAAAATCCATCTCTAAATTTAATTTCACGCATACTTTTTCTGTTTTTGTTTCTATAAAAGTAATAAATTTTTTGATAAGTCCCAAATTATTAAACTTAAATTTTCATTCCCGTAACTTAATAAATGTCAATGCTTAACAGATTTTTTTGATTTATCGTCTTCCACTTTCTTAAACCGTTCCTTTTTTCGTTCCGACATATCAACTTCCGCTATAATTCTACCATCCACCTCCACGTTAAGTGCTTCTTCCCTACCTACCGCTCTTATCATTTCATCTATTGCTTCCGGATTTCTAAACGCTTTGTTGCTTACATTGATTTCTTCCAACATCCGAAGTATTGTATCCGGCGTTACCGAGAACTCATCCCCCTCCTTCGTTCCACTAAACTCATCATAAATTCCGAGTGTTTTTAGATACACTGAAATCTGCCCTGGTGCTAACATGAATTGAACTCGCTGCTGATATTTCTCAATCTTCTTGTCATACGATTCTATCTTCAATCTATCCTCTGCTTGCAGACTGTCAATACCACCTGCCTCTTCTATCACTCTCGTTATCTGCCTTGCGTAGTAATCCATCATTAGCTGTGAGTGGCTTAATAACCCATTAGATATAATTAATGCACTACTTGTATTCTTTTTTATTAAGTCTGAAAGGTCTGTAAATGAGGCATCTACCTTAAAAGTCCGTATCTCATTCTCTAACTTTAGCTTTTCTGCTTCTTCCTTGATTCCAATCAACCTTTCTTCAAGCAACTCCTTCCAACCCAACGACTTGGATAACTGATATGTATATGACCGATGGAATTTGTACTTATCCTTCATAGCGGCTATCCTCTGACTATAATTCCAATCATCCGGATATGACAGAAACTCACGTGTATATCCTTTCTCACGAGGAGTTTGCTGACCTAACGTTTTCTTCTTTTTGACATCCTTGCGCACTTGCCTGTCCGTCGTATATTTCGTCTTCTTTTGTGGAATTGTTCCGTCTCGCATAAGAACATTACTGCTAAATCTTACACAAATGTAGAGTATTTATACGGAAAAACCAACACTTGTCGAGTAATTGTATAAAAACAAAAAGCCAACAGTACATTATCCCGTTGGCTTCCACACACTTAAAACTACTCTCCTTTTGTCGTCATTCGTCTTCATACAAATGAACAGACATCCGTTCCAATAACCGGAACTTCCGTCTGTCATTCTCCTTCCACCTACCTCCGGCAGAATACTTTTTACCTAACTCAACCTTCTTTCCTAATACCCACTCCATCAAATTCCTTCTTTTCATATTTTTCTCCTTTTCTTTTATGCCGCCATTAACCGGAAGACAGGCATGTAAGGAGCAAGACGTTTGGTTTCTACCTTCGTTTCATCGTTTCTCATACAATAGGTGAAAAGTATCAAACCATCCGGAAATTCTTGGAAGCTGATTACTTTCTTCCATACCATACTTCCTACATTGGTAAATACATCTCCGATTTTCAATTCACCCCTCTTCGTGAGTTCTGCTCCTTCCGGTACTTTCAAATCTTTTGCTGCTTCCAACCGTTTGTATTCAAACGTTCCTTTCTGTTTCTTTTCCTTCGGTTCTTTCGTAATAGAAGAAACTTCTTTCTTTTTCTTCTCTACTACCGGCTGTTCTTGCATTACTTTTTCTTCTGTCGTTCCGATAACTTCTACTCCTGTCTTTCTTAAATCTGCAAGTATTTCCTGCATCTCTACCGACAATAATTTCGTTTCATCCATTTCCTTACCTTCAATTAAAATTTCTAACGCATTAATTGCATCCGCTTCATCCCTCATCGCTTCCGACCAATCTTCCGGTACTTCATTTCCAGGAATGTAATTCAGTTGTACCCATTCCCGTTCTTCATCATCTTTTAAAAGTTCATGCTCCGGATTGTTTTTTCCGATTACTCGTTTGATGACATTTTCTTTCTTTTCCCTCTCTACTTTGATTCCTTCCCCTTTCAGGGCTTTCATCACCGTTTCTACCAACTGTGCCTTCGATTGAATACCAATTATCAATTCAGACACTCCCGCTTCTCTCGCTGTCTTTTGGAGACGCTCTACTGTCATTTTCTTCAAGCCCATCTCCGTGTAATTTTTAGATTCCATTTTTTATAAGTTTATAGTGAAATTATTTATTCCTATATAGTAACTGTGCTACCTGTTGGCGAGCGGCTATTTGGTCATACCCATTTCCATATTTCAAAAGGTTCAATATTGCCTTTTCCTGTAACCCCAATTTTTCTCCTTTCTTTCTTCTGACCTTGAGGTCTGAAATGTACTCGTTAATCTTAGTTTCCATTTTATTTGAGATTTTAATGAATTATTCCTGTACTTCGCATAAATCGTGTGCTAACACGTAATCTGCAAAAAGATGTTCATTCGTCCACCACTGTTTCTCACAAGAATTTATAAATTCTTCGTATGCCCCTTTTTCATCCTTTAATTCGATAAAGAAATAAATTCCATTTCTCAATTTTTCAGCCATTTTAGCTGCTTCTCCTTTTTCTGCCTTGATTTTTGTTGAAAATGCTTCCATTTTTTTAAGTTTTAATAGTGAATAAATTAATTAAATTTTATACATCAAAGTTAGTGAAAATTTTGATAAGTCCCAAATTTTTGTACTTAAATTTTTCGTTCTAAAACTTAATAATTGTCAAATAATCAATGAATTATCCAATCTAAAACTTAAAAATTCATCTACTAAATAAAAAAAAGAACTACTCTCGCGAGCAATTCTCTCTAATATTTACTTTATATAAGATGCTATGTCTTGGCTAAATATACTAAATCTATTTTTACACATTGTACAGTAACAGGACTCGAACCTGTATGGATGCTCTCGCATTTTGGATACTTCTCACCGTGTCAAGATACGTTTTCAGCGCTTTTACAATCTATCCTTGTGTTATGTTCCATACCCAGTCTCTTTCCTCCGGAACATTTACCAATTTCGCCATACCGTAAATATCATAGAATCCCCTGTTCAGTCAATATCTCTCTGACCTTCTTCCAATCCACATACGACTCTCCCCTCAATGTATAAGCTAACGGACATCCCAAACTGATATTATCAATAAACATATCAACGTGAACTTTTGGGCTTATCCATGACTCATTTGGATAATTCGGATTTCTTTGTATTCCGTATAATGGAATATTATTCTCACGAAACCAATTTACTGCATCATCCAAATAATTTCCCTCCGTTATAATCAGTTCTTTGTTTCCATACATTGTCCTGATACGTACACCAGCCGGAACATTTGCCCTCCCTGTAAAGAGAATTAATTTATGCCCATGACTAACCAAATCTTTCAACACCGGAACTGCCCCTATATCCCTACCAATTTTAGGGAACTCATGTGTAAAACAAGTACCATCTGCATCAATTCCTATTACCATAACTCTATATTTTTTCTTCATCAGTCGTACAACTATTTAATTAATTCAAAAGTTTCTTTGACCATTCAAAACAGTTTTTACCAAATTCATCCATCCCTTTCCCATCTTCACTAATCATAATTCATTCTCCATTTAAGCATTTAATAAAATCCTCTACCATTTTAACCGCTACTAACCGTGCCTCTGATTCAGGTAAATTCCGTTTTCTTACTTCTTTAGGTATATCAAAATAATCTGAACTTAACTGCCAGCCATTTACTAATGTACAAATAACCTCAATATTATCTTTAATATCCCTTACTTGGTCAATACTCGGCTCCATGCAAACAACAGGAAAAGTACCTACACAAAATACATAGCCTTCAAAATCACGTCCTTTAGCAATCGAAATTTCACATGTATATATGTCAATCGTTCTTGATTCTTTTTTCATATCTCCTTTCCATTTATCACAATAACCATACTCACTTACTGAATGTCCATCCTCTGTACACTTACCACCAACAGAATGACAATCACAATTACAACAAAATTCAGCCATACTATACCATTTCGTTTTCTCTAACCGTTTGCAGAAATTTAATCATTTCATCCACAGACTTTTTATTAAGATGCAATGTAGCTATTCCTGCACTCTCTTCACTGACATCATGGCACTCCAAAACCAACGTATAACTACTTACGTACATTTCGCACCATTCATTTCTATATGTTCCTCTAACTTCCATACTATGTAAATAAAATCCAACAAACTAACATCACAATAGTAAAAACAAGCCAAATAAATAATGGCAGCATACACCCAATTTCAGCAAACCAATTACCATTCTGTTTAGATTCATAATTTCCCCATATTCCCAAACCAAACGTTCCAACAAAATAAACAACCATCAAAAGCGTTTTAATAGAAATAGTCATTTCCATACCTATTTTACAATTCTAATTTTCAAACCCTGAAATGAATATTAGTAATGGGAGGCTCTTACAAACAAACTATCAATATAGTATAATTCAGCAAAAGCCCCAAACCAATACCAACTACAATGTTAAGAAACCGCTTCGTTTTCACGTTCTGCGCTTTTATCCAACTCTCCCATAAGCGTATCAGCAAACTGAACTGCTGTCATACAAATGGGCTTAACATTCAAAAGCAAACCGGCATTATTGAAATTAGCTTCCTGGCAATTATTTCTGTAATATTCCCACTCCATCAATTTCAACATAGCTTCAAGTCCTACCTCAAACCGCATTACTTCTCTCTGTTCGTTTACTACTTTACCCTCTCCCAATCCTTTCGGACTTTCTAAAACTTCCTCTTTTTCTTTCACTTTCATAATAATCAAAATAAAGAATCCAACTTCACAAAATCTTCTTTCATCAAATCTGCCGACTGATAAACCAGTGTAAGCACAGAACTTTCGGTATAAACCGAAATCATCGGTAATTCTGTCCCCGCAGCCGATTCCATAGGAATCTCATTACATTTGTAACCATCAATAACATCAACAAAAATACGTGTCGCACTTTTGTCATTAAACTTAAAAATTTTTCTTTTTGCCATAAAATTATTTATTTTATAAAACTTCATTTTCTTCTATATATTTAATCAGTTTATCACTAAAATTTATTAATGATTTAATTGTAAATTCAGATGTAAATAACATAGAGCGTTCAACACCTTCAGGAGTAACATGTCTATCAACTTTCATTTCAAAAACATGCTTCCCTTCTTCGTTTCTACATATTTGAATAGTAGAAAGACTATTCTTTGCTAATACTGTCTTTTCCATACAATTTATCTTTTATCACCCATTAGTTGTTTTATAAACGTAACGTATGCAGGACTCTCTGCGTATGAATTTTGAAGCAGTTGCAAATACTCATTACGAGTTAATTTCTTTGCAGTATATGCCTGCCACAAAGCGTAATCAATAATGCTCATTTTCCATGATTCATATATTCCATACAAATTCTTATCTGCACCTATTTGAGTAGTCGGACGAGAATATGTTTTCCTCATTCCGAATAAGTTATTATCATTCTTAAAAACTGCAGAAGTAAACGTTCCAGTTTCCAAAACAGCTTGTGCATACACTATATCTGGATAGTCAATATTCATTTGACTTATGAAATCTTTAATACTATCTGATAATGTCAAATGGGCTTTTCCAATTTCCAAAACTGCCGGATTCTTTTTTGTAATGTAAATATACAATCCGCAAAAAACTATACATACAGCCATTGTTGAAACTGCCCATACTAATATAACCCTTTTTCTATCCTTCTGTTTTGAATCCATGTCGTTTCTTTTTTAAGTTTTCAATACGTTCCTCATTTTTCCAAAAAATATTCATATTCCCCCTATCTCCAGTCTCCCACTGCCTGTGACAAGCAAGACACAATATATTATAATTATCAAAATCATGCGCCAATTCAGGATTAGCTCCCCTGGTCAAAATATGGCTTACAAACGTAGATGAGTAAACAGGCAAATACACTCCGCAATTCTCACATCTGCATCCACCATCCAAATCCTGTTTTTTCTCCCACGCTTTCTTATAAAAATCAATATCCTTCGCTTTCCTCTTCCTACCAGATTCCGAATATCTCGGTATCGGTTTCTGTTTCTTGTTTACTTGATTCCGTCTGTAGTAAGCATCCTGACAATGCAAGCACAAATGTAGGGTTTTTTGTGTGATTATCTTCTCCTTACCACACTTTGAACAAATTCCAACCTGATACTTGATTTTACTCATACAAACAAATACTCTATTTTAAGGTGTTCAACCTGCTCTTGTCTGACCCACTCTTCGCAAATTCCTTGACCATAATGATTAAGGCGGTCAAACGAATCAATAGGATTAAACCATTCTAAAACACACCCTTTCCTAAAAGACTTTGCCCAACTGTGTCCATTAGCTTCTTCCACATAACGTTCACACTCATGGTATTTATACCAATTAACAATTCTTTGTTTTTCATAGCTAATACAACATATCTGTCTATCTTCTACCCTACTTGTCATTGGATTCATAACCAAATAAAACATCTTAACTTCTGTAATCTGTCTCGTTTCCATAAATTATACTACCCTTAAATACATTTTTCGTATCTTTTTTCAATCACTTTCCAATCAATAATATTCCACAAATCCTCCACATATAATTTCCTTCTATTCTGATAATCAAGATAATAAGCATGCTCCCAAACATCAAAACACATCAGCGGTCTATAACCATTCTTTAAGAAATTATTAGCATCTTGACCACTAAAAATATTCAAAATACCAACTTTATTCAAAACTAACCATACCCAGCCCGAACCAAACAAATCATTAGCCGATTCCATAAACAATTCCTTAAACCTGTTAATACCCCCACTAAGACTACAATTAAGTGCATCAAACAATTTTGGAACTTCATATCGAATAATCCCACCCCTCGATTCAGGAGTTAACTGCTCAAAGAAAAATTCGTGATTCCAAACCTGTGCAGCATTATTATAAAGTGGGCTATTCGGAACTGCATCTAAAATTAGTTCTTCCAAAGAAAAGTCACTCAACAAGGGGTACTGCGCAATTATTTCATTCAATTTATAAACATATCCTCCATAATGCTTTCCCCAGTGTAATTCCATAGCTTGCCTACTAATTACAGGCTTCAAAGCATCAAATTCATACGGTAACGGCTTCATCTTAAACTGCTCCACTTTTCCCTCCTTTGTTTTTATTAAACCAATCAATAAAAAGCAGTATTACCGACAGTACTACTAACATTAATAACCAAACATACTCCCATACTTTCATTTCTCTTTCTTTGAAAATAATACGTCTGCAAACATAATCAAAAAGAAAATCATAAGAATGATACACAAAACAGTAGTCCATCCTTTCATACCACTGTTATTGCAATGCTGACTTACTGTTTTCAGATATGTACTTGCTTCTTCCATAATTAATCGTTTTCTATAATTGCAATTACATCGGAATAACGCACAATCAAAAACTCACCTTCATCATCAACTTCTACTTCCGTACCAGCATATTTTGTAAACAAAACAGTATCCGAAACAGACACTTCAATCGGTCTGTCACTTAATCCACAACCTACCGAAATTACTTCGCCCCGTGTGGGCTTCTCTTTTGCCGTATCCGGCACTATTATTCCACTTGCGGTAATTCCTTCCGCTTCCATCCTTCTCACCAACACGCGGTCGAAAAGGGGCTTCACATCTTCTACTTTCATATTATTATATTATTATATTTCCATAAATACCCTCCTGCTGTTTTTTGTTTTCCTTTACAAACAGCACAAATATGAGTTGAATTTACACCTACAAACTTTGCAGCTTCGGTACAGGATGCTCTAAACCAAACTTCCCAATAAAAGTTGTACCACCTTTAATTCTAACTTTTGTAATCCATTTATAGATTATCCATTTTTATTTAATTCTTTTAAAATACTATTAATCATTCGTTCATACAATACTACTTCAGGGTCATTGCTATCTAAATTAGCTAATTCATGCTTATACCCATTTAAAAAAACATCAAGTGAATACCCACGAGAACAACACCCATTCAAATTTGCTAAAGCGTCTTCATAAAATTCAACTACTCTCTTTTGACCTAAACAAACAATCCAAGGCTGCCCATTTCTAATATTTTTTAGGTATTCTCTTTTTTCTTGCACTATTTTATGCCTTAAACTATCTTCAAGCATAATTCAAAATCTTAATTCGCTACAATCAATTCCATTTTCTCTAAACCATTGTACAACTAAACTCCGATGACAAAATTCTCCTGGACGCTCATAACATAAAAGCACTACATCTTTGTCAAATGGAGCCATATTCTGCAAATGGGTAACTAAAGCATGTGGATTCAAGTTATCTAAAACCTCTTCTTTATAAATTTGCTTATACTCCTCAACTGATATATCTCCGTTCTTAATATCTAACAACAATTCCTTTGACGGCGCAAGTTTTTTATATTCATATACCGGCGCTTCAATCCATTTAGGGAGAAATCTCGCTATACTTATCGGAAACAAATTCTCATCCTTTCGTATCTTGCTTAACCTTGCAAAGTATGAAGTATAGATTTTCATAAATCGTTTTTTACAAATTCCTTCTCACCCATTAAATCCATAATCCCAATACATTCTAAGTCCGAAATCGGACATAAAACAAGTGAGCTAAGTATATCAGTATCTCCCTTCATAATCACAACTACTGCATAAAACATGCCAGAAATAGCATCGTTACAATAGCCGTCAATATATCCCTCATCATCAACTTTCCATACTCCACTCGTTCTGGAAGTAGGTAAATTCAAAAACTTAACTTTCGTTTTCATTCTAATTCTTCCTCATCAATATCCACTAACTCCAACATCCATTTCTCAAATTCATCCTCCGAATAATTAAAATCAGAATCAGAATTACACAAATCTTCAAACTCATCTCTAAATCTCTCTAAACGAGCTACCCCATTTTCTTTTAACCACTCTAACTCGATTGTCGTCATAATTCCTACTATTTTTATTTATTATTAATACTATATCTCCATTTATACCCGCCAACTGTATTCCGTACTCCTCTACAAACAGCACTAATATGAGAACCGCTTAATCCGAGTAATCTTCCTGCATGGGAAGCTGAACCGTAACACCGTATTTCATCTCCATTACTATTTAATTGAACAACTTCCTTTGAATTATGATGCTTATACCCAAATCCTCCAAGAAAATATTTTGAACCTTTATTCTTCCATTTAGTAGAAATGTTATTACTATTCTCTTTTGCAGTAACCCACCTTAAATTATCCGCTTGGTTATTTAGCCGATTTCCATCTATGTGGTCAACTTGTGGTTTTTTATCGAGATTCAGAATGAAGGCTTGGGCAACAAGTCTGTGAACAGAAATATGCTTAATTATTCCTTGCTTACTAAGTGCTACATACCTGTATTTACTTATAATAAAATAAGTAACTTCTCCCTTTTTCCTGTAGCAAACTCCACCATTTTTTCCAATAGAATATGAAGAACCAAGTCCTCTTACTTTTCCAGTATTACTAACTTGATACAACCCTTCGTAACCTACTATATCCTTCCAAATCTCAATCATCACCTTATTATTATTGTCAATTCAGAACTACGAGTTACTGCGGTGTACAATATATGATTACGCTCTTCAAAATCGGGATTTCGCATTAAATTCCGAAGCATGACAATCGTCACTCCATAAGTCGAACCCTGACTTTTATGTACCGTCCCACAATACTGATATTTTACCTGTGCAAAATATTTTTGTAAATCCCAATACCTACGCCAACACTCTTTTGATGCTTTTGACCCTCTTGGCTCACCCTTAGCTAACAACATCCTTTCTTTCGACAATCTGTCAAAATCATCCTGTGAATCTTCATGCAAAATCTTTATTCGTTTAACTTCTTTATACCCATCAAAATTCACAAATTCAACATCTGCCAAATAGTGTTTCAAACTAACGTCATCAATCAGAACATAGTCATTAACCACATTCTTTACTGTAAACTCATCATTCGTAGTAAATATGATTTCTTCCCGTCCCCATATATCCTCTATAACAGGTTTATCCGCAAGCAACCTGTCTCCTGCAACTATCTTCGGAATATTCTCTCCAAACAACATTGCCCGTATTTCTTTATTCATACTGTCAACCGTATTATTAGTCCATGCAATCACACGAATAAAATCCGATGATTCTTCAAAATTCTTTGAACAATAATACTTTTCAAGCAAATCATATATACTGTCTGAATCATTCCAATCCATAAAATAAATTCCACGTCCTTCAAGCATATTTGTTCCACCATTCAAAACATATCGTCTATTGTCAAGATTTTCCCTAATTTTTACGGAAAGCTGAATAATCGGATTATCTAACGCCTGACGTATAATCTGCTCCATTTTGAAATAGCCAATGTTATAGCCCTTCCGTTCAAACTTGTCCAACGGAATTGATAAATATAATCCCTTAGCCTGTTTCTTCTCTTTGGCATCACGTACCGGCGGAATTTGAGCGCCATCCCCCACAAAAATAATTTTTAACGGCTCTTTTCTCGTATCGCTTTCTTCTGTATATGGAAGCAAATAGTCAAATAACTTGTCATTAAGCATTGAAACTTCATCAACAACAAGCAAATCAAATTCTTCCAACTTTTTATCCCCAGGTCTCTTGTAATCAGGCTCAAACTCAATCGTTCCATCGTCTTTGATTACTTCTTTCAAAGACAACAAAGAATGAACAGTCGCATACGTTAAATTTGTATGCCTATATTCTGCCATCTTTACCAACTGTTTATACGCCTTATTTGTGGTTGCAGCCATAGCAATTTTCATCATTCCTCGCTTATCCAAACAATGCTCAATAAAAACATTTACAAGCCATGACTTACCAGAACCTGCGTAACCTTCCAAAGTAAACATTCTTTGCTCCTTGTCATTCATAAAGTTACGCAAAGCCTCAAATGCCAATGGCTGGTCCCCCTTCAATTCTGTTAAATCTGGGGACTTTGCATACCTCTTTTCTTTAACATCTCTCGGAGACCAATAATCTAATATTTTCAATAATTCGTCCATATTTATCTTAACTTTAGTCTATCCAGAAAGTTTGGCACGCTTTACATTTCGTCCCGCAGGGAAAACTGTTAATATACTCCAAATCAGAACCCTTATGCCTCGTTATATCCATATCTAATGCCGTACAAACACCCGTCTTATTGAACTTTTCTGTAAGCTCCTTCTCACGTTTTTGATTATCCGCCTGCTCGCTTACTTCTACTTTATTACATTCTTTCTCTCCAAATCCTACACTTACTTCTGTATCATCCGCCCAATCATAATACATACCGGCAATGTCAAAAGTATAATTGTACTTTACTGTTTTCTCTACAAACAAATTTGCACGCTCGAACTGAAATGTCATCTCATGCCCTTTCAACTCTTCTGCATAACCGGCTCCACACCCATGAGCAATAATACCCACCATCGGATTCTTAAACGTAATCCATTCAAACTCTTTTCCATCTTCATTAACAAAATAATGAAATTCCTCCCGAAAGAAAATTTCCAACTCACCTCCATAACCTGAATTTTCAAGAACCGCTTTTAATTCCCTATCAAACTTCGTACCTTCTATTTGAAGTATTTTCTTCATACGAGACAAGGATTCTTCCAAATCCTCTCTATAACATTCAGGAAACTCCTCACCTGTTGAATATATCATAGACACTTTCCCTGTCCGATTAATCAATTCCATGAAAGCATTTGAATCATCTCGCTCATAGATTTCTACAGTCAATTCATCTTGAAAATGCAAAACTCCCATTTCAGCTTCCTCTTCTTCAATACCAAACGATACTTTCAAAGAATCCTTCAAGTCATTCAAATAGCCCTCTACTGAACTGTATTCCTGTTCTAAATACCAATCATCCCAATCTTCTGACACCACACAAAAACTATTCTCTGCAATACAACGCTGCATCAAATCAGGAAATCCTTCCAAACTATCATCTCTGCCGAGAAAAATTAATGTTGTTCTTTTCGGTAAAAGTGCTTTAATTTGCTCCAAACTAATTTCCATAATTATTAATTTTTAATACATCAAAGGTATAAAAAATTTTGATAAGTCCCAAATTTTTTGACTTAAAAATTGTCAAAAATGGCTCTTATCCACCGTCTTCAGTAGAACCCGGTTGGCGTTTTTTCAGTCAGCTCTTGAACTACGCAACATCTCAAAATACCGCTTTTGTTCATCTGTTTCAAAATCAATGTCAATAACTTCACTAACTTCCTCCTTTCGTTTATATGACTTGTTGTTTACATACTCCTGATACCGCTTCTTTGCATTAATTCCATAAAGCTGATTGAAATTTGGAATTACATCCAGAAACGAAAGTCCCTCAAACTGACTTGTAATCCAATCATCATAAGTAGCCTTCATTTCATCCGCTTCCATCCGTGCAAGAACTATGTTAGCATAATCCTCTTCTGATTCAATATCTATATAATCAGGTGCATATCCTTTAACTATTCGTTTCCAAATAGCATAAAACTTTTTAGACAATTCCGGCGCATTGTCCTTATTTATAACTAACTGAACAACATGTCTATCATAAATCTTATCTTTATAATATTTGAATTTTGACAGCGCATATTTTTTCCTCATCAATTCAATCCCTACTTTGATAAAAAAAATGAATGACTGCTCTAAACTATTATTACCAGACTGCTCGTGAAAATCTATAGCAAGCGCCGTAATTTCCTTCAACACTACATACTCTTTATCAGTCTGCAATATTAATTTCGTTACTCCCTTTACTCGTTGTTCTGTCCGTATTCCTGCAAGTAAACGATTAAATATTTCTACTTTCGTATTCTCTGCGTTCAATACCCTATCTCCTCTCTTTTTCGTTTTAGACAATGCTTCAAACCGATACATTGACTTTAATTGAAATTTTTCTCTCTTAGCAACATCATAAAGTTTATCAACAACTTTTGTAATAGCCACATTATCTGGAAGTATCTTATTCAATACAACTGTCAAATCGTCCCGTCTTATGTGCAATATAGGCGTTCTCTTCATACATCCTTTTGTGGAATAGTAGATTTAACCTCAACAACATCTTTCTTACCCCTCTGTCTTTCTTGAAGCATTTTCAATTCTACATCCGTTTTAGGACGATGGCATCTTTTCACAGGAACAGGCGCAAAAGCAAGCCCATTCTTCATTTGAAAATTTATCGGCAATCCTAACAAACACTCATATTTAACTTCACCCCCAACTAATGCCTTGCATCCCATACAGGAGGCTTTTTTACTTAACGACCCCATAACTTATCCACTTTATAATTTTACATCTCACACATCCAATCAATCTTATGCGTGTATTTAGTCTTATTCTGAATTTTCTTCCACTTATGACCAAAAATCTCACATAATACCCCGCTTTCGTTACACTTTTCTAATATTTTATTCCAAAAACTTTTCACCATGAGTCCTATTATTATCCAAATACTTAAATACAAATCCTCCGCAATGTGTACGTTTTCCACTACAAGCCTCAATAACACCGGAAGGAGATTTCTTATTATTCATTACAGCCGCTTCCATACAACTTCCATAAACTTCAAGTATCCTACCATCCAAAGAATACTTACCAACTTTACGAGAAACTATCTTCCTAACTTTATCAGAACGTGCTATTAATGTTATTGAATTATGTACATTTTCTTTACCTGTAACCCAACGTAAATTATCTACTTTATTATTCAACTTATCTCCATCTATATGGTCAATCTGCAATTTGTTTTCTGGATTTGGAATAAAGGCTTGGGCTACAAGACGATGAATGGAAAACTTACCAACTTTACCATTTTTACGCAGTAAAATAAACCTATACTTACCATACTTTTTACCACTTAACCCACCAACATGAATATGCTCTTTCCTGCATCTATCCTTTCTTTTAGGATTTGGGTCTTCAACGGTTCTAACTCTACCTAAACTGCTTACTTGGTAAACACCACTATACCCATCAATGTCTTTCCAAACCTCTATTTCCATATCAATCCATAATTATACTAATCGCCTCACCATAAGTCATTCTTTCTGTTCTTTCCGATTCTTTGATACATAATTCTTTCCCTAACTCATTAGCATCTTTCAAATCTGGACTATTTGGTAAAATATTATCAAAATTAATTACATAAATCTCTTTTTCTGACTCTATAAATTGCAAAGACGTTTCAACCGCTTTTTTATAAAAACCCTTATCAGGAGCAAACCACAATCTTTTACAACCAGACCTTCTTATTATCGCTATCTGCTCTTTAGATAATGCCCAACCCTGACTGGAAACACAATGACTTCCAATAGTCAAAGCGTCAAAAACTCCTTCAAACAACCATACATCATCATAAATATTTAAAGCGTCTTCATTGAACAACAATTCACTTTTCCCAATACCAACATCGTCAACAGAAGGGTTCTTATATCGTAACGGCTCATTCGGAAGTATAGACCTTGCTATATAATAAATTAACTTTCCACTTCTTTTAAATGGGATAATCAATCTCGCATAATAATCTTTCCTAAATGCTTCTTTTGAACTCTCATCAGCTTGCGCTTTATAATGTTCATCGCAATACCCGATTCCCTGCTGGTCCAACTGTTCCAAATTAAATCCCCTTTCAGACAAATAGTACCTTGACCTCTTTGCTATGGAACTATCTCCATATAACAAAGACTTATATGAATATGGTAACTCTATACCCTGAACTTTTTTATCAACTACAATGTCATTTATTGTATCTATACTAAATTGCTCCGGCTTCGTATTCTGAATAATTTCCTTTGCTCTAAAATACGTGACATCCTCCGTATCCATTATGAATTGATATATACTCCCCGTCCATCCACACCGAAAACAACGACACCATCCATAATCTATGCTTATCGCCATTTTCTTATCCCCAAAACGTTTCATGCAATAAGGACATTCCGTATGAAACCACGACTTTGTCCCCCTCTTTAATGAATAATTATTATTAAAGTACGCAAACGCTTTATACGGGTCATACACACCATTCATACCACAAAGATAGTAAATATTTTGATACTATACAAAATTTTATACATATTCAACCTTTCTTCGGCCTCCCAAAAATACTTGCACTATAATGAAAAACAATCTCAAATCCTTCTTTACGATAAGTATTTACTCGCTTAACAGAATGGTCAGATAACCACTTAGAATCATCAAAGAAATCTACTACATCAACCGTAGTATTTTTCCCGTCATTTCTTATCAATCTACCAACTAACTGCTTTACATTTATCTTCGATTTCCCACCCTGTGCTAAAATCAACTTCCTCATATCTGGAATATTAGCTGATTGCTTCAAAATCAAAGAGCAAATCAAAATATCAAGCTCTCCACGTTTGAAACGCTCAATTTTCTCATGCCTTTCTTTATCCAACCCATGAGTCCAATCTATCCTATTAATTAGCTGTGGCGCATTTTTACAAAAATACTCATACAAAAATCTACCGTGTTCCCGAATATTAAATGAAATATAAGTCCGTTCTTTTGGTGCTTTCAATACTTCATCAAGAATTAATTTCGCCCTCTTCTCGGAATAAATTACACTCTCGGAATAAGCAATTTCATAATTTTTATGAGTAACTGATTCATCATTCAGATAAACATGAATTATCGGACGCAAACTGATTCCTTTCTTAATCATTTCGTCATTTGTACCCTTATATAGTATTCCCCCTGAACATCCCGATATTACCAACCGCTTAACAGGATTTGCCACTTCTTGCACTGTTCCTGAAACAAAAAACTTAGCATACGCATTTATCCAAGTAATCAACCTACTAAACTCCGTTCCTCCAGCTTCATGGCACTCATCTACAATCAAGCCATTTATTTTTCCAAGTGCTACTCGTACCCTCATATCTTTCTGCGCTCGGTTAAATAACGTCTTCTGCATTGCAATTACAATTCTACCTGAAAAATCCATTTCACTTGAATTTACTTCAGTAACTTGATTCCCAAAATTCTCTTTATAAAATTTCAACGCTTCTCTATACGTTACATCCCCTCTACAAAGAAAAAGCCACTTTGCATTATTCAACGAATTTTGGATAACCGAAACATTAAATGTTTGCTTACCCCAATTCGTTGCTGCCATAACCAAACCTCTCGGAAAATATACCTCATTCCCTCCAACTCGTATTGTATTTGAAGTAGCCAAATCCACACAATCTCCCTGATAAGCACGTTCACCTGTAAGCAACCACCCATTTGGTAAAACTCTCTCTATCGGCTCTCTAAACTCTATAAAATTCTTTCTTTGGTCAATTATCTCAACATCTATCCCTGACTCATCCAACCACTTCAAAATAGAAGGCAGAAAACCTGTAGCAAACTTGCTCTTTTCTGTAAGAAAATACCGCTTCCCGTTAAACTTCTTTTCATTTTTCTTCATCCAATACGAACCAGCATAATTGCATGACATAAACTCACGAAGTTTTCTATAGCATCGAACATACTCCATCTTCTCAATGTCATATTCGATTTCTGATTGTATATTTCCAACAAAAATTTTCAATCGACTGCTTGTTTTATTTGATTATACTTGAAAGACAATTCTTTTAGCCGTTCAGAATGATTCAACTCATCCGAAATTATTTCTTCAATCACAGGGAAATCCTCCTCCAACAACATAGACAACAACTTATAATAACCTACTCTTGCAGTCGCCTCATCCGCTATATTCTTTTCAATCTCTGCGGATATTTCTTCTTTTGAAAATCTTAAACCTTGTATCATATCTAATTCTATATTAAAATGTTGCACATGGAACAAAATGTTAATAAATCACACCCTTATTAATTACTGCCATATATCAATTCCTTTCATATCATTCCTCCAAGCATCTATTTTAACTCTGTCTTCATCATTAAAACAATTCCTATCCAAAAGAATTGTTTTTGAACTATTAAGAAAATCAACCCAAAACTCCTCACACTTTTCAATAAGTAAATCTTTATTTTTTACTGGAACTGCCCAAAAAATGGGGAGACAACTACAAATGTGCTTCCACCTACCATTTATGTAATATTCAACACTAATATCGCAATAATCATTTTGAACAAAATAGTCATATCTAACATTATCCCGTTTCTTACTACTTATAATCATTGTTACAATTCTCTATGTGTCGTACAACATCATCCCTCCATTCCTTAATCTCCGTTATCCAAGCCTTTACGTCAGCGTTCCATTTCTTAATCTGCTGTTCAGATAAAGTAGCACTGTTTTGAACAATTCCAACAAGTGGAAGCGACCTATTTTTCAAGTTCTTACCACGGTCAAACAATGCTGCACTCGCTTTTACTTTATAACAAGACATAGCTGTTATGTATGTAAATAATTATACAATGTAATTAACGAATTAAACCCACTATAGTAAAAACTCATATTCGGTTTTTCAATCAATTCAATATGAGTATGTTTATCTACAAAATACCCGATACGTTCAACTCGTACATCTGCTTCTACCATATCACTAACTACCTGAAAATCTGTTAAAACTTTGAATCCTTCATGCTCATTAGTCATAACAAAATTTCCTTCCTTACATAATCTCTTAACTGTTTCATACGCCGTTTTAGCTTGATTTGGATAACCTGGCAAATGAACAACTTTATAAATAATTATATTCAACTCTCTCTGAACAATCCCTCCATCTGAATTAAACAAGAATACCAAATACTGCCCTCTCGAAAACGGAAAGTCAACAGTTATTCCATAAATCACTAACCCATCAAGAATACTCTTTTCATGGTACTTAAATCTCGGATATGTTGACCTATTAACAAAAGCTACTTTATCTCTCGAATTTATAACCCTTGAAATTATCCCATCAACCAATATACAGCAATTCCACTCTATTTCTTTCATTGTGGATTCTGACAAACTTAAAGACCATTTAGCAACCATTCTTTAATACTAATTTCTATTTAAAATTAAGATTCAGAAAAACTAACAATTTCTGCAAGTTTTCCTTTTTCTATTAATTTCTCAATGAATTTTGCTCTTGCGTCATCCGACTTAAATTCTTTTACTTTATTTATCATTTTATCGTCCTTGTTAAATTCACGATAATAAAGTGAATAAATTGTCGTAATGTTCTGTTTTTCTGCAAATTCTAAATTTTTCATTTTTTTAAGTTTTTAATAGTGAATTTATTTATGCTATATTTTCGTTAAAAATAGTGGATAATAAAGAAGCCTTCGGTTGAGTGGATAGTGTACCGAAACTTCTCCCATTCCACTTTCCAAAATTTTCTTTAATTTCTTGTATATCCCAATTCCATCTATATTCTACTTTCTTTGTATTGGAATACTTGTAACCTTGTGTAGAAGCATTTGCTAATGTTTTTACCAAAGTTCCTACTTCTACTCCATTTACTGTAAGTTTACTAACTTCTTCTCCCAAGTTATTTACTTCCTTTTTTGTTATTTTTATTGTAGCTTCCATTTCTTTGAGTTTTTTGAGTGAATAATTTGTTTTATTTATACATCAAAGTTAGTGAAAATTTTGATAAGTCCCAAATTTTTGAACTTAAAAAATCAATTCCAAAACTTAATAATTCTTAATCAAAGCCACGATAGGGGCAATTATAAAACTTAAAAATTCTATTCCACCAACTTTATAAACCTCTCATTACTTATTTCAAAATATTCTTTATTCTTCTCAATCCCTATAAACTCTCTTCTTGTATTCAAACAAGCTACACCCGTCGTTCCACTTCCCATACAACTATCTAATACCACATCCTTCTCATTCGTATAAGTTTTGATTAACTCTTCAAGCAACTCTATCGACTTCTCTGTCCTATGCTTTGCTACCGATGGGTGTGGTTTCGGAAAGCATAATATAGAAGTCGGATACTTTTCAGTTGAACCTTTCCTTCTATCATCTGTAACTACCATACTTCCATAATTCTGATTTTTTGGTACACTTCCAACTTCAATTCTCCCCTTCGAGTGCAATGGTTTACCTTGACTAAATTGTGGATTGTACGTTGGTTGTTTCTTATAAAAGATAGCAATCTGCTCATGTTGGCGCAACGGCATCTTCTTTGCGTTCAGAAACCCTGTAGTCAATACTTTATCCCAAACAATATCATACTTAAACAACTTCCTATTCGAGTTTACCAAATCTACATAAAACAACCCCTGACCAAACAAAGCTATACAACCATTATCTTTGATTATCCGTTCATACTGCTCCCACAACTTATCAAATGGAATAACCATGTCATTCTTGTTAGCAGAAGTTCCATACGGTAAATCAGTCAATATCATATCAACCGACTTGTCAGGAAAATCAAAATGCCTGCTCATCACTTCTATGCAATCACCTAAATATAATTTCATAATTTTACCAAGTCCACCACGCCGGTTTATTTATTTCTTTCATCAACCCTTCCTTTGACAACTTATCTGCTCTAACATTCAATTCCCTCGGAATCCACTCAACTTCAACCGTATTAACAGGAAAACTATTCAACAATTTTAGGGCTAACCTATAAAAAGGGACAAGACTTTCTTTTCTACTATTGTAAATACCATTTATAGTATTTACAACATATTGACTATCCATATAAATAACAACTTTATCTCCATTTAGAGTAAAACCCTGATGTCCTCTCAACCAAAATAATGCTTGAATCAAACCTGCCCACTCACCTTTACTAACCGTTCCTTCCCCGCAATTACAAGAATGGGAATAAATTTCCATTCCATCTACCTCAACATTAAAACCTACTCCCATTATCGGATTCTTGTAATAGCAAGCCGCGTCCGTATGAACAACTATTTTATTCATCTCGCTTTCAATCAAGTAGTCATCCTTGTCCGATTTTTATTCGGAACATACGCTCTCGTAAAATCATTCAGCACAACGTACCGAATACCGTCCATAATCACATAATCAACAAGACCTCTGCTAATTGCATAATCAACAGCCTGTGACGAAACACCCAAATACTCGGAAGCATATTTAGCTACCGAAACCATTAAACCCGCATCAATCCCTTTTGCATTTAACTCTGCCATCTTCTCCCCCTTCTTCTATTCATTTTCCAAATAAACTTCCAAAAATCGCTTATAAGACGATTTATCTATTAATGTGGTAGTATTATAACCCCACACGTTTTTATGCGTTTCTGTGTCAAATCCAGCGCTCACATGAGCAATCTTCAAACCCTCATCCATGCACCGGTCAACATACAATACAAATTCTCCTTTTGGCATACCATTTTTCCGAACAATCAACATCGGAAACTTCTTTGCCAACTCTGCATCTCTACAAGCCTGCCTCCAAAAACTATAAATCTTATTTCGTCTTCCTAAATCCCCAAACTTAACCTCTTTGTAGAATTTACTTTCTATTGAAAATGGAAAAACAGAATTTTCATTTACAGGAACAACATCCCCTACAAAGTTTCTATTACCACCCCAATTTTTAGCCAACCCACCAGAAGACGGAACACGAGCAAACTTTTCACAAACCCAACGACTTAGAAAAGCAGCTACTTCTCTTTCTGAATCGTCCCCTTTTCTTTTACTATTTATACTTCGAGAACAGTCAATACCACCAAATATGTCGTTAGCTATTCCGCCCATAGCGAATATCCCATAACAGTTTTATTTATTCCTTTCCTACTCAAAGATTTTACTTTTCCAGTATTACTAACCTGATACAAACCTTCGTAGCCTGCTATATCTTTCCAAATTTCCTTATCCATGCTACTCAAAAATTGTACTATTATTGACTTTACTCACTTCTATGAATTTAGAATCAAAAACATCAACTGAATCTGAATGTTCAACAAGATAAACAGTTTTATCTTTTGCTTTAACTCTAACAAGAGACATGAATACCGAATAACCCTCTACATCCAAACCGCTCGAAAACTCATCGAGTATCAATAAATTAATATCCGACCCTCTTGAAACAATATCGTGAACGCCAAAAGCCATAATTGTATCTACTCTTGATTTTTCTCCACCAGACAATTCATCATAATCTACTGTGTATCCGTCTTTTAAGACTTCAGTAACAAACGGTTTAGAAGCCTTACTTAAATCTACCGAAAAACGCACACAAAGACCAAGCATTGACGCATACTTCTCCATTTGCTCATTAAGAGAACCAAGCATCGCACTAAAAACATAAGACTTCAAACCACCACTACTAAATGCGCGACTAATCCACCAGCTTATCCTTTCCTCATGGAGTTTTTTCTTCTTATAATCAGCATCAATTTTTACACGTTCCTCATCTTTTGTCTTTCTTTCTTCTTCCAACTTTGTTACATCCCGTAAATCTAACGGAACTTCTTCATAATCTTTCAACGTTGTAGTAGCTAAATCAAATGCAGCTTTTGCAATTTTTATATCTGAATCTAATTTCAAAAGTTCATCAACTGCTTTCTTATAAACGTCATTCTCTTTCTTGAAACTATCACGTTCAATTACTTTGTCGTCATAATCAATCTTTGCCTGACCAACAGCTTTATTCAAATCAATTATTTCCTGATTGGTTTCAACATTCAATTCCTTACGTTTCTTTTCAGCTAACTCCTCAATCCGACCATTAAGCAAAGACCAACCAAAATCATCTTTCTTAGTTGTTTCTATCTCCTGTTCTTTTTTCTCATAATCCGATTGCAACTTATCTACATCAGCTTTTTTCTGTTTCTCGTTAACTTCAAATCTTGTAACTTTTTCCAAATCCAAATCAGCGTTAAACTTCAAAGTTTTCAAAACTTCTCGCTCTTTATCTATTGCATCATTGATTCCCTGAACAGCAACTTTATAATCAGCCTGTGGAATTACCTGCTTACAAGTAGGACAAGCCCTATCTACTTTTGTAATAGATTCTTCCAAATCTTGAACCTTCTTCAAACATTTAGATTGTTCCGTACCGTTACTATCTAAATTAGCTCTCGCAGAAACAACTTCTTTTTTAACATTATCGTAATTAGTTTTAGCCACCTTCAAATTAGCATCAATAGCTTCAAGCTCATCTCGTAACTGCTTTAACTTTGTCTTTTTCTTTTGGTCACACCCTTCAACAAGTTTGTCATTATCATCTTCCAAAGGCTTATACTTTTTGGTTACAGCTTCTTTCAAATTAGCTTTTTTATCTGAAAGTTCTCCTGACTTTTTTAACCAAGCATCATGTAGTTTCTGAACTTCATCTGACAATTCAGTTTCCTTATCAGCGTTATACCTATCAGCCGTTTGCTTCAATTCCGGTCGTCTATTCTCTAAATCATTAAAAGTATTTTGTTTCAATTCTTTATCCCCTTTTAATGAAGTAATTCTCGCATTTCGAGCCGTCTCTCTGCTATCATTCCAAGTTTCCGCATCCTCAATCTGTTCTTCAATAGAACTTATCCGAGTATCAATGGTACTTAATTTCGTTAACAAAGCATTTTTCTCTTCCCCCACTTCTAACACTTTCTTTGCAGCCTTATCCTTCACATCTGCAATAAAGTCAAGTTCAAACAACGATTCAAACAATTTACGTTTATCCGAATTATCAGACTCTACCAACCGTTTCATTCGTTGCCCAAAAAGTATAGAAGATAGGAACGCTTGTGGCTCCAAACCAAGCAATTTATTGATATATTCCTGCTGGTCTCCTTTATGCTGCGCTTCACCGACTAAATCTGATTCTTCAAAATCTCTATCCACTACACACTCAACACCAAAAGCAGTTTCTTTTTTGAATATCATCAATGAATTTCCACCAACAATTCCAAGCGTTTTTCCCTTGTATTTGATATGACGAACAATCATATAGTCATACTCACCTGCTGTCAGACTTACAGCTACCCGCGTTCCCTTCCATTTCTCTCCACGCAACCATTCCCAAGAAACTACTTGGTCATTGTTCAATCCCTTCAAATTAACTTTATAAAGACACCAACTTAATGCTGAAAACAACGTTGATTTCCCTAAACCATTTGCGCCTTTGATAAACCAAAGACCTTTCCGGTCAAGCTCAAATGAAATAGGATTGACAATAGACCCAAATCCTCGAATAGAAATATTATGGATACTGACTTTACTCATCTCCAAGTGTAGTGTTTGTTATCGGAACATCAACATCTTCATTGAAAAAAATTGCTGCCAAATCAGTGTACCCCAAGTCCCCGATACCCCATTGAATAATTCCAGACAATGCAGCAAACGCATCCTGGTTACGAATATCCTCATCTCCGATTTCTTCCAACTGTTCAAGTAACCGTTCCAGACTTTCAATCGAAATAGAACCCTTACTTTTAGTTTTTCCTGAACCAACCTTATCCGCAGGTAAATCTTTTATCTGTTTTCCAACTTCGCTTTCTCCCTCTTCATGCTCTCCGTCCAAACCTCCAAATGCTTCACTATCTACATCTTCCTGTTTCGTATCAAGCGTATCTTTCCGAAGCATTTCAACAGCCGCTTTAACTGACATCTTTCCTTCACGAATAAGCGCTTTTATTTTTTCATCTGCCGAAAACAATAACAAATAGTTTGAAACTGTCGTATCACTTCTACCGCACTGTTCAGCAATCTTCTTCAAACTTAATCCCATTTCCGATAACGTAAAGAAAACAGAACCTTCTTCAAGCGCCGTCATTGGTTTACCATCATTATCAATGATAATTCGAGCAACTGTTCTTTTTTCGTCCGTAACCTCTTCAACAATAGCCGGAACTTGGAAATCTCCATATCCATCTTCTTCTATCAACTGCCTGATAGCTTCCTTCCGTCTATGCCCTGAAATAATAGTGTATCTGGTTTCATCACTATTAGCATAAACAACTAATGGAGTTATAACCCCATTTTCAACAATACTCTCTTTCAACTGATTAATGTCTCCGTAATCCTCTCTGCGATTATACATCGCATCAATATCCAATAGCTTTGTGGATACATAAACAACTTTCTTTTCTTTTGCCATAATATTCAAATATTAAATTACAATAAACTCAAACCAACTTCTAACAAATCTTCATCTTTACCATCAACTGTTTTCCAAAAATTTCTCAACAAATCTGACGATTTCAAATTAGAACCAAACTCATCAATAGAAGCATCTACACTACCCTCAACTTCCTTACTCTCATATTCCGGAACAATAAAATATCTCTCATCCTCCGGAACTTCTTCCCCTTCCTTCAACCTTACTCTCTTAAATTCAGGATATAAACCACGAGTAGATACAAAACTTATTGCATTAACATCGTCTGTAGGAAAAATTAAAAATCCCTTTTTTTGTCCTTCATCTTCCAAAGACCTGTGTAATGGTGAACCAACTACCCAAAACTTAGGGGTAATCTCCTGTCTCGCATGAATATGTCCACAAAACACTACATCAAACGGTTTATACAATTCATCATTTACATCCGTATCAACAGGAATATTTGGATTTCCTAACCCACTCGGAGTTTGATGTATGAGTAAAACTTTCTTTCCATTAATCTTTGTAGCAGATTTTGATATTTTCTCCAAAACTTTCTTATAATGTTCGGAATACTCGTAATAAGGTATTCCAAAAACAGTTATTCCACACTCTTCCAACTCAAAACAAGAATTATCAATACAAATAAACCTACCTTCAAAAACTGTTTCCAAATGCTCCAAAGCAGAAGATGCAGGCTTATCAATCAATGACTTGGATGCTTGGTCATGGTTCCCCGTTATTGCTAACATCACTGTTTTTGGGTACTTCTTAAACATCCTGTCAAAACAAGATACCACCCCATTTACAACCTCTGTCCTAATAGTAGAATGATTATCATAAATGTCCCCTGTACAAAATACATAAGGACTTCCAGCCAAATCAGCAAACTCAAAAATATACTCAAGAACCCTCAAACAATCCTCAAATCTACTACCACTATTATCGAACTGTCGATACTGATTCAAATGAATATCACCAAATACCGGTATTCTTAACTGCACTTTTTCCATATTCTATAATCTTAACTTAATCATCATCTACCAAAAACTCCCCAACATTATTATTTGTCTTCGACTTTGGGTCTGGAATATCAAGACCTCGTTCAGACCAATAATTCCTTACAACTTCTACCATTTCTGTAAACTCCTTTGTCGTCATGTCTTTAACATGAGGACGATTAAATGTAGTTACTTCCACCCCATCTATCACTGTAGTAACCGGTTCCTCCCCTAAAACTCTGTACATGTGAAATAGGTGAATTTGGTCAGTTGTAAATACTTCACCTTTCTGCTCTTTCAAATGAGACTTAACCATCGGAATAACAATTCCGTAGTAATATCCCAACTGCGCTCTACTCTTCAAAAGACGAAAAACATGAATTGAAAATTCTAATTTTGTAGTATCAACTAACCAATCACGCATTACCCGTTTCAATGGTTTATGAAAATCGAATCGTAAAAACAACTCTCCTCGTTCCAACTCATCAGGATTGTCACAAAGTGTCCCTGTTAAATTGTACTCTCTTTCTGTCTTTGTACTTTGCTTTTTCATCACATTTTAATTTTGTTCAGATAGCAGGAGTCGAACCTGCATAAACGCATACTCATGGTAGCTATATCCACCCCTTTGCGCCGATTTCGTCTGACACGGAGTTCTGTCCGCCGCTTTAGCCAATTTAGCCATATCTGAATCCCCTTTCATCAATCTACATCTTCTAACGAATCAAGTAATGTCTTCTTCTTTTTCGGTTTCCCATCCTTATCATCCTCAACTGTACTTTTCGTTGATTTCTTTGCTGGCTTTTCATCATCTCCAAACGGTAGCTCATCTTCGGGGTCAACTTCCTTCTTTTTCTTGCTCTTAGGCATTTCATCTTCGTCATCATCCTCAACTACCTGTTTTTTCTTGCGCGGTGGTACATCTTCGTCATCATCCGTTTTCCTCCTACCTCTTTGTGGCATCTCATCCTCATCATCCTCATCAT
>Ga0123357_10000473_pt1 | contig 39132 bp, 34 predicted proteins | sample TergutEmb28metaG_FD_89873 | JGI IMG/M metagenome (GOLD analysis project Ga0123357, IMG submission 89873) | Embiratermes neotenicus P4 segment gut microbial communities from Petit-Saut dam, French Guiana - Emb289 P4 | ecosystem: Host-associated > Arthropoda: Insects > Digestive system > Gut ... | reverse complement strand
GCGAACCCCGCCCACATCCGTTTCTTCATGCCTTGGGTGTCACCGATGGCGCCAAGGATCGGGCAACTGATCGCCGCCACCAGCATGATGAAGCTTTGGGCATAGCCTTTCCACTGGAGAGCGACGTTCGAGTCGGCGAAGAAACCAGCGAAAAAGATCGGGAAAATGGCCGTCAACACAATGGTGGCGTAGGCGTTGGTGGTGAAGTCATAGAGCATCCACGACCACTCCGGCTTGGTGAATCGCTTTGGTTTCATGCCTGGCACACTCCTTGGTGACGGTTGCGAGATTTTTGGGCCGCACTGCAACGCTACAACTTTGCGGCCTCCGGCAGGCTACCAGACCCTACAAAACGGTAGACAAAATTCGTCAGATATCCAGGCGGTTCTCGTCCATGGCGTAGGCGCCGTCTACTATGAACTCCCGACGCGGTGCGACGTCGTTGCCCATCAGCATCTCAAAGGTACGCTCGGCCACCGACGCGTCGTCCAATGTGAGACGACGCAGCAGGCGATGGGCCGGGTTCATGGTGGTGTCTGCCAACTGGTCGGCGTCCATCTCGCCCAGGCCTTTGTAACGCTGCGGCTCCTTGAACGCCTGCCCCTTCTTGGTCAGTTCGGCCAGCATCCGCTGGTATTCCGGATCGGAATACGTGTAGATGAACCTTTCCTGGCCCTTCTTCGGGCTGGTCAGTTCGAAGCGATGCAGTGGGGGGACGGCCGAATATATCCGTCCGGCGGAAATCATCGGTCGCATGTATTTGAAGAACAGCGTTGCCAGCAGCGTTCGGATGTGGGCCCCGTCCGAATCGGCGTCCGCCATGAAGATCACCTTGCCGTAGCGGATGTTGTCGATCTCAAAGGTGCGCCCCGACCCGGCCCCCAACACTTGGATGATACTGGCGCATTCGGCGTTGTTCAGCATGTCGCCCACGCTGGCCTTTTGAACGTTGAGGATCTTGCCGCGGATCGGTAGCAGCGCCTGGAACTCCGAGTTGCGAGCCAGCGACGCCGTCCCCAGGGCCGAGTCGCCCTCAACGATGAACAACTCAGTTTTGTCGATGTCGGAACTGCGGCAGTCCTTCAGCTTGGTCGGCAGCGAAGACGACTCCAGTGCGTTCTTGCGGCGCTGGTTGTCGCGGTGGGCTCGCTCGGCCACACGGGTGCGCGACGCGGCAACAACTTTCTCCATCAGGGCGCGGGCCTGCGGACGTTCGGCGGCTCTATTGGACGTCAAGAAGCGCCCCAGTTCAGTCTCGACGACTTTGGCCACGAGCCGGGTGACGGGTGGCGTGCCCAACACCTCCTTGGTTTGGCCTTCAAATTGTGGCTCAGGCAGGCGCACCGTAATGACGGCCGTCATTCCCTCCAGGGCGTCCTCCTTGGTAATCTCCTCGTCTGCCTTGAGTAGCCGAGTGCCGGCTAGCGCGCCACTGAAGGCCTTCAGCAGGCCCCGCTCGAAACCCTGAACGTGAGTGCCGCCCTTCGGTGTGGCGACGATGTTGACGAAGCTGCGCTCGGTGGTGTCAAAACCGACGTCCCAGCGCAGCGCGATGTCGATATCGAGGTCACGCTCGACATCGGTGGGCGTCATGGCACCAGCATCGTCCAGCATGGGGACGGTTTCGGTGAATGTCTCGTGACCCTGAAGACGGATGATCTCGGTGACGGGCGTGCCATTGCTCAGAAAGTCGACGAACTCGGCGATGCCAGCATGGTGGCAGAACTCTTCGCTGACGTGATCCGGCGTGCGTCGGTCGGCCACCCGCAGTCGCAGCCCAGGCACAAGGAAGCTGGTCTGACGGGCCCGCTCGATCAACGCCGGAAAGCTTAACTCCGCCTCCTTCAAAAAGATCTGACGATCGGGCCAATAGCGCACCCGAGTTCCGGTGACGGCCTTGGCCACCCGCCCGACCGCCATCAGGCCACCACCCGGCGCGAAGGGCGCGTCCGGGCCTGGCCCGTCAAAATGCCCAGCATGGCCCCGTTGGAAGCTCATGGCCCAAGTCTTGGAATTGCGGTCGACCTCGACGTCCATCCGTGACGACAAGGCGCTGACCACTGAGGCCCCAACACCATGTAGCCCGCCAGTGGCGTTATAAGCTCCCCCGCCGAACTTTGACCCAGCGTGCAGCTTAGTAAAAACGACCTCCACCCCAGCCAAGCCCGTCTTGGGCTCAATGTCGACGGGGATGCCGCGGGCATAATCGGCCACTTCAATCGAACCGTCGGCGTTCAGCACAACCTCAATGTGATCACCGAAGCCGGCCAGCGCCTCGTCCACCGAATTGTCGATGATCTCCCACAGGCAGTGCATTAACCCGCGCGTGTCGGTCGACCCGATGTACATGGCAGGGCGCTTGCGGACGGCGTCAAGACCCTCCAGAACCAGCAGGTTCTTGGCCTCATAGGCCCGGTCGATGGCAGCGGTTATTGGCACGCGCCCAGATTACCCGGCCAGGGCGGGCCAACCCAGAATAGGCGCGCGATATCACTCCAGATAGTCGCGCAACACCTGCGAGCGGGACGGGTGGCGCAGCTTGCTCATCGTCTTCGACTCGATCTGGCGGATACGCTCGCGCGTCACCCCGTAGACGCGGCCGATCTCGTCGAGAGTCTTCTGCTGACCGTCCGTCAGTCCGAAACGCATGGCGACGACGCCGGCCTCGCGCTCGGACAGCGTATCGAGGACATCCTGCAACTGCTCCTGCAGCAAAGTGAAGTTGACGGCTTCTGCCGGCACGATCGCCTCGGAATCCTCGATCAGATCGCCAAACTCCGAATCGCCGTCCTCACCCAGCGGGGTGTGCAGGCTAATCGGTTCGCGGCCGTACTTTTGCACCTCGATGACCTTCTCGGCCGTCATGTCGAGTTCTTTCGCCAACTCGTCGGGCGTTGGTTCGCGGCCCAGATCTTGCAGCATCTGACGCTGCACACGCGCCAGCTTGTTGATGACCTCAACCATGTGGACGGGTATGCGAATAGTGCGGGCCTGGTCGGCCATGGCCCGGGTGATGGCCTGCTTGATCCACCATGTGGCATAGGTCGAGAACTTGTAGCCCTTGGTGTAATCGAACTTCTCAACCGCCCTGATCAAGCCAAGGTTGCCCTCCTGGATCAGATCGAGGAATAACATTCCGCGGCCCGTGTAACGCTTCGCCAGCGAGACGACCAAGCGCAGGTTAGCCTCAAGCAGGTGATTCTTAGCCCGATGACCATCATCGATGATGATGCGATAATCGTCCATAGCGGTCTTACGCGGCTTGATATGCCCGGTCGCCAACTCCTCCTCGGCGAAAAGCCCCGCTTCAATGCGCTTCGCTAGGTCGACCTCCTCCTCGGCACTCAGCAACGCCACTTTGCCGATCTGCTTCAGGTAGTCCTTAACGGGGTCAGCTGTGGCGCCGGCGACGGTCACCTGCTGCTCTGGTTCGTCGCCCTCGTCTGAATCGGACAGCGAAAACGCCCCGTCGTCGGATTCACCGGACTCTTCGTCGGCCAAGATGCGGGCCTCTTCACGTTCTGCATCAATGGCGTCGTAGTCGGCGTCGTCGATATCGTCCAGCACCCGCCTCTTTGCCTGCACCACCAAGCCGTCAGCGGTCTCGACAGCGTCGATCATCTCGACGGCCCCCTCAGTGGCCGTCTCCTCCGCTGCCACGATGTCCTCATGTGTAGGTTCACCACTTGAAACGGCCACATCCGTAGGTATTTTTGCTGGGGGTTTGACTGCGGTTCGAGTAGCCACTGAAAGCCTTTCGATCGGTATTAGGCAACAACAAAATAGGGCACTTGTCAAGCCCTGCGCTATTCAATTCTGCCAGCCTGCGCCTCATCACGCAAGTGGCGTTCGTCGATTGGATGCTCATTAGGGCCAAAAGCATGAGCTAGATTAAACTTTATTGAAAATGCAATAAAGTTTGCATCATGTTTGTTACAGATAATGACAAAAGCAACAGGGGCTGGTGATCAACCGAGATTCCAAGTCCGACACGAATAGTGATGACCAGTAAGCAGGTGATTAGCGATGATGATGACAACCAAAACCAACCAGACGCGCCGATCTGGCAACAACCAAAATATCGAAGGCCGAGACGCTATCGGCCTCTACCTCGATTCCATATCCAAGACCCCCCTACTAACAGCTCAAGAAGAGGTCGACCTCGCGAAAAGTATCGAGGCCGGGCTCTTCGCTCAACAGTTACTCGAAGGCAAGGTGAGTTCCACAGTACCCGGCACCACCGAGGAACTAAAGATAATCGTCGATCAAGGCCATGAGGCTTTCGAGCGGTTTGTTCGGGCAAATCTGCGACTCGTCGTCGCAGTGGCCCGCAAGCACGGTCACGGCGCCATGCCGTTGCTAGATCTGGTTCAAGAAGGCAACACCGGCCTGATCCGCGCCGTCAAGAAGTTCGACTACACAAAAGGCTTCAAGTTCTCAACCTACGCGACGTGGTGGATCCGTCAGGCGATCACCCGCGGCATCGCCCACGGCAGTCAGATCGTCAAACTGCCCGTCCACATCGCCGAGCAAATCAACCAAGTGACCTCAACACGCAGCAACTTGACACGACGCTTGGGGCGTGAGCCCGAGTTGCATGAGTTGGCATCCGAGATGGGCATGCCCGTCAACACAGTGCATGACCTCATCCGTCTAGGACGGGTTCATGCCAGCCTGGACGCGCCATTGGGAGATGACGGCGACACCACGCTGGGTGATTTGATGGCGGCCCAACCCGAGCAAGCTGAAGAGCTCAGCGTTGAGGACAAGGCCACCCTCACCGCAATGCTCAACAGCCTCGACGAGCGATCGGCAGACATCGTGCGCCGACGCTTTGGCCTGGCTGGAGGAACCGTCACCAAGTTGGCCGATATCGGCGAAGCTTGGGGCATCACGGCCGAACGCGTTCGCCAGATCGAACGAGCCGCGCTGAAGAGTCTTCAGCGGATGAGCACGGGCGAACTTGACCGTATGACGGTCTAGAAGTGCGGTGCGCGCTGTCAGGTCAACATCTGACGGCCATCGACCAAGCGCACCAGACCCTCTTGCGCGCAGGAGGCGATAAGCGACCCGTCCTGGAACAGCCGCCCGGTGGAAAACCCGAGGCTAGCATGGGCATTGGGTGACTCCATATCGTAAAGCAACCAGCGGTCAACCCGGCAGGGCCGGTGAAACCACATCGAGTGGCTGAGTGACGCGGCCTGAAGGCTGGTCGACATGAAAGCTACCTCGTGTGGCAGTGCGCTGACAGATAGCAGTGTCATATCCGAAAGGTAGGCCAACACAGCTTGGTGCAGCCTGGCCGGGGCGCTGTCTGGCAACGTGTCGACGGTACGCACCCAAACTCGCATCCACGCCTGCGGTTTGCCGCGGTTCTCGTTCGTAGTTGCAGTGGACGAGTCGCCGGCGAAACGGACATCCAGGCAATCCCACTCATGCCAGATGGGCGACACGCCGAAACGCTCGTCCATCACCTCTGTGATCGGGGGGCATTCCTCAGGTGGATCGACGTCGGTGGGTTGCGGCTCGGTGTGGTCAAGGCCTGACTCGTCCTTGTGGAATGACGCCGCCATGATGAAACTGGTGCCATCGTCCTGCTGTGCCACCACCCGTCGGACCGAAAAAGACCCACCGTCGCGCGCGTTCTCGACGGAATAATCGATGCTGTCGGACGTCTTGGCCGCACGCAAAAAGTACGCATGCAACGAGTGGGCAGTGCGTTGGTCGTCGACCGTTGCATATGACGCCATCAACGCCTGGGCGAGCACCTGGCCACCATAGGTGCGCTGGAAATAGGTGTTGCCGGGCGCGCCAACAAAAAGCTCGCCGCGCCGGGTGAGCTTCAAGATGTCGACAAGTTCTGCCAGGTTTTTCGGCATCAGCGCCTTTCTCTCACACATCGGCCCCGCCCGCGCCGATAAAGCGCCTGGACGGGGCCGAACTGTTTGGTCTGTACCAGTTACTAAGCTGCGCTCTGGCTTCCGTCGAGCTTGTCTTTGACGCCTTCGAAGGCGCCGGTCAGCTTGTCCTTGACGGCATCGATCTTGCCACCATCAGCGGCCTCTTTCTTGACGGCATCAACAGCCTCCCCAAGCTTCTCAGCGGCCTGATCCTTAAGGCCACCCAGCTTGTCCTTCATGACGTCGATCTTGCCACCATCAGCGGATTCACGCTTGATAGTCTCGACAGCCTCGTCCTTCAAGTCACCAAGCTTGCCAGCCATTTGCGACAAGAAGTTACCGCCCTCGTTTGCATCTGTGCTCATTGGAAATCCCTTCTCTGCCCCACTCTTGTGGGTATGTGCAGTAATTATGGTACGCCTGTGCCTCCCTCACAGAGCCGCTAGGCGAGCCAACAGTCGTTTGACCGACACTGTCTGAACCGTTTTCACAGGCTGCGCAAAGATCTGTAGGCGCAACTCCTCTATCAGGTAACCAATCTCATCTAATTCACCAGACAACTCGCGCGGTGCCTGGTTATAGGCGGCCAACACTGGCGCCAACTGATCCATGCCCGCCTCGTCGCGCGACGGCGACGCCAGCGCCGTTTGCAGGCGGCGAGTCACACCGTCCAACCAGATGGGTAGGCGCCGCAGCCAGGGTTCGGGAATGGCGCGCAGAAATCCGTCGAAAACCAAATCGCTCAACTGAGCGTTGATGTCATGCGCCAGCGCTGACGACCCGTCAAAGCCATCAAGCGCGGTTTCCACTTTGCCAAGGCTCGTCAGGGCGACAGTAGCCAGTGAGACGAAGTGGTTAACGGTGGGTGCCTGACCTGCCCCGACAGCACGCAGCGCGTTTGTAAAGGCGGTTTCGTCGCGGATAGACCAGGTGCCTCCAAGATCATCGAGCAGGTGGCCGACGGCACCGAGCCTGGCGTCGGCCAGCAGATCCGTCACGGATTGGTATGGCCCGGTCGCCAAGACGGCGAGACTTGCCGAACTAAGGTTGGCAAAAACCCCTTTGGTCATGTCGGGCAGATTCAAGGCTGCCAGGCGCGTCACTCCCCCGCGATGCGTACGCTTGGCCTGTGGCAGGTCGGCAGCGTAGGTCACGCGCACAGTCGTGAGACCGTCCTGCAGCGCGGGATATGCCACGGCCTCCAGCCCGCCTCGTCGGAGATGAACAGTGGCTGCCAACTCGTCAAACACCCAATCTGAACCACTGCGAGCTTGCATCTGGGCGACCTTGGCCAGGTTATGGTGTACCTTCTTCGTCAGTTCGTCCTGCAACCCGGGCAAGTCTTGGCTGATGTGAGTCTGCTTGCCGTCATCGACGCGAAAACTGAAGCGCATGTGCGGCGGCACCGCCGAAATGTCAAACCCCTCGATCCTCACACCTGTCAAGGCCGTCAGCGCGCGACCCAACTCGTCTGGAAAGGGCCGTGTGAAATCAGCGTGATCGCTCAACCAGCCAAGAGCTCTGACAGCGTAGTCCGGCGCCGGGACGACATGCTGGCGCATAGCTTTGGGCAAGCTCCGAATCAACTCAGTCGCCAACCCGAGACGCTGCCCCGGCACGCCCCAGGTGAATGGCGCCGTGGGTAGATTAGCAAGCTCCCCCAGCGGAACGTCAACGGTGACGCCGTCCAGTGACTCCCCCGGCGCAAACCGGTAATCCAGCCCGAGACTGGTGGGTCCAACCACCCAGGTATCTGGATAGTCCGTTGCGGCCGGCGCCTGGCTGGCGAGCATGTCATCGACGCTCAACTGCAGCACCGCCAGTCCGTCCGCGGTGCTCCGCAGCCAACGCTCCAGTGCGGCCCCCGAGGCCACATCGGCGGGCAGTCGGGCGTCGAACCATTCGGCTAGTGCGTCATCGGCCGCCAAAACACCGCGTCGACGCAGCTTGGTCTCCAGGTGCTCTATCTCAGCCTTGATAGCTTCATTGTGGGCCATGACGGCGGCAGTGCGAGTACCTTGATGGGCCGTCAATTGGCCTTCCACCAGTGCGGCGTTTATGAAGATGGCCCGCGCAGCGCCGGAGTCGATGGCCTGGTAGTCGACTCGTCGGGTGGTCAGCGGCACACCGAACAACGTTGTGTGGCGCTCACATCTGACCGCGCGTGCCTTGGCTGAATAGAAAGGCTCCGAGTAGGTATGCCGCACCAGCGCGGCACCCAGTTCCTCGGCCCATTCCGGTTCGATGACCGCCACGGTATGGGCCCACAGACGGCTGGTTTCGACCAGTTCTACAGCAACGACGAAGTCCGGCGTAATTTTGGCCAGAGCCGAGTCCGGCCCGATTGCGAAGCGGGTGCCACGAGCGCCCAGATATTCACGCGGGCCGCGACGTTTTTGGTTTGACGGTGGTGGCGGCTGCAGCGCGCCGATATGTGACAGTAGCCCAGCCAGACAGGCCTTCAATACGTCGTCGATGGGCGCCGGCTCCGCGTGGGCGTGCATTTTCATGCCGCGAGCAAGGTTACGCAGTTGGCTGACGAGATCTTGCCATTCACGCACTCTCATGTAATTAAAAAACTCTCGCTGGCATAGCTTGCGGAACTGCGACCCGGTCAGGTCACGCTGAGCGTCCCCCAGGTAGCGCCAGAGGCGCAGCATCGCGCCAATGTCGCCCCCGGCGTCCACAGCTGGCACCGGGACGGATTGCTGGCCGTCCTTGCGTCGGCGTAGGTAGGCTCCCCAGCCTGTGTGAACCGTGACCCGGGCAGGGCCAGTTGCAGGGTCAGTTGCAGGGTCAGTTGCAGGGTCAGCCTCCGGTTCTGACACTGCTACCCCGGCCGCCAGCGCCTCGTCAGATACGAACCGGGCATGGCTGGCGTCGGCGGCGTCTCGCTTGTCAAACGGGCGTTCGCGCACGTCCTGCATGCTAAGCCCGGCCGCAATGATGATCGCCTCGCGCAGGCAACCCCGGGAGTCCCCTTCGAGAACGATCCGGGCCAACGCCGGGTCGATCGGTAGCTCAGCAAGGCGTCGCCCGATGCGTGTCAATCGGATATCCCCGACACCACCAGTGATGGCACCCAGTTCCGTCAACAAACGCACACCCTCATCCATGTGGCGCCGGTCCGGCGCATCAACGAAGGGAAAGTCCGCGATATCGCCAAGGCGTGCCTGCGCCATGGCGAGGATGACCGAAGCCAAATTGGTGCGCAAGATTTCCGGTTCGGTGAACCCCGGGCGGGATTCGTAGTCGTCCTGCGAATACAGACGTACGCAGATACCTGGCGCGATGCGGCCACAGCGCCCAGCCCGCTGGTCGGCGCTGGCCCGGCTGATCGGCTCAATGGGCAACCGCTGAACCTTGGCTCGGGCCGAATAGCGAGCGATTCGGGCGAACCCCGGGTCGATGACGGCCCGGATGCCTGGCACCGTCAGCGATGTCTCGGCCACGTTGGTCGCCAGCACCACGCGACGCCCCTCATGGGGCGCAAAGATGCGGGCCTGCTCGTCCATCGTCAGGCGGGCGTAAAGGGGCAGAACATGGGTGTCGCGCAGCCGGGCACCATCAATGGCGGCAGCCGCGTCACGGATCTCCCGCTCGCCGGCCAGGAACACCAATGTATCGTCGGCCGCCGGTAGGGTGCGCAGGGCCTTGACGATGGCGTCGGGCTGATCCATATCGCCGACGGGGGCATAGCGCACTTCGATCGGGTAACCGCGCCCTGAAACCTCCACGATCGGCGCATTGCCGAAATGCCGCGAGAAACGCTGCGTATCAATCGTCGCCGAAGTTATGACTACCTTGAGATCGTCGCGACGCTCCAGCAACTGCTTCAGATAGCCAAGCAGGAAATCGATGTTGAGCGAACGCTCATGCGCCTCATCGATGATGACCGTGTCATAGCGCCGTAACAGCCTGTCATGGGCAATTTCTGCCAGCAGGATTCCGTCAGTCATGACCTTAAGCCGGGTTGCCCGACCGGCTTGCGCGGTGAAGCGAACCTGGAAGCCAACAAGATCACCAAGCTCGGTACCCGTCTCCGCGGCAATACGGCTGGCAACGCTGCGAGCGGCGATGCGACGCGGTTGGGTGTGGCCGATGCTGCGGCGCCCAAGAGCCAGCGCGATTTTCGGCAGTTGGGTCGTCTTGCCCGAACCCGTCTCCCCCGCCACGATGACCACCGGGTGACCCAAAATTAAGGCAGCAATTTCGGCCTGATGGGCCGCAATCGGCAGGGACGGGTCAACGGTCAGGTTGGGCATTTGCGGCGGCCGCTTTGGCGGCCTCTTCCTTCTCCAATTCTGTGTATGCCACTTTACCGACCTTCGTCATCGGCAACTGATTGCGAAACTCGATATGCCGCGGCACCGCCCACTTCAGCAGATGCTCCTTGGCAAAGGCCTTGATCTCATGAGCCAGCGCGTCGTCGCCTGCCACCCCGTCGGCCGGAATGATGAACGCCTTTACGCTGCTTACCTGGTAGTCGTCCGGAATGCCGATGACGCAAGCCGTCTTCACTTTCGGATGGGTCTCAAGGATCTGCTCGACCTGCGCCGGGTACACCGAGATGCCCGAGACTTTGATGATTCGTTTAATTCGTCCCAGGAAATACAGATAGCCATCTTCGTCCATGGTGCCGAAGTCGCCGGTGTGCAGCCAAACACGTCCGTCCGCATGGGTGCGCAGCGTTTCGGCGGTAGCCTCTGGATCGTTTACATAGCCGTTCATGGTCTGCTCCGACAAGACGGCGAACTCGCCTTCACTGCCGGGCGGCAACTCTTCGACGGTACCTGGCTTGACGACGCAAATCCGCACGCTCGGAATAGGTATGCCGATTGAGCCTGGGCGGTAGTAGCCGGGGGGCGATAGCGCGCAGCCCGTCACGCACTCGGTTAGACCGTAGCCTTCCTCGACCTCGATTGTGCCTCCCTGGGCCGCCAGGGCGTCATCGAACTGACGCTTCAATTCTGGCAGCAGCGAGTCGCCGCCCGAGAAGGCGCCGCGCAAGCCAGAGAAGTCCACTTTCTTGAACTTCGGCACGTTCATCAGCGAACGGAACAGCGTCGGCACACCGGCGATATAGGTTGGTTTGTACTTGATCAGCGCGTCAATGTAGCTCTTGGTGCCAACTTCGGGCACCAAGATGGACGCTGCACCGGCCACCAGGCAGGTGTAAATGCACAAGCCCAACCCGAAACCGTGGAACGCCGGCATGATGGCCAGCACAGAATCGTCGTTGGCCAGGCTTTTCAGTGTGATCATGGACTTGGCCAAGGCGTTGAACGCCCACGACGACAACTCGATGCCCTTGGGCATTGATGTGGTTCCGCCCGAGAAAAGCACCACTGCCCCAGCCTTTGGCTCAATATGTCGCACATAAGGCGTAGGCGTCACGGCAGACTTCATGAAATCTGTCCAAGCCATCACCTTATCGTCGCTTGGGACGGCCTTGATGGCCCGTCCCTTGGTCGCTTTGAACCCCATCTTCATGATGGGGTTCAAGTAGTCTGGAATGTGGCAAACGATCAGCTTGTCGATGCCGGTGTCGTCGACCACCGGGCGCAGCGTGTCATAGAACATGTCGACACCGACGGCCAATCGAGCGTTTGTCTCCGTCGCATAGTTGCGCAGTTCGTCCGCTGACGACAACGGGTGCGTCATAACGGCGCGAGCACCGACGCGATTCAGTGCCAAAAACGCGATGACAACGTTGGGGATGTTCGGCAACGACACCAGCACGGAGTCGCCGGCCTTGATGCCCTGCGTCTCAAACGCCACCGCGCATCGGTTGACGGCAGCCAGCAGTTGCGCAAAGGTGAATTTGGTACCCAAGAACATGACGGCAGTACGATCTGTCTCTCGCTTGGCTGTGTCGGCGAACCATTCATACATTGTCATGTCGGGCACGACGATGTCAGCCGGCGTATTGCCGTAGTACTTCAACCAAGGACGGTCAGGCGTCGCTACAGTCATGGGTGCCTCCTCGGCATCGAAACAGGTGAAACTCTACCGGTGGCAAGGGCCGGCTTGGTGCCACGAACCATGCAAATCCGGCCGCGTGATATGTGAAAATGCCACAATTCTCAGCGCCGTTTTGCGGCCGATTTCGGCTCAATCAGAGGCGGCAACTCTCCGCCTAACTGCCAGTTGGCCACCTCTGGCATATCCTCCAGGTACTCGACGATGTACTCAGCATGACGGGCCAGCATGCGCTCGCAGTACTGGTAAAGCTCATGGCTGCCAGCCGGCTTGGTCCGGGCGTTGTTGATCGCGTCCATCACAAGGTGATAACGATCGACACGGTTGCGCACCACCATATCGAAGGGCGTGGTGGTGGTGCCCTGCTCGACGAAGCCACGGGCTCGGAAGCGATCAGCATCGGGCCGGCCATGCACCAACTGGTGGATTGCTCCCGGATAGCCGTGGAACGCGAAGACCACGTCGACGTCATCTGTGAAGGTGTCCGAGAAGGCCTTGGCGCTCATGCCGTGCGGGTGATCCTTGGGACGGTACAACGTCATTAGGTCGACGACATTGACCACGCGCACCTTGAGTGCCGGCAGGTAATGCTTGATCATCTCAGCTGCCGCCACTGCCTCCATAGTCACGACATCACCGGCGCAAGCCAACACGATGTCCGGCTTGGCGGTTCCGAGGCCGTCAGTGCCAGCCCATTCCCAGATGCCATAACCGCGGGTGCAATGCTCGATTGCTTCGTCCATGGTCAGCCATTGTGGCTGCGGCTGCTTGTCCTGAACAATCAGGTTGATGTAGTTTCGCGACTTGAAGCAGTGATCGGCCACCTCAACCAGACAGTTGGCGTCAGGCGGAAGGTAAATACGGCTGACAGCGCCCCGCATGTTCAACACGACTTGCAATAGCATCGGCGACTGGTGGGAGAACCCATTGTGGTCATTGCGCCAGCAGGTGCTGGACAACAAGATATTCGTCGACGGAACCTTGGCCCGCCACTCTAGGTGGTCAGCCTCCTCCAGCCACTTGGCCTGTTGCATAGTCATCGACGCGCTGACCATAGCGAAGGCCTCATAGGTGGCGAACATTCCGTGACGACCGGTCAGCGTATAGCCATCCAACCAGCCATGGCAGTTGTGCTCGCTTAGCACCTCCATGACGCGGCCCTGCTTGCCAATCTGGACATCGATGGCATCAGTCGGCTCCATGAAGGCGCGATCTGACACCTCGAAGACGGCGCCCAAGCGGTTAGAGTTGGTCTCATCTGGGCAGAACAGCCGGAAAATACCGGGGTTGGCCGTATAGATGTCGCGCATGTATTCGCCCAACTGACGGGTCGATTCCAACCGCTCAATTCCACGCGTCGCCGGCGTCACGTCGACGCCGTAATCGCGATAGTCGGGTAGGTTCAGCTCTTGGGTCAACAGTCCGCCGTTGGCGTGCGGGCTGGCACTCATGCGTTTTTCGCCCGTGGGGTTGTTGGATCGCACCAAGTCGCTGGGCGAACCATCTGACTTAAACAACTCGTCGATGCGGTAGCTGCGCATCCAGGTCTCGAGCATGGCCAGATGGGCCGGGTTCTCCTTGACGCCGGCCAGCGGCACCTGATGCGCACGCCACGTGCCCTCTACAACCTCACCGTCAACCAACTTGGGACCCGTCCATCCCTTGGGGCTGCGCAGGATGATCATCGGCCAAGCTGGCATCTCGCCGTCCCAATGGTCGCCCTGCCGGGCGGCGTCTTGGATCTCGCGGATGCGTTCCCAGGCATATGCCAAGGTATTGGCGAAGCGCTCATGCATCCAGGGCAGGTCCTCGCCCTCAACCCACAGCACCTCGTAGCCGTGCCCCTCTAGCAGTTCCTGCAGAGCCGCCGGATCCTTGCGGGCCAGCACCGTCGGGCCGGAGATCTTGGCACCGTTGAGGTGAAGGATCGGCAACACCGCTCCGTCGTGGCGCGGGTTCAAGAATGAGATGCCCTTCCAGCCACCCTCCAGCGGACCAGTCTCGGCTTCGCCGTCACCAACCACCGCCACAACCAGCAGATCGGGGTTGTCAAAAGCCGCTCCAAAAGCATGGCTGAGCGCATACCCCAACTCGCCGCCCTCATGGATGGACCCGGGCGTCGTCACCGAGGCATGAGACGGAATGCCACCAGGCGACGAAAAGCGGCGGAACATGGCCCGCAGGCCCTCCTCGTCCAAGGTGATCTGGGGGAAGACGTCAGAGTAATAGCCGTCCAGATAGGACGCTGCAACTAAGGCCGGACCACCGTGACCGGGCCCGGCGACATAGAGGCATTCCTGGCCGGTCTGACGGATCAGCCGGTTGAGGTGCGCGTATATGAAGCCCAGCCCGGCCGACGTCCCCCAGTGCCCTAGCAGCCGTGGCTTAATGTCGTCGGCAGTCAAGGGACGACGCAGCAGCGGGTTGTCTTGCAGATAAATCTGGCCGACGGTCAGGTAGTTGCAGGCGCGCCACCAGGCGTCGACCTTGTCAAGTTCAGGCTTTGTTAGCGGAGGGATGGAGTAAGTCATACTCCAACGCTAGCAGGCCCGCTTTTGACAGGCTCCGGCGGCTCTCTGGGGCCACGGCGCGTCAGATCTTCAGCGTGGCATCCAATGTGATCGGGATGCCAGCCAGAGCCTTAGACACCGGACAGTTGTCCTTAGCGTCCTGGGCGAACTTGGCGAACTGATCGGCATCAATATCCGGCACCACCGCAACCACTGTGATGTGGCTTCCCGTTAGACCACTGCGCGGGTCAAAGCCAACCTCAACCGTGGTGTCGATAGTTTCTGGCGGGGTGCCGTTGCCAGCCAGGCCATTCGATAGTGCCATCGAATAGCAGGTGGCATGAGCCGCCGCGATGAGCTCTTCGGGGTTAGTCGCGCCATCGACATGCTCCGCCCGAGCTGCCCAACCGATCGGGAATGTCGCTATGCCCGACGTGGCCATCTCAACCGTGCCGACACCACTGAGTAGCGGGCCTTCCCAATGGGCTTTCGCCTGATTCTTCGTCATTGTTACCTCCTGGAGTGTTTTGCCGCGCAACGGCGCGTTGTTGATTCCACTCTAGACGAAGACGTCCCCTACTCGATCACGAGCACCCACTGGTCGAACCGCAGCCCTCGCAGACGAAGCACGAACCAGACGGACGCATCTTGGTGCCACAGGTCATGCATAGCGGCGCGTCAACCTCATGGCCCGTCATGGCCTCCAATAATTCGGCTGAAGTGTGCGCAAGGCTTGCTGGCAATGTGTTGAGATGCGACAAGACCGGGCTTGGCGCGGCAATCAGCGGCGGCTGGTTGGCACCGGCACCGTCGACTTGCAGAGAATCCCCGGCATCGTTCTTCAACTGTTCAGCCTCCGGCATGGCGGCTTCGTCCTCCTCGGACAGGTAGCTGCCCGTCTCGACATAGCGCGCTCGTTCAGCGGCCGTGTAAACGCCCAACTCGGCCCGCTCGTCGAATGACAGGTAGTCCAGCGCCAGCCGACGGAAAATGTAATCGGTGATCGACTGGGCGATGCGGATATCTGGGTCGTCCGTCATACCGGCCGGCTCGAATTTCAAATTAGTGAACTTCTGGACGAAGCTTTCCAGCGGCACGCCGTACTGCAAGGCGATCGAAATGGCTATCGAGAAGGCATCCATGACGCCGGCCAGCGTCGACCCTTGCTTTCCAAGCTTCAGAAAGACCTCACCCAGACGCCCATCGTCGTAGGCGCCAGCCGTCATGTACCCTTCGGCACCCCCGACGGAGAACCGTGTAGTACGGCTCATACGCGACTTCGGCAGACGCTTACGGTACGCCCGGTGTTCGGCCGGCACAGACGACAACGGCGCTGCGGCCTCGGGGGTCTTTTCGACTACGTTCAGCGGCTGTGCGGCCTTACAGTTGTCCCGGTAGACGGCCAACGCTTTAAGACCCAACTTCCAGCCCTGCATGTAGACGTCGGCGATCTCTTCCACGGTTGCCTGTTCCGGCAGGTTCACCGTCTTGGAAATGGCGCCCGATATGAACGGCTGCACGGCCGCCATCATGCGCACATGGCCCATCGGGGCGATCGACCGCAAGCCCATCGCGGTGTCGAACACCGAATAATGCTCCGGTGCCATGCCGGGGGCGCCAACGACGTTGCCATTGGCCTGAACATAGTCGACGATGCGTGTCACATCGTCTGGCCCATAGCCGAGGGTGCGTAGCGCCCGCGGCACCGTTTGGTTAACGATCTGCATTGACGACCCGCCGACCAGCTTCTTGAACTTAACCAGCGAAAAGTCTGGCTCAATGCCGGTGGTGTCGCAATCCATCATGAATCCGATGGTGCCGGTGGGCGCCAACACCGATGCCTGCGCGTTACGGAACCCCAACTTGGCCCCCAGTTCGAGAACCTGCTGCCACTCCTTGGCTGCCGCCTGCTTGACATCGGTATCGACTGTCGACATTGTCGTAAGGGCAGAGCTAGCCTCAGCATGCTTGCGCATGACCGCTTGGTGCGGCTCGACATTTACCGCATAACCCGCATATGGCCCCACTATGCCCGCCAACTCAGCGCTACGACGGTATGCCACGCCCGTCATCAAGCTGGTGATGGAAGCCGCCAGCGACCGTCCACCGTCCGAGTCATAACCCAAGGCGGACGCCATCAGCAGCGCGCCGAGGTTGGCGTAGCCGATGCCCAACTGGCGGAAATCTCTTGTTGTCTCACCAATCGCCACTGTCGGGAAATCGGCGAAGCAGATGGAGATGTCCATCGCCGTGATGATAAGCTCGACGGCCTTCGTGAACCGCTTCGCGTCGAAGCTGTTGTCGTCCTTCAGGAACTTCAGCAGGTTCAGGCTGGCGAGGTTGCAGGACGAGTTGTCAAGGCTCATGTACTCAGAGCAAGGGTTGGACGCGTTGATGCGTCCCGAGTTCGGGTCGGTGTGCCAGGCGTTGATGGTGTCGTCATATTGCAAGCCCGGGTCGGCGCACTCCCAGGCCGCCTGTGCGATCTCGTCGAACAGGTGGCGGGCATCCAAAGTTTCGATGACACGCCCGTCTACCCGGGCCAAAAGATCGAAAGGTGCGCCCTGCTCGACTGCCCGCATGAATTTGTCGGAAACCCGCACTGAGTTGTTGGCGTTCTGGTATTGGACAGAGGTGATGTCCTTGCCGCCTATCTCCATATCGAAGCCGGCGTCACGCAGCACCCGAATCTTCTTCTCTTCCGCAGCCTTGACTTGGATGAACTCCTCGATATCTGGGTGGTCGATGTCGAGGACAACCATCTTGGCGGCCCGCCTGGTGGCCCCGCCCGACTTGATGGTGCCGGCCGACGCGTCAGCGCCGCGCATGAAGCTGACAGGTCCAGACGCTGTGCCACCCGACGACCGCAACAATTCTTTGGAAGAGCGGATACGCGACAAGTTAAGCCCGGCGCCCGAGCCGCCCTTGAAGATCATGCCCTCTTCGTGATACCAGTTGAGGATCGATTCCATCGAATCGTCCACTGACAAGATGAAACAGGCGCTAACTTGCTGTGGGCTGTCGGTGCCCACATTGAACCACACTGGAGAATTGAAGCTGAAATACTGGCGCACCAGCAGCCAAGTCAACTCCTCACCGAAAATCACCGCGTCCTCGTGCGTGGCGAAGTACCCCTCTCGCTCGCCAACCCTGACATAGACGCCCACCACACGGTCGATTAGCTGTCGCAGGCTGGACTCCCGCTCCGGTGAGCCGACAGCACCCCGGAAGTACTTCGTCGTGACGATGGTCGACGCGTTGACCGACCAAAAGTCGGGGAACTCAACGCCCAACTGTTCGAACACCACCTCACCGGTCTTCCAGTTCTTCTGCACCACGTCACGCTGCTGCCAGGTGACCTGATCATATGGGTGCACACCCGCGGTGGTGAACACCCGCTTAACGGTCAGCCCTTGGGGGCGCGACGGCGGGATCGGAGGTGCGATGGGATCGACAGTTAACTGTGCCACGGCAGTGCCTTTCATGTGGTTATGGCGGGAATATTTCAAGCTTTGCGCAGACGCTCAATTTCTGCTTCGAAGTCGTCTAACGTTTGCCAGTGCCGATAGACGCTGGCAAACCGCAAGTAGGCGATGGGATCTAGTTCGCTGAGCGGGCCAAGTATGGCAACCCCGACTTCGTCGCTGGGAACCTCGCAACTGCCGGTGGCGCGTAACGCCTCTTCGACCTGCTGACCAAGCCTGGCCAAATCGGCGTCGGATACCGGCCTGCCCTTGCAAGCGCTGCGGACGCCCTCGACCACCTTGGCCCGGTCGAAGGGCTCTGTCACGCCGCTGTGCTTAACAACATTGAGTTGCACCTGCTCGATGGTCGTGAACCGCCGCTCGCACTCCGGGCAAAGGCGCCGGCGGCGAATCGATAAGCCGTCATCGGCAACGCGCGAGTCAAGTACGCGCGAATCCGTGTAACGGCAAAACGGGCAGAACATACAACCTCCAGGTGGTTATCAGGGGCGTCAAAGACCGGTCGACAAGGACTATCGCTCTACGTCAACAATCAAGATGACCACAACCTGTGGATAAACCACACGGTTGTGACTACTAGATGTAGTTAGATTACTCATTCGAATCGTGCAAAGCAACGATCATTTGTCCACTATGCGCACTCGGCGTGTCGCGCCGCGCGTCAGCCTAGTGCCGCAAGCTGATATACCGGCGCAAAACTAGCCACAACGGCCCAGATCAGGACCGCCAGGCCGCCTAGGTAGACGATGCCGAAACCCGCCCGGGCAGCTCTGTTCCACAGCCATTCCGTCGCAACCGGGCGTTGTGGCCGCGCCAGAGCCACCTGGCATGCGGCCACAGGACGCGCCGGGCGACGACGCCCAGCCCGGTAACGACTGGCGACGCGCGCAACCTCACCGGCTGACGACGCTAAGTCAACTCTTTCGACCAACACCGCAGTCATCTCATGCTCCTCACATTCGAACATTAGTTCGATAGATAACGCTATACCAGGCCACCGACAAAACCAAACGCCTGTTCGAATCATGCGCAATATTGGCGCGACACGCTCGAACAAATGTTTGATGGTGTGGCCAGGCTGGCGTAGGCTTGATGGCATGGATACATCACCGATTGACTTGGCAAAAGCCCGAGCGACGCGCAACCCCAAAATGTCGCCCATCCCGGCCACGGGTGGCACCGTCACGGAGTTGCCCGACGGCGCCCCTGGGCCAGACGGCTTGACGCCACGCCAGCGCCGCATTCTGGAAGTCATCACCGCTGCCATAGACGACCATGGGTATCCGCCCAGCGTCCGTGAGATGGGTCTGGCGGTTGGGCTTAACAGCTCTTCTAGCGTGGCACACCAACTCAAGGTGCTGGAGGCCAAGGGTTTCCTGACGCGCGACCCCAACCGTCCCCGCGCCATCGAGGTACACCGTGAATCGGCTTCGGTGAGCGACGACGATTTCGTTGAGGTGCCGTTGCTGGGTCGCATTGCCGCCGGACGGCCGATTCTGGCAGAAGAGCACGTCGAAGCTACATACACCTTGCCGCGTCAACTGGTTGGCAAGGGTGACGTGTTCGCTTTGACCGTGCATGGCGATTCGATGATCGACGCCGCTATTGCCGATGGTGACATGGTGGTAGTGCGCTCTCAGCCGTCGGCTGAAAACGGCGAAATTGTCGCGGCTCTACTGGGCGACGAGGCGACTGTTAAGACGTTGCGTCGCTCGGCCGATCACGTCTGGTTGATGCCGCACAACCCGGCCTATTCCCCCATTGAGGGTGACGATGCGACCATCATGGGGAAAGTCGTCGCCGTAGTGAGGAAAATCTAGATGGCACTAATGCCATCTTGCGCTATCCAAGCCACGCCCCTAGGGCGATGGCGATAAGTATCGCCGGCAGCATGTTGGCAACACGTAGCTTCTTAATGCCTGTCAAGTCGAAGCCGATTGCCAGCATCATCATGCCGCCCACCAAATCGATGGCAGCCAGTATCGGCGGGGTGAAGAAGCTGCCTAAGCTCATGCTGAGCAGCGCGACACCGCCTTCCAGAATCAGAATAGGCAGGGCCGAAAACCCCACGCCAATGCCCAGTGCACAAGCCAGCGGGATGGACGCAATGCCGTCCATCAACGCCTTGAGATACAGAATCGACGAGTCACCTAAACCTGCCTGGATAGACCCGAGAATCGCCATCGCGCCCACACAAAACAGCACGGACGCCGACATGAACCCTTCTACGAAGCTGCGCGAACGGTCTGGTTTGGCGTCCTCGCCATCCACTTTCACGCCGTCCACGTCGGCCTGAGCCGGCAGGCGGTTCTCGAGCCAGGCCGCCAGGTTGGCCAATCTCTGCTCGATGCGCAAAGCCTCGCCGATGATCGCCCCGACCACCAACGAAATCACCGGAATCAACAATGCCAAGGACGTCGCCGACTTCAGGTCGGTGTAACCGCCGACGATCATGATGATGCCGATACCAAAGGTGCACAGACCCATCGCCCAGAAAGCGATCTGGCGGAACCGTTCGGCGATCACCTTGCCGAACAACAACCCGATGACGGTGCCGACAAGGATCGAGCCAACGTTGGCGACGACTCCTGGCATGGTTATCAGTCTATGGCCTGCTGGCTGCCGTCTCAGCCAGCCGTCGCAGGGCTGAGACCGCCACCTCGCGATCAGTAGTCGGCCAGAAGGTCGGCATGGAGGCCCGCAGGAAACTGCCGTAGCGGGCTGTCACCAACCGCGGGTCAAGAATCGCCACGACGCCACGGTCACTGGCTCGGCGTATCAGGCGCCCCGAACCCTGCGCCAGCAGCAGCCCAGCTTGAGTGGCAGCCACCGACATGAATCCGTTGCCACCTGACGCAGCCACCGCCGCTTGGCGCGCCTGCATTAGGGGGTCGTCAGGACGCGGGAACGGTATCTTGTCGATCAGCACTAGCAGGCAGGTTTCCCCCGGTATGTCTACGCCTTGCCACAGCGACAGCGTGCCGAATAGGCAGGTGGCCGGCTCGTCAATGAACTGACGCGTCAGCTCGGGCAACTGGGCGTCGCCTTGGCACAGCACCGTCACGCCGGGCACCTCGCGACGCACGTGGGCGGCCGCCGCTTCCGCATTGCGCTGGGATGCGAACAAACCCAGGGTGCGCCCACCGGCCGCCCAAACCAACTCAGCCACCTCAGCCAATTGCGCCTCACCGATGCCGTCACGCGTTGGCTTTGGCAAATCGCGCGCCACATAGCAGATGCCCTGGGCCCGGTAATCGAAGGGCGAACCGACATCAAGGCCCTGCCAGGGCAACTCTTGGTCATCATCGTGGAACCCGATTCGAGCTGCTAGTGGCTCGAAACTGCCACCAACCGTCAGCGTGGCAGATGTCAGTACGGCCGTGGCATCGGCAAAGACCCGCTCACGCAAAAGCGTTACAACATCCAAAGGTGCCACCACCATTTGGCGCCCAAATCGCTCCCTTTCCGACAGCCAGACCACATCCTGCTCGTCCAACCCTGCCATGCGGTCGGCTATGTCGAACACCTCCTGCACGGCACCCTGCGCCTGAGCCCGTTCCAGGTTGTCGCTGCCGCCTTTCAGCGACGCCACGGCTTCGCGAGCCGCCGACGCAACGATCCGCAGTGCCTCTATGACCGGCGCTGTTGCGTCCGTCAAGCGTCCGACCTCGGATGCCCCCAGACCTTGTTCTAGGGCGTCTGCGGCATCAAGCAGACTAATGCCACGCTCATCGTCCAGGTATGGCAATGCCCTTCTGGCAACGCGTTCCACCATCTGAGGGCTGAGTTCCTGGCTCGCCGCACTTGTGACCCGGTCAACCAGTTCATGCGCCTCGTCAATGACAACGGCACCATGCTCAGGCAGCACGGAATGGCCCTGCATAGCGTCAACAGCCAGCAGAGCGTGGTTGGTCACAACAAGATCAGCTTCGAAGCTCCGTCGCCGCGACTCTTCGACGAAGCACTCACCTGCGTATGGGCACTTCTGGGCGCCCACGCATTCACGCACACCCACCGCCACTTGGGCCCATGCCTTGGGCGAGTGACGGGGCGCATCGTCTCGATCAGCCAGACACCCGCTGGCGGCTTGCTCGTCCACCCACTCGCGCAGCGCCACTACCTCGGCACCAAGGACGGACTCAGCACTCGCACCGGACTGACGCAATTGTTTGGCCACATCAGCACCGTCCAACAAGGATTCCTGCTCCAGGCCGACGCCGTCACGCACCCGCAGCAAACAGGCATAGTTACCACGTCCCTTGACAACGGCAACCCTCGGGCGCCGGCCTGTGACAGCCTCGACAGCGTCAAGGGTAACCGGGATATCCTTGGTCGCCAATTGGGCTTGCAACGCCAACGTGGCAGTGGCGACCACCAGCCGCTGGCCGGTCGTGACCGACCACACCAACCCGGGCGCCAGATATCCGAACGATTTGCCCGTGCCCGTGCCGGCCTGAATCAGAAGATTGCCGCCGCCGTCCATCGCCAAGCCCACGGCTTGGGCCATTTCTATTTGCCCTGTGCGAGGCTCCCCGCCAACGGCCGCGACCGCAGCGTCGAGTACTTGACGGACGAGGTCTGTCACGGATTGACGAGCTTGCCCAAGATGGTGAAGCCCTGAGCGGTGAGTCCTGCCTCCAGATCATCGGTGTTAGTTGTGTTAACGCCGATCAGAACCGTCGATTTTGGCTCTCCCCGGTAGACCGCGATGTGGCCAATGTTGGCGCGATGTGCCGCAATCGTCTCTCCGACTTTCGCCAACACACCCGGCTCGTCCAAGGCCTCCAGCGTCAAGCGGGTGCCGTGCTCACGGAAGCCCAACAACTCAATGAAGGCATCGAAGATGGCGCTCTCGGTGATGACACCGACCAGTTCATCGCCGTCGACAACTGGCAGCATTTCGATCTTGTTGTCGCGCATCAGCACGGCAGCCTCTTCCAGCAGGGCGCCCGGTGCGATGGTGATCGCCGGATGGCTCATCACCTTGGCGACCTTCAGTTTGCTGACCAAGTAGGTGATCTCTGACGCGCTCAGCGAGGTGGCAGCCGATGGCGATGCGGCGGCGATGTCACCCTTCGACACCACGCCCACCACCTTGCCGCCGGAGACGACGGGCAGATGGCGCACATTGTGCTGCTTCATCACGGCCGCAGCGTCCGGCACACTGTCATCTGGACTCACAGTGAACGGATTAGCGGTCATTCGGGTTGAAACAAACATAGTTTTCTCCTTTGAACCTATCCTCCCAGATAAGCCTTCTTGATGTCCTCGGTCTTCATCAGTTCAGCTGCGTCACCCGAGATCACAATCTGCCCAGTTTCCATGACGTAGGCCCGTTTGGCCACCTGCAAGGCCTTGTTGGCGTTCTGTTCGACCAGCAGGATCGTGGTGCCGTCCTGGTTGATACGCGCGATGATCTCGAAGATTTCTTGCACCAGCAGTGGCGCCAAGCCCATCGACGGCTCGTCCATCAACAGGATGCGTGGTTTGGCCATCATGGCGCGGCCCATCGCCAACATCTGCTGCTCACCGCCCGACAATGTGCCGGCCATCTGCTTGCGCCGGTCGGCCAAAACCGGGAAACGCTCGAAGACCTCGTTCAGATCAGCGGACCGGTTGCCGTCCTTTCGTCGATACGCCCCCAGCTCCAGGTTTTCCATCACCGTCATGCGGGTGAAGACGTGACGCCCCTCCGGCACCTGGCTCAGACCCAAAGCGACGCGATTCTGCGCCGGCATCTTGGTGATGTCCTTGCCGTCAACCAGCACAGACCCCGAGGTTGGTTTCTTGAGCCCGGAGATCGTGCGCAAGGTGGTGGACTTGCCAGCGCCGTTAGCGCCGATCAGGGTGACGATCTCGCCGTCCTCGACACTCAGCGAGACGCCCTTGAGCGCGTGTATGCCGCCGTAATGAACGTCCAGGTCTTTGATCTCAAGCATCGGTCGCCTCCGCGCCTAGATAGGCCTCGATGACCGCCGGGTTGTGCTGGATCTCAGTCGGCGTACCCGAAGCGATCACCACGCCGTGGTCGAGGACGTAGATGCGCTCGCAAATGTCCATGACCAGTGACATATCGTGCTCGATCAGCAGGATCGTCAGGTTGTACTGCTTGCGCAGCCAGCCGATCAGTTGCGTCAGGTCGGCTGTCTCGGCCGGGTTCATGCCGGCGGCCGGTTCGTCCAGCAACAGCAACACCGGGTGCGTCGCCATGGCGCGGGCTATCTCGAGACGCCGCTGTTTGCCGTAGGGCAGGTTCTGGGCCAGTTCGTCTGCGTCGTCCTCCAAGCCCATGATGCGCAGAAGGTCAAGGCTCTCGTCGCGGATCTGCTTCTCCGACCGGCCGTACTTCAAGGTGTGCAGGAAAGCCGTCGCCAGGCTGTACTGCACGTTGTGTTGCAGCGCGATCATGACGTTGTCGATGACCGGCAGCGCCCGGAACAGCCGGATATTCTGGAAGGTACGCCCGATGCCCGACCAGCAGATGGAATACGGCTTCATGCCGCCAAGATTGCGCACCTTGCCGTCACGGGTGAATTCGATCTTGCCGCCGGTTGGCGGGTAGACGCCCGTCAGCAGGTTGAAGATCGACGTCTTGCCGGCGCCGTTGGGGCCGATCAGGCCGACCAGTTCGCCGACCTGGAGATTCATGTCGACATCCGAGACGGCGCTCAAACCGCCGAAATTCAGCGTCACATTTGACATCGTGAGAATGTCGCTCATGATGCCACCTCGGCCGCTTCAGCTGTGTCCCCGGGCGGCCGTCGTCGTTTTGGCAGCAGGCTTTGGAACACGATCGTCGACAACTCCTTGTCGCCCATCAGGCCCTGGGGACGGAAAACCATCAAAACGATCAGGATCAAGCTGTAGATGATCATCTGGATGGATGGATAGTCCGACAACAGCAACTGCACGATTCCCAGCAGGATCGCCGCGATGATCGACCCCGACATGCTGCCCAACCCGCCCAACACGACGATGACCAAGATGTTGAACGATTGCATGAACGTGAAGCTTGTCGGAGCGACAGAATACTGCCAAGCCCCGTACATGCCGCCGGCCACACCACCGAAGAACGCGCCGACCACAAACGCCATGGTCTTGGCCTTTGTGGTGTTGACGCCGATCGATTCGGCGGCAATCTCGTCCTCGCGGACGGCGATCGACTCACGGCCCGGGCGCGAGCGGATGTAGTTGGCGATCAGGACGACCGACAGGCCTGTGATGATGAACATCCAGGGCCAAGTCATGTAGCGGACGTACGAATTAAGGCCCAGCGCCGCCCCAGTGATCTTCATGTTGAGCATCACGACGCGGATGATCTCGGCCACGCCCAAGGTAGCGATCGCCAGATAGTCACCGCGCAGACGCAGCGTTGGCAGCCCGACGAGGAACCCAATTGCAGCAGCGATGATCGCACCCAGAACGATACCGCCCAGGGCACCCCAAATGGTCGGGAAGTACCGCACCATGAGAGCGGTGGTGTAGGCGCCCAGCGCCATGAAACCAGCGTGGCCAAGCGAGAACTGACCGGTGAAACCAACGATCAGGTTGAGGCTGACGCCCAGCACCATGTAGATACAGATCCAAGCGACCGTGTCTTGGTAATAGGCATTGATGACACCAACCTGCATCAGCAGATAGACAACGCCGAAGGCCACCACCAAAGCGATGCCGTTGGTCAAGACGGGACGAAGTTGGCGAAGCATCACACTTTCTCCTTCGTGTTCTTGCCCAGCAGGCCGGCCGGTTTGACGATCAGAATCAGGATCAGCAGCAGGTACACCGCCGCGTCCTTGAAGGTTGAGAAACCGACCCCGTTGACGATTGTCTCGATGAAGCCGACGGCGTAGGCGCCGAGCAGCGCGCCTGGGATCAAGCCGATGCCGCCGAACACCGCCGCCACGAAGGCCTTCATGCCCAGCGTCATGCCCATCAGCGGGTTGATGCTGGTGTAAACCAGGCCCATCATCACGCCTGCCGCGCCGGCCAGGGCCGACCCGATGGCGAACGTCACCGAAATCGTGTTGTCGACGTTGATGCCCATCAAACGCGCGGCGTCGGCGTCCTGGGAAACGGCGCGCATCGCTTTGCCCACCCGCGTGCGCTGCACGATCAGTTGCAGGACGATCATCAACACCACCGCGACGGCAATCACAACCACCCGGATATTGGTGACGATGACGCCGCCAATCGTGAATGACCCGCCCAGGAACCCCGTCAGCGTTGGGTAGCCGCGCGCGCCTGCGCCCATGAAGAACATCATCGTGTATTCGAGCAGCAACGACACCCCGATGGCCGTGATCAGCGCGGCGATACGGGTGGAGTTGCGCAGCGGTTTGTAGGCGACGCGTTCAATGACGACGCCGAGCACAGCACAGGTGCCCATCGCCAGGATGAAAGCTTCAGGCACGTTCGCGTGCAGGCCCGTCAGCGCAAACCAACCGACGAAGGCGCCGATCATCAGCACATCACCATGGGCGAAGTTGATCAACTGGATGATGCCGTACACCATCGTGTAACCCAAGGCGACGAGAGCGTAGATGCTGCCCAACGAAAGCCCATTGATGAGCTGTTGGAGGAAGACTTCCACCGACCGTCCCTTTCTACGAGTATCCAAACATTGTGGCACATAGGGGCTGGAACATTATGCTCCAGCCCCTATGCGCTTGTAAAGCGTTACTGCAATTACGTCGGGTTGACCGTGGTGGCCTTCGACTGGTCACCGTTCGTCAACTGGACGACCACAATGCTCTTGATGACATTGTGTGTCTTCGGGTCGACGCTCAGCGTACCGGTGACGGCCTGGAAGTTCTGCGTCGCCGACATCGCATCGGCAATCGCCTGACCGTCAGTGCTGCCGGCGCGCGTGATGGCGTCAGCGATGAAGTTCATGGTGTCGTAACCCATGGCGTTGAAGCCGCTGGGGTCGGTGCCATACTTCGCCTTGAAAGCCGCCACGAACGACGTGACCTTCGGGTCCTGGTTAAGAGCCGAATAGTGGTTCGTGAAGTAAACATCGTTCAACGCGTCAGCGCCACCCAGGTCCTTCAGCGTCGGCGAGTCGTAACCATCGTCGCCCATGATCGGCTGGGTGATCCCCATGGCGCGGGCAGCCTTGATGATCAGGCCAGCCTCTTGGTAGTAACCCGGCACGTAGAGCATGTCGAACTTCTCAGCCTTGATCTTGGTCAGAACCGCGTTGAAGTCGGTGTCGCCTGCTGCGAACGACTGGGTGTCGACGATGGTGCCGCCACCTGCGGTGAAAGCGTCATTGAACGTCTTGGCCAAGCCAACGCCGTACGGGGACGAGTTGTCTTCGTAGATGACGGCCGTCTTGGCGTTCAAGGTGTTCAAACCGAAGGTAGACGCCACCTGGCCCTGGAACGAGTCGGCGACGCAGGTACGGAACGCGAACGGCTGGACGTTGCCATTGTTGTCGACCGTGGCGGCGTCGGCCGTGGCCGAACCTGAGACGATCGGAATCTTGTACTGGTTGGCAACCGGGATGGTAGCCATGAACGAGCCGGAAGTGGCCGGGCCGATCATCGCGGCAACCTTGTCCTGGGTGGCCAACTTGGTGGCCATCTGCGTGGCAACCTGCGGATCGGACTTGGTGTCGTAGGAGATCAGTTGGATCTGCTGCCCGTTGATGCCGCCGTTGGCGTTGAGCTGGTCAACGGCATACTGCGCGCCCTTGAGAATGTCAGTGCCATAGCTGGCCACTGCGCCGGACTGCTCGGAGGCAAGGCCGATCTTGATGGTGCCGCCGGTGGCGGCGCTGGTGCTGGTGTCGCTACCAGTTGTAGTAGTAGTTGTGGTGGTGCCCCCACCGGAGTTGCTGGCGCACCCGGCAAAAAGGGCCATGCCCATCGCCGCGGCGAGGAGCCCAGTTGTGATTCGCTTCATCTGTGCTGCTTTCTATCCTTGTTTTTTGTCTCGTCCACGAGGGACGGGCGACGGCCGGGCCGTGCGCCGTTCGGTCGATGATACATACCCAGGGGCATATGTTTTCGGTGTTATGTCACTATGTGAGACAACTGGCCACGTTTTGGAGTTCCGCGGCCAGACCAGGGCTGACCATCGCCTTCAAGCGCGTGCCTTCAGCCGTTGCCTCGGACTCCACCACTAAACCCCGCCGGTGAGCCTTGTCAACCAAGTCGCCGCGCGCCCACGGCACGACCACCTCGACCAGTACAGACGGCTGCGGCAGGCGAGCCTCAATGGCAGCCTTCAAGTCGTCAATGGCCTCCCCCGTCCGAGCCGAAACGAAGACGGCTTCGGGCAGAGTGTGACGCAACATAGCTATCGCGTTGAGCGTAGCTACATCCACCTTGTTGATAACCATGAGTTCGGCTACCTGATCGGCCCCGATCTGCGCCAACACTGCGCGGACGGCACTGACTTGCGCCAACGGATCCGCCCCGCTGCCATCGACGACGTGCACCAGCAAGTCGGCTTGGACGGTCTCCTCCAGCGTCGACTTGAATGCCTCGACCAGATCGGTCGGCAGGTGACGGACGAAGCCAACAGTGTCCGTGAGCGTGTAAACCCTGCCGTCGGCACTACGAACACGCCGGGTCGTCGGGTCGAGGGTGGCAAACAGAGCGTCCTCGACAAGGACGTCAGCACCAGCCAGGCAGTTGAGCAGCGAACTCTTGCCGGCATTGGTGTAGCCCACGATCGCCACCGACGGCACCTGGTCGCGGCGACGGGTGTTGCGGCTGAGTTCCCGCGTGGTTGCCATAGCCTTGAGGCGCCGGCGCAATATCGCGGCGCGGGTGTTGATCCGGCGTCGGTCGGTTTCGATCTTCGTCTCGCCGGGGCCACGTCCACCGATGCCCACACCGCTGGCCGCCCGACCGCCGACCTGGCGAGACAGCGACTCGCCCCAGCCGCGGAGGCGCTGCTTCAGATAGTTGAGCTGCGCCAACTCGACCTGGGCTTTACCCTCGACCGACTTGGCATGTTGGGCGAAGATGTCGAGGATCAGCATTGTTCGGTCGATCACGCGGACGCCCAATCGGTCCTCGAGGTTGCGCAGTTGTGCTGGGCTTAGTTCACCGTCGGCAATGACCGTGTCGGCGCTGCTGGCGTCGACAGTCTGCTTGATCTCGTCCACCTTTCCCGAACCGACGTAAGTAGCCGGGTCAGGTGCGTCACGCCGTTGGATCAGGGCACCAACGATTTCTGACCCGGCAGTGTCGGCTAGGTCGGCCAGTTCGGCCATTGCATCGTCGGCCTCGCTTGATGTGCCTTGCGTCCACAGACCGACCAGCACGACGCGCTCCAAGCGCACCTGGCGATATTCGACCTGTTCGACATCCTGCAACTCGGTTGTCAACGAGGCGACCCGGCGTCGCGCCAATCGTTCGGCCAAGTCCTCTTGACCGAGGCTGAAACCGTCACTCATGGGCAGATTCCGGAAGTGTTAATTCGCCACGCGCCACGATGACGGCTGGCCCGGTCAAATACGTCTGATTACCAACAAATTCGACCCGCAGACGCCCGCCCGGCACATGGACGGCAAAACGGTCGCTGGGCGAAACCGTCCGGGCCGCGGCCGCCGCCGCAACCACCCCGGTACCGCACGAGCGGGTCTCCCCGACGCCCCGCTCGAAGACTCGCATAGAAATGCGTCCGTCCCCATCCATTCGCACAAACTCAGCGTTGGCGCCCTGCGGGAAGATGCCAGCATCAAAGTCTGGCGCGTAACACAACCCGAGCGACTCCAGGTCGACATCGGGTGGCAGCAGTGCCACGACATGAGGGTTGCCAACATCAACAGCTACCGCGCTCAGTCGCCGATCGTTCACCTCAAGCCAGGTCTCTTTGCCCACGGTGGCCGGCCCCATTTCAGCCTTCAAGTCACCGGATCGCTCTTCGGTCACGATACGCCGTCCTGCCCTTGTCGCGACGTAAACCTCATTGCGAGGAACCAAGTCTTCCTCCATCAGGTATCGCACAAAGACGCGCAGCCCGTTACCGCACATTTCGGCGATCGATCCGTCAGCGTTCCAGTAGTCCATGAACCACAGGTTGGGGTCGCCGCTCCATTCGGGCATGTGCCCGGCCTTGACCGCCCGCAGCACACCATCACCGCCGACGCCAGCGTGGCGGTCACAGACCCGACGCACCAATTCGGGCGTCAGGGGTGCCACATTATGCCGGTCACGCAGCACGACGAAGTCGTTTTCCGTGCCATGCCCTTTGGCAAACCTAAGCCGGATCATGCAGTTCATCCTACGTCCGTGGTGGAACTGTCGCCCTCGTCTGCTGACGCAACCACGTCGTCAGGATGGTCGGGAACCAGCCCGAGATAACGTGCCAAGGCATAGTCGACATCTGCAATCTGGTCGCGGGTCAGGTAATCCACGGGCTCTTCGCCAAGGAAATCGATATCGATGGTTCGAATCTGATCGCACAACACCCGAGTGTTTTCGCCGAGAATGTCCAACGAAGGACGGAACATACTGGCGCGCGCCGACGTGGAGGTGGGAACGACCGTCGCGACTGACCAAGGCATATTCGTCGGCGATACCGCCACACCAAGACGCTTGCCCCTCTGCTCGTGCCCGCGCGCGTTGCCGAGGTCAACTTGGTAGACCGCCCCCCGTATCACCATGCCTCCGGCTCGTCATTGAGATTCTCGTCGCGCAAGAGCCACGCTTCCCGACGGGCTTCTTCCAACCATTCGTGGTAATCAAGCAACCGGACGGCACGCCGCAACGTGTCGCTGACGGTCTCGCCGGGACGGGTAGCCTGGCGAAGAATCTTCTCATCATATTCAGTGGGCCGAAACCCAATGGTGCTAACTGGCATAGGTCAAGCCTAGCCCATGTTCAACAGATGTTCAACACGCGGTGAAATGCTGCTCACTGCCACGGCGCGAGACCACCACCCGTTCTTCCTGTCGGTGAACCACGTCTGGCTGACGGACGCCGTGCCTTGGCGGTACGTCATCAAGGTCGAGTTCACAGACCAACCAGAGGGAACCGGCTAGGCTTGGTCCATGCGTGAAATCTACTTGGCCGGCGGGTGTTTTTGGGGCGTCGAGGCATATTTGAGCTTGGTTCGCGGCGTCGTCGGGACGCAGGTTGGCTACGCCAACGGGCCCAGCGACGTCGTCACCTACGAGCAGGTCTGCCAGTCGTCCGGGCATGCCGAGGCGGTGCGCGTCACATACGACCCGACGGTGATATCGCTGGACCAGCTTCTCGACCGGTTCTTCGAGATAATCGACCCGGTGAGTGTCAACCAGCAGGGCCATGACGTCGGTGTCCAGTATCGCACCGGCATCTGGTGGACTTCCACAGAGGACGCCCCCGTCGTGGCGGCCGTGCTGCGAGGCTTGCAGGCGGTCACACCCGAGCCTGTTGCCGTCGAATCAGGGCCACTGATCAACTTCTGCCCCGCCGAGGAGCGCCACCAAAGCTATCTTGCGAAGAACCCGCAGGGTTATTGCCACGTCAGCCCGATTACGATGGCCCATGCCAAAGCCACCAGCCACCTAACCGGGCTGGAGTATGCCGTGACTCAAGAGTCAGACACCGAAGAGCCATTCACTGGCCCGCTCGACCATGAGTTTGCCCCCGGCATCTACGTTGATATTGTCTCAGGGCAGCCGCTATTTGTTTCGTCCGATAAGTATGACTCGGGCTGTGGCTGGCCGGCCTTTTCCCGTCCCATCGATGCCGACGTCCTGACCGAGCACAGCGACGACACCATACCCGGTCGCCACCGCATTGAGGTGCGCTCCAGCGACGCCGATTCGCATCTTGGGCATGTGTTCACCGACGGTCCAGCCGAGTTGGGCGGCCTGCGCTACTGCATCAACTCGGCGGCGCTGCGTTTTGTCCCCCTAGACGAAATGGACGCCACCGGTTTGGGGCAGTTCAGGTCGCGCATCCAGTAAACCGACTTTGGAGTATTTGACGATGTCAAACAGTGACGCAGATAAGGCGTCGTTCCTGGCTGGCGCTTTCCAGTTTCTTCGGGCCCCATGCCTTAGGCTGATGCCATGACAGTGCTTTTCGATGGGTTGGTGGAAACAGACTACGGGCAATTCGACCTCATTTGGGCGCCCGACGGCATCGGCTTCGATGGCGACTTCGACAAGTTCTTCGACGGGCAAACCAACGGCTTGGTTGGCGCTGCCAACCACGAGGGCGTCTACTTCTGTCTGGCCCGCCGCTCTGGCGGGTCGCACGTCCGCATTGAGTTGTGCAAAAGCGAACACCTGGGAGGACGTTGTAGAGGTCTCGAGCATCATCCCAAAAGATGCCGAGCCGCGCTGGGAGACTTGGGGCGGTGATACGTCTGGGGCTCTCGGGTCATTGGCGCCAGGCGCCTACCGTATTCGAGCCAGCGAGAAAGGCCGCGACCAGGCTGATGAACTCGCTGAAGGCGTTGTCGACTGGTACCTGATTCAGCTTTGGCCAGCTCCAGTGACCTTTGACGTGATTGTCCGTGTCGGCACCGATGACGCCCGTTACTGGCATGACGCGATAGGCAACCGCCGACCGGCGTGATATCAAGAACAGACCGACAAGAAAGCGACAATGACGTGACCACCCTTAAGACAATCGGCATGCTTGGCGGAATGAGCTGGGAAAGCACGGCTGATTATTACCGCATCGCCAACGAGGTTGTTAGAGAGCGTCTCGGTGGCCTACACAGCGCACGGCTGCTGTTGCACAGCGTCGATTTCTTCGAGATTGAGAAGTGTCAGTCGTCTGGCGATTGGGGCACAGCAGGAAAGATTCTTGGGAGTGCTGCCCACGGCTTGGAGCGGGCGGGCGCGGACTTCATCGTCATCTGCACAAACACCATGCACAAGGTGGCCGATCAGATTCAGTCGCAAATTGGCGTGCCAATTCTGCATATTGCCGACGCAACGGCCGAGGCACTGAACACGTTGCGGCTTCACAACGTTGCGCTGCTGGGAACCCGATACACAATGACGCAGGACTTCCTGAAAGGCAAGCTGGTTGACGCAGGTTTTAACGTCATGGTGCCAGACGACGCGGGAATCGAGCTCATCAACCGGTCAACCGGGTGATTTTCGACGAGCTTTGCCTGGGCGAGATCCGTGATGACTCCAGACAGGCGGTCTTGCAGATAGTCGGCGAGTTGTCAACATCCGGAGCTGAGGGTGTGATTCTTGGATGCACAGAACTGCCGATGCTTATCAAACAGCCTGACTGCCCGGTGCCCATTCTTGACACCACAACAATTCATGCCACCGCGGCGGCCATGCGGGCGCTTGCAGAAACTTCGGGAGGCTCAACGCAGTTGCCAACTGCGTGACCGCGTCGATCACCGGCTTGGGACCATGCCGCCTTGGACTAGCAGCGCGTACATTTCCAGAAACTTCTTTTCATTCAATATGCTGCATTTCAATGTCGCCGGGGCGCCTTGCCCTCCGATGGGAACCAGATACAGATCTTGGCGACGGACGGTGCCCTGCCGGTTGAACGTCTGCGTGTAACTGCCTGCATATTGGCTGATGTCGGCGACCTCAAACGTCACCGCCCCGCGAACCGTCTCGCGGAAGCTGCTACCGTCCACCTCGAACCGGCGCGCGTAACCCAATATGGCAACCAACAAGCAGACCACCAGAATGCCGATACCCACGAAATAGGGCGCCCAGACCGGTATCGGCCACGCCACCCCAGAACCTTTGACGAGGGCGTACGGGCTCAGGTAGTTCATCCAGAAAAACACGAAGGCGCCGGCCAGCAGACCCCAGAAGACGATGCTGATTCGGTCGAGCAAGTCGATATGAAATATGGTTGGTTTGGAAGTCATCGGACGATCTTAACTGGCGCCTTTCGGTCATGGCAAGCCTGCCTCGAGGCCATATGGCCATACATCAGGCAGTAAGCAATATCGGGACGTCCATTCGCCATGGCAATTCCCGCCGCGCGTTCCCAAGCATAGGGCACGGCGCGCACGGTGACGTCCCACTGCTCACCGGTTTGCTTCACTAAGGCATATCGCGCGTGCGGCGAACCGGCCTCGATCACATGTGGGAAGGGAACGTCGCCAGAAAAGGCCGGCCAACCGACGCAAATCAACTGGCGTTCTTCCATCGACGGCTCTCCATCACAAACCATGCAGCGCGGTATCCAGATCGCCGTAGTTTGCCCAGAACGCGAACTTGCCGTGTTCGACCTGGCCCATGTTCCACTCACCTGGGTTGTCTGCTTCTTCGCACAGTAGCAGGCCCCCCACCGCCAGCATGCGGCTGGGCGTCGACACGCCTTTCAAGCGATCTGTGTTGACAAAGTATGCGACGGACACGTCGCAAGACGGGCACTGATAAATGTAGTCATGCAGCACCTGCGTCTCTTGTTTGCTGAAGTCAGTACTTAGATACACAATCATGATGGGCCATCCTAACGCCTGTAGGATGACGTCGTGAGCAGATTTGACGTAGCTTGGGCAACTCTGAAAGTTGACGGCGAAGGCCTACTGCGTGTGCAGCCGTCCCCTTTTGAGCCGGTCGGCGTGCGCACTGACGTCAAGGAGTCGGGGACGCTCTATCACGGAACCAAGGCCGACCTGAGCATCGGTGACGCGATCCGGCCCGGGTTCAGCTCCAACTACGGGCAGGGGGATCAGGCAAACTTCGTTTACTTGACCGCGATGCTGGACGGGGCGGTACTGGCAGCCGAGCTGGCAGCAGGCAATGGCAAGGCACATGTGTATGCCGTGGAGCAAACCGGTCCGATCGACGACGACCCCAACCTGACTGACCAGAAGTTTCCTGGTAATCCCACAAGGTCATACCGAACACGCCTGCCACTCCGTGTGGTCGGTGAAGTGACCGATTGGCAAGGTCATTCACAGTTGATGCTGGATAGGATGCGTGAGAAGATGGCCGAGGCCAAGCTGCTGGGCATCGAAGCTGACAACGGCTAGGCCAGCGCCGCAACCTTGGCGGCCTACCGCCTGGCCGGCCTGTCCTGGCTGGCAGTCGCAGACGGCCGGTTGTTTGGATCCGCTGTACTGACTCCTAACGCCTTCAACGCCTTCAGTAGATCGGTGTCGGCGGTGATGGCCACGACGTCGTCAGGCTACTTGTTAGCCACCGTCTCATCCTAACGCCGCCGACGAAGGTAGAGTCGGCTCATGAGTGATTTATGGCTCGATGAATCGCTGGCCCAACGGGCAGTCAAAGCATTGCAGGCGATCGCGCCCGGAATGGACGTCAGCGCCGGCGACGTGGCAGCGGCCCAAACGACCATCGAAACGGCTGTGACAAACGGCCTGGCGCGGCAATCCGCCGACATGGCCGCCGTCGGGGCACCTCTGCTGGTGCCGGCAGGCGCGTCCAACCCCCAGCGGACAGGTTATTTGACCTACGTCGAGCAGTTCGAGCGTCCCCACACCATAGTGACGGCCGCTCAGGCCGCAGGAACCAGCGATCCACTGGCAGAAAGCGCCGCCTGGTGGCTGGCGCACCGCTGGTGGCGCAGCCTGACGTCCGCCAGTATGGCGACACCCGACGAACCCGCCAGCCACGCCGACGCGCTGGCAGCGGCGTCACTGCTGCTGGCGGCTCCGTTGGACGACCTGCCCGACATGCTGGGCGACCATCTGGGCGGCTCCGACCCGGTGCTGGTAGGTGACCTTCGCAACGCTGTCGACGGCCTGACATGGACGCTGGACGGTGACCGTCTGCTGGTCAGCGGCACGGCGCCACACCCGGCCATCGAGGTGGCCCTGCGGGATTGTTTCGACAGCCTGACACCCGCGTTGATCAAACTGTCGAGGCTCGCGCCGGGCTTACCGTTGACGATTGAGACGCGCATCGAAGCGACCCGCGACAAGGACGGCCAGCCCGCCTACATTGCCGCAGGGGCGCGGTTCGAACTGGCGCAAGACAGGGTGCGCACCCTGCTGATGGGCGAGCAGCTTTACGGCGACAAATCGCTGGCCATCAGGGAGCTTTACCAGAACGCCGTCGACGCGACACGGCACACCGGTGCCCGTCTGGAATACCTGACGCAGCAGGGCGCAGGCGGCCCGTCAACCTACGAGCCGGAGGTGCTGATAACCCAGGATGTCACTGAGGACGGCCGCGAATACATCGAATGCACCGACAACGGCGTCGGCATGGGCCTGAACGAGATCCGCTGGGCCTTCGCCCAATTGGGTATGCGCTCAGCCGACCTGCCGGAGTTCGTCGCCGAATTGGCCGACTTCGCCGCCGCCACACCACCGGTCGACCTGTGGACCAATTCGCGTTTCGGCATCGGCGCACTGAGCTACTTCATGATCGCCGACCGTGTGGACATCACCACCGCCCGCCTGGAACGCGACGGCAGCCTGGGGCACACCTTGAAGGTGGCCATCCCAGGGCCGGGGTTGTGCTTCCGCATCACCGACGCCGGGGCGTCCCAAAAGGCCGGTACGACCGTCCGGCTGTGGCTGCGTCAGCCTGGCTCGGTGTCGGTGATCGGCGCCTTGAACAAGTCACTAGTGGTCGCACCCGTGCTGGTTGTAGCCACCATGCCACAAACCGGTGGACAAGTGGTCTGGCAGCCGGACACCCTGGACGGCGCCTGCGTGCCCGACCTGACGAACAGGGTTTGGTGGACGGAACGTGAAGGCAGTGTGCTGTCGGATGGGCTGAAACCGGATCGGTCGGTGCGTGTGTGGTGCGCCTACGTTGACCTGCGCGGCGATCACGCGCCGCAGCTATCGGTCGACCGGAACGCAATTGTGACCTACCAAGCCGGATATTTGAAGCAGCGGCTGTTGAGCAGCGTTGACACTCTGCTGAGTCACTTGGGTGAAAACGGAATGGCCGAACGCATCTGCCAACACCTTCTGCTGCATTGGGGCAGGGACATTGATGTCAACGACGCCGTAGCCAACGGTTTGGCCCATCATAGCGGCACAGTCGACGGAGTGCTGATGGACTGCCGCGTGGACCTAACCCGCTCCGGGTTCGTGGATCTTCTACATGCAGACGCGACCGCCCAAGCAACCAATTGGGCCACCTCAGTGGTTATCCAAAGCGCATTGCCCGGCATGACCGGCACCTCAGAAAACGCTGAACTGGAACCAGCCAGTTGGGGTCAATTGCTGCGCCCCCAGCCCAGCGACAAAGACTTGCTCATAGGGACGTCGCTGTTCCAGTTTTTGAATGTGGACAAGGCCAGCGGGCATTGGCCATTGGCGATTCTGGGCCTAAAGGCAGCAACACTTGAACGACCCGTCACTGCGGTGCGGGAGCGATACGACGAAATCGGTATCCACTTTCCGCACTGGCGCGACGACCTGCCCTGGGACGCAACGACGGTCGCTGTGTTGCGAGAATGCGACCTCTCTTCAGAAGCGTACCCGCGATTCGGCCCTCCTGTGCCAGAAATGATGGCGTGGCAGACCGCCCACAGCCTGGGTATCAGCGTCCAACAAGTCGAGCGCGTTTTGGACGCTTGGGAGGTGCCGCATGAAGACTTCATCAACTGGCGCGACCGGCCACCAACCGTCATGGAACAGTTGTTTTTCGCGAAACAACCCGACAACTTCATCAGAGGTAACTCCACCGGCTGGTGCCGTCGGGGTGCCAGAAAGGACATTGACACACTGCTGCCTATCGCCGAATACTTGGGACGAGGGCTGCGTGAAGTGGCACAGATGGCGCACGCCTTTGGCTTCGACTCCCCAACACCGGTGATCGACACCGTATTAGAACAAGACAAGTGGGTTGCGCGCGCCAAAACTCGGTTCTCCTTACTACAAACGGCGTCAAACACCAAACGGCCCGTGGCAGAAATAGTCAGATTGGCCAACGACTTGGGTGCAAACTTCGACCCCGTACCACAACTGGCCGTGGTGCCGGCGATGGGCTGGTTCACACCGCCCAATGGCGACGGGCCACTCAGCCGGGTGGCTGTGTTGGTCGCCAGTAAGACGTCGCAGGCATCGCTGCAAGATATCGCAGCTGCCTTGGAGTGGGCCGACTTTCAGCTAGTTGGTCCGACATTGGATCAAATCAGCAACGTCGATGTGGCGTTGGCCACCGACGCCACCGACGACGAGGAGCGTTCGGTGTGGCGCATTGACAAGCCGCTGAACCCCTACTTCGTAATGGCACAGGCCGTCCGCTGCCAAATCGACGCCCCGCAGGCACTGTTGCGCTTCCAGCATCTCGGCTATGAAGTTAGCCACCCCGAGTTGATTAGGGACATGCCGATTTGGCACTTGTTGCTCGCATCCGTCAGAGGCGGATCGCTGGATTTGTGGACACAGTTCTATGAGCCCGGCCAAATGGTATCGGCCGCTCGTGTCTGGCAGGCCAAGCGCGAGACAGGCAAGACCTACGATGAGCTTCTGGCGGACTACGCCGGGCTTGGCCTTGACGCCGAGGACCCGCGCGTCGTCTTCCCGGTGCGACGTCCCGGGCCAGTCGAACCAAGCGAAACTACCTAGCCAGATCCTGCGACGGAGCCTGTGCTACGCGAAGTCGCAGTACGCAGGATGACGGGCACCTGGCCACCGCTGGCGTCCCAGGGCTACCACTTGATGCGGGTGTCGCGGCGGAACCAGCCGTCCTGCTTTCTGGCGAAACGGCGCGTGGCTTGCTTGGTGGCCTACCGCCTGGCCGGCCTGTTCTGGCTGGCAGTCGCAGACGGCCGGTTGTTTGGATCCGCTGTGCTGATTCCTAACGCCTTCAACGCCTTCAGTAGATCGGTGTCGGCGGTGATGGCCACGACGTCATCTTCTGACAGACTCAAGGCGGTGGCAGCATGGACGGCGTCGTATCCCCTCAGGCCGAATTGCAGCGCCAGTTTCGCCGCGCTGTCGACGATCTGCCTAGCGGGCAATACTAGGTCAAGCTCGCCGACACGAAGGTCCAACAGCGCTGCGGCGTTCTCGTGCTCGTCTGGCGTCAACCGCTCGAGACGCAACGCTTGTGCCAGAGCGGCGTGACCTTCGGCGATCACCAGCATTGACGCCAAACGCTGGTCGCAGGCGTTCCATAGCTCACTGCATCGAATGCTGCCCGGCTCCGCGATCACCAAAGGCACCAGCGCAGATGTGTCGAAGCAGCCAATCATCGGCGCTGGCCTGCAACCAGGTCGCTGACTGTGCCATGAGCCACGATCGGCGGTTCCAGCGGTACGGGTTGCCGCGTGGATGCCTCGATCAGGCCGTCCAGCACGAGCCTCTCATAAGCGGACGCGCCGGGCACAGGCACCAGACGTGCCACGGCCCGTCCATGTTCCGTCAACGTGAAGG
>Ga0123357_10000472_pt1 | contig 39208 bp, 30 predicted proteins | sample TergutEmb28metaG_FD_89873 | JGI IMG/M metagenome (GOLD analysis project Ga0123357, IMG submission 89873) | Embiratermes neotenicus P4 segment gut microbial communities from Petit-Saut dam, French Guiana - Emb289 P4 | ecosystem: Host-associated > Arthropoda: Insects > Digestive system > Gut ... | reverse complement strand
GACTTCACAGATTTGACTCAGCAAGCAGGATATGCCGTTACGGATATGCCAGATGGCACCAATCGTTTTGATAATACACAGGATGTAACAACTTCTAAACAGGCAACCGACCCGGACGGAAATTTTATCGTCGAATTCTATGTATTCTCCTCGGCCGATGCGGCACTCACTGCGGCTAAAACAGTCGATAAAAACTTAAACGCGCTACCTGGCGGTTGGACATTGAGAGTCCGCTCTACCAACTCATATTGGAGAGGGACAAATAACGGCACGTTTTACTTTTACTCCCGCGTTGACGACACATTGGTCTATGTTCAGACGCCGGATGCAAACAAAAGCGCGGTTAGCGATATGCTGAAAACATTGGGATATTGGTAAAGAAAGTGGGAAAACAAATGAATATAATATTATGCGAGAATGATAAAGTATTAGGTAAAAAAGCCTCAGAACATATTGCGGTTCTGTTAAATCAAGCAATCGAAAAAAAGGGCATCGCACGCGCGATATTTTCAACAGGGGCATCGCAGTTTACGACGTTTGAGGAGCTTCTTGACTTAGACGTAGACTGGTCGAAAGTAGAGTTTTTTCACCTCGACGAGTATATTAATTTACCGCAAACTCATCCGGCAAGTTTTATCAAATACTTAAACGAGCGTTTTATAAGCAAACTTAAAGTTAATCTAAAACAGGTTAATTTCGTTGATACGTCTATTGGAGTTGAAAATATTATCGCACAGCTTACAAAAGAACTTAATCGCGATATTATTGATGTAGGAGTTATAGGAATCGGCGAAAACGCGCATATCGCTTTTAACGACCCGCCGGCAGATTTTGAATGCGCAGACGCCTACAAAGTCGTGAAACTCGACGAAGCGTGCCGCAATCAGCAGCTTCGCGAAGGCTGGTTTAAGACGTTTGACGACGTGCCGAAAGAAGCTATATCCATGACGCCGAAACAAATCCTGAAATGCAACCATATTATATCAGCCGTGCCGTATAAAGTGAAAGCGCAGGCAGTCCATGATACTCTGACCGCCAAAAAAGTGACAAACAAAATCCCTGCGACTATATTAAAAACTCACCTTGATTGGACGTTATATATAGACAACGAAAGCGCGTCAATGATTGATGTAAAAAATTATATATAAACATAATTATTTTGAGACTTAATACATAAAAACATATGTTATGTATCAAAATAATTTCATGAATATATTAAAACATTTTATCATATACGGCTGTGCCGGATTGTTTATCGAAACTTTATGGACCGGAATCGGTTCAGCCCTTAAAGGCGACAAAAATTTACGCTGCAATACGTATCTGTGGATGTTTCCGATATACGGAATGGGTGTATTCCTTGAACCCGTGCACGAAATCATGCGCGGGCTTTTGTGGATATACAGGGGAATTATCTGGGCGGCGATTATATTTCTTATAGAATATATAACCGGATATATATTGAAATTAACTCTCGGCAAATGTCCGTGGGATTATAACGGCAACGGTGAAATCCTTGTTTCCGTCAACGGATTGATACGCCTTGATTTTCTTCCGGTATGGTTTTGCGTGGGACTGTTATTCGAACGTCTGCACGATTTTGTGAAGATTGTAATATAAAAACTCCCGTTCCAATTTATTATATCAGGACGGGAGTTTTTGCTATACTTGAATTTTACAGTATATAATCCGTAATACAATCGTACCAGTGAACATATATTTCGCCGTTGACCGTCATCTGCTCGTTGTTTGGGAACATTTCGCTCCAAAGTTTATCGCCGTTGAATTTATAACGTTCGTTATAATATTTATATTTCCAGTCATTTTTATTAAACCTGCGCCATAATACAGTTCTGCCGTTTTTATCTATATATTGTTCCGATAAAACCCCTGTGTTGTACAGTTCAATATCTATAAGACAGACAGTATCGTAGGTTTTACCGCTTATTTCGACATCATATCGACCGACAACGTCCATTAACGGCGCGTTCTTAGCGAAGACCATTTGTGAAATTATTACGTTTCCATTTTTTTGGATTGTACCCTTTTGAGTAAGATTAACCTCTATGCCGCAGTTGTCCTCGCCAAATCCCCAATTATTGAGAAAGTCGTCGCCGTCTAAAAATGTAAAAATTTTCTTTATGCCGTTTTCAGTATGACTTTCAGCTAAAATTCGGCAGTGAGTTTCAGTCAGTTGCGCCACAAAACTTCGTATGCAGTCGGAATTTTTATGATCGTCATTACCAGTATTTTTTTCTTCCGATACAATTTCAACACCCTCGATTCCGTGTACGTTTGCGCGTCCTGTAACTTCGATATTAAATACCTCGCTGCGGGTGCGTTCGGGGAAATCATACATAGCCCATGTTATTTTTTCGCCGAGCTTTGGCACTATAAACCACCCCAGACTTTCTTCCCATTTTACGTCAAACGGAGCTTTTACTGACGGCGTGATTTTATATTCCGGCATAATATCCGGCAGAGTTTTTATAGTTTGCATAGTTTTTTCTCCTCTCGATATTTTCGATTCTTTTAATATTTGTGATGTTTTTGATACGGGCGGGAACGGATATGCGTCTTTGAAATTCTGTTTTGCAGTATGTAATCTGCTTTTTACCGTTCCGACAGGAATTTGCATAAGTGACGCTATTTCTGCCTGTGGTTTGTTTTTGAAATAATACAGAAACAGAATCTGCTTGTCTTTATCCGCCATATTGCCGAGCGTGTCGCGCACGACTTCTATTTCTGAAATACCGTATTGATTCATTGACACAATATTTTCGGTCAATTCGTCGAGCGGAATCTCATACCGCTTCGCAAGATTTCTATAGAAATCATTGCATTTGTTCGCGGCAATTTTCAAAATCCACGGCTTTAAACTATCGGGATTTTTGATTTCGGCAATATGTTTAAATGCGGATATTGCGACTTCCTGAAGTATGTCGTCGCCATCGGATTTTGAGTGCATTTTATAATATACAAAACGTTCAAGAATAGACTTGCATGATAAAAACAGTTTTTCAAATTCAATCGTATCCATTTTTGCTCACCCCCGTATTCTGTTAATATTATTGTGTTATTTGCCTGAAATCGATTTCACTAATTAAGACGCGGAAAAATATCCAAAGGTTCATTTATATTCAGAATAAATTATTATTTAAAAATTGAGAGATGTTCGCTGGTGAACATCTCTCAATTTTTATCTTAATCCTCAATCAGAGCGTCAATAACTGCAATCGCGTTTTCTACGGGGGTTTCCGGCTGGAAGGGTTTCGCGGGAGCGAGTATATACCCGCCGTTGATATTCATCTCTTTTTTCAACTTGCGGATATGGTCTTTTATTTCATCCGGTTTCCAGAACGGTATGACGCTCTGACTGCCGAGAGTCCCCCAGAAGCCGATTTTATCGCCGAATTCAGCTTTTAACTTGAACGGATCCATGCCGTACGCTTCGGGTTGAACGCTCTCGTGCATATCAAGTCCTATTTCTATCAAATCGGGGTATATGTCGTATATGCTGCCGCAGCTGTGACAGATTGCGTATTTTCCCTGCGCATGTACGCTGTCAAATACGCGTTTCCACGCCGGCTTTATAAGTTTGCGCCATCTTTCCGGTCCGATAAGTATGCCCCGCTGAGAACCCCAGTCGTCGCCGAACAAAAACGCGTCTGCTTCGACGTCTGCACAGTATTCGACCATGCCGACGTATAAATCTGTAATTTTTTCTACGAGTTCCATATAAAATTCTTCTTCCGCCACAACGTCGCACATCATCTCCTCAAATCCCCTGATTCTCCACGTCTGTTCGAATATTCCCCAACCCATATTTATAACCCTGAACAAATGCGGTTTTAGCTCGTTCTGTTCTTTTGCGTATTTTTTCAGATTTATTTTTTCTAACGGTCCGACAAAATCGTCGAGAGTGGGGAAAGTGTATCCCTGAAACGACGGCTCTGGCATTACGGGCGTTTCCAAGTGCCATGGGAGCTTGTCCGTGCGCCATATTGAGCCGAAAACGTCCTTTGAATAGTGATCTCTTCCGGGTATCGGTTCTTCTCTGGTGGTGCTGACATAAAACGGGGAGTTTATAAACTGACGGGTTTTCGACCACCAGCTTCCGCCGTAATGTTTATTGACTTTTTCTTCGAGTTCTGCGGATTCAAATCCCACAGTGTACGGGACGGCATTTCCATCGTTTCCCATATGCTTCATAGAATTCAATAGTATTTCGCGCTCTGTCATAATATATTATCCTCCTGAAATTATTTTTTATTTTATTATATCACAGCGCAATTAAAAAAGCTATATTTTTTTATAAAAAATTTTACATAGCTTTTTGCAGATTTGGAGTATCTATTGATTATTCTGTTTCCTTTTTATAGCGTATGTAATGCGATATATCTTTCATTTCCTCAAAATATGCTTCAATGCCAATCTCCTTAATCCGTTTACTTCCGGTATTATCGCACGTCTGGCAGGGGAATTCATCACATTCCGCGCAGAAATCCACCCCGTGTTCCTTTACGCAGGCCGGTATTACACAACCTTCGGCGCATCCCCACCCACTCTTGTTGGATTGCGGATTATTCCGGCAGCCGGGGCATGATGCTCCTCCAAGAAATTTAAGAGTGTTTTGAAATGCGCTGAATTCTTTATATGCCTCCTCGCGTTTTTCCTCCGGGATAAGCGTATTATAAAATTCACCCCAACCATCGGAATAATTGTAAACTTTCTTCGCACTTGTCGAAGAGGGACCATCCTTGAACGACATGCAGGTATAGCAAAGCAGAGAACACGGCGCAATATAATTCAGCAATTTTTCTTTTTCCATGAGAAGAACCTCCTAAATATTTTTACTCTGTCATTATACCACAGCTAATATGACAACAGCGCGTCATATTTAAAAATTATTGTTTTACTCCGTTTTTCCACTTCATAAAAAGATTTGCAAGTCCCTCTTCTAACGAAGTCTGTGTAAAGCTTACGTCGATAATTCCGTTCATTTCCGAAATATCTTTGAGCAGTTTGTTTGTGTCCTGATATAGAATCTCTGTGCGCGTTCCGTCGTTGAAATCGACTATCGCTTTTTTTGTGCAGCCGAGTTCGCTTCTTAAATTTGCGAAATCGCCGTCGAACGCAATTTTGCCGTTGGAAATAAGCAGAATCCGTCTTGCCATTTCTTCCAAATCGTCCATATCGTGGCTTGTGACTATAATCGTTGTATTTTTCTGTTCGTTGAGCTTCTTTAAAAAATTTATCATCTGGCGTTTTGCAAGCACGTCAAGTCCGAGAGTCGGTTCGTCGAGAAGTATAAGCTCCGGGGAATGCAAAAGCATCAGACCCAAATCCGCCCTCATACGCTGTCCGAGGCTTAACTCGCGCGCAAACGTTTTATAAAACGGCTTTATGTCGAGAAGTTCCAGAACGAGAGCCTCAGTATCCTCAAAATCTTTTTTTGATATATCCCAGACTGTGCGTTTCCACCTGTAACTCGAAGATACGGGGTGATCCATCCACAATTCCGTTCGATTGCCGAATAAAACGCCTAATTTACGCATTAACGCGATTCTGTTTTTCATAGGAGACATGCCGAGAACGGAAATTTCGCCTTTGCTCTGTATTAACATGCCGCCCAAAAGTTTAATCGTCGTGCTTTTTCCCGCGCCGTTCGGTCCGGCATACGCGACAAATTCCCCGCGTTTTACTGTAAAAGATATATCGTCCAGCGCAGGTATTATTTTTTTGCGCGGAGAGAAGAAATCGCGCACAGATTCCGCAGGCTGTTTCTGCGCGAAAATTTTGCTTACATTTATCAAATTGACTGCATTAGTGGCGTCCGTACGGCGAATAACGGTTTGAGCCGATTCTGACATAATATTTAAACCCCTTTCTGAATGCGAACGCGGCGAGCGTCCATATTAATACCGCAATAATTAACGGATAAAAAACCGATAATCCAAGCGGCGGTTTATCCAGCAACAGCGCGCAGGCGGGAAACCACCCTAAAAGACCCGCCGGCATAACCGTAACTAAAGTCCATTGTATCATGACAGGCATACCCGACAGCGGATAATTTGAGAGTACGCCTGTCAATCTGTCGATAACCGTAGAAGAAATTTCTTCAAACGCAATCTGCCATTTAAATGTAAGAGAACTGAAAAGATAAGATAAGCCGATTATAATCGTCATACTTATGAATAAATATCCTATAAGACATAAAATCCACAGAATACCCGGCGTTTTGCCCATGCCGTCCAAAGACCAGATTACAATTCCAATCCCGAAAATTAAATTCTGACAGCCGGTGAACGGAATAAATCCCGCTGTCATAAAATGAACGGGCAGGGGAATCGGCTGTATAAATATATGGTCAAGCTGTCCCCGACCTATTACGCGGCTTATATGCCCTGTATTATCGCTTGAAAAAAACATCTGAAATAATCCCGTGATACACGTAACGTATCCGAGCATAAACAAAACATCCCAGCGCGACATACCGCCGATTCCGTCAAACCGCCAAGCCAGCAGAAAAACTCCCGATACTGACGCTATATTTGACAGCATATCCGCGATAATACACATTACAGACACTTTCCAGTCCCTTAAAAAGTCCAAGTCCATGCGCGCATAGATTGCGTAGAGTTCCAAAAATCTTTTAAAACTCATTTTATTATTTGCGTTATCAACGCATTTACCCTCCATAAGACACTATCCTTTCCCGGCTTTTACCGAATACTAAAATTGCAAGAGACCATAGAATTATATTCCATAAAACCTGCAATAAAATAACATTTAACGGCGCTAAATTCGTCGACGACGAATTTATTGTCCCGACAAATAAAGTCAAAGGCGCGGAAGCTATACTTCCAAACGGAAGAAATCTGAAAACGGTTCCCATTCCGAACGGGAGCAAAGCAAACGGAATAACCGCGCCTGATAAAACAGCTGATACCGCCCTTCTGAGGCATGATATTTGCCATTCCGAATTTTTCATTCTTATCGCAAGACATACAAATAAAGTATCAACCGCGAATCCGAGCGATATTGACAGTATCAGACACGGCAGAAACCAGATTGTCGCGGGAATTATATTCACGCCGAAGAACGGCAGTATAACCGCCATAGGCAGAGAGAACATCAGTAATTCCGGCACCCAACCGCCGATTGTGGTAAATATAATCTGCGCCAAAACCGTTTGCGGATGCGTATATAAATTAATAAGCCGCCCGTCATAATTCCAAGACGATGCCTCTGTCCAAACATTCAACTGCTGACTTAACATACTGGAAACGCATGTATATGTCAAAAGCTGCGCGAGTGTAAAGCCTCCCAAATCCGCGCCGTTTTCCGCAAACGAACGCCATAGAAATATCATTGGCAGAAGATATATTATTTTTAATAAATAACTTGAAAACAGAGCAAAAATTCCTCCGTTCAACTTGCCTGTGCAAGACATTTTTATTGTCGCAAAAGATTTAAAGTTCATATAAATTATAGTTTATTCCTTTCAAATCAGATTTAAAATTTATAAAAAGACATAAAAATACCCGGAAAACCGTTAAAAGCTCTCCGGGTATTCCTGCATAAATTTTAAAAATCAAATTAAATGGCAGGGTGCAACGAGAGATTTTCAACCGGCAATTGGGCGCACTTTTCCCCTGAAACAGCAGAATCTGCCGTCATTACGGGTAAAAGGGCAGAGTTATCCCTTGTAAAACCGGTTTTAAACGTAATGCCAAGAATTTCCATAAGCCATTCAAGCAACTGCCTTATATTGTTCATTTCCTCTCGCCGCCTTTCTGTAAAATATTATTTTTATTTTATCATATCAAAGAAATTATAAAAACTATAAAATTCAAAATGATTTATTAATATATTGTTAAAATTGTATCACATTCCATGAAACGGGATTAAGTTTTGTTTTTATTGTGCATGTGCTTTTTGAACTTTCGCAGGTTATATCATTCATAACTTTAGGTTTGACTGTATCGGGTCTGTCAAATGTGTTCGTCGCGAATATATCGTCCTCGAACATTGCAATATGCGACGGTTCTTTCGACCCTTTATATCCTCCCGCGTCACATTCGAGAACAACTTCCTCGCTGCTTCTGTTTACGGCGAAAAGCGTCACGCCCTTGTCGGTTTCTACGGCAATGCTGTCGATATACGGCGCTCCGGTATATTCCGGACAGTCGTACTTGTCGCACTCGACCAATGTCTGCAGAGCTGTTCCGCGTCCGAATTTCGAGGCGTGCATATACGGATAAAATATAGTCTGCCTGATTGCGTTTGCGTCGTCCGTCAATATCGGAGCGATAACGTTGACTAACTGCGCCAGACATGCGATTTTAACCCTGTCGGCGTGTTTTAACAGAGTGATAAGCATAGAGCCGACAAGCACGGCGTCTTCATGCGAATATATATCCTGATAATGATTGTCCGCTCTGCCTGTTCTCCATACATTCCATTCGTCGAAAGACAGATTTATTTTTTTGCGGCTTTTCTTTTTCGCCCCTACATAATCGCATACTGCGACGGTCTTATTTATAAATTCGTCCATATCCAGTGTTCTTGCAAGAAACGTCTGAGAGTTTGAATTTTCCTTGCCGTAATACTGGTGAAGCGATATGTAATCGACCAGATCGTATGTTTCGTCGAGAACTTCCGCTTCCCATGATGCGAAAGTCGGCATACCCAATCCCGACGAACCGCACGCAACAAGTTCTATAGACGGGTCAACCCATTTCATAAGCCTTGCGGTTTCGCAGGCGGCGCGTCCGTATTCATAAGCGGTTTTATGCCCGATTTGCCAGGGTCCGTCCATTTCGTTTCCTAAACACCACAGTTTTATATTGTGCGGCTCTTTTACCCCGTGCTTAATCCGCAAATCGCTGAAATAAGTCCCGGACGGGGAGTTGCAGTATTCGACGAAATTTCTCGCTTTGTCCGCGCCGCGAGTACCGAGGTTTACCGCCATCATAACTTCCGTTCCGGCTTTTTTTGCCCATTTTGCAAACTCGTTTGTGCCGATTATATTCGGTTCGATGACGCCCCAAGCAAGTTCTTTCTTTTTAGGACGTTCTGAAACCGGTCCGACGCCGTCCTCCCAGTTATATCCCGAAACAAAATTTCCTCCCGGATATCTTACCACAGGAACGTCCAATTCCTTGACTAAATTTATAACGTCTGTCCTGAAGCCGTCTTTGTCAGCCGTCTCATGACCCGGCTGATAGATGCCGCCGTAAACTGCCCTGCCTAAATGCTCTATAAACGAACCGTAAATCCTGTTGTCGATCTTACCGATTTGGTAATCTTTATTTATTATAATTTTCGCTTTACTCATACAAACTATAATCCCTCCGACTTTTTTATTTTTTGTTATATTATAACATAAAAAAATAAAAAAAGCGATGATTTTTTATCAAAATCATCGCTTTTTTTATTTTTTTAATTTTATTTTTAATTGTTATTATTAAAAACAGTTTCAATCACTTTTTCGCAGTTGCGCGGCGAATATCTCCATGTATCTATGTGTCCGCCGTCTATGTAATAGATAGGCTTGCTCGGTTTTGTCGGCAGCGCGTTCGGGTCGTTGCTGTATGTGTCGATCAAAACAAGTTTTATCTTCATCCGTTCCGGAATTATATTTTTAATATATACGGCGGCGTTCTGTCCTTCGTAAACACCCTCCTTATATTCTGCAAGTCCGGCTAAATTGGGAGTGAGCTCGATGAATATGCCGTATTGTTCGACGCTGCGCACAATTCCCGCCGCAGTCTGACCAGGCTGGAACTTTGCCGCGTTCTCTTCCCATGTTCCCAAAAGTTCTTTATGAGTGAGAGATACTTTTTTAGCGTCGTAATCTATAAATTTTATAACCGTTTTTATAAACTGCCCTATTTGGTATCTGTCGCTTGGGTGGGATATTCTTGATATGGATATACAGTCGATGGGCAGCAGGGAAATCACTCCGCAGCCGACATCGCAGAAACAGCCGAACGGTTCAAGATGCGTAACCTTGACGTCTATGATATCCCCGCAGGACAGTTTCATAATATACTTTTCAAGACATTCCTCCTGTGCCAGTTTTCGCGATAAATAAGCCACAGGCTCGCCGTTTTCGTCTTTTTCAATTCTCAGAACTTTAAAACACACGGCTTTGCCGACCCTCGTTATTATCGCAATATCTCTTATTCTTCCGTCTGAATATGACCCCAACGACGTCTCTTCGCGTTCGATTACGCCTCGTATTCCGTTCAAATCCACAGTCAGGTTTTGATAATTATCGCATAGAGTTGCTCTCGCTTCGAGTATTTTCCCCGAAAGCATTGCTTTTTCCAAGCCCTGAAGGCTTGATATGTATTCGCGGTTATCTGTGTTTCCGATAAGCTGACCTTCGGGTTGATATGTTGATACCAAAGTTTCTGTCATTATTTTGTCCTCCACTTTTTTATTATCTTTAAATTAAATTTTTATGTTTTATATGTAATCCTACAATATTGTATTAAATAAAATCTGAAAATATAACAGAAATCTGACGAATAAAATATTTTTTTTAATCGCCGAAAAAGTCATTTTCAATCATTGCGCAGAGCGCATGATACACCGGCAGAGTATATTCCTGAATCTTATATGTCTCAAAAGCCGGAAGTCTTATTGTAGCATCGCATATATCCTTTAATTTTCCCCCGGTTTGACCGGTTATGGCTATAACCTTTCCATTCATAGCCTTTGCTGTGATTGCCGCATTGACAACGTTTCCGGCATTTCCGGATGTTGAGAGAGCTACCAGCACATCTCCAGCATCCATATAACCGTAGACTTGCTGTGCAAAAATCATATCCCCGCCGATGTCGTTCGACACCGCCGTAATGAGGCTTGAATGGCTTACAAGTGAAATCGAGCGCAGAGGCTCCTGAAGCATTTCGGCAATATTCTGATTGATTTCTGTATTTTTTATATTTCCCGAATTTTTTATTTTCCTTAGCTTCTCTTTAAATTCACTTGAAATCGGACGTTTTAACATAAAGCCTTTCATAAATTCCCCGACTATATGCTCGCTGTCGGAGGCGCTGCCTCCGTTTCCGCATATCAGAGTTTTCTTTTTACCGGCATAACACGTTTTTATTATTTCATATGCCGATTCTATATCATTTTTTACACATTCCAAGATAACATGTTCGCAAAATAAATTCTCAAAAATTCTTTTTGTAGTATTTTTCATAAATCCCGACTTAAAATTTTAATAAACTATATAAATAATCTCTAAATAATCATTCTAATGCTAAAGCGGCATATAATCCTATATCGTCTCCTAAAACTGCCGGCGCGATTTTGCATACTGAAAGAGAATAAGCGAGAGCCTCTTTTTTTATAATTTTTTCGCAGCATGTCTTAAGCAAATCTTCGCACCTTTTGTAAATACTGCCGATTATTATCATTTCGGGATTGAGCAAATCTATTAGTAGCGACAGCGAATATCCCAAATATTCTCCGGCTGTATTATATATTTCAAGCGCGAGTTCGTCTCCGTTTTTTGCCGCGTCGGCGACATCTTTAGCCGTAATTTTATCTATATCCCCGATACTGCCGCAGAAAGAGGCTTTCTGCCCTGTCTGAAAAAGCTCCAGGAGTTTTGTCCGGGCAATCTGGGCAATTCCGCCGCCGCTGCAAAATCCTTCGAAAGAACCCGCTTTGCCGTAACCTACAGGACCAAACCGTTCTGCCCGGATATGTCCTATTTCGCCAGCCATGCCGTTTGTTCCTGAATACAGTTTTCCGTCCAGAATCAATCCCGCTCCGAAGCCTGTGCCGAAAGTCAGAAAAATTACATTTTTTAAGTTTTTATCTTTTGCCGCTCCGAATTTCCATTCGGCAAGGGCGCATGCGTTCGCATCGTTTTCGAGTATAGTCCTGATTTTATATTTGTTTTCAAAATGTTCGACGATATGAACGTCGTCCCAGCCTATCAGATTAGGAGGTGACATGATTACGCCTTTTTTGCTGTCCAACGGACCTCCGCAACTTATGCCTATTGACGATATGTCGCTTATCTTTAATTTTGCGTCTGATATTAATTCATTAATTTCATCTTCTGTTTTTGAAAGAGTTGTTTTGTAAGAATTGTCTTTGATTGTCGTAAAAAATGATTTGCCGATAAACTTTATATCACTGCCGTTTACTTCGCCGAGAATAACCGCGCATTTTGTTCCTCCGATATCTAAACCTATTTTATACATTTTAACATTTTACACCTCCTATATTGAATAAATATTTAAAATATATTTAAATTTTGTAAACTTTTAATATTCTATTAAGTTTACTTCATTAAATGAATTGTTTTTTCCAATTTTTAGGGTCTTTATTTCAAATGCTTTAAATTCTAATTTAGCCGCAAAATTTAAAAACTCAACCGTTATATTTGTCGTTGTATCTTTGCCGGACGATTCGGCAAATCTTAAAATAATTCCGTTGCCGTCCTCGGAGTTTTTTGCGGCGGACAGCAGTATATTTTCTTTTTCGATTTCTATTCCGGAAAATTTCTGCGGGAGGCCGCCCTTATGATATGTTTCCGCAATAGAATAAACGGGAGTATTGAGTTCCAAACCCGATTTTACAATATCAGCCGCATTTTTTTCATCCTCGTAAAATCCGCCGGAATATCCGTATAATGCATATTTAAAATATAAAACTCCCTGATCCTGATATTCGTATTTTCCGTCTCTCATTCCGCTGTGAACCCCGTAATGGTCTGCGTAAACGCATGAACGCGCCGCAATAAATCTTATTTCATTATCTTTGACGCAATAAGAGTATTTGCATTTGTTTATAACTGCAAGCCCATTTTTGCTGTCGATTTCTTCTATGCATGCGAAATTCTGAGCTGGTTCTTCCTCGCCGTTTGATTCTTTTTCTATCTGCGCATATGGGATTTCGTAGATTGCCTTTGTTTTTTTGTCAGTATTTAATTTAAAACACAGTTTAAATATTTTCAGCTTTTCATTATTTATAATTCTTACATCAACCTCAAGATTTTTCGAATGGGAATAAAGCGTGTAATCCTGGCGGATTTCGCTGTCGTTATATTTTTGCGTAACTCTGAGCGTGATTTTAACGTTGCCGCGCTCTAAAATTTCAAACTTCGGGCTGCCGAACTCGCCGACGACTTTATCGAAAGTGAAAACCCCGTGGCTCCATGTGTCCTGCGCTTCATCGTTTATAACGACGGTTTTTGCCGCGTAATCTTTTATAATATCAATATTTTTTGCCCTATCTACAAATCTTTTAATATTCCCGGTTACTTCGTCGAACTGCACATCTATAAACTTATTATGCATAGTATAATATCCTATATGCAATTCGTTATCTGCATGAATTTTTTCCCCGTTAAAATATACCCAGTATGTCGCATATCCCAACGGAGGGACTTCCGCGATAAACAGAGAATTGAACGAACCATCGTAGCCGTTTGTCTGCGACGCTCTGACAACCTGCACATGGGTCTGTTTCCCGTCGGAATCCTCGACTTTTGCGATTCGATTGTTGTTTACAGTCACGGGAACTTTCACAGTCCATGAAAGCGGATTAAACGCTACAATCGGAGTGCCGAGATTCGCTTGTTCCCAAAGCCCCCAGTCCATATCTTTGGACAGATATTTTACAGTTTTTGCCGTGTCTATATTCCATGAAATTTTCTGTATGGACGCGTTTATCGTCTTGTAACTGATTGTAAGCGATTCCCCGAACATTTCTTTCGCGTCGTCGTATGCTTCTTTTATAGCGCAGCCGCCCATTATATCGTGAAATTGATTAAACAGCACGTTTTTCCAGGCATAATTTAATTTTGCATTATCGTATTTAAATCCAAGCAATTCTTTCGCGAGAACATTATATTTTTCGGCGGTCAGCAGTCTGTTTTCGGCTTCGCGGTTGTACGCTTTTATCATAGAGTTTGCGCTGTAACAGCCGCTCGCGTGGTGCTGTAAATCGCCTTTATATACGGGGACGTCATAATTTTCCCGCATTATATTTTCAAAATATTCTTCCGGTCCCGCGTAAATATATTCGAAGTCGTGATTTTCACCCCGGCGTTTTTCTATAGCTTCAATCATTCGTACAGTCGGACCGCCGCCGTGATTTCCTACGCCGTAAAACAGCATTTTATCTTCCGCATCGCTTACGGATTTATCTTCAATACATTTAAAATCCCCGTCTCCGAGCCATGAACCGTATCCGTTAATAATTCTGTAAGTCAGGACTTCGCTTCCGTCTGGTGACTGCCATTTGAAAATATTTGAACTGAACGGATATTTTTTTTCGCTGTACTCATCCGGACGCATATATACATAAGAGTGTATGCCGCTTTGCTGAAGTATCTGCGGCAGAGACGCGTTGTGCCCGAATGAATCGACATTATAGCCCGTTTTGGCGATTTTGCCGAATTTTTCAAGAAAATAGCGCTGGCTTATGAGCATATGCCGGGCAAAACTTTCGCCGCTCGGAATATTGCAGTCAGGCTGAATCCACATACCGCCGGCGATACTCCATTTGCCGTTTTTAACGGCTTCCTGAATTTCCCTGAATATATCCGGCTCGTTTTCTTCAACCCATTCGTAATATGCCGCGCACGCGCTCGTAAACACAAAATCGCCAAACTGCTTTATTCTGTCAAGCGCACTCCTGAAAGTCGCCTTTATTTCAGCAAACCCTTCCATATATCTCCAAAGCCAGACCGGGTCGAGATGCGCGTTGCCTATCATATATATTTTTCTTTTTTCTTTCTGATTTCCGCCCATTGTTTTTTCTCTCTTTCATATAAATTTATAATTTATTAATAAAATTATTGTAACATAAATAAATATTACAATAAAACTATAGAAAATTTTGAGATAACGTCAAAAATATCAATAAGAACGCTTGTATTATTTTACAATTATTATATAATATAAAATGATAATTGTATTGTATGCAATAAGGATTTTTTATGAAAAATATATTAATATTATATTTCACAATATTTGTTCTTTCAATTTGTTCTAAAATTTTATGTGTCGATAATAAAAATTTTATTATATAAAATATTATAGTTTATAATTTCAGGAGGATTATTTTAATGTCAAAATCAAAATCAAAAGTAAAATTTTCATCTATGGCATATGCTCATTGGGACGCAAATGAAACACTCCCGGCTAAATTTAAAAGACTTTTGGAAAGCAGCAATTTATCTGAAAGGATAAAAGAGAAAAGCGTCGCGATTAAAATGCATGTAGGCTCAGGGCTGAGTTTCAGCACTATTCCGCCGGTATTTGTCAGAATATTAGTTGATTACGTAAAAAATTCCGGCGCAAGATGTTTTATCACGGACCATTATATTAACGGCAGACATCCGGAAGAACGCGGATATACTGCGTCTAATCTCGGCTGTGAAATATTAGAGGGCGCAGGGTTTTTCGGCAAGTATTTTTATACCCGGGACGTCGATTTTAAAAAGCTGAAGCATATTGATGTTTCGGGTCTTATAAACGACGCGGATTTTCTGATTAACTTCTCTCATGTAAAAGGTCACGGAGCCTGTGGATTCGGCGGTGCTGTAAAAAACATTGCGATGGGCTGCGTCACGGACAGAACACGCGGGGATTTACATTCTCTTGAGGGCGGCATCGAATGGGATAAAGAAAAATGCACGCATTGCGAACAGTGTATACAAGCGTGCAATCATCATGCCAACAGGTTTGACGGAGACAATTACGATATATTTTTTCACAACTGCACTCTTTGTCAGCACTGCATTAAAGTCTGTCCGACAGGAGCTTTGACGCTGAGCGGCAACAATTATGAAGATTTCCAGGAAGGAATGGCAATCTGCACAAAAGAGGTGCTTGACACATTTGACAATGGCAATTATTATCACATAAACGTTTTAACTTCAATAACGGCTTTATGCGATTGTTGGGGGCTTACAACTCCGTCGCTTGTGCCGGATATAGGCATAATGGCAAGCGACGATATTGTCGCGGTTGAAAAAGCGTCGATTGACGCAATAAAGAACGAAAATCTGATAGAAGCAGGGATACCGAGGGGTCACGAAATGGGAACAGAAGGGCACTTATTCCAGCGTCTGCACGGAAAAGACCCGTATGTTCAGCTTGATAAGCTTGTAAAATATAATCTCGGCTCGCTCGATTATGAAATTGAACCTGCGGAATAATTAAATAATGGGAGAATGTTTTTATGGGTATAAAACTTGTACGCAATAAATACTGCGATTCAGGTTCTGCGGTCGCAAATGTCGATATTACCGGCTTTTCACCCGATTTAACCGGTGAAACGGATATGACTGACAAAATACAGCAGGCAATAAATTTATGCCATGAAGAGGGCGGGGGAGCGGTTTATCTTCCGGAGGGGCGGTATAAGTTAGAGAAACAGCTCGAAATTAAAACGGCTGTGACTTTACTCGGCGATTACGCGCCGCCGAACAGCAAAGAGTACGGTAAAGGCACGGTTTTGTGCTGTTACTTCGGTAGAGATTCTGACAATCCGCAGATTTTAATGGACGCCTGCACAGGCATTGTAAATATGACAGTTTATTATCCCGAACAACTTATAACAAATCCTATCCCGTATTCGCCGGCGATAAAACAGCACGGCATTGACAGTATGACTGTACAGAATGTGACTTTAGTCAATCCGTATGTCGGCATATCGTGCGGACCGGACGCAAACGAACTGCATTATATACGCGACGTGTATATTTCGCCGCTTCATACCGGCGTATTTATGGATATGACGACGGATATAGGACGTATGCAGGGACTTAAAATTTCGCCCGAATACTGCGAAAAGTTTTTGAATCTCGGCGAAAGCCAAAAAAAATCCCTGCGCGATTATATATACAACAACGCGGTCGGCGTGTTTATGGCGCGTTCGGACTGGGAATACGGCTACGACATTTATATCGAGGGCTGTAAAACGGGATTTCGTGTAACATCAATGAAAGACAGCGGACCAAATACGCAGTTGTCGTCCGTACATATCCACAACTGCAAAGTCGGCATACATTTAGTTAATGTAAATCCATACGGCGTTGCGCTGTCTGATTCAAAAATCACAAGCGATTTTAAAACTGTAAACGCGATTTTAACCGATGAAACATTTACAACAGTCGCGCAGTTTAACAAAGTGGATATTTCCGGCGAATTTTTATTCTGTATTTGGCATAAAGGGTCAGGACAGTTATCGTTCGTTGATTGTTCGTTTGATAAACGCAATGGAACAGTTCAGGAAAACGGCGGTTTATCTTTTATAAATTGCGAATTTCAGCAAATACACCCGGTAAATCTGATTTACGGCGAAAATATGGGCGGGACACAGATTTTAGGCTGCGGCGAAAATATAAACGTTTCCAAGCATAAAAATCTTTTACTCAGTCCTGAAAAAATTAATATTCCCAAGTTGCCTCGCGGAGGGCATAAAAAATATCCGTTCAAAACGAAGCCGGAATCCGACAATTTATATAACGTCAAAGATTTCGGAGCGGTCGGCGACGGAGTTTTCGACAACACGCGGATTTTTCAAAAAGTTCTCGACGAAGCCGCGAAAACCGGAGGAATTGTGTATGTTCCGGCGGGGTGGTACAGATTTGATGCGTATATAACAATCCCGACAGGTGTGGAACTTCGCGGAGTGTTTCATGTGCCGTGCCATACAATGGGCGGCGGAAGCGTTCTCCAGCCGTATGGGAGCAAGGGAAACGAAGCCGGAACGCCGTTTATTACTATGCAAAAAAACAGCGGACTTCGCGGGGTTGTGATTCACTATCCCGAACAGGATCCTGTAAATCCCGTCGAATATCCGTGGAGCGTCCGTGCAGTCGGCGAGAGATGTTATCTTATCGATACAGTATTTGTAAATTCATGGCTCGGCGCAGAGTTTAACTGCAAAGATTTCTATATATCATATATATCCGGCGCACCGATAAAGTGCGGGATTTACGCAGGGAATAACCCGGGAGAGGGCTGGATTGAAAACGTGCAGTACAATCCGCATTACTGGTTCAGAAGCAGTCTGCCGAATGATCCGGGAAATAATACATGGCGCAGTTTCTGGCATAATCAAATCAAATATCTTAACGCATTTTCATTCGGCTATAACGAAAATATTCACGTGTTTAATACATTTGTATTCGCCGCGCTGAACGGATTGTATTTTAATTCGCAAAACGGCAAAGGCACAAAAGGCAAGTTTATCGGTCATGGCACAGACGGCGGCGAAAAAGGCATGAGAATCGACGGCGACTGCGATATTGACATGGTAAACACAGAACTCGTGACAATCGAGTCGCCTGAAACACGGATATACATTCACGCCTCGGATACGGCGTGCGGAAATGTACGGCTTCACAACTCTCTTTTGTGGGGAGCTCCCGATTATGCCGTAGTTGTGGAAAACGGGCGTATGGAAATATCACAGGCGAATTTTGTAGAACAAGGCAAAACAGGAGTGACAGTCAAAGGCGGGTATCTAAAACTTGCCGGAGCGTATTTTTATAAAAACAAAGACAATGTTTTAATAGAGGGCGGAAAAGCCGATATATACGCGAATATGACGCCGCGCGGCGAAAACGGCGAGTCAATCAAAATAAGCGCCGGCAAAAATGCAACGGCTGACATAAAATTTAACTGGACGAAATAATAAAAATTTTATAAAAATGCAAGCGACGCTTGCATTTTTCTGCTTTTCAAGAAAATTCAAGTAATAATTGCTTGAATTTCAGAAAAATTTCATGTACAATATAAACAACTTCGCGCAATTCCGTCTGCGGACGGAATAAGCAGAAGTTGTTTGCAACAACAGGCGCAATAAAGTAAATGAACTTGATAGAAAATTCTGACAAATTTCATTTGTCGAATTTTCAACAAGTTCGTTATAGGGAGGTCAAGATGTTCAATAAGAAAGTCGGGGCATACATAATGATACTCAGAAAAGCAAGAAAATACACACAGCAGAAATTGGCGGAAGAACTCGGCGTCAGTCATCAGGCGGTCAGCAACTGGGAACGGGGCGAAAGTATGCCTGACATATCTATGCTGCCAAAACTCGCGGCTCTCCTGAAAACCACCACGGATAAAATTTTATCGGCTGACAGCGACGATTTCAAAGGATTCGACGAAATCATTGAAAACGTCAACATAGTAAAAAAGAAAAAACGCGAAAAAAACAAAGACGCTGAAATTATCGAATATTTAAACAGCGTTGTCGAAAAAGTCAACGAAATAATTATTAATTATAACAAAAAAGATTGAAAGGAATGAAAAATAATATGAATAACGAGAACGATATTTTAAACGATGAATCAGAAATTGAAAAATTTAATTCCGAAATTGAAGAAGATGAAAAAATTGTCGAGGAGTTGAACAAAAAAATCGAAGAAGATGAACGACGGATTGAAAGCTATGAATCAAAAATACAGGAACTTGAAAATACTCTGAGCGATTTAGAAAGCAAAAACGAAATCGACGGCATATCGGACGAGACAAAAGAAAAAATCGCCGAAGTGAGGAATACAGTTACAGAAAAAATTAAAGAAATAAATTTGCAGAAAAATGAGCTTATCAATAAAATAAATGAGACAAAAGAACTTATAGCTCCCAAGCCGGAACTTTTGCCTGTTACAGAAGCCCCGGAAATTACAGAAATCCCTGAAGTTCCGATAAATCCGCCTGTAGCCGACAGTTTAAATATCCCGCAAAAGAAATTCAATTACGCCGTTTTGGAAAAAGAGGGCAAAATAAAAGAGATTGAATTTAAAATAAAAGATTGCGAATTTAAAATAAAAGATTGCGAATTTAAAATAAAAGATTGCGAACGTTTAATTCAGGAAAGAGACGGCAAAGTCAACGAATCCAACGAAAAAATAGACGAAAAAATCCGAGTGCTCGAAGAAAAACGGAGCCGTTTTGAAGATACCGCCAACAACATCGACGAAAAAATGGACGGCGATAATATAAACGATGCAACCCGTGAACGGCTTGAAGAAATGCGCGATGAAATTCAAGAAAAAATCGACGGAATCCAGGAAAAAATTGACGAATTGGAAGACAAAAAATGCGAGGAAGAAGACCGAATCAATGATAAAATCGACGAATATAACGATAAAATTGACGAACTCAACGACGCGATTGACAATATGAACGAGGAAATTGACGGCATACGCGAGGAAATTGAGGAAATCGAAAACAATACGGTGGACGAAGATATTATAAATCAATTAAAAAATCTTCCCGGATTCATTAATTTTAATACAAGTACCGAAGTTAATATTCCACGCGCTCCCGAAGTCAATATATCGAAAATCAACGTCAGAATCCCCGAAGCGGTATCTCCCGAAGAAAATGCGGAAAGGCTTGAAAGGCGCAGGAAAAGACGCGAACACGGCTATAATATAAATTTCTGCGAGGGCGCGAAAATAGATTCGTTCTGCTGCCAGCACAACGACGACGAGCGCGCCGAATATCTTATCGACGACGACCCTGATTTAAAAACAAAATGGTGCGCAGATGCCAGACACGTTTTTCAGCCTCATTGGGCAATAGTTGATTTTGGCGAGGTTAAAAAATTTAACTATGTAAAAATGGTTAAATGTAGCGAAGGATATTCCCATAGAAACGATACGGGCGATACAAACCGCGACGCTTCGGCTTGGCATTTTGAAGTAAGCAATGACAGAGATAATTGGATTGAATTTAACCGTGAAACAAACGAAAAGTCAGCGATTTATAAAAAAGGATTTGAACCGGTTTCAGGAAGATATGTCAAACTGTCTGTAGATGCCGGGGGAAGCAATCCGGAAAATCATTATCATGAAGTTACGTTGCATGATTTGCAAATCGGGACGTGCGATGAAAGCGGAAATATTATAAATTTCTGCAAAAATGCAAAATGCGATTACTGTTGCGGTGATAATGAGCGTAGTCTTATTGATGGCAGTTTGAAAACAAAATGGTATGTTCAAAGCAAATATAATCATGACAAGCGAATGTCCGATCCGCACTGGATAATAATAGATTTCGGAGAAGCAAAAACATTCAATCATCTAAGACTAATTAAAGCAAGCGAAGGAAATGGAAATCAGGGAGATAAAGGGAATAAGAGAATGGATGCGTCTGCGTGGAGATTTGAAATCAGCGACAATAAAATTAACTGGAAAGAATTTAACCGCGAAACAAATGACCAGTCTTCTATTTATATTAAAACATTCGAACCGCAAACTGGCAGGTATGTCAGATTATGGGTAGACGCGGCTGAAAGCGACCCCAGAAATAAAAACGCTCATGTCAGATTATACGATTTACGAATTGAATTGATTGAAGATAAAGCAAATGACAGTACCGTTTCTTTCGACGATATAATTGCGATTGCTCCGTTTGCGAAAAAAGAAACGCTCGACAAACTTGTGGACAAGCTTATCGAAACTGACAACTTCGGCAAAATAAAAGAAATTGCTAAATTTTTAAGCAAAGAAGCCATCGATAAATTAGCGCTCAAAGCGTCAGGCAAAGGAGATTTCAATACAGTTAAAACACTCGCGCCGTATTTAAGTCAGGAAGCGCTTGAAATTATTGCGGAAGACCTCGACGGGGACGAAGATTTTGAAAAAATAAAAGCGCTTGCGCCGTTTTTGAGCAAAGAAGTCCTTGTGCGCCGTATCACAAGCAGCGGCAAAGTTGATATGAAACGCCTAAAAAGTCTTGCTCCGTTTTTAGGTCCCGATTGGATTGACGAGATTATTTCCAAAATGTTGTAATAAATAAATTTCTTATTTGTAAACAAATAAAAAATCACCGGATATTAAGATATTAATTATCCAGTAGATGTGTCCGGAAACCCCGATTTACGTAGGGACGGATGGTAATCCGCCCGTGATTTTAGGGGACGATTACCATCGTCCCCTACAGTTTCCGGACAGATCCAGTGATTTTTTTATTAATTTGCAGCTAAATGGGGATGTTTCTTATAATATTTTTTCCGTCCCATACTATAAGCAAACATTGCGAAAATAATCTGAATCACAGTAGATAACAATATGTTTACGACCACCCATGAGCCGTTGAATTTTTCGTTCAATACTAACGCCGAATTGTCCTTGTATAAGTCTGTATTTTTACTGAATACCGTTTGCACATTAAAGACTATTTTCCCCGGACTGCTTGCGCCGGCTTTTGCTGACAGATTACTGTTGTCGACATTCCCTCTGTTGTCACCGTTATCGTACATATTATCGCTGACCGTAACCGGCATCATAAACGCGAACGCAAAAATTAACGCAATCAACATCAAGTGTGGATTGAATGTTCCTCCCGCAGTATCCCCTAAACCGGCATATCGCGTCAAAAAAGCTAAAAATACTGCAAATCCTATAAACAGCGGTATTTTTATTACAGCGCAATATAGCTGAAAGTTATCCTCCCGCAATGTTGAAAATAAGTCTATCGCCGCCGAGAATATTAATCCTCCAACCAAGGATATGCCAAAACCCACCAAAACCATAAGAAGCGTGAAAGATACGATAGGTTTCAGATTTGATGTTAGACTTTCGGGAGCGCATATATTCTTATCTGACGATATAACCGAATTTTTCATAAACATGCACGTAAAATAAGAAGCGACCCCGACTACTATAACAGCCGCCGCTGTCAATCCTACGTTTACCGGACCTAATACCTGCGGCGTAATATTATAGAGCAGAATATATGACAGCACGAACATTATCAAAAATGTGATTAACGCTATAGCATAACAGATTAATACGTTCTTTGATATATTTTTATAATATTTTAACATAACTGCGAGTCTCCCTTGACAGAAGATTTATTTCTTGTTTGTCTCCGCATATAAATCCAAAAGTTTGGAGCTGTATAAATGCGCGTTCTTGTAATCTTCGAGTTTGACGCAGCAAGATTCAAAAAGTTTATACAATTCCTCTTTGTACGGATGTTTTGAGTTCTGCGGGGATTTTTCTATAATATGCTCCGCTTCTTTGAGATAATCAAGAGCCTTCTGAAACTCCCCGTTTTTAAAGGATTTATATGCCGACAGCATATTATAACGGCAAAGCCCGTTTTCGTCGATTATCTCTTTTAAAAAGTCATAATCTTCGTTTGTATCAACATTCGAGTCTGAGCCGGACAATACGGCTGCTACATCCGCCGCATTCGAGATAATCGGCTGGCACAGGATTTTATACAGGTCGGCTTGACTTTTAATCTGCTTTTCCACAAAATCGCTGCCTGTAAAATTACGCTGTCTTACTTTTTCATAGTATTCCAAACATTTGTCCGTTTCGCCGTCTGAAAAAGATTTCACCATCATCGCTAAATACGCAACCCCCAAAAGCATAGCTGTATCTTTATAATCTGCCGCAACCTGCGGATTGCTTTCGATTACGGCTATGTATTTTTCATAGTCTCCTTCGAAAAATATTTTTTTTGACTTTGCATTTATAGCTTCCGGACTGTCGTAATCAAAATTGCCGGAATATTCGTCGTCGCTTCCACTTATCATCAGAAAAGACAACGGCACATTAAGGCTGTCCGCTATATATTGCAACGTTTTTATAGACGGTGTCGCGGCGTCGTTCTCTATTTGACTGAGCATATTCCGGGTTATAAAATCCCCGACAAGTTCCTGCTGCGTTATTTTCCGTTCGATTCTCAAGTGTTTAATTTTTTTTCCTAAACTTAATTCTTTGATTTTGTTATAAGTGTTTTGATTATTAAAGCTATTATTATTTGCATCTACCATAAATATCACCCGATTTACTGATTTTATTGGTTTTATTATTTTTAAGTAAATATTATTTACTATTATTGTATACCAAATTAAAAAAAAAGTCAAGTATTTTAGCAAAAAAAATTATAAAAATTTTTTGTGTACTATATGAAAATGCGGGTTTATAATTTTGGTAAACAATATTTACACGTTATTAAAATTTTGAAAATATTTTCAAAAATAATAATTCCTGTTTATTATTTAATAATATGATGATATAATAGAAGACAATATTATTTGATTAATTGCAAAATATTTATATTTTATTGGAGGATATTAAATGAACGGCGAAAAAAAACAATTTCTCAGCCATGAGGCAAACGAAATAAGAAAAGGCGCGCTGACCGCTGTTTACAGCGCAAATTCAGGGCATCCGGGAGGCTCGTTATCTATAGCCGATATTTTAGCTTATTTGTTTTTTGAAAAACTGAACATAAGCAAAGTCAATCCGAACAATCCGGACAGAGACAGGTTTGTTTTGTCAAAAGGACATACGGCTCCCGCGCTTTATGCGGTTCTGGCGGAAAAGGGCTTTTTCCCGAAAGAGGATTTAAAAACATTCCGGAATAGTTCGTCTTATCTTCAGGGGCATCCCGATATGAAAGGCGTGCCCGGCGTTGATATGACCACAGGTTCTTTAGGGCTCGGAGTGTCTGCGGCTTGCGGTATGGCAAAGTCCGCGAAGATATTCAATAAAAGCTACAGGGTATATGCGATTCTCGGCGACGGCGAACTCGAAGAAGGTCAGGTGTGGGAGTCTGCGATGTTTGCGGCGCATTACAAGCTCGATAATCTATGCTTGTTTATCGACTGGAACGGACTGCAAATCGACGGGGATATAACAAAAGTCATGAATCCGACGCCGATTGACAAAAAATACGAGGCGTTCGGCTTCAACGTCATAAATATAAACGGACATAATTTCGATGAAATAGAAAGTGCAGTAAAGCAGGCTGAAGAGTGCAAAGGCAAACCTACGGCGATAATCTGCCGGACAGTCAAAGGCAAAGGCGTATCTTTTATGGAAAACAAATACGAATGGCACGGCGTCGCGCCGAATAAAGAACAATACGAACAGGCAATGGCAGAACTGGATAAACTGGCGTAAGTTTATAAAGTATAGGAGTTTATTTTATGAATAACGAAGAAAAAATTTTATCAATGCTTGAAAGCATGAAAAGCGACATGACAAATATGAAAAGTGACATGAGTAACATTAAAGACAGATTAAGCAGTGTCGAAGATAGATTAATAAATGTCGAAGATAGATTAATAAATGTAGAAGATAGATTAATAAATGTAGAGGATAAAGTCACTCTGACGAATATGGTTATTGAAAATGAAATTTCAAAGAGTATAGGATTTTTGATAGATGGACATAAAACGCTTGTTGACAAACTATGGAATGTCCCCGACGAAATTGAAGATATTCAGGATTCTGTATCTATATTAAAATTGGTACAGAGAGAAATAGCAAAAAGCAGGGACAAAGAATAATTATGAGGTTATATGCTGACACGGGAAAATTTTATAAAATACGCGCAGAATTTCTGCTACTGGTGCGAATATCCGGCGGTCAAATACAAAGTAATGATTGATTTTCTTGATGTGCCGTATCATGACGAAAGTCTTGCCAAAATGCGCAAGGGATTTTTAAAAAGCGATATTGTCATCGAACTCCGCGATACTCAGGATTATAACGGCACTTGGGGGAAATTGTTTTCGGTTGTCGATAAAAAACCCGAAATGAAAACAAAATTTACCAGAACAACTATGTCTGCATTAGCCCGGTGCGTTTATATAGGTTTGCGGATTGAGGACGAAAGCGATATTTTAACTCTCGCACTTGAACATTTAGAGGATATTCTTAAAGATAAATCGTATAGTTTGCTAAGAAAATACAGCTCGGGCAACAACGAACGTTTAGTTCCGTGGAATTTAAGTTCAGTTGCGGCGATGGCTGAAGCAATCAGTCCGAATAATTACAACAGTTTATGCGACGATTTATATAACCAATGGACTTATATCGCAATCTGCGCGTTTGAGAACGGCGAGTATTCCCATGAACGCGACAAAAAAGCCCAGCACGAGCTTTTCGGCACTCATGAGGACAGGCTTATTCCATTGCCGCTCGGTCTGCTGTTGAGCAGACGCAGAAACATTTCAGAAAGCTTCGAAAATTCTATGTGCGATTATTACGGAAAAAGCGCATATGAACATGGGTACTTCTGGGCGATTCCGCTTGATAAAATTGCGGAAAATCCTCCGGATTTCGTCGATAAATATACTCAGCGATATTTTCCTGTGATAGACTATATAAATCAATTCAAGAATACGCGTCGATATTTAGACGGAGCGATAGAATGGCTTGAACGCAATAAAAATCAGGATAATCTGTGGGATTTCGGTCCACAGGTCAGTTTCGATCCATGGGGTGCGTGGAGATATTTTTCGACTAATAAAAGCCACAAGTATAACAGAACTGTAAACTGTACGATGGAAGTTTTAAGCGTATTTAAGAAATACTTGGATAATAATGATATTATAGGGAGCAACATTTATGAACATTAAATATAAAAATTTAACAGTACGTCAAGCCAACGAAAACGATGCAGTTTATATTCACAAATACAGAAGTGAAAGCGGCGAGAACATTAGTCTGGATAAAGTGAAATCTCAACTCGGACCTAATACTTCACAATATATGATTGAACTTGACGGACAGATTATCGGCGATATTCATTACGGCGATGTCGAAAATAAAGGCGCAGAAATCGGCGTATATATTCGGGACGAAAACGAAAAAGATAAAGGTTACGGGACATTGGCGATAACGATGTTTTCTGATTATTTGCTTAATCGCCTTGGCTATGATAAAATTGTTTTCAACACCGCTTTCAACAACGGAAGTATGAGGCATATCGCGGAAAGCAAATTCAGCTTAAAGCCGAATGTTTACGACGCGTATCAGGAAATATCGGGAACAGATGAAACTTGCGTCGAATATGAACTAAAAAAAGAAAATTGGAAAAACGAAATAAATTACGAAGTTTTATAAATTTAAAATTTAATCTAATCCTTAAAGGAGGATATAAAAAATGGCAGAAAAAATTGCAACAAGAGTGGCATACGGAAACGCGCTCGTCGAGTTCGGCGCGAAGTACGAGGATATAGTGGTGTTTGACGCGGATGTGTCAAAGTCCACAATGACGGCAAAATTCGGGGAAAAGTTCCCGGAACGTTTTATCAACTGCGGCATTGCCGAGGGAAATATGATGGCGGCCGCGGCAGGAGTCGCAACTACCGGAAAAATCCCATTTGCATCGGCTTTCGCAATGTTTGCGGCTGGCAGAGCGTTTGAACCGATAAGAAACGCTATCGGCTATCCGCACTTAAATGTAAAAATAGGCGCAACCCATGCGGGAATAACAGTCGGCGAGGACGGCGCGACCCATCAATGCTGCGAGGATTTAGGTATAATGCGCACAATCCCCGGAATGGTAATTATAAACCCCGCCGACGCAGTAGAGGCGAGAGCCGCCGTCGAAGCCGCAATTTTGTACAAAGGTCCGGTTTATATGCGTTTCGGGCGTTTGGGTGTCCCCGTCATATTCGATAAAGACACATATAAATTCGAAATAGGCAAAGGCGTGCAAATCAGCGAGGGAAAAGACGCATCAATTATCGCAACCGGCATAATGGTCGCCGAAGCAGTCAGAGCACGCGAGATTCTCGCGTCTGAGAATATAGACGCGGCTGTTGTGAATATTCATACAATCAAACCGATTGACAAAGACATAATTATAAAAGCCGCAAAAACCGGCACAATAATCACAGCCGAAGAACACAACATAATCGGCGGTTTAGGCAGTGCAGTCGCGGAAGTATTATGCGAAAACTCGCCGTGTCTGCTCGGCAGGATCGGTATAAAAGACGAATTCGGACGTTCCGGCAAAGCCGAAGAACTTATGAAAATATATGAAATAACCGCTGAGGATATTGTCAAAAAAGTCAAAGAGATTATAAAATTGAAAAAATAATATAATGAATACGATGTCGCATATATTAGGGGCGAACCTGCTGAACGAAGTTCAGCAGGTTCGCCCCTGCAAATTATATTTTTACGTTCATTTTGTTAATATATTTATTCTAAATTTACGGCAACTGATTTATCTTATCCAATGTTTTTTGCATTGCGGTCTGAATTTTTGCAGAATTTTTATCCCAGTATGTCGCTAAAGAAACTGCTTTGCCTGCTGACATATCGGTAAAAAATGAGGTGACGCTTCCCCAGCCGTACATATCGTCCAAATCATACAAACGGTTTGCAAGAATTAGGTCTATCATTGCCTTTGACTCGTCGTCGCGCGCGAATTTTGTTTTAAGGTTTATGTCGTAATACGCGGGCAGGAGAGTATATCTGCTTTCATATGTGAGAGCTTCAAGTATTAGTCCGGTGGTCTCGGGGTCCGGCACAGTTATGGGAACGCTTATTGCAGTTGTGCAGTATGCGTCCACAGCCACGTAATAGTTCGCCTGATTTTCGTCAAATTTTGGAGGAGGAATTATACCGAAATCCGTCGCCATTGTTCTTAAAAGAGTTACCCTGTTCATTCCGGCATGATAGAATAAAGCGCGTCCGTCAGCGAACATGGGAACCTGGAATCCGTCCCAGACGTCGGCGTATTTACTTCCGTATTCGTCGGCGCAGAGAGCAATATTTTTGTTGCTCATTATTTCCTGTATTTTATCGCAGACGCTTACAGATCTGTCGTTATATAAAGTTATTTCAGGCATGTCGTCCGCATTTACTTTACTTATATATTCCCCGGTTCCGTTAAATAAATATTCGCTGTGTTTTTGCTGTGTTAAAAGTCCGAGTTGGTCCACGTCGTTTATAACACCGTCGCCGTTTAAATCCTTGGAAGCCGCTTTCATCATAGTTTCCATTTTGTCAAGCGTCCATTTACCCGATGCGACAAGCTGATAAGGATCTTCAAGCCCGTTGTCCTGTATTAACTGCTTATTGAACATCATTATTATAGTCGCGTCTTTGTCGCGTATTGTCAAGTCGCATGACGTGGTGAAAAGTTTATTGTTCATCGAGAGCTGCTGAGCGGCTTGCTGGTCCCACCACGCCTTTGTCAAATCTACGTAAGGCAGGTTCTTCAGGTCTACAAGCTCGCCCTGCGGCGCAAGATTTTGCTGACCCTGGCTTAATCCGGTCGCTATTAAATCATAATCGTCGCTTCCGGCTTTTATTGATTTGTTTGCTTTGGTGTAAACGTCGCCGTCGGGGATATTTGTGATGGTTATGTTATATTCGTCCTCGACTGTCTTGTTTCTTTGAAAGACGGCGTCGTTAATCGGATCGCCGTTTTCAGCTTCTGCGCTTATATCGATGTTATTCCAATGCTGTACGGTCGGACCTCTTGAAATAACCCTGAAATTGTATCCGTTTAAATCTTTTACCGGCAAGTCGTATGTTGGTTTGGGTTCTATCGAATTTCCGGAATCTGTGGTGGTTTGGTCGCTGGCGTCAGTATTGACAGCCGTCCCGCCGCTGGGGGCAGTCGTATCGGAAGTTTTGGAACTGTTTCCTCCTCCGCAGCTCAAAATCATCATAGAAATCATAGAAACTGTCAAAAACAGAGCGATAATTTTTGCTTTTTTCATGTGATTTAAATCCTCTCTTTACTTAAAATCATTAATATATAATATAATAAAAAATATTTTTCAAGTTTATTTTATCACGGTTTTTAATATTTGTCTACAGTTTTGAATTATTTTTTTCAGAACATCATTTTATCGACGTATTCGTCCATTAAAAAACTGTCTCCCGAAAGCTCGATATATTTTGAAATTCCCGGCAGTTTTCTTATCCTTTCCCGCGCCTCTGAGTCCAAAAGAACGGCTGCTGCTCCCATTCCCGCAGTATTGCCTGCGATTATGATTTTTTCCTCGAGTTCTTTGGGAATAAGCCCTATCCTGCACGCGCTTCTTTTATCTATATGCGCGCCGAAACCGCCCGCGAGTATAACTTCATCAATATCCGCCAGCGCTTTTTCCCTGTGGTGCAAGAGAGTCATAATTCCCGCACATACTGCGGCTTTTGCGAGCTGTATTTCGCGTATATCTTTTTGAGTTATATAAATGTTATATTTTTTATCTATAATAAAGACGTTGTCATTGTCAATTTCGTCCAAATTTTCAATAAATTCTGATAAAACGCCGTTTTCCTCCGCTTCGTCCGCATCTACGATACGACCGGTTTCGTCCAAAATCCCAATATCGAGCATCAACGCGACCGCGTCGATTATTCCGGAACCGCAAATGCCTTTCGGTTCGTCTCCGCCGATTGTTTCATATACTATTTTATTTTTATTGTTTTCGTTTTCATCGCTTTTATTTAAGTATACTTTATTAATCGCGCCTTTTATTCCGGTCATGCCGAATTTTATATGCGCGCCCTCAAATGCCGGACCTGCGGCTGTCGCGCAGAAAACAAGACCGTTTTTGTTTCCGAATCCTATTTCACCGTTTGTGCCGATGTCTAAAAACAATCTCGTTTTGTCCTGTAAATCAGTATCCGAAGCTATGATTCCCGCCGCAATATCTCCCCCGACATAAGACGCGAAAGCAGGCGGAAAATAAATAACGGCATTTTCGGGTATACTGATATTCAAGCTGTTTAAAGGCAGAAATTCGTTGATTTTAATATTAAAATCAAACAAGGTTGCTGCAGTAAACGGAGTGAACGCTATATTTTTCGGCGAAAGCCCGGCAGTGATATGCTGCATTACGGTATTTCCTGTAAACACAAGATTATATATATTTCTTTGCGGTATGTCATTGTCAGCGCATAAATCGTTTATAAGTTTTAAAATAAGCGAGAGTATGGAATTCTGTAAAATATTAAGACCGTTCTGATTTTCTATTATGTAATTTATACGTGAGATAACATCGGCTCCGTATGTTCTTTGAGGATTTTCCGCCGAAGCTATTCCGACAAGCTCGCCGCTTGTCATGGAATACAGGTAAACGGCGACAGTCGTCGTGCCAATATCAACCGCCGCGCCGTAAATATCTTCACATTCGCCGGGATTATGTATGTCTATTATATTGTCTGCGTTTATTATAACATCAATTTCATTATCTTTCAATGCCGTCAGTTTTTGGATAATATCAAGAGAAACAGACGATACTTCCAGAGCGTTTTTAAGATTTTTATCGTCGGGGACAGGATTTTCAAGGGTAGATTTTTCGAGCTGAATCGTAACTTTTTTTAATCTGTCGGGAATCATATTCTTTGATTTTAATCCCTCTGTTTGAATCTGCATTTTATTTTTATGCAGTATTTGTTCCTGCTTCAACTCTATCGCAGCGTCTCCGAAAACTTCGCACATGCAGGCAAACCGTATATTTTTTTCTATTTCGTCTGATGATAAAAATTGTTTCTCCGTATCGCATAATGCGGAAATGTTTTCCAATCCGCTTTTTACGGTTACTTTACATTTTTTACAGGTGCCTTTTCCGCCGCATGGAAAATGTGTTTTGATTCCTCCGCTTTCAGAAAGTTTTGACAGCAGTTCAAATATTGTATGCTTCCCATCGAAATCTAAAGTTTGATTAAAACCGCCGCATGAAAAAATAATTTTATTTGCCATTAAATAAATTCCTCCGAAATTAATATCGTTATTAATAAATTATTATAAATTCTAAAAAAATCTTTAATTTAATTAATATATTTAAAATATTAAATAAACTTTTAAATTTTTTGTTGAAATATGTCCGATAATAAGTTATTATATAATATATAACTATTATACACGAAACAAAAATTTTTTCAAGAGCAAATTTAACTAAATCTGTTTAAATATAAATAAAAGTAAAAAATAAAAGGGGATACACGGCAGGTGCAAAAGAAAAACGGGACGGGTAATAACAGGGGCAACAACAGGAACACGTCTTATTATAAATCGCGCATCAATAAAAAATCAAAAGACAACAGCCCCAACAGTTTTTTTGATAAATCGAAAAAACGGCAAATAAACAGTTATATAAGAGCTATTACGGTTGTTTTAATATTTATGGTCGGCGTCACAATATTTATTTTTATAGGAATTTTTCTGAAAAACAGCGTTGTCGGCGACGATAATAATACGACGCAGACAGACGCGTCAGAAAATGCTGTTATACCTCCGACGCAGATTTGGACTTCGGAAGACGCCTCAACAAATCCTTCCGGCATTTCCGCCGCGGCAAAGTCGATGCCGCTGGCGGCAGACAATATTCCGGATATATACGGAAGATTCAACGGAGTCTATCTCGATATTCAGAAATTGGACAGTTTAGACAGTCTTCAAAATTTTATCGACCGCATAAAATCAGAAGGAATAAACGCCGTAAATATTGATATAAAGAAAGACAGCGGAATTATTCCGTTTCATATAAACGGGCAGTTTGACACAGTTGTCGGAAGCGAAAATGAAATAAGCCTGAATATACAGGATATAATCGCTATGCTTCATAATAACGGTTTATATATTTCTGGCAATATCGCATGTTTCAAGGATGATTTAGCGGCGACTACTTTCGCGAATTACCCTCTCAAAGAGGCTGCGACCGGTATGCACTGGACGGACGGAAGCGGAAGCGCATGGCTGAATATATATTCTGACGGCGCGAGAAAATACATTAAAGATTTAGTAAGCGAAAGTATAAAACTCGGATTTGACGAAATAATTTTAAGTTATTTTTATCTGCCAAACGTACAAAACCCCGCGGCGCTTGAATACGACGACAACGGGGTGAGCAAAACCGATATAGTCAGGAATTTTATAATGGATATAAGAAGCACAATAGACGATATCGCGCCGAAAGTAAAATTAGGCTTGAACATACAGGTCAACGATTTTTTATATATGCCTAACGATACGATGGGGGTCAATCCCGACGATTTGATCACCCGGTGTAATTTTTTCACAACAAGTTTCGCTCCGTCTGATTTTCCGTCCGGCGCGCTCAATATATCAAATCCCGCAAGCAGTCCGTATGATACAGTCAAAGCGCTCTGCGACCATTTTAAAGATCTGATAAACAGCGTAGGGTTCAGACCTATGATACAGGCGTCCAGCGACGATGTGATAACAAGTCAGAAACAGGCTCTGCGAGAAGCGGGAATATCGGTATGGGAACTTGTCAACACGGACAATATTTACTGAAACTAAAAATGTAAATATATTGAACAGATAAAGGAAAATAAATAATATGAATAAAAAAATCATTTCACTGTTTTTAACATTATGCCTCACAGTAGGGCTTTTATACGGTATACCGTCAACTGTTACAGTAAATGCGGCAGATAATAATCAAAAAATACTTTTACCGATGGACGGAGCATATTATAACGGACATACTTATCTTTATTTTGATAATTGGGTTACATGGAATGACGCAAAAACTTTTTGTGATGCCTATGGCGGTCATTTAGTATGTTTTGAAACGGTTGCGGAGCAAAATTATATTATGTCGCTTGGCTGGGGTGGCTGGACTGGAGCGAAACTTTCCGGCAACGGCTGGACTCGCGATTGGGTTTGGGATTTTAATGGACAAGTGATAGGAACTATGCATGAACCAGACCCTAACATAAAAGATGATGAATTTCAGTATACAGATTACAGCGGTTATATATGGGACCCTGTAACAAACGAACCAAATTCATGGAAAACGCCATTCGATCAGTCTGTTGCATATCTCGAACCATTCCGAGGTTTGAATACTCTTATGCCGACAGATTTGTCGCGTGTTATAGTAGAATTTGAGAGTACAGTTGCTTTTATATTCGCTGAAAACAATTACGACATGGATTATAATTCTTCAACTGCACCCGATGGATATTTATATGCGCCGGGAATTTATACAGAAGTCAGAGGATATACGGTACCTAAAGCAATTCCGGTAAATAACATTAATAATGATATTCTAAAACAGCAAGAAACCGGACAAGACCCTGTACACCCTGATAATAGTTATGTATTTGACGGATGGTCGTATAAAAAAGGGAGCGAAATTGTAAGTTGGGATGGATCAAGTTCAGACCCGTTAAACGAAATTAAGAATACGCAGAACGGAAAAAACCCATTATTAGTTTTTTATGCGGATTGGGTAAAACCGCTTGAAATTAAATTAGAAATGAATGGATATAATATTAAATCTGTGGGAAAAACAATTGGAATTACAGGTTTGAGCATACCCTCATGGGATAATTTAGTGGATGCGTTGGATTTTTCCGGGAATACTATCACCGGTATCAAAAACAAAGAACTTCTTATAAATTGGTCTCAAAGTCTGGTCTCATTTATTTTTGATTATGCACGAGCACAAGCAGTTGATTTTTTTAGATTTGGAGGTCCGGTTAAATATGTTGAACTAACTACTGATCCTAATCCGATAATTTTGACCGTAACTGTAAAAAACAATACTAATAAAATAATTACCGGCGAGAACACTATTCTCACAATAAATTTAGGTGAAAACTTTTCCACTCCTGACGGAAAACATGAAATAACAATAGAAGATATAGTAAAGTATAGCAAAGATTATTTTTATGTTCCTTGGATTCCGGCGAATGGTGAAATTAAACTTAACTTTACAGTTGATCCAAGAGAATTCGAAAGATATATAGATAAGGAAGGCACCAGTTATAACAGCATAATAGAAGCTAACTTATCTTATCCAAATGATTTTGTCGCAAGCAGAGGAGGCACAAGTATATCTTCGTCATTTAAAGAAACTGGATGGCAAAAAAGTGATAAAATAACCGTGACAAAAACATATGACGACTCAAAATACACTTATATGAATCCGGATGGTTCATTTATTCAGATTAATTGCCCAGTAGATGTGCAAATACTTGATGCGAAAGGCACACTTCTTGCGACAGTCAGCACAGGCGATGAAGATGGTGTAGAAATCGACGGGCTTACGGCATATGCCGACGGCGACGCAAAATATGTGTCGATTCCGAAAGACAAATTATTCGATTTTCAGATTCAATTGGAAGCGACAGATGACGGAACAATGAACGTAATTTCGTATGATGTTGACGGCGACAGTATAGGAAATGCGGCGGCATTTGCAAACATTCCGCTCACAAAAGGCGAAACATTCGATACAGCCCTGAGCAAAGACGACACAACACAATTATTCGTCACGCAAAACGGCAAGCGGACAACGGAAATCAAGCCGGATGTCGTAGTCAACGACGCAACGCTGACAGACGCACTCACTACCGCAGGGCTGTCTGCATGGGCACTCACAGACACAAAGTCCGCAGTAATGCGCGGTATCGCAACACCTGACCTGCTCACTAACTTCCAAGCTAACACAACTCGCGCGGAATTCTGCAGAGCCGCCGTCAACCTCGTAGAAAAATATTACGGCAAACCCGTCGCTGACGTCTTGACAGACCGCAGTCTGCAGGCGAAAACGTTCGCAGATACGACAGACCCCGCAATCGGCGCGGCTGCCGCGCTGGGTATCACGAACGGCACGGACGCGGCGAAAAATCTGTTCAGCCCCGACAGTACGCTGACGCGCGAGCAGGCGGCGGCGATGCTCAAACGCACGCTCGACGTAATAGGTGTGACTGTTGACGGTAAGGTTGTTACATGGAGTGACGCTGGCGATATATCGAGTTACGCTGTAGATTCAATCAACATGATATATTCGGCTGGAGTGATGAACGGCACGAGCACAAGTTTGTTGGTATTTTCGCCGAAAACGCCGTACACGCACGAGCAGAGCATTGTGACGCTCAACAGGCTGTGGGACTTTTTGCACAAATCAAATCCATGATTGGTATTAAAAACTAAAAACACAAAAAAGAAGTTAAAAAGAGTTAAACAAGAGGAGGATTTATTAAGATGAGGCATAAAAAATTTAAGGGGATTTTATTATCAGTGTTAATATTATTTATGGGGATTATACCGAATCTGTCGGGCATAAATTCCAATATAAATACCGTAAGCGCGGTGGATATAACTTCTGCGAATTCAACCGCGCAGGCACCATCATATAAAATCGGTGATAACGAGCTCAGGGGAGTATGGATTGCCAGCGTAAATAACGTAAATTTCCCGTCTAAACCGGGACTTTCGGTAGACCAGCAAAAAGCGGAGCTTGATAATATCGTCAAAACCTGCAAAGAGGCCAATCTCAACGCCATATTTTTTCAGGTGAGACCCGAAAGCGACGCGCTTTACAATTCGGGAATATTTCCCGTGTCGAAATATCTTGCGGGAAAACAGGGAGCATGGCTTATCGGCGGATTTGACCCTCTTAAATACATAATTCAGATCGCTCATGCGAACGGCATTGAGCTTCACGCGTGGGTAAACCCATACAGAATAACAAACGGCACCGCAGACAATCCCCAGCAGGATTTGAACGCTCTTTCTCCGAACAATCCCGCGAGAATGCACCCGGATTGGGTTGTGAAATACGCCGACGGCAGAATGTACTATAACCCCGGGCTTCCGCAGGTGCAGCAGCTTGTTACGGACGGAGTTACGGAGATAGTGAAAAAATATGACGTTGACGGCATAGTTTTCGACGATTATTTTTACCCATACCCGGTGAATCAGACAACGGCTGACGGCAAGACCGCGCAGGCAACGTTCGACGATTCGGCGGCTTATAAAAAATACGGGTCGGCTTATGCGACTGTGGGCGATTTCAGGCGCGCGAGCGTAAACGGATTGGTCAAAGGCGTATATACGGCGATAAAGAAAGCAAATCCGAATGTGCGGTTCGGCATCAGTCCGTTCGGCATATGGCAAAATAAATCGGCGGCGAATCCGACAGGTTCCGCTACGGCTGGATTAGAGGCATATTCGTCAATATACTGCGATGCGACGGCGTGGGTTCAGGGCGGTTACGTCGATTATATATGCCCGGAGATATATTGGGCGTTCGGCAATAAAGCCGCATCCTACGACGTTCTCGTCAGATGGTGGAGCGCTCTTGTCGACGGAACAGGCGTCGATTTGTATATAGGACACGCGGCATATAAACTAACAACGGATTTCAAGAGCGAGCTTGAAATCCCGCGGCAGGTCGAGTACGCGCGCGATTATATGGGCGTCAAGGGCAGCGTTTTCTACGGATACAAAGACATCGCCGCAAACTCGTATAACGTCAAAGACAATTTGGCGAAGCTGTTCGCGCAGCCGCGACCTGAACCGAAACTCGTTTCAACCGGGAGCGGAGTTATAATCGGACGTCCGGCGAACGGATCGACTTTCATGGAGAGTTCGGTAAATATAATGGGAGGATCGGATCCGGCTTACCCAGTATATTACAACAACCAGAAAGTCACGAGAACTAAAAGCGGATTCTTCTCTGTTTATGTTTCGCTCAACGCCGGAAAAAACAATTTGGTATTCACGGAGAACGGAGTAAATACTACCCATGTTATAAATCAGGGAAAAACATCAACGGTGTCGAAGCCGTATGTTTATCCGCAGATGAGTTCATATAAAATAGATATTATTTCGCCGACCAATGACATAATAACAGTTCCGGGAGACAAAATTCAAGTCAGGGTACAGGCGCCGTCGAAAAGCACAGTTACGGCGAAACTCGGAGGAGCGACGGTAACTCTTACAGCTCTGACAGATCCGCCCGACGAGGGCAAATATATGACGGAAGTGTATTCAGGCACAATAACCCTGCCGGCAACGCAGCCGAGCGGTCACATGATAGATTTGGGCGGTATAGTTTTCACTGCGACGCGGAATAAAGAGACTGCTTCAGCAACGGGAATAAACGTTAAACTTATAAACAATACGGCATATACGCCGTGCGAAGTCGTAAACGATTACGCGTATATAAAAATAGCTCCGGATTCGAGTTTCTACGACGATTATCTGCCTGCGTCTGTCGGAATGAGAGATAATATCGTTGGGTTCAAAGACGGTTATTATCATCTGAGTTTCGGCGGATATGTCGCGGCTTCCGATGTTGTTTTGAAACCCGATATGAAACTTGCGGTAAATAAAATCTCATCGGCTTCTATGGCAAACAACGGCAAAACCACAGATATAAAGTTCGGGGTGACGGAAAATGTGCCGGTTGACGCAAAATGCAAGGACGGCGTGTTTAATATAACACTATATAATACGCCGGACGGCGGCGGGACATTAGACATCATAGATAATCCTATATTTAAGAGCGTCTCTGTCAGCCAGAACAAAGACCGACAGAGCGTGACATACTCGTTCAATCTGATAGACGCTGATAATTTCTACGGGTTTGAAGTAGTATATGATAATGGCTCTATATTTATAAAAGTAAAAAATCCGATGAAAGTAATAGGGGGCGACAAACCGCTCAACGGATTGACTATAATAGTAGATGCGGGGCATGGCGGAAACGACCCGGGAGCCTTAGGCTTTTTGGGGACAAAAGGCAAAAACGAGAAAGATTTGAATCTTGAGATCGCACTTGCGGTGCAGACTGAATTAACCGCTCTTGGGGCAAATGTGGTAATGATAAGAGATACAGACGTAACCGTAGATATCTACAGCCGGATGGACACGTTAAACAAGGTAGATCCTGATTTGTGCATATCGATTCATCACAATTCGCTTGGCGATACGACTGATAATTCGCTGACAAGAGGGCTTTTGGGATTATACTGCAACGATTCAGGGAGACTGCTGGCAAAATCTGTTTCAGACTCAATATCTACCGAACTAAACAGGGTTGAGAGAAAAGTCCAGTATCAGATGCTGGCAATGCTGAGAAATCACAAGTTTCCCGCGGCATTGATAGAAATGTCATTCATTACAAATCCCGACGAGTATGAAACTGCCTGCGCCCCTGTGACAATTCAACGTTCTGCCGACGGCATTGCAAACGGTGTTATCGCATGGATTGACAATCAGGCTAAATTTGTTAAATAAATCCAAATGAAGTAAAAAAACTGCTGAGATGATTGAAAATCGTGAATTTCAGCGGTTTTTTGTTTTATATTATTTTATAAAAATATTTTGAAAGGAAATTATTTATTTTTTAACAACTTTATTCTTGTAAACAAATTGATTTTGTGATAAAATATAAACAAGATAGTTTTAGGGGTATTTGTATAAGTCCAAAAAAGAGGGAAATTATGGGATACGGGAGATAGAGAAAATGTTATCTGTTAAATCATTCGAATTAGCGGCAAACATTTTGCCGAAAGAGATAATAGAAGTAAAAGAAACAAAAGATATAAAAATCGCAACAAATATAAGATATCTAAACATAAAATTGAGTAAAGGACTTAAAAATAACCCTGATATTATATATATCATAAAAGATGCAGACGAATTAT
>Ga0123357_10000471_pt1 | contig 39210 bp, 27 predicted proteins | sample TergutEmb28metaG_FD_89873 | JGI IMG/M metagenome (GOLD analysis project Ga0123357, IMG submission 89873) | Embiratermes neotenicus P4 segment gut microbial communities from Petit-Saut dam, French Guiana - Emb289 P4 | ecosystem: Host-associated > Arthropoda: Insects > Digestive system > Gut ... | reverse complement strand
TGACAGGAAGACGAGGAAGAAAACGTAGGAAGCTACTGGATGACCTTAAGGAAAGGAGAGGATACTCACAGTTGAAGGAGGAAGCTCTAGATCGCACTATGTGGAGAGCTCGATTTGGAAGAGTCTTTGGACCTGTCGTAAGACAGACTACTAAATGAATGAACTTCAAGAATGGTAAAGTATTTTTATATTAGGAAAGTAATTTTTTATCGGCTGAGAGGTTAAAGATGAAATTACTGAATAAATTCATGGAGCTTGTTAACTGTGTCAGGAGACATAAGATTTGAATATGTAAACATAGAAAGCTGGTCATATAAATGCTACAGTAATATGGAGATTTGTTGCACTTGAATTCTGTCCTCAAAGGGGTCATATTGTGACAAAGTTGGATCCATTGAGGGATGTTACACAAAAGAGAACAGGGAAAGAGATAATAAGGGATGACTAAGAAGAGTGGAAAACATATCATAGGTTGATCCACCCTGGTAGAAAATTACTGGATGATATACACTGTTTTGTGTGTGTGGTATGTTGCTTTGTGCACATTTGGTGTGTTATTATTCTGTGTGCTGGCAGATGAGGTACTAAGACTAATGTTGTCACCATCACACAATATAAAGAATATGTGGCACATGCGTATAAGATTTTGAAGTTGGTTTTGTGTACTGCAAAATGACTGGTTACCCATTGTATATGAAGTTTTAGAAAGTAAATATTAAAATGCATATGAGGGAAGTAAGTTTGTGGATGCAGTGATGAATTTCGGTGGTTTATGCTAGTAGTTTATTGAACACATAAGTCTTTACTGGGAAACTCTTTTCATTGTTTTATTCATGATACTTATTCTGTGCTGTGGATAATTGAGGCTTAGCTTTTTATGTTTCGCAGTGCTGAAGCTTATACCGTAGCAAAGTGGAAAGAGTACAGGCTCATTGTGCGTTTGTCAAGGGAGATTCTGCTTGTTTAATGAAATTGCTGGAATTGGACAGTGTTATTATTTCTGGTTAAATTTGTGCTAAGATAGTGCAAAGTAATTTTTAACTGCTTAGTAGGAGCCATGTTATAATGCTGTGGTGTGTGATGTATAGTACTTGTCCTGAACGGTGTGTTCATTACCAAATGAAGCATTTTGAAAGATTGGCTGCAGGTTTATTTAGGCCTTTTATCAGCATTGTGCAGTTTGTCTTTCATCTGTTATTTGTTCTTCATTGTTCTTTATCTACAGTTATTTACCCCTTAATATCCAAATATCTGTTCACAGCTAGTCCGTTGAATATGTCTACAGAAGAAAAAATGGAAGTTGATAATCGATCTATTTATGTTGGCAATGTAAGTGACAACACATTATTTACTACTACTACTACTACTACTACTACTACTACTGTTTTTATTATAAATGTTGTGTAATTGGCACATCACGTCTTAATGAGTTTGTTATGTGATTTCTCATTTATACAGTTGCTACATCTTCTGTTGTATGTTTGTGGAGATAATGTAGAAATGAAAACTTATTGGGGAGAAAGGTTTGGCTTATGATTTGTCTGTTATGTACACTATGCTGTCTCCTGTCCGCAATTTCTTTTTTCCTTTTGCGTAACTTGCACAGTTACTGCCTTGAGTTTGACATTCTCAACAAAAACACTGGGAATGTAAAACTGTGGCAAAACTTGAACACTGAATAATTTTAAAAGAAGGTAATTTTTTAAAGTCATCCAGAGACTGCAAATATTCCAGTTCTAGTTTTAAGGTGAAATGGAACAGTTCTTTTGTTTTGGGTAAAGAATTTGAAAAGGGAACTGCATTTGGCTTGTATTGTGTGAAATGAGTTCATTACTATGTATAGTATGTACTAAGGATTTATTAAAGTAATCAAAATATCCTTGTGTGTCATTCAAAATTCTTGCAACAGTGACTGTTGTACTGTGATGCAGTGTCTGATAGCAGTGCTCAAGATGGAGGCAATTGGTCCCTCAAAAGCATCCGTAAATTTTTACCAGTCTGCAGACTGTGACATGACAGCAGCCAGTATACCTTGAACTATTAATGGCTGTAAATTTTTTTAGCAAGATTCGGAAGGGAATCTAGTTAAATTTTGGTTTTTCTTAACATATGTGTTTTTTGTAAGAGCCAGCATTTTAAAACCGGTAGCAGAAAGAGTTTTGAAGTTGCTTGTAGTTTAACCACTAAGGATGATATTTTAACAAGTTACTTGCAGAGAACTTTCCCATGTCAACCTGACTCCGTTACTCTGTGTAGAAGGTGTGCTTGTACTGTGTGAATCAGATAACTTGATACCTGATCCGTCTAACACTGCATAGAGGTGTGGTCAGTACAGTCCCGTCATTGCTTGGTTCAGGTCTACGCGGCCAGGCAACATTTTACCTGTTCCAAAAAAATATACTGTGTTGGGAGTAGGAGTACATTTTCTATCACATTGGACTTCTCTGAAGGTTAAATTTTGTGTTATATTATAATTTCCTTTTGATAAAAATTGAATTGCTTCAAAGAAACTGCAGAGTCCTGTGGGTTACGAGACAGCATTTTTTGAAACTTGGAGAAAATGTTTGGAGCTGCATGCACTGTGTTTCCCCCCTGACCAACTTGCCTCGTCACTCTGTGCTAGAAGGGATCAAGCTGTCTGATGAAGACAGTACACAGACAGCATTTTTATTGGCACTTTTAATTTAGATAGTTGCTTTTGTGGAGTAATTTTAGACTAGTGTCAAGATTAGCTGGTGAAACTCAGCCAAAGGTAGGCTGTCACTGGCCACTAGTCAGAACATGACAGAGATGTGTAAGTATGTAGGAAGGAATGCTGTTGCAACCTTAGTATCAGTGGTCAAATAGGAATTTTGACCACCAAGGAGGAATTCCATGGTGTAACTAACATACAAAAATCACCACTCAAAGTTATGCTGACAAGATAGGTCCCTACTGCTTATCTCATCAGAGTACAGATATACCCAGGGGTCCACAGGGTGTTCCAGACAAGTGACTGTATCACTTGGGGGAAGAAAGTATTATTGTTGGTATGTAATTGCGGGAACATCCGGGGATCCACTCCACTGGGAATTACTGTAAAATTATTTGGACTTGAAAACTGCTTTATGTGAAGAAAGTTGGTATTTAATTAAAGTTATGCTTCATGTTTATATTATTGTAACTATGGAGCATAATGTATTCTGTGTTAACCAGGTTGACTATGGTGCAACGGCAGAAGAACTGGAACAACATTTTCATGGCTGTGGTTCAATCAATCGAGTTACAATACTCTGTAACAAATTTGATGGTCATCCTAAAGGATTTGCCTACATAGAATTTGCAGAGAGAGATTCTGTGCAGACAGCTATGGCAATGGATGAGTCACTTTTCAGAGGTCGACAAATAAAAGTAAGTAAAATTTGAGGTAGATGTGGCGGTGACTGAAGCATGCTGTTACCTGAGTTCTGACACTTTGTAGTCTGCTAGAAATGTAGCAGTGTCAGGAGGAACCTACCATCTCCAAAATGCCTATAAATTTCTATCATTGTGTGTGGCATTTATGTGTAGTACTGCAGCATGGTATATAGTGGACCACAAAGCAGTGAAAGGGTTAAAACTGGTTTGTGTTCTGCTTAACTTGATGTAACCTTTCCTCCATCCAATTACTTTCTGAGATTAATGACAACATTCATTACAGTGCATGTATGTAACTGTATACATGAAGTTATTAAAGACAGCATTTAACACTCAGTCAAAAGTGATGAAATTGAAGTTAGCAGTGCTTTCAGTGTCTAGACCAGTGCTTTTCAGCCTTTGTTTCCTCGTACTGAAAGTATTCTTAACTTATAGTTTGTATTTTTGTATATTTCTCAAATAACTTCACAAACAACCATCCAACCCTCTGCACACCAGTGGTAGAAAAGGACTGATCTAGACTCTGTACTCTATTTACCCAAATGCAAGATAACTCTAATGTCAGATGACCCCTAAAAATACATGTTTTCCAAGGGAAAATGTGTGTTATTGTGTTATTGACTAATACCTGCACCTGTTGTTTATATACACAATGGGGATGGCTCATTTTAGAAGGGAAAATGCGTTTATCTAAATCTAAGATGATCCCCTAAAAATAAAACATATGCTAAGAAAAAACTTCATACACTTAATACACAAAGCATGTAATATTCTATATACCTTTACTAATCAGTGTCACTGCCTCCATTTTCACAGTCAGTGCCTTCATTTTCCTCATACTCGACTACTAACATCCCCATCCCCTTCACTGCCATTCTACAACATACCATCATCAGCTCCTTCCACTGCCTTGGCACCCTTCACAGTCAATTCTGGTGAGGTGCGCTGTCATGCTGTTGTGATCCACACTGACTAAATGATACATTTATATTTCTTAGTTTATAAACCTACTTAAACCCATGGAGATTTACAGTTTGCTCCACAGATAGTGTGAGTGGTGTTCGGAAATTAAATACATGGGATTTGGATTTTTTCGTTGTGTCTGCGGTCTGATCAGTTCATGGCTCTTCTTATGGTTTTTAATTTGGTTTATGGTTTTTGAGCCTTGTACATAATTTTTAATTTCTCATTAGCCATTTTCCCGTTACTTCCCTTTGACTAGATCTGTTCTGAGGTACACATCACAAGTTACTGTTCCTGTGGTACCCAGTGACTGAGAATAATTCAGTCTAATGGGTCCATCAGGTCAGGTGCTTCATTGCCTGAAAACAGAAACAGTCCCATCTTCCAAAATGTTTTGCTTGTTTAAAAGATTAGACGATGGGCGAAGTCCCAAAAAAGAAGATTGTGTCAGTTAAGTTCAGTCATGCTGTGTTGCCTCTCTTGTATTTCTTGACCCTTGAAGATGGGACCAATAGATTGTCCTGAAATGTTGGTAAGGAATTACTACTCTTATGCTGCATAATATCTCAGAAGAATGCAAATCTCATTTGACGATGTGGTGATGCAGGCCTTGGTTTTGCTGTTGCATGGTTTCGTTCAGCGTGATCCTTTTTAGCATGGTCTGGTTTGGCACGTCTTACGTGAATGTAATATGATGTCACATATTTAAGGGGAAACCCTTGTCATTTGTTTTAGTGGTAGGTTGCTGACTTAATATGGATAATTAATGGAACGCTAATTGGTAGGGAAACCAAAGTGCAGTGGCACTCCAGTAATCCCTGGGTGGTCTGGACAATTTGAGGTGAAGTGTTGCCCAATATTTAAGGGGTGTTACTGTAGCACTGTGTGGTGATTCTTTGCGTGTTCCCTATACCACACAGTTTCCTGGCAGTGGTCCAGGATCTGGGTAATCTGGAAGGTCACTCTGCCATATAGTCTGGATTACAGAGGGGCTACTGTACTGGGTGAAAACCCACTGCATGGCTGCTTAGTTCACCATAAATCCCACATTGACTGCCCCAGAGTTGAACTCAGGCCTGCATGCTGAGAAGCCAGCCACTTACTAGCTTAGCTATGGGCATGGCCCATTATGTACTTTTAAAATGTTCCAGGTAATGCCCAAACGTACAAATCGTCCAGGGATGAGCATGACCAATCGTCCACCACGCGGTAGGGGCTATCGTGGAGGTAGAGGTAGAGGATCATCGTATTATGGATATAGACCAACAAGAAGGCCAAGGTAATTGATTGTAAATGCAAGGGACATTCTAAAAACCATCAGCATGTTGAGATGTTATTTGTAATGCTGTATGTTTCATCAGATTATTCCTATTGTAAGAGGCTGCATATTTATGTTATGAAATTTTTATTCCTTCGTAACTGATGCTGACAGTTGGACTGCATGGCTATAATTTCCAGCTTTCTGTTGGTTGCCATTTATAAATGAACTCTGCTCCATGTTTGGTATAAATGGTTATGATAGTGTTCTTTTCTCAGCCTCTTAATGGATTGCTGCTTTGCACAAACAGGCTTGGAAATTGAAGGAATTTGGGGTTCGGAGTAAAAAAAGACTGTCTTCTTTTATGATGTAAACTATGGGTTACGTGATAGTATGATAGTTGGGTAAGATGAATGGATCATCAGTGGTGTGCAGTGGTGAAGGCACTTATGTATTTTAATGTATTCTTGCCTCAACAGGAAAGTGCACTGAGTACTTGCATATTCTTGTTGTCCTTCCTATTCCTCTACAGGCCATCAAAAGAGGGAGTAGTTGCAATAATTTGACATTTTACACTCCGGGCATTGTGATATAGTTGTTACAAAATGCACATACTTTAATGTTATAAGTTTTATTAATTTTACTGAACTTCTATATGTTTTGGCCTCACTGGCCCATCATCAGACCATGCAGTTGTACAGAACAATTGCTAAGCTGTACTGTCATATCCAATATATGGCACTGTGGTGAGATCATCAGTGTATGGTACTGGCCTCTTTGTATCATACATCGATGATCTCACCACAGTGCCATACATAGAAGATGATAGCATACTGTAGCGGTTCTTTTGTATAACTGCATGGCCTGAAGATGGGTCGGTGAGGCCCAAAACATAGGAGTTCTTAAAATTAATACAAATTATAACAATAAAGTGTGTGCATTTTGTTGGTCTAATTTGTTACAATTAGTTGCAATAAGCTCCTGTCAAGATTGATGTAGGAGTGGGAGTACTCTCCTTTTACTGGCAATAACATTTTCCGCACATTGCATGGTATATGTTAACATATTTATGCACTGATAGTTTTTTATTAATGTTGTTGAATCATCAGATTTGGCACAGCCACTTTCAGAATATGAGTGTGCTGAGGTAAGTTATTTTTTCAGAATGAATATTACTGTCAGTGCTTAAGACAAAATTGTCCGTCTCCCTCTCATACCTGTGTGACTTAACATATTCATCACAGGGCCAGATATAAGACACCCAGACTAGGAAATGTAGTTATTCACAGTGGCACCTTTATACTTTGTGAATTCCTTATGAACTGTTTACATTTTCTTGTGAATCATGTGAACTGCTGCATTGACTCATATATTTCATGGATTTGTTCAAAAATGGGTCTAAAAACTGCCTCTGAGAGTATAATTTTGTGTGTTTGAGATTACAGAAATTATGGTTGCATACAATTCAAGACAGCATAAGTTGTGTGAAGAAGAATTGATTCAGAATAGTTTATAACTGCTTTAAACCCACCTGCATGACAGCTATTTTTGCATGTTTGCCACTGTTTCAAATCATTGCCATTGAACCAAAGATGTTATGCATTGACTACAGTATAGTACCAAACATGTAAGATGCCAGACAAGGGAGCTGCACTGAAAGTAGCAGATGATCTTTTGACCTTTCCTCACATGCTTTAAATTTTACAGAAGTGCTATCCATGCTTATTGAGTAGAGATCAGTCTGCCTCTGAATTCAGGGAAGTGAAGAAATGTATTGAATGGTGAATGTATACTGACACTGTCTAACAAATGCAGTTGTTCCTAGACAGAAATAGGTTGGTTGGATGTTTACATTGGACTGTGACAGTACTGTCACCTTTTCTGTTGTTTGTTCTGACTGACAGAATTAAATATTTCCTTGTCATGATTTTGTTTTAGCTTTCTCACATCCATCTTCTAAAATTCTATTTCCTAAAACAATGAAGCTGGTGAACATGGTTCCACAGAATGTGGGGAATTTCTGGACTAGCTGAGGAACTGTTATTCTCTTAAGAAGGACTCTGCCTCTTGGTGTTAAAACAGTGGCTTCCATTGACTGTGTTAAGCATTAACTTATTATTTGATGGATCGTATAAAATGTTAACATTTATCTTCTCTGCAGGAGAGTATTGGTGCCATTTACCAACTTTCTGTCCTGAAAAGAGAAAGAGGAGGTTTGTAAGCAGTGGTTGAAAGTTATTTTCAAAACCTACTTGTTGATGCAGATTTGCCACCATCCCCCACTTCTGACAAAATGTGTATGTTGCTAGAAGGAAATGTATTTAAATCCCATTTGTAGACAGTCATGGCAAATTAAGTTTCTGTTTTTTCTTATACATCTCAGTCTTCTACATCAATTAGACAAATGGCATAATTTTTCCTCAACAAACCATAAAAATGTGCTTGCTCAGATGGGTGGGTAAATGAGGTTTTCAACCTCTGCTTATTCGATTGCCAGGCCATCTGTTTTTCCTGCAGGTAGGAATAGCAACTTGGTAGGTGCGCGAACTTCTGAGGCAGGATTGATACTGGTATGCCAGATTCAGATATTCTGAGGCAGGATTGATATTAGTATTCCAGATTCAATAACTTTTTTTTTGGATACCAGAAGGAATATAGTGTACAGTGTTGCTAATGATCATTGAATTTTGTGTTCATAGTTGCATGGTGGGCAGTAAAACTACTTGCTCTATATTATTTCTCACAATTGTCTTGTATTGTTTTCATTTTATCAATGCTGAAACCCAATTTTAGTGCATTTGTAATGGTGGGATCCATTTATATTCACCTACCTGTATTTAAGTGGTATTATGGTTTATTAGTTCCAGAAAATGTCCTCTTTTATTTTAATTCTTATTCACAACATCCATGTGATGGTGGGGCCAAGGAACTTTGTGGTACATTGAGCTTGCTAGCCTCTTACTCTTGTTTTGGTATTTTTGTTATCCAACTAGATCTTTTTTATTGATAGGTCAAGACTGATTTGCATCATTACAGTGTTGTGGATGTGTAGTTGGACTGTTAAATCTTGTTCATTGTTACTTAGAAAATGCTGTTTTTTGGTAGTTATGGTGGAGCGTGGTGAGTCCTGCTGGCAGCACGTGGATGTACATATGGATAGTGTCAGGATGAAGTGCTTTGTGAGAGTCTGGTTAAGAGACTTGTTTTGCTGAACTTCCATGTTATGTTGTGATTGTATTGAAATTTTGAACAGACTGTCCATAAAGTGTAATTTACTAAGGCACCTGTTGTACTGGAAGAGAGAAGTGTATGCACTACAGTGCTGTTAATTTGATATCGGTTGATTCAAAAATTAAATTCAAATAAAATGCCATGCTGCAGCTTAAAGTATAGCATTTTCAATATAATTTAAACTGGTTAATTCAGCCGCAGTTGATTTTTTTAATGACTTTTTCCAGTACAACAGTGTGTAAGATTTGGATTAGCTTAAATTATTATTGTTCTAACTTGTGCTGCTTAGACACAAACCTTACTAGTACATATTTTGTACAGACTTGAAATTCTCTCAGCTGTGTAACTTGTGCTCTTCAAACAAAAATCTCAGTGATACATACTTTGTACACACTCAAAATTTTTTGAGCCATGTAACGTGCACTGTTTAAACAAAAATATTAGTAGTATGTACTTTGTACACACTCAGAATGCTTTCAGCCATGTAACAATGCAATTGTAATTAGGCGGGTTTCCTATTGTGATTTGAACCTTTGTGAGGCAGCAGTAATGGTGCCAACTTATTATGTGCTTTTCTGGCTACTGTGAAAATCAAGGTGAAGAAAGCACATTGTTTGTACATTGAAATGTGCCATGACATCTGTCACATATTATTATATTCTAATTTTTTTAATCCACAAGGTATTGAATGTGTGAGTGAAGAGGAAAAAACTTGGGGAAGGAAAATGGTGGGAAATCTAGAGGTCAGTAAAGAAGTGGACAAAAATGGAAGTAGTAAAAGTAAAATAGATGTCCTATATTGAATTCCACTTGGCATTTTGTTGTTGTATTTAGGTTGGTGTTGAAAAGCAGGGTTTGTAGGGGAGTGGGGATGGTATTTCTACATGTATTGGGATTTGTGAAGCAAAGCATGGTAATGTGGAAAACAAGTTGTTTGGTTTTGCCATGCATGCAGTAACACTATTGCATTGGATAGTCAGATGGTCAAAATAAAGGCTGACAACTAGCACTGAAGAGGGGCATTGATGTCTAATGCTCCAGTGGGTGGTTGCAACATTTCAGAGAGATGGAACATTACGTGGTAATCAATGAGCAAGGAAGGTGCTGCAGCAGACGTTGATTTGGCAGAGAAGTGCTGAGAGCATGTGAGAGACAGTCTTTACTCAGTATGCCCTGAAAGACATTTTCAATCTCGAAGAGGCACTTTTTTGTATTGTGCAAGCAAAGAGAACACTGGCGTTAAAGGGAGAGAGATGCTGGAGAGCGAAAGGGTATACACACAGAATGACAATCTTGTTATGTTGCAGTGCTGATGCCGGTGACATACTTTGTCCATTAACTGTTAGGAACCATGCTGCTTGAAAGGTTTGGAGCATTGCCCATGTGGTTATGAATCTTCCAAAACCACATGGTTGACTGTAAGATTGTTTAGTGACTGTTCTGTTTTGAAAGGAAAAATGGCTTGCCAGAAGGGAATTGTCCTTTTGCTAGTGGGTAAATGTGCTGCCACAATTACGAGTGGGTTTCACTGAAACATGTGCATCTCTTGTACCTGCAGCCAAATGTGACCAGTTACATGCAGCTACTGGCGCAGGGCATGATGTACAGTATCAAATAAGCATACTGAAGGTGGGCCTTTTTTGGGGGTGGGTGGGGGGAGGAATGGATGTGAAGTTTCTTGCAAAAGATGTAGGAGAGTGTATCATCTAGGATGCCATTTCAGTGTGTTTGCAAGGCATGGAATTCCATCATGTCTACAGTAATACAAAAGTGCTCCGTGTAATGTGGCTTTGGCACTGCAAGTTCTGCCATTACCAATGATGGTGAGAAACCTCTGGATGAGTGGAATTGCAAGGCCACATTGCTTGCCCAAGTACTTTTGACAAGTTTCATACTGTCAACATACATATCCCACTGGTGATCACCACAAGTTTGGACAGCTGTGGCACCAGATCTGTATCACATGGTAGGTGAGGAAGAGGAGAGGGTGGGAAACATGGCTGCTTTCCACCTGATTCTCACAAATGTGCTCTGACAGCATCAGTGCTGGATCCGGTTGTAAGTGTGAGTGATGTGGGTAACAACTGTGAAAGCCATGAATGAACTGCATGATTTTATGTCTCAGGTATGTAGAAACAGTCTGGAAAAAAAAGGTCAGTTGACTACTCCTAGAAGCAGTGATTGAGGATCTAAGTTTGACAATTGTGAAAATCTTTTGCAGGCTTCTTTTCTGTTTGTACATTGTATGTTGCAGGTGTAAAAAAGACCAAACCTGAATTTCTAGGTATGCTGCCGTATAAAAGAATAATAGATATATGTCACCGTGATTTTAACTGACCTCTTACCAGTTGTACAGGGTCTGATCATTTAATTCTGGTTCTGATTTTTTCCTGGGAAACTATAATATGTAGCGAAGTGGCAACAGCGTGGGACACGTGTCACCTCTGTGCAAATGTATGGGCAAAACCGGAGGTTGGTATCTCCCCGCATTTGCTCGGTGGAAGCCTTTCAGTGAACGTCTACCTGCAGTGTGCTTCGCATCTCATGGTGGAGGGACAGCAGCATGTGTGTATCGATTTCTGTTTCTGTCTGGGGAAAACTGGTGTTGAGACATACAAAATGCTGCAAGCAGCTTTCAGAGAGTCCTGCCTAAGATGATCGAAGACACTTGATTGATATTCCTGTTTCAAAAGTGGACGCCGATCCTTTGAAGACAACCCCCGCCTGGGCAGGCCGTCCACCTTCCACACTGAGGAGACCATGGAACGTGTGCGAGAAATCTTTCGCGCTGACCAACATCTGACTATTAGAGAGGTTGCAGAGGAAGTCAGAATAGCATTTGGTATGTGCCAGAAAATTCTAACTGAGGATTTGCAAATGAGACGTATGGCAGCGAAATTTGTGCCCTGTCTCCTGATGGCGGAGCAGAAGAACGATCGCTTGTCAATTTGCACTGACCTCCATGAGCGAGCCCAAAATGATCCCAACTTCATATCCCCAATAATCACAGGTGACGAATGCTGGGTTTACGGTTATGACCCGGAAACGAAGCAAATATCCTCGCAGTGGAACACAGCATCATCTTGACCAAAGAAAGCATGGCAGGTGAAGTCCAATGTCAAGACCATGTTGATTGTGTTCTTTGATGTTGACGGGCTGGTTGGTCATGAGTATGTCCCTAGAGGACAGATGGTAAATAAGGAATTCTACAAATCAGTCCTGCAATGCCTCCACGACGCTGTGCGCAGACATTGTGCTGAGAAGTGGCACTCACGCAATTGGATCCTGCACCATGACAATGCCCCTGCCCACATGGCTGTCACCACAAATGAATTCCTAGCGAAACAACATTCCTTCGCTCCCACACCCTCCTTACTCCCCTTACCTTGCTCTGTGTGACTTCTTGTTCCAGTAACTGAAGAAAACAATGAAAGTTCGCTAATTTGATTACATTGAAGAGATTCATGCCAATGCGATGAGACAACTGAGGGCTATTACAAAAAGTAACTACCAGAGATGCTTTTGTCAGTGACAGGAACGCTGGAATAAGTGCATGCAAGCACAAGGACACTACTTCGAAGGAGACAAGACCAACTAGCTGTTAAGTGTACTCATTCACTCACAAAAAAATCAGTCTTGGAATTAAATGATCAGCCCACGTATGTGTATTGAAATAATCAGATTATTCAAAATCGTGTAATTTGAAATGCACTTTCGTGGTCTTGAGCATTTTTAATTAATGAGGTTTTACTTTATTAACAGTACATATATCAGAATCTTGTAAATCTCATATCAATTCAAAGGACTGGTTTTCTGTGTCTTTTGGGTGGCATTTGAACACATACTTTTCTGTGATGGTTTTCATTTTTGTTATAAGATTTTAGTGGGCTTTTGAATATGAAATATTATTTAAAAAAAAAACTTTATTGTAATATGTTTGATCCTCCTTAGTTCTTTTGTTTGAAAGTGCTACTCTTGAAGGTTTCAGTGTAGATGCTAAGCATGCTTCACAATGACAGTCTAAAAGTAGGAATAAGGAATAAGCCTGGAATGGCTTATACCATGTTGGTGTGGTTATTGCTGCTGCTGCTGCAGATGATGATGTGATGACACAGTGGCAGTCATAAAGTAATTGTAATTGGTTGCCTGTATTGAAGTTCCATTGTAATGCAGGACTTAATTTCAGTGCTCCATCATGGGTTGTTGGTTGTCCAGTATATATAGTTCATTGATATATTATTGTACGTCAGGAGTGCACAAATTTTCCAAAAATCTAGGAGCTATCTCAAAATTCTAGGTGCCACAAAGGTGACATTAGGCAGATTCCTCACAAGTATTAGGCACCATCATACAAAATTTAGTTGGCACTGTCAGTTGGTGCCTGAGGTTTGTGCACCTGTGGTGTACATCAGCCACTCTCGGGGAATTTGAATCACTCTGTAGAGACATCTTGTTTCTGAGATATTGGCTGTCCTGAAAATAGGATGTTGGGTTCCTCCATTAGTATTACAAGTGCTGTCTCTAAGGCCATGAACGTATTGTATAATACTTTTTTTATTGAACATGTTAATAACTCAAAATTTCACTTTTTGTGATACAAGATAAGGTACTAAATGCACGGGGTCATTTTACATTAGTTAAGAATGATATTGGATTTTCTTTGCACCTGTCATTACCTCATATTCTTAGCTCCTTTCGGTTTATTTAAATATGACCTGCACCATCCAATCTAACATCAGGCATTACTCTGATGTGACTAGCAGACAATGACAGAAGGTCATCCTGCCTGCTTTTGGATAATGTATATTTGTGACATGACACAGGAGCAGCATGCTGGAAGTTCAGAAGGTCCATTGCATCTGTTCCATATACTTGCGTATAGTTGAGCCATGCAGTTACTATCGCCAAATCTACCATCCTTGTACATGAAGCAGTGCCCACCTGTACACAAACAGACGATATTTTACAACCATACGTTCCTGGTTTCGCATGAATGAAGCGTCTGGGGTTGTTATGATCATAGGATTTGACAGTCATACCATCTCTAGACAGATATTTCCCAGAAATTCCAGATTGTTGAAAAGCAGCATTCATCATGTCAGTGAGAAGTTTGATTTTGAAACTATGATATTTGCTTTCACTGGCCACATTATTGTCTGTAAAATGTGTTGTGGTCGTTAGTTGCCTGTGTTTATATTTAGGCATGACTGGGTGAGAACAAATGAAGCCTTGTACTGGAGCTTTCCATTTTTATTAGTACATGGTTTCATTTTGTTTACAGTTTAGTATTGGTTGGGTGGGTTTTCGTCCAGTCATTTCAATCACTAATTAGGCAAAGATTCGTAGAAAATTTACTCTTTGTTACTTCAAAATATATTGAAGGGAATGTATCGTATTTACTCTTATTGCTATAAAGTCTTGTTGACGGTAATGTATTTCAAGTGTTCTAGTACATCTTGAATTTTATCTGTACAAATGACATTATCTGGGTCATTTTCTTCATCTTTTGAAGTGTCATGTCTGCTGACCATACAACACCACCAACATGATCCTGATCTGTAGACAGTGTTTTCTCAAAAGCAGATCGTATAAAAGTCCGCACTATGTGCTAGTGTAAAGGTACATCAGTCCCATTACAGGCCGAAGGTGCCCATAGGGTTCCAGGAAGTTAAGGTTCCCAGATTACATGACAGTGGCCCAGGATGGTGGTAAGGTTGTCAGCCTTACGCACCGGCTGTTTTTACCCCCAGGAAATACTCCTGGTGCTCATTTCTGTTAGAGGTTGATTCGACCCCAGGGCCATAGTGCGATCGGAAAGGTTATGTCAATGAAAATTTCTAATAACACCATCTGGAATTGAACCAGCGACCTTCTGATTTGTAGCACAGTACCTTAACCACTGTGCTACTGCAGTCCCCTATATGCTAGTGTAAGACCACAAATTTTTCCTGTGACACTGTGGTCTGAGAATCTACGTTGCACATTGCAAGGTGATGCTGTATTATTCACTAATTTTCAGGATTAGTGGCACCAAAGTAGTAGTGGACCAAATCTGGAAAAATCTCCATTATCATTATTGTTGATATTTCATAATTTAGCTTCCAACTGTAATAGTGGAATGACAAATCACTTGCACACTATAATGTATGGTGGCCAGGATCCTCTTTTGAGGAAATCACATTCACATTAGTGTACCACATCTATGATCCATTTATAGGAAATGTATTCATGATAATTTGAAAGAGGGAACTGTTAGTATCCTCATTCAGAATATTCAGTTACACTGCTTAAAACTTGGAAGTAACAGTAAGCAATAGGAGTGTCTGTAAAATGCTGGAGCATTGAGTCTCCAATAAATGCCAAAAATATGCAAATTATGGCTAACAAGGGTCTGTGTATAATGTAGTGAGTGTCAAGAGAGTTCACAATGTAAAACGCATAAGAAGAAAAATATATACAAGCTGTGTCCTCAAAATAGGACACTGGGCCATAATGGGTTAATGCTGCAACTATTTTTTGGCCATTTTTTGTTTTCATCTTGTCACCATATGCATTCGAATATTAACCTGAAATTTGGTTGTATGGTACGGTACAGTATAGTCTCATTGTGTTTGCAATGAAGCCCATACTTTTGGTTGTGTCTAAGAGAATTACTCTGTTGGTAGGAGTATTCACGAGAAACTGTAGAAGCTGTGTTAATGAGCTTTCAGTTCCAGAACAGATTTTTTTCTTCTGTGCATTTTTAATTTTGTGTTTAGTGCGGCTCTTAACTCGGTGTCTTTATTGTTTTGTTTAGGCTTGTTAAGAACATAGGAATGGTGTATGTGGGCTGTCTCATTTGAAAGAAACTTTGTACTCAAATGCAGGGGTTGGAAGTTGAAGTCAGTGCAACACATTAAAGCATACACTCATTCTATTGTCTGACTTTTTTTGCACTGATTTTGGAATTTGTTAAAAACTGTTTTTTATAACCAGAGATATATTTGCCACTGAATCCACTTCCTTTGGTGCCTTATGTAGGTGAACAGAGAAAGATTATTTGGTATTATAAAATATCTGTGAGTACACTTTTATGTAAAACATGTTTTTGGAAGTAGTTGTAGTCACATATTGCTCTAACATAGCAGCTATGAGAGTTATATAGTGTTCTCGTTTTCTTATGCCAGCAATAAATGTGAACACATGTTACTGTGTATGGCAGTCTTATACAGTGATTACTGTGAAGGTTTTTTCACTGACACTCAATACGTGTTATGATATTGTAACAGAAAACAGCATATATTGACACTATAGTTCAAATGATTAAAACAATCAGTAATTGAAACAGAACTCTCACAAGAATTTCAAGACTCACTCACAAGAAATTACCCTGCACTCGTACATTCAGTACTCTGGGCTCGTAGCCCTATCTACAGTTTACTAAGTTTTGATGTGTGCTAATACTCGCAGCACTGACACCAATCTTGAACACAGTACTCCACAGATTCACTTCTCTACTCTTCTGCACTATGCAGTTTTGCAGTTACAATCCCTTCACTCTGCCATCCACACTTGTCACTTCGCTATACACAACACACTGATTCGCTGTGACACAGCTGTCCATCTCTTGCTTCCTGCTGGCCATATGTGCTGCTATTCCTTTTTCTTGAATCTTCTATGTCCTTCCCACATGAGAAGGTTCTGACATACCAACAGCCTTGACATCAGAGGCTGTGTGGAGCGGTATACTACTAGGCGCTCTTCCCCTCTGTTACACTGCTCCCTCATTGCTACTTGTCCTGAGTAGCTCCCAGGTATGGTGTCAGTCTGTCCAGGTGGACGACAATCATCTTTGCACTGGGATGCTGCTGAATCTGGTATATGATGTCGTTTATCTGGGTGATAATGTATGGGCCTTCTCAGTACGTCTGCAACTTGGGTGGTCTTCCTCTCTTATGGGTAGGGCAGTACAGCCGCACTCTGTCACCTTCTTGAAAACCAGCAGAATTGGCCAGCTGATTGTATCGTGCCTTCATCTGGTCACTGGTCACTTTCAGGTGCTGGCGGGCAAAATGGTGGATGTCGTATAGCCGTTTGCCAAAGTCACCTGTGTATTCTGTCATCAGCTTCCTTGTCTGGGGGAGCCCTGATCATAAGGTCACAGGGCAGGCGAAGCTCTTGGCCTTACACCATGTTGGCAGGTGTCACACCAGTGGTTTCATTGGTTAATGCTCGTTAGGCCAACAGGAAGATGGGTAGCCTCTCATCCCAGTCCCTTTAGTGGGTAGAGACCACCTTCCTCGCGTACTTCTCGATCGCCCTCATAGCGTTCCACCATTCCATTTGACAGCAGGTGTAAGGGTGTTATTCTAGTTTTTCTGACCCCCATTTGCTCCAGGATCTCCTGCATTAACCTGGATTCGAAGTTTGGGCCCTGGTCGCTGTGCAGCTTTATCGTGACACTGAAGTGGATTCTGTCAGCTGATTCCCAGTGACTTTCCAACACGCCATCTCTCGCCACAAGGGATTTCCACTGGGCTCAATAGCTCTTGTAGATGGGGCTCCTTTCGCTGATTCCCTCCTCTGGGTATTGTCCAGCCTCCATCTCCCGCAGTAGTGGCCCGACAAATGCACTTCTCCACTCTTCCACAATATGCAGTTCTGCAGCTACAATCCCTTCACTCTGCCGTCCATACTCGTTGCTCCGCTATACGCAGCACACTCAATGTTATATGACTGTCCATCTCTTGCTGTCTGCTGGCCTTATATGCTGCTTTCCCTTTTTTAAAGAATCTTCTATCTCCGTTTCATATGAGAAGGTTCTGGCATACTGGCAGCCTTGACATCAGAAGTTTTGTGGGTGGTCAGACTGCTAGGTGCTGTCGCCCTCTGTTACAGTGTGATTGTACTGTCCTTGGGTGAAGCATCTATCTTGTCACATGATGCAAAGTGCAGTGTATTGTAGACACTTTGAGAATTAGGGTTAAATAACCTTATTCTCAAATAGGGGGGTCTGTACTCCATACATTGATAAATTGTTTTTAAAGTTTTTCAACCAGATTCACTCACAGTACCAGAATCACTCACTGACTTATCTTTTCGTGTGTCTCACTGTTATGTGATGTATGATTGTCATCATGATTCTTTATCTTAGGGTTTAACACTGGTGTTGTGAACAGCTTGTGAAAATAAATGCTGATCCATGCAGGGTTACTGTTACACTGTTTGGTCAAAAATTTTGATTAAAATCTGACAAATGATGGACACTTTACATGAATATTTGAGTGTAAATATATATCTGAGAGAAAAGGTTATGAACTGAAACTCATTAGTGTTTTTCATAACTCCCACAGATGTCTGGGCAATCATCAGTAGTTGGCAAAAAACATGCAAAGATTCCTGAATTCTTATTCTCAGTAATTGAACCAAGATTACTCTGACTTGAATTTATAGGCCAGCATATTTTTTGTGTGTGTGTTTGTGTGTGTTAAATACTGTGCCTAAGAGCATATGTACTTTTTGGGGCTTATCTTATTAAATACTTCAGTTATTGTAACTAACAACAAATAAATACTTTAAACGTGGATTTTTGGCATGTTGTTTATAATACTTCCTGCCTGAAACATGCCTGGTAGGTTACATGTACTGTCACAGTCCTGTTTTACGATTCACATAAGGCACCAATTTAAGAGGATTTGAGACCTGTCCATATATAGGAATAACAAGCCATTTCAAGTGTAATTGTTGCCAATACTATGTTCAGTAATATGGAAGCTGTCTGATATTTGAGAGTGTAAATTTAATAATCACTTGGGCCTTATGTAGAAGTGCACAGGATCAAGAAGGTAGGATGTAATATGGTTTTCATTACCTGTATGTTTTGTCATTCTACCAGTATGAACAATGTGAAGTGTTTGATATATATTGAATTGTAGTGTTTCAGAGACTTATAAACATACACGGATCACGTAAAATGAAAATTGTTTTATTTAAGGCCGATGACAGCTGTGAACTTAAGATACCCAGCACTTGTTTCATGTAGAAAAGGTGTACTGTAACTGTGTGCGTATCATTTGACAAAGAGGTTCTGGAAAAGACTAAATGGACTGCAGTTTTTCCTTAATTGTTCCTTATTTAAGACAGAAGGAACTAGTTTTTTTTCCCTACAAGTAAATGGTTGTTTCTAAGTATGCCTTACTGAAATATGTTACCAGAGATAACCTTCATCTCATCTCTTAACCCTTTCATGATGATGGTTGTTCTAGACTGTTGACATACTTTTTGTGTTATGGAGTTGTTGCAGATGTGTATAAAAATGGTAACTTGTAACAGTCTGTAGAAACAAACAGTACCACAGAACTTAAGGTCATGATTGTGTATCCCCACCCCGACCCTCACTCCAGTGGAAACATGCTGTCTGTAGATGACAGATATCTGTTTTAGTCAAAAGACATGAGTTGTCTGCATTAGCAGTTATCTTTGAATTGTGTGCCATTGGATAGATGTGTACAGAAAGTTGTAAATCTTCATGAGACATGCTGTACCCATCAGTTAAAATAGCAGTCTGTTGTTGTTGGAAGTTAAAGTTGGGTCTACAACAAGTGTTGAGTTTATACCAGTATTGTTTCTGGAAATTTCTTCTGCATTGACTGAAATCTTCTTTTCTTAAAATTTAAAAATGACATAGTATAAACTAGTTTGATGTGATTTTTTTCTTGTATGGAATAGTTGATGGCAGTATTCGTACTGCTTTTTTTTTCCCCCCCTTGTGGCGCTGCGGCCCAGTGCGGTCCATGGCCTCCTCATTCTTGAGGTTTCTAGGTCACACACGACGACGCATCACAGTTGGTAGGACTTCTCTGGACGAGTCATCAGCTCATCGCAGAGACATCTGCCTGACAACACTCAACACAGACAGACATCCATGCCCCCGGCAGGATTCTAACCCACAATCCCAGTCAGCGAGTGGCTGTAGACCCATGCCTTAGACCGCGTGGCCACTTAGATCAGCATTCCTATTGCTTATGGAATTTTATTTTCTGTAAGGGGCTGTTGATATGTAAATTCTACGTGATCTGGAAGAATTTCTTTTAGTAATGTTAACTGCATGGGGTTCCAAGAGATGAATATGCCTAATGGCTGAAGAGGGTTATTGGCGGTACTAAATTTGTGTGGCAGTATGTGACACTAATTGTTCTGTTCCTGATAGCATGCATTCAATCAATCACTGCTTTAATCCAGAAGCTTCCTGATACTGTAAAGTCAAGTCAGTCAGCAGAGCTCACCATAGAGTCGATGTGTCAGGCAAGATGATGAGGTTACCAATCAGTTTGAGGTTAGCCATTGATTTTTTTTACATGTAATGTGCATAAAAGATGAAACAAATGCTGGTATATAATTTCATATTTGACTTATTGTGGACGCATGGGGTTCTTCAGTACGTTTAGTAGCTTTCTTAGGGTTCTGTGAGCTAAAATAGATTGAGAAGCATGGCATTACAGTTTCCTCTGTGTGGGAAAGTCCCATAGATAAAATACTATAACGTTATTTAATCTCTTCTTCTTCTTAGGGCCCGTCAGGTAATACTCCGGATGCACCGCAGCCTTAGGCTTATTGTGCAGTCCTAAATGCTTTATTCAGCACAGATTCAATAACCCTGTGCCTCGTATGAAGGGGCAATGGTCCCTTACTGAAGCTGTGCTTATGTCTTGGTTTGACAGTCAGCTTCCAAAAGACATTATAACGCTGACGAGCCAACGCCTCGCAGCAGCAAATAATGTGCTGCACTGTTTCAGTCTCCATCCCGCAGAATCTGCAGATTGGATCCCCATCAAACAGGCCCATAATATACAGGTGCCCCCTTACATGAGCATGCCCTGTGAAGATCGCAGTTACCATTTTTAGTTGATGCCTACTTAACTTAAGTAAGTCATCAGCTCTTTTCTTACATGGTCTGCCTGTAAATAGTTTGCCATGTCTGAGGCCTGGCAAATCTTCCCAGGCTCTATGATGTTGCATCTCAGTCCAGTTCTTAATTGCTTCTCTTATCGAACACTTAGGTATTCCAAGAGCCGGCTCTGGACTGAGTAACGGCATGGCTGACGCTTGTCTAGCAAGCTTATCAGTTTTGTTTTCACATGGACATTGTAGAATGGCATATATTTCAGTTTGGAAAACTGTGGCAAATTTATCCAGTGGTAAGCTAAAGCTTCTATTTGGTCTCAAGCCAAAAATGCCAGACCCTGTCCTTGAGTTAGCCCTAGAGCCATCAGTGAACCAGATCAAAGCATCCTCAGGGAACAATGGGTCTTTATATCTCCAATAATCCCAGTCTATAATGACCTTGAAGATTTTGGAGTGATAAACTGGAATAGTGTGGTCTGCCCGCATATCCAAGATAGGGCCACTCGCATTTTTCCAGGTAGATAGCGACGCTGCTTCTGCTTTAGGATCGGCTGGTTGCTTGAGTATATGCAGCCTATAGAGTGTCATCCTTGCCTCCGCCAGGATCACCAGATCCAGCGGAGTCAGATTCAAAAGTATCTCCATTGCTGCAGTAGGGATCGATTTCATGGCCCCCGTAATAGCTAGACAGGCCATTCTTTGAATCCTGCCTAATTGAGTTTTACTGGTTTTTTGCATGACCTTGGACCACCACACCAAGGCACCATGAAGTATGGATGGTCTAATTACCCTAGTATAGAGCCAATGCACTATATTAGGTCTAAGACCCCATATTTTACCATATGTGCATCTAGCCACTGCAAAAGTGGTTTGTGCTAAAGTTATTTAATTTGCTGAATTTACCATATGATGGTTTCCCTGTATGTCAGTAGGATGTGATGGACAGTTCATTGTGTAGAATCTCTTTTTGACTTTCCTCTTTAGCATTTGTGATTGGCTCAAATGAGTATGTTTTAAGATGTATTCACAGTAATATGGCACAGAACACTTCAGTGAATAGAAATTCATGTGAATATAACACAAAACAAGAGCACCAGATCAGACACTATGCCTCATTTCCAGACATTTTTTGAAAATATGAACAGAATCCCATCCATCACCTACAGGGTTGTCATGTTGATATCTCCTCAACACTGCTAGGGCTCTGACGATGGGGTATAACTTACTCTCACGATTTCCTCCTCCTCCTCTCTCTCTCTCTCTCTCTCTCTTTTTTTTTACCTTGTCCCTCTTAAAACGCAACATTTTCGGAATCCAGCTCCACTTCCAACTTCAGGTAAGACACACCTAATCTAAGGGGTCCACCATTTTAGCTGCATCCTACCTGAACACAGAAGCAGAGCTAGCTTTCAAACTGTTGTGATGTAAAGTGTCCTAAACATTTTAGATGATGGACAAGGTCCAAAAAAGGAGATTGTGACAGTATAATATTTTTCTGTATTTGGATGTCTGCATTGTGATTTGTCAGATAGAGTGGGTTTTGGAAGAAATGTTATATCTAGCATAGCCATTTCTATGTACTCTGAAAAAAAAAAAATACTGACAAAAATTATGCATCTTACAAAGATCACTCATAGAAAAATTAGGAACTGTTGGTAGCTCAGATTTTTAAGATATAAGTTTTAGTCCTGAATTTTCCCTGTCTCAAAATTTGTTAAGACTCTTTCATTAATTCTGGTAGATCTTGCACACAGCATAGGTTGCTTCCTCAGGAAGCAGCGTATTGTGTAGTATACAGAGGGTTGTTGCTGGACTTCTTGGTGTGGAGCGAACAGCATTGTTGCTGCTGATCAACTGATGATGCCAACCACTTTGCAGTGCTGAGTCGGACAGTATTTGTAGATTTTGTGAAGGTTGACTGCTTTGTAGCGCTGAGTCTGGCAATATTGGGAGATTTTGTAAAAGATGGCTCTAGAAAATATTCAGAAAAAAATGTTCATGAAAATAGTGTGTGGTCTAGTGCCAAATGATAATGAAGAAACAAAAAGAACAGGGACTGACATCAAAGCATTAGTGGTAGAGGAAATAGGAAAGACGAGTCTGCTGATGTGTTCAGTACTAGATAGAGAGCTGTCTAATACTACTAACTGTTAGGGAATTTCCACAGCGTGAGTAATTTCGTGGTATGCAATAAATGACAACATTCCATTAATGATGGTGTTTAGAAAGACTGATTCACAATGAATATTTGTGACTTGTACTAAAAAAGCTGTCTATCCTGTGGGAGGTGTCTCTGTTGCTTGCTTGAAGGTGTAAGGAAGTACAGAATGAGGAAGCCATAGATGTTGTAACTGATTTTGAGTTTTGTGAACATTTCTGCACTGGTTCTGGAAACAAGGCCACAAATTAGTTTCATCTAATTTGTTCATCTTTTCCTTCTATAATATTGCCACAGGTGATCTGAAAACCAAATAACTTTTAGAGTAGTGGTAATATGTTTTGAACAGGTTTTTTTTTAATTTTGAAGTAACAAAATGCCTACTCATCACTTTTTATACAATTCTTTATCATTCCAACAGCAGGATATTGGAGCTGAAATTTTTTACTTTGTGGGCTTTGTCCATTAACTTGTGTTTAAAAGTGAGTAATAACACTTTAATACATCAAGTTGCAGCAGCAGGGGTTGCCAGTAGTTTTGCCTGTCAGACCCATTTGAGTAATGATTAAAATTGGTGATACCTTTATTTTTATGATGTATATGTTTAACTTGACTAGCTATTATGACTTTTATGTTATGCGTCCTGTTGGGTTGGAATTCAATGATTAAAAATTGGTGATATTGCATCTGAGTAAGTTTTGACCATATTTTTAGCCTGAGGATGGGGATGAAGCCTGTCCCTGAAGTGTTGTGTTTCTTGAATTTATTTCTGACATAAGGCAGTGGACAATGTCCTTGAAGTAAATAATTCCAAGTCACTTTTTCTGTTTTATTTGGGTTAGTGGATAACAAGTCTTCTGTTGTCTCACACTTTTTCCTTTTCAGTTTCTTGCCAGCTCTTCTTGTTTTTCCCATTATCTGGCTGAACCATTTCATTGTGGGTCAGCATGTGGTTCACCCACCCCCACCCCATTTCTGATGCCCATCCTGATGTCAGTTTTGTAAGCATCTGATTTGTGGCCAAATCGTCATAGTTGTTTCTCTTCTAAATTTATTGGCAAATACATTTGGTGTAATGTTGTGTGTGTTAACTGGATTATACTCACAGCCTTTACATTATGAATCAGATTGTATACTGGCAGTATGTATGTGCAGTATGATTGATCATAGAGTTATGTTACATGTTTTGACTAAAATGGAATAGATCTAATGCATGCGTTTTTTCTACGAATTGCAAGTCTAGACCATTTCCAAGTCTGTCCCTTTGTTTTTCATTCAGTACTGCTAAAAAAATTTATTGCTTAAGTTTTATTTTCTTTTGCTGTATGAAGGTCCACGTGTCAGCACTGAATGATGGTATCAATTGAAAGTATACTGTGTCTGTTCTGCATTGTACTGGGTTCCCTCTGTTTCATATTATTCCTTTTATAATTTCACAGAATTTAAAATTATTTAGTATGTCTCTTCTGATCTGTCATTTTTCCCTTTAAATCCATTGCACTTCCAAAATGAATAACTTTTTTTACCTTTGTAACCATGATATTAACTTTTATTCTGTGCTGTGTAGGTTACTTGCATACCTCCTCATCAACATTTTGTCGATGTTCATTTTTCAGTTCATATTCCTTTGTAATAATCATGATCTGCAATTTGCAGGATGTACTTTATAAAAATGTTGTTATGTTTTGGAATAGCTAAACGTCAGGTTTGTTGTTGTTGCATTTGTGTTGAGCAACCCATTGAAATAAGCTGTGTGTGTATACGGACATTAAATGTGTTTTAGATTTCAAGACTGCCCTTTTCTCTGTGTCCAGTAATTTGCAAATACTCATTATATGTATGGGAGGAGGATGTTAGTTGGGTTTTCTGCTTTCATTTAAAAAACTTCCTTCACGCATAGTTGTCGCACCATTAGCAGTCATTTTTTATTATGTAGGTGTATCTTGTTGTGTAATTATGAATTAATTGTGGCTTGTTTATTTATGATTGTATAACCTTCACTTCAGTGATGATGATTTCTGTCATCTATATAACACCTTGAAGGTATAGAGGTGGAGCAGAGGTGTAGTTCCACACAGTCTTAACCTAGGAACTGGATTGAAGAGTGTCATTTTCATGCTGTGGCTGCTTTGCCTCTGAAAATCTCTTATCCCAGCCATAAATCAAATTTTGGATCCACAGTTCCACCCATAGCCTGGTCACTATGCTGAGTTATCCTGGCAATTATTTTAATATTTATGTGTTTTTTGAAGTGCCTGTTTTATTGCCATTCTCTACTCTGTGTCCTGTTATGATATGCAAGTTAATGGAATATTCTTAGGTTTAGCATGTCAGCTGTCAGATTCATGTATTTCCTTGACTGTTTTAAATTATGGATGTGGTAGAAAATGAGTAATTTTTTTTTTTTTGGTGCAAGGTGACAACTGTTAGTAAAGCAGAAGTTGTATTTATTTATTTCTAACCTCTGTGTCAGGCCAGGTGATGTAAGATAAAAAAGCAGGGTCATGTGAAATGGAAGGGGAGGCTGGGAAAATGAGTGGAAGGGTTAACGTATGCAGAACACTTGAGTGAGATGTTAGGATCTTGATCCAATGGTGAAAGATAACAACAGTTTCAGCAGCAATAAGAGGCTCCTGAGTGACTACTTGTGTAGCATTTCTGTTTTGAAAAGATTTGAATTACTTGATTTTGAAAGTATTTGTGGTGCAAGTGATATTCATATACACCATAGTCTGAGACATGGTTGACTACTCTGTTCAGACTTCATGCTTAGATTGTAGGATTTCAGTTTGTCCTCAACATCATCATGCTCGTCTGTTGTCTTTCTTTGACCACAGAATGACCAACTTATTGGTATACAACAGAGTGTAACAGAAATGTAGGGCTGTAACAGCAGGGACTTTTACCCATTTAAATGTAAATCTGAAGGTTGGCTGGATGCCATAATGCAAGTGTGCTTGGGGTTAGAGAATAGCAGTACATTAAGTGCTTGTTTTATGCCATCTTCCTGTAACACCCCTGGCCAGTTTACATTACTTCTTAATTTGCCCTCTTTCATGTTCTGTTTAATGCCCTTTTACCGGTTTATTTGCAGTAAGTCGTTTTTCATGGTAATATAACTTTATTTATGCCTTTTTGATTTATGTTGAATTTGTTAGGAACACAAGTAGGGCATAAAATAGTGCCATGGTGTATTTTACGTTGATGAAGATACATTATCACATACATTTTACAGTTGCAAATCACTTAGTAAAAGTGGCTGTGTTAATGGCATTACAAGTATAGTTGCCTGTTAGCTGCCTGCAGCAGTCTCATTTCATATTACCAATAGAAGCAGATTCTGTTCTGTCATTGGCTTACTTATGTAATATTCTAGCAGATGAAGAAATTAGTGTCCTCACATGAGTGATTACATGAAGTTATTTTGTGTCTAAGTTTGCCTTTGTGTGTGTGTGTGTGTGTATATGTGTGTATATATATATATATATATATATAGATACAAAACTTAGTCTGTCACATTGAGGGAAGAATGTAGACTGAGGGCTTTTGAGAATAGGGTAATGAGGAAGATGTGTGGGCGTGATAGGGATGGGGTAGAGTAGATAGAGTAAATTAGGGTGGGCACTGCAGTGAACTCGGCACCTCGACTGTTTCGAATTTTTTGTGCAACCCTTTGTCTAAGGTTTCAGTAGCCTGGTGCTTTGAACAAAGTGCAGTACCATGCTGATGGAGATGCTGGCAAAGTCACTTATTTTCAAGACATAAGGGCCAAGATGCCTGAATCTTAATACTGCCAGTTCCTCACAGTCACAAAGAACATGTGAGGTCATTTCAAATGCCTCTCTGCATCTGTCATGCCTGGAACTGTTACCAGCCCCAGTTTAAGTAGGTGTCCTTTAAAATGAGAGATCCCTGTCAGCAGACCCATCATAATTCTTAGCTGATATTTGCTAAGTTGAATGACTGCCAAGTTCTTTTAGAAGAGGGTCTTTTTCTTAAGCCTTCAGACTGCCTTTGTTAATGAATGGACTGCCAGTACTCATGCTTCCTGCTTGTCCACCCCCTGAGCACTCCCCTTGGCAACCTTAGGGGGATGAGATAACGGGGGACTGGATGAAATTTCACAGTGGATTTCATGATTCAAACTCCCCACCCAGTATTACCCACATGATCAAATCAAGAGGAACCTGAGGGCAAGAGAACACCTGCAAGACTACAATTCCTTGTTTAAATCATTTAAGTGGATGACATCCTTGGTTGTAGTTACAAATTCTGTCAGGTTGGATGACTGAAAATCTGTTGAAGAAAACAGTACATGGGAAATATAGGGGTAGATTTGTAGATACCATTAATGCTAATTTTAATGAAATATTTCGTGATTGGTTTAGTATATCTCTCCATAGGCTCCATTGGGATGCTTTTTTGAATGCAGCGATATTTTGTTGCTGGCTGATTTGAGTAACTGTGTGTTGGCTTTTCAAGAAAGACTTGCGGTCCATGAAGTTAATCATTCTGTGTTTGATTTTTGTTCATGAATGCTTGTGTATCAGCAGTCATACTAGCTCATTCTACTGGCTGGGTTACAGTTTGATTCCTTGCAGGAGCAAGAATTCTTTCCCTTTACACAACTGACTGAAGCCTACTTAGCCACTTAAGCTAGTAGATGCTGGAAATCTCTGTGGGTAAACAGTGAATCTGACCACTCACTTCCACATAAATACCACTACTAAAAAGACATGGAGTTCCCTGTAGGTATTCGTGGTGTGGGTGTGGTGCTTAATTAAGCACAGGGATGAATTTACTTATACATAAGATGTGAAGACTATCCACTTTCTATTATGTTCCCCCCCCCCCCCTTTTGAGATTCATTTTGATGGAAGTTTGAGTTCACATAAATTGGCAAAAAAAGGTGTTTTCCCATTGGTCAAGATAGCCACCTAAGTTGTCTACATTGTCCACAAAATCTGCTAGGTCACGTTACTTTTAAGCTCGGCTCGTTGCCTTAGTTGAATGTTGCAGAAGATAGTGAATTGCATCAGATGGAAATGTTGACTTCCAGTGCATTTTAATTCTCATATTTGTTAGTAACTGTGCATTTTGGCAGCACTGTGTTTCAGTATGATTTCATGATAGCTGTTGGAATTGCACACTTTGTTGGTAGTGCATGACAGCCAGGACCCAATTTATCTTCTGTGAAACACTACCTTACATTTAGCATTGTCTTAAGTATTTGGTGTAAATCTGTGTGGTTTGCTGTCATCACTATTCCATTTCAGATAAGGTGAATATTGTGAAAAATCCAGCATAGCATGCTGTTTTTTACTTCAGTGAGCTAAGATGTGCCTTCAACCTAACACCTAAAAGCCTGTTACTGACTGACTTATCTGCCTCTATAACCATTCATTTGCTTACACCCACATGTTGGATACCAGGCTTGCATATTCCTTCTGGCTGCTATAAAGAGTAATGTCTTGTAGAAGTTGATTTGTAGACTTAATTTTCAGGTGATGTGCAGGATGTTTAACAAACATGTTATTAAATGGTAGAATGTCTAATACCAACTCTCACTTCACAGAGGTTATCGTGGAAGATCGTCATACTACATGCCGTACTGAGCCTATCACCAGGACCTTGGATCAGTTTTTGAGGAATTTCACCGCAGATTTCCTCGTCACATAAATTAATGAAGCTGCGGAGTTATTGGAAACCCGTAGTCACTGTATGTATTTTTTTGTTTATGTCCTCATCCCATACTCCTCAGTGAACAAATTTATATGTATATATGTATATATTATGACAACCAGCATCAGGAGAGTGCATGTGTAAGCAGAAATTACAAATGCAAGTATTTTGCATTTTGTAAAATGTTTGTTTTTGCAAGTAATAGAAAGTTATTACTCTTTGGGCTCTTCATGTTTGTGTGCTGGTGTGAATGAGGTGTGGTATATGTCCATTGTTATACATTAGGTACAGTGGTGGGATTAACAGTGGCTGTATTCACATTTTATTTGTGATGATGCATTAGGAAGTATGCAGCAAAAGTAAACATTTAAATGAGATTCCAGTGGTGTATATGCAATTAAATGATAGGATGAAGAACTGGTGCAAGATATCACATAGGGAAAGTTTTTTTTAATGCATCAGACATTGAGTGATTGTTATACTTGCTGTAGTGTAGCTGTTTGGTAGAATGATTCTGTGTTGTCCACAATACAAAACCACATTGCTTGTTTCCTTGTGGTAACAAACAAGACAGTGCTAAATGAGGGGACTGTGACATAGTAAATTGGACTTATCTGTAATAATGTGAACCCAACCAATCTGATCAGCAAAAAAAACTGTGGTGGACTCCTGAAGGGTCATAGGAGATGCACTTGTTGCTATGCAGAATACATGTGTTCACCTCTGTTCTTTGTTCTCCATTCACAGGAAATGCATATTGTGTGAATGGTACTTTACTGTGGCAGTATTCTGGATCATTTATATCATTCTGTTTAATTAGTTGCCTGACACTGGCCAAGTTTGAAATGCTGTTTTCGATCAGAGAGTTTTCTGGTACTGGTAAGATGCATAATGTAATAGGTTCTTGATTCATGTCGCAATAATTTACAGTATTGTAGAGCATTCCATTATGAACTTCTATCAGTAGGCCCTTTTTGCTTTCACTTGTTTGTCATTATTTATGTCCTGAAAATATAAGATTTAGTGTGTTTTCTTGTGGGTAATTCCCCGGCGTCTCAATTTTATATGCCGACGTTTTGGAACACACTATCTGTTCCATCTTCATAGGCAGGTGGATGAAGAGTCATCCACCTGCCTATGAAAATGGAACAGAGTGTTCCAAAACGTCGGCATATAAAATTGAGACGCCGGGGAATTACCCAAAAGAAAACACACTATATTCAGAACACGGCGAAAGTTTGAAATTAAGAATAATAAGATTTTTTGAAGTGTTAATGTAACAGTCTGATTATTGTTTGAAGTACTGGTCTAGAAAAATGAGAACATGACAAGTTTTGAAGTACTTAACAAGCAACCAAAGCTTACTGTAGGATATTCTGTTTTCATTGACTTGGTTGTAGAGTTATGGTCAGTGAGAAAATTATTTTTTTCATAGATGAAAATTTTTAATTTTCTTTTCTCAAATACTGATGAAAATGTACTGTTGAGTGCATTATTGTGGGAATCTAGAGTAAATATACCATTTTTTATTTTCTCTTACTGTAATTACATGATGTAATCTCTTAATTAACACATACATTTTCAATCTGCTTTGGCCTTATGAATGCTTAGTGTAAAAAATGACTGTATAGTTTGTAAATGATAGGTGTCCACAATGATCTTAAAATGCATTTGTATGTTTTCATAAGTGTTTCTGAATACAGGTTTTTACTTAAGAAAGCATTATCCTAGTTGTGCAACTGCATTCGAATGAGGTTAAGTTTTACATACAGTGGTATGGACTTTCTTATAAATAATGAACTCTGATGTTTTGTTTTATAACAGTGTGAGTTTACTAATGTCATTCAAGAGTATGTTAAGGTATCCTGTTTTTAAGGTCAAGAATAATTTCCTCTGAGAGTAGTTGTAGGTACAATGTTCTAGACTTATCATACATGGTGTATTGTTTAATTTGTCAACTCTTCCATTGAGAACCAGCTGAATGCCATGCAAGAGAATGACATAATAGCTTGGTCCTTGTGTTCATTTTCCTCCTGCAGAAATTTTTGTGTTGAATTTTAATTTTATTGACCTTGTATTCTTCTTGTCCTGTGTCGTGTGTGTACTGTGTTTTTCAGGAACCACCAGGGGATACCAAGTGCTTGGAATGCTCCTTGATTATTTTCAGGATTTTATGGGTTCTTAAAAGAAATAAGGTGAAAAGAATATGGCATTAAAACAGAGAAAAAAGTTAAGAAAAAACAAGTGTAAAAAATCTGTAATTTCAATCTGGTGTAAAAGAATATATCAATAAAGAAATGCCTTAGTTATTAAGATTGAAGTAATTAGAAGCAGCTGGTATAATCCCAACCATCCATTCCAGGCCATTTTATTTCATGAGCTGAATGCACTGAAGTTTTGATATTCAGCCTTCAGACCACACATGGAAGGTATAAGTACTGAGGGTCTTGTGTTTTGTGGCACAACAGCCCAAAGTCTGGCCTGGGACTACTTTGAATGATCAGTTTGTCGCAGAGGCTGTTACCTACACAACAAACACAAGAGACTATCATTCATGCCTTTGGCTGGATTTGAATCCATGATCCAAGGAATCAGGTGGCTGCGGTTGTACACCTTAGACAGCATGGCCACCAGGATCAGCCAAGGGGTCTTTCTAGTTTGGTGTTTATAGAGGAGACCTGTTTGTAAACTTCATGTTGAATGACTTATTGGATGGTCCAGTCAAACATATCCAGTGTACAGACTGAGCCATGCATTTTGGTTTGTGATGTGATTTGATCCAGTCTGAATGATCCAAACAGCCAAGCCCTTTGGCTACATTTGTCCAGTCATACGAATGTGTGGTCTAAGCATATACAATTGTCATGAACCCAGGGTTAAGGGGCTTGACTTCCACCAAACTATGCTCAGGTAGACACAAGTGGTTGAAGCACTAAAGTCCTCCGGGTCTAGAATTTTATCTAGGGTAGGCTGAATGCTGCCACCAGCCTATTTCTAGGCAAAACATCAGAGAGTTACTACGGGTTTTAGTAATACACAATGTCGGAGACTTCTTTGTCTAAGTCTATATTCTACTAGTCTACACTAATCTATAATTTCACATAAATAAGTTACAGAGGAATGTTGTACTAAAGGTGTTCAAATTTACGTTCTTGCCTCTCCGTATAATGAAAGAGGTATGTAATTTGGAATTTCAAATAGAATTTGGACTCGACCGAATTTAGTAATAAAATCGAAGTTAGTTACAACGCAACTGTTGAAGCTTACCTGTTAATAGCAGGATGCTGTAATACATTCTTAGAGTCTCTTAGTTATTATAACAGTCGTTTGTGTAACAAAGCCGTGTACTAATAAATCTTCACGTTGTCATAGGTACTTGCTTTGCCGGTGCAGTGTCGAGTATCGTGCCAAACATATAACATTCCGAAAGAGTATCCTCAAAAGAATTAATTGTACTTAAACTATCATAGGTTTTATAGAGAGGAAAGTACGTTTGTCAGTGTTTTAGTTCTTCCTACCTGACCATATACGGTCATATTCTAAAACACTTACAAAATATGAAGTAACTCAGTAAGTCGGTGAGGTTGCAGTGCTCCATATATGGCAAGTGGGGCAGTGCAAGTGACGTGTGCTGATTCTGCATAGCTAGCTTGGCTAATGTTTCCTCATTGCAACACCTGAAAGACTCCTTTAAGTCTTCCTGGTTTGTTCCTATTTTGAAAAAGTTCTTTCAAAATCCAAATTTGGTGTCATTCATGACAGCTGCCCCTCCTTAGCGTGAGATTTGGGATGAACCCGTTTTTCAGAGAAAATCTCGTGGGGCATAAAGAACACAATAAAATGTTGCATTAAATACAGCTTAACTTAAACTTATCCAACTATGGACAACAGCAAAGTAACGGGTTAAATATATTGTACAACAAACTATCTCTAAAATATAACAAGGAATGATACTACATATTCAAATCTAGTGGTTCACTCATTTTACATAAGTATTTATAGAATGTCTGTATTATTTCGTTCACTAAGGTGGCGTGTAGTCGAAGAAACGGCTAGCCGAGTTTTTGCTTCCTGGCTGTGCATAGGCAGGAAATAGCTCGTACTTCGGTCTGTAGACTGTCAGCTCAGAAAATTCCTTTGAAGGTCTGAGTCTCGCTGGTAGGATAGGAAATTTCCCAGTTGTTCAACTCGTTGGACTGGATACGATGCGAAGAGAACGTTCTGCTATTCGGTCTCGGCTCGAGTACTCGGTTCGGGGCGGTCTTTGGAACTGCTCATAGCTTCGTCCGTCTTACGCAGTATCGCCCGTATCGTGAATGTGAGTAAAGGATAAAGCAAATGATACCAAATATTATAAAGGCGCAAAGGGAAGTTGTGATACTGATAAGGTAATTTGCTCGCCTTGCTTAAAGTAGCGAGGTTTGACCTGTGTAAGCAAAAGTGATTCAACGTCGTATGTCTGCAGTGACGTGGCGATTTGATCGTTAATGTCGCTTACACGTAGTTTCTGGATTTCCAAAGGTGGTATGTCGATCAGTTTTTGAAGTTCGAAGTCGGTAATCACAGTTATGTTTTCGGTAGATGGAGTATCGGTGCATCCATTTTCGTCTGCATGGTTCCATGTAGTTCTGGAAATATTTGGAATGCATCGGAAGTTATGGAACATACAGTGGCGTTGTGCATTAATCGCCTTGCCTACCCAAGTATTTCCTGATAAATTTGTTAAATATTCGGTATATTATGCATTTTTTGCGTTACAACTCAGCCGACGAAGCTACCTACTGCTCACAGAAGCAGACTACAGCCGTTGTGATAAGAGAAGCATTACAATATGCTCCGCGGAAACTGCAGTGTATAATTCGCAATCACTAACATGCGAATCGAGTCATTTCCGGTAAGTGACAGGGTACGAAGTACTTGCTTATTGTCATGAGCGCAGCGCTGGGTGATTCGTTGTTATTTAGGAAAATGGTAGACCCACAGTTCACCATAACGTTGCAGAAACGGTGTCCAGTGGTGAAAGATGAGCTTCCGTCGACACAAACGGTTGACGTTCTCTGTTTGAAAAAACCAACTCGATTCGCATGTTAGTGATTGCGAATTATACACTGCAGTTTCCGCATAGCATATTGTAGTGCTTCTCTTATCACAACGGCTGTAGTCTGCTTCTGTGAGCAGTAGGTAGCTTCGTCGGCTGTGTTGTCACGCAAAAAATGCATAATCTACCGAATATTTAACAAATTTATCAGGAAATATTTGGGTAGGCAAGGCGATTAATCTGAACAATGTAAAATGGCTGTCCGTAGTCTTCAGTGGTACTGTCAATACTACGTTAACAGAACGGACATTTGCTACTACTGAAACTTTCGTCAACTCGTAATACAAATGCATATTTTCCTTATTTGATCCTGCCACAAGCTCGTAGCTCTCTGGTAATTGTAAAGTCACGTTTCTTAAAATATTTTGAAGCTCTAAAGGGTTAACTAGTTTTATGGGCAGCTTTCCTAATATAGCATACTGTACGGCATCAAACAATTCATCTATCTGTTGGATCAACTGTATCAAAGTAAACTCGAGGTGCCTAATTACAGTAAACATAGAACTCTCAGTCTGCAAATTAGCGTTTAACCAAAACATGTCTTTAGCTATGCTAAGAAACTGATAATGTGACCGTATCATCTGGTCTTTCACCACACTGGACAAATTTGCAATTGCCTCTGCGTTTATTTTTCCTAAATCCTTCACATATGTTAACTGACTTGACACAGAATGGGCTATGTCGGAATTTCTTTGCCGCAATTCTACTACTTCATGTATCGAGCGAATATCTGTAACAGTCGCGGTTCCAAAAATATGATTTAACACTAATCCACCCACGTCTAATAGGCTACGGCGTGGATCTACTCTAGGCAAAACTTGCTGGAAGTCATTTAGCCGGGAATCTAGGGTTTTCAGTAACGAATCAAATGTTTCAACTCAACCATCGGCGTGAAATGTTGCTTCTGCTGCTCGATCGTCATCAGATCAGATTTAATTACAGAAATGGTGTCGTGGTACGCACTCAGTGTGTCTTATATTGAAACAAGCTATGCGTTTGTAATATCCTGTAGCATGTTCCTAGCGCGAGACCTGGTGATTGGTGGTTCTGTGCGCGTAGTCTGTAGTTCGCGCCTGGAGCGGGGCGTGCCTAGCGGATAATAGCTAGGATCGTCTTTACTCGAAGAAGGGGTGTCCAAAGTTCGTCGGTCCGTGTCGGGTGTATCAAAAGCTGGGTTTTGCGGGGTAGTGCTTTCATTTACGGCAGTCGGGTTGTGGGCTGTCATAAGTGGAAATGGACCTACCCTAATTTCTTCTTCCTCGCTTTCACCCAAATCTAGTCGTTTAGTTTTCTGTTTCGGGGGCTTCTTGTGAGCTTTCTGATTTTGCCTGGGTTTCCAAAGACTCCGATTGTAGCATTTCTTTAGCCGATTTACTTGAACATCCTGGCCAATAATTTTGTAATTCAGATCTGATAATTCCTAGTTATTTTGTACGGCCCTGACCAAAAGTTTTGAATTTTTTTGTCTGACCAGCTTTTAAAGCAGGTGTGTACAAATGCACTAGGTCATTTACTTCAAAATGGCGCGTCTTTGCTTTGCGATCATAAAATCTTTTGTTATTTCGACGCACATTTTTATTTGCCTTTGCTACTGCTTTATAAGCCATCCTGAGGCTAGCTTTTAGGTTCTCTATGCGTCGGTCTTGACCTGTATTCTCCTTTACACATCGGGCTTTCAGGCTATCGTTGCTGGGCAATTGCATCTCTCCCATGCAACAAATAAAATGGTCTGTAGCCCGTAACCGAATGTGGTGGCGCTCTATGCGCCATCAAAAAAAAGGGGGGGGGGGACTACCATATCCCGGTTTGTATTAACCGAATTTATGTAGTGTGAAAGTCCTATGTGAAGATCTTTGTGCCAACGTTCTATCGTCCCATTTGAAGCGGGGTGATAGTTGGTAGTACGCGTCCTGCGTATCCCTAACACTTTGCGTGTCTCTTGGAAAAAAAAACTCGAAATAAACGCTCGGCTCTGATCCGTTATGAGCTATGCTCCCGTGCCGTGTCGTGAGACAATTTGAGTCGCGTAAACCCTCGCGCACGTTTCAGCAGTCTGATCTGCAATTGGAAAAGCTTCGGCATTTTTCGTAAAATGGTCAATAAAGGTGAGGAGGTATTTATTTCCTCGCGGTGTCGATAGATATGGCCCCGTAACGTCAATCGATGTCACCTGAAAAGGGGCCGTCGGCTCTTGGACGTCTCCAAGCGGAGCTACAAATTCGCGGTTTCCCTTTCGTCTCTGGCAGGGGTCGCACTTTCTAATATACTCCTTTATCGACTTACTCATGCCTGGTCACCAGTAGTGCAGTGCGATCAGGCCATGAGTTCTCTTTGTACCCGGGTGTGCAACATAGCCTGGGTCATGGTTCTTCTTAATGACCTCACGTACTAGTGTCTCGGGCATTATCAACTGATGATCGTCGCTTGTATAATACGCCGTCATCATCCAAGGAAAATACCCTTTAACTCTCATAGGTACCTGGATTCTGCTTCAGGCAAAAAGCGTCTTTCACCTGCTCGCGGAGGACGTCTTCCTTATCTAGGGTACCTCCATGTATTATATCACCAACATGTCGGCTGAGGGCATCTACATGGGCCATTTTGGTTCCTGCTTGATGCTCCCCCACGAAATCTAACTCTGATAACTTAATGCTCCATCGCAATAACCGACTATTCTGATGAGCGAAATTTCTTATATACGTCAATGTCGCGTGATCCGTTCTGATCACGAACTTCCGGCCATGAAGATAACACCGAAATTGCTTGGTCGCCCACCTGTATTTGGTGTTCCACCACATTAGTGCATTTAAAATCGTTTTCGTTCTCATCGTGAAAGAAGTGAGTATACTTTATCAGTATAGGCTCAATGTGGCGCCTATCTTCCGATGTTAAATGGTCTAACTTTCCAGGAAGCAGTTTCTCATACAAGGCTTCGTCTTGTCGGGGTGTTAACGTCAGATTCACCTCCGGCATTTATCTTATCTATCAATGCATTGCAAACTTTTTGCGCTATCCCCAAAACGGTATGCTTGGGCACGGTCAGTGTCTCTTCACTGAAATTTGCCAGCATAACATAAGCTGATTTAGCGGATCGCTTTACAGTGTCGTCACTGTGACGTCTTCTGTGAAGACTGGCGTGTGCTAGGGTTAACTCGAGAGAGTGTCCGGGGCGGAAAAAATTCCTCTATCGGAATTTGGGCTGGTTCCAAATATACTAAAGGAGGAAGGTTCTGCTCCTCCGTTTCCAGTCTTGCTACAGCAACTTGTCTACACCGGGGTGCCAATACAATATTTTCACTGGCCTTCACAAGCCACGTTTGACTCAGTGACTTGGGTTCCTCATTTCGGGGGCTGTTTGAGATACGCTCGTCCCTTCCTTCCTCCGTCCTTAGCATGGGTTGAGGGTTGTGTCCTTCTCTACCCGACTTGAAAATGGTGAGTACCCTGCGTTCCCTATTCGCATCGCCGTGTGCTCGGCTGTCTCGGGTGGCGTCATTAAACGACATATCGCCTTTCTCAGAATTTATGTGGGCGCCTCTTTCTTCCAGAAAGTCAGTGCCCAATAGGCCTGCTGCCTCCGTAGGGAGCGGACACACTAAAAACATGTGGTCGAACTTCCGCCCACCTAAGCCAAGTAAAACCGTCTGTCGGCCTTTCACATCGAGGGTTTCTCCAGTCACCCCGTAGGGACTTAGAGTTGTACTCCTCATGCTGGTGTTCGAAACTCCTGGTTGCAGTATGGACACGTCAGAGCCCGTGTCTATAATGAGGCTTCTCTCCACACCCTCTATATCCGCCTTTATAGAAGGGGTGCCGTGTTCCATTGAGTTGTAACCGTCTTTACCATGACAGCCTTTTGGGGTATGGTGAGGCGGCGAGAGCTTTCATCCTCTACGCCTTGCTCTCGTTTCCCGAAGTTCTGGTTTCTCGCTTATGGCCAGGCATGTGCGAAAGCTTCGAACGTTCGGACGGGTTTTTCCTGCCTGGTGAATCAGATAGTTTCTTCTCCTTCCTAAGACTAGTTGGGCATTCTCTCGCGAAATCCCCCTGCCATCGCACTCGTAACAGCGTATGACAGCTTCTGTTCGCGTTTTCCGGTTTTCCTGAGTCTCTGCCCTAGTCGTCCTAGTGGGTGCGATATGGCGCTGGCTTCGCGCTTGCATATCTGCACGTGGTTCGTCCGATTGCCTTCTTTTTTTGATACCTGAGTCCGGTCAACTCTGCGGTTCGGACAGTAAGCGTACCGATTTTTTGGATCGAGTATAAAAGCTTTCATTAAAGCGTTCCTATCTCTCTGCCTCCTGACAGAAGAGCCGTTTTCAGAGCTTCCTCAAGAGACCGTGGGTGCGAAAATCTCACTTGACGACCCGGGACACCTATGAGTCCTGAAACAAAACTTGCCAAAAACATTCGGTCAGCGTTTTCCCGATGGATGCGTTGAATCTGAGGATCGTCCGATTTTAGCTTAACGTTTTGGGCTAAACTTTTGCAACGATCGGCAAATTGCTGCGGGCTTTCAGTGCGGGCCTGTCTAGCCGCCAGCAACTTTGTAAAATGGTACTGGTCCGTATGGATATCTTTGTACCGTCGCCTGAACGCTTGCTTAAACATCTGCCATGTTGCTCCCGGTTAATGGAGCTCATCGCAACGCTGATAAAATAATTTCGCGGAGCCCGTGAGTTTTAGATAAGCGACCTCCCGTTGGTCATTTTCTGTCCGCCGTCCTATCCGCCCTGAAGTTGCTATGCTTTCCAAAAATTCCTCCAGGTAACTGTAGCGTCATACCCAGACCATTTTAGAATGACCGAAATTAGCGACAGTTCCTAGTGGACAGTCGATGTCGTAGCTGGGGACGCTCTCTCTTTAAGACGTATCTCTTTTTTCGCTTCTAGCAATTCAGCCTGAAGTTGTATGCCAGCCATCGTAACGTGTAGAAGTGAATTCTAAACCAAAATTTTGAAAACCAAATCTTCCGGCGTTACGTACCTACTCTCAACTTAATCTGAGTGACCTTAGACAAACAACTGTCACGTAGTAACTGGGTCCTAAAATTAGAACGTGGTAAGTACCTAAGTGTACTATTTTCCGAAATCCCACCGCTTCCACCAATTTGTCGTGAATCCAGGGTTAGGGGGGCTTGACTTCCACCAAACTATGTCCAGGTAGACATGAGTGGTTGAGGCACTAAGTCCTCTGGGTCTAGAATTTTATCAAGGGTAGGTTGAATGCTGTCACCAGCCTATTTCTAGGCAAAACGTCGGAGAGTTACTACGGGTTTTGGTAATACACAATGTCGGAGACTTCTTTGTCTAAGTCTATATTCTACTCGTCTACCTAATCTATAATTTCACATAAATAAGTTACAGAGGAATGTTGTACTAAAGGTGTTCAAATTTACGTCCTTGCCTCTCTGTATAATCAAAAAGATATGTAATTTGGAATTTCAAATAGAATTTGGACTCGACCGAATTTAGTAATAAAATCGAAGTTAGTTACAACGCAACTGTTGAAGCTTACCTGTTAATAGCAGGATGCTGTAAT
>Ga0123357_10000470_pt1 | contig 39231 bp, 32 predicted proteins | sample TergutEmb28metaG_FD_89873 | JGI IMG/M metagenome (GOLD analysis project Ga0123357, IMG submission 89873) | Embiratermes neotenicus P4 segment gut microbial communities from Petit-Saut dam, French Guiana - Emb289 P4 | ecosystem: Host-associated > Arthropoda: Insects > Digestive system > Gut ... | reverse complement strand
TCCTTGACTGGCGGGCCGTTGATGCTGCGCGTTTTTAGCCACAACGCTCGCTTGGCGTCCCTGTCTTCATGCCGCCCCAATCTCCGACCACGATCAAACGATAAAAATACCGGACAGTATTGGTCGCTCCCTTACGGTCGCGGCTCTGATTGAGACAATCTTGTGCGGCGGTAAGGATCGTTTTCCATGAAATACTGGAACATCAGGCGTTTGCGTTCCAGCGGGACGCCGATCGCTTCGCCGTCGCCGTAATCGCTCAAAATAAATCCGCCCTTTGGCGTCGCCCAGTATTTCAGCAGGTCCTGCACGTCTTGCCGCACATCCGTGTCGCTGCCAGAAGGCAACGTCGCCTGGATGTCGCAAAGGCTCTGGAACGTGATCTTCCCCGCGAACTGCTGGCCCACCTCCTCGATTCCCAGCGCCCGCGGCTGTTGCAGATTGATCACGTTCGCGCCGACCTCGATCAAATCCCCGATGATCCGATTCACCTTGCCGCAGGAATGCATCCACACGTCCCATCCGAACGCGTGCATCGCATCAAACAGGATCTTATACCGCGGCTTGAAGAAGCTTCGCCACAGTTCCGGGTTGATGATGAGATTTTCCTGCGTGCCCCAGTCCTCCGTGAAACTGAATCCGTGAATTCGCCGGCCGAAGTGTTCTCCCAGAAACTCTATTTTTTGCAGCACCGTTGCCATCAGCCGATCCGCGAGGCGTTCCATCGCCGCCCGATCCGTGTACAACCCCTCCAAAACCGTTTCGAATCCGCAAAGCGCATGCATCCGCTCGAAGAGCAGCATGAAATGAAACGTGTTGACATATTTCTCTTCCCGCTCCAGTCGCTCCAACTGCCGCCGCACCTCCGGCAACTTCTCCTTCACCCGAAAGTCCGGCAGCGGATAACGCTCCACCTCCGCCAGATCGCGGATCGGATGCCTCTTCACCTGCCCCATGTTCTTCTGCTGTGTCTTGCCCCACCAGCAGCCGTACTCGTCGAGCCCCTGCCCGGTCCGTCGCCGCTCCGAATCCAGCGAGATCCCGGCCCCGCCCACATCGTCCACACCCAGCGCCTCCATCATCACCGGCAGTCGATCCGGCCCCTGAAAATCAATCGCCGCCCGCACCACTTCCCTGCTCGTCATCGCCACGGCACACCTCTTGGAGTTAGTATATGAGTTATTAGTATATTCGTTATTAGGACGGCGCCCACTCTTTTCGAAAGGGTTGACCATGAGAATTTTCGCACCCATGCAAATTGCTACGTATGTCGTATGTTTATGCATCAGCGGCGGTGTGACGTTCGCCCAGATGGATGAAAAACCGATCCAGGGCAAGGCGACAGTCGAGCTCAAATTCGACAAAAAGCAGTATTACCTGGGCGAAGCGTGCCGGGTCGAGTTCGTCTTGAAGAACACGGATGACAAGGACATTTCTTACTCGTCCGGTGCGGATTACCGCGGCGTCAATCGTGCGTTGCGATTCCGCGTACAGGCGGTGGATGCCGACGGAACGATCGTGCCGGAGGCGGATCCGCCTGTCATGTGGATGGGCGGTCTGGGCGGCACCCGCACGTTGAAGCCGGGCGAAGAATGGCAGCCACAATTATGGCCGCTCGATTACCTCCGACTCACCAAACCCGGAAAATACACCTTCCGCATCACACACGATCTGGGCTGGAACGGATCGAAAATGAGCGATTGGATAAGAATGGGCGATCCTCAAAAAAAGACCGACCTCATTCCCAAAGACTGGAAAGCCCCTGTCGGCGAAGCACAAATCGAGTTCCTCATGCCCGATCCGCGGCAAGCCGAAAAAATCCTCGAAACTATCTCGGCGGAACTGAAAAAAGACCGCGATGATCCAAGCAGGCGGGTGCCTTCCCCGGAAGACCTGGCGTTCCCCGTCTACCTGCCGCTACTGAAAAAACGTGCGATGGGTGGCGAGTCGTATTTCCTCCAGGCGCTCGGCGAAATCCCGAGCAAGGAAGCGACGCTGACATTGATGGAGTTGGCGGAGACCAAGGATTTTGCCGATGCGAGCTCCGCCGCCTATTGCCTGTCCCAGCGGATGCCATTCGAGTGGAACACCTTTTTCTCCAGCGAAGGCAAACGCCAGCGAATGCTCAGCGCCGCATGGGAGGAAAGCTACGCGCCGCGAGCACGAACCCTCGCTCGAAAACTGGTCGATTCGTTCGATCCCAACTCCCCCGGCCAAAAACCGCAAGGGGTCAGCGCTACCGGTTTCTTCCGCGGCATGGTGGCATCCGAATTCCGGAAAGTCGATCTGGGCGCGCGGATGCTCGCCTCGGTGGGAACCGCGGAAGATGACGAAACATTGCGGACGGCATTGGACAAGGCGTTCGTATTGACACGCAACCCACGTGGCGAAAACGATAACATTCTGGACCTCCCCGCGCCGATGCCGGACTTGATCCGCGCACTCGACGCGATCTACGAACGGAGCGATTCGCATGATCGCGGCATAGAACTGGGCGCGTGCAAGAGTCCCGCGGAAATTTATCTCTCGTTCCATTGGCTGGCCAAAACGCCCCCGCCGCGACCGACGGAATGGACCACGCGAGCCAAGGCTCACATCAACGACAACTATCCGACCCAAATGGCGATTCTGGAGCCGACCCTGATGCCGATGACGCCGGAATGCCGCGACCTGGTCGCCCAACTGCTCACCGTCAAGGACCACGGCGTTCTGATGAAAGCGTGCGAGGTTGTGGGAAAATCAAACGACAAAACGCTGTTGCCGCCTGTGCTGGCGATGATCAAGGCGAAACCCAACGATTGGCTGTTCAGCGCCGCCTGCGACGCCGCCACAAAACTGGGCGCCAAGCGCGAACTGGCCGAAGCGGCGGCGGAGCAATTGTCCGATCAAAAACTGTTCTACAAAGCACAACAGGTGTTGCTTGACCTGGTGATGGACAAAGGCCCCAACGGTGGCCGCACCGACCTGTCCGAACAGGATCGCCTGATTCTGCAAAGGGCATGGCGAGAGTTCATCGCCAGGCACGGCGATGACATCGACGCGGGCAAAAAATACAAGGTCGGCGACGATGAAGAAAAGGGAGGACTTCCCCGCATCCTGATCGGCAAGATGACCTGGAACGGCTGGCCAAAGGAATAGAACCTCGGAGTTCGCGCTTCAGCGTCAATACGGTTCAGTTAAGCCATATAGCCCCGGCTTTAGCCGGGATCGGCCTGCGATTCGCCATTGGATACTCGGAGGAACCACGATACAACGGGAAAAGGAGTCGTGTCGTGATTCATCAGAGCTTATCCCGGCTAAAGCCGGGGCTATATGAACCGTATTGGCTTTAGCGTGTTCCCTCCTCCCCCGCGAAACACGCTGAAGCGTGAACTCCGATGGGAGTTTCATGTTTCGTCGATTTGCGGTACGCTTTCGGGCATGCAACGCTTCATGGATCAAACCGGGATTCGCGAACTTATCGCTTCGCTTGCCGATCAGATTGCCGCCGACACGTCGCTTGAGCCGACGCCGGAGAATCCGTTGGCACTGGTGGGAATTCGATCGCGCGGCGAGCTTTTGGCGCAGCGCCTGGCCGAGGCGCTGCAGCTCAAGAGCGGAAGGGGTGGGGTAAAACCGCATATTGACGTGGGCGCACTGGACATCACCATGTACCGCGACGATCTCACCTCCCGCGGCAGCATCGCAATCCCGCAGGGCACCGAGATGAACTTCCGGCTCGACAATCGCCCGCTGATCCTGTGCGACGATGTGCTGGACACCGGCCGCAGCGTGCGTGCGGCACTTGATGCGTTGGTGGATTTCGGGCGACCGCGGATTATCCGACTGGCAGTCCTGATCGATCGCGATCGCCACGAGTTTCCAATCGCCGCGGATTACACGGGACAGGCCCTCAATCCGCCAAGTCCGTCGCAGAAAATACTGGTACACCTGACGCCGACCGATCCGGAGGACGGCGTCTATCTGAAATAAGGTTTGATGATGAACGGTGAAACTCGCACATGGAATCGCCCGCATTTGCTGGACCTCGAATCGCTCTCCGCCGAGGAAATCCTGGCCATTCTCGACACCGCTCGGTCACTGAAAGAAGTCTCCACCCGTTCGATCAAAAAAGTCCCGGCCCTTCGTGGAAAGGTCTGCGTCAACCTGTTCTTCGAAGATTCCACCCGCACCAAAATTTCTTTTTCGCTGGCAGCCCAACGCCTCTCCGCCGACGTGATCGACTTCTCCGCCTCCACCAGCAGCGTCTCCAAAGGCGAAACGCTCCGCGATACCGCCCGAAACATCGAAGCGATGGGCGTGGACGCCATCATCATCCGCCATCGTTCCTCCGGAGCCCCGCACCTGCTTTCGCGGAACGTGCGATGCTCGGTGATCAACGCCGGCGACGGGGCGCACGAACATCCCACGCAAGGCCTGCTGGACCTCTTCACGATGCGTGAGCATTTTTCCAACAAGCAGCCCACAAATGCTAAACCTAAACTCCTGACAAGCTTCGCCGGCCTGCACGTGGCAATCGTCGGCGACATCGCCAACTCACGCGTCGCCCGCTCCAACATCCACGGCCTTGCCAAGCTCAACGCCAAAATCACCCTCGTCGGCCCCGCCACCCTCATCCCCAACGATCTCAAAAAACTCTACCCCAACGCAATCAACATTTCGCACGACCTCGATTCCGTCCTGCCGACCGTGGACGCGGTCAACATGCTCCGCATTCAGTTCGAGCGTCTGACCTCGGCCGCTTTCCCCAGCGTCCGCGAATACTCCCGCCTCTTCGGCCTCACCAAAGAACGCCTCGCCAAAGCCCGACCCAACCTGCTGGTCCTCCATCCCGGCCCGATGAATCGCGGCTTGGAAATCACCACCGACGTCGCCGACGGCAACAACTCCGCCATCCTCCAACAAGTCACCAACGGCCTGGCCGTCCGCATGGCCACACTCTACCTCTGCGTCGGCGCCAACAGCTCCCACCGCTCCGAAAATTAACGTTCCCTATTTCGCCGGCATGCTTGCATGCCGCTGGTCGCTTATGAACCAGTCGCCGAATTTTGAGCAGCGTGTCTATCGCGTCGTACAAAAAATCCCACGCGGCAAGGTCGTCAGTTACGCCATGGTAGCCCTGTTGGCTGGTCGCATGGGAGCAGCACGAGCGGTAGGCCGAGCGATGCGTGACGTCCCGCGTGAGTTAAAATTACCGTGCCATCGTGTCATCAAGAGTGACGGCACGCTCGCCCCGGCGGAGATATTCATGGGACGCCAGCGATCCATGCTGAAACGTGAAGGCGTGCGATTTCGAAAAAATGGACGAGTGAACATGGCACAGTGTGAGTGGGAAGGATAAGGAGGGACAGGGCGATTGTATTGAGTCATCAGAGCTGCGAGCGTAAGCTCGCTTCGTGCGATATGGAGGGGGGCGGTTACAACGAAACGAGCTTACGCTCGCAGCTCGTGTAACACGCACAGCAGTTCAAGCGTCAAGTCTATGTGTCGAGTGTGCGGAAAGTCTTCTGGAGTTCCACGAGGAGATTGAGGCGGAACGGAAGAAAAAGAAAGACTTAGAAGAGCACAGCTGAATTGGAATCCATTTTCGCTTGGCGGGGGGCGAACAATTACATGGCCGTGGGCGTATGGAGGAGGAGAGGTAGTTTTCATGGTCTGGATGAAACTGGTTGCGGTGCTGATGCTGGTGGTGATTGGGGGAAGCGTGGGGCGGAGGCTTGGGAAGAGTAGGTGGTGGTGGGTGGGATTTGCGGGGAGCTTGCTGCTGGTGAGTTTGGTGATTGTGGGGAGGCGGTCGGTGTATCTGTCGTTTGTGTGGCCGTTTTCGTGGGCGATCTCGCCGCATGTGGGGCCGCTGATGATGGGGATGGCGATTCCGGTGATGTTGGGGGTGTTGATGGTGCGGCTGCCGGAGCGGCGGAAGCGGGTGATGGTGGGGATTCTGGCGGGGGCGATGTTGGTTTATTTTGGGTTGTTGCCGGTGGTGCTGCCGTTGGCGGTGCGGGGGAGCCTGCTTGGGACGGCGACGGTGGTGGACCACGATGGGGTCTGTTGGCAGCAGCACAATTACTCGTGTGGACCGGCGGCGGCGGTGACCTGCCTGCGAATGCTGGGCGTCGAAGGGCAGGAAGGGCTCATCGGTGCGTTGGCGGAAACAGCGCCGACGCTGGGAACGGATGGGCAGATGTTGGCGGCGGCGGTGGAAAAATTGTACGGCGGTAAAGGGGTACAGTGTACGTATCGGTATGTGTCGCGGATTGAAGAGTTGCGGACACCGGCGGTGGCGGCGATCCAGTCGCCAAAACACGGCGGACATTACGTGGCGGTCTTGAAAGTCGAGGATAACGCGGTGATCGTAGGCGATCCAATCAACGGCAAAGAACGCTGGGGACGGCAGGAATTCCTCGATCAGTGGCGAGGAGCGGCAGTGGAGATTTTACCGCCTTAATTACTCTTTGGGGCGGCGGCTTTGAGGTCGTCGGGGGGGTCTTCATCCTGTCGTTCGGCTTCGCTGTCATCGAGGGTTTCGTCGGTCATGTGTTCGAGAGCGTGGCGGTTGCGGCGATCGAGATTGGGGGTGGGGATGCCCTTGATTGTGGAGGAGCGGGCGGAAATGAGCCAGAAGCGGATGGCGAAATAGGCGGCGATCATGATTGCGACGGCGATGCCGACGACGGTGGCGATGGTTGGATTGCTGAAGGCTGCGAGTAGTGGAATCGATTGCATGACAGTCCTCTGAATGGCCGAAGAGGTATTGCCTTTTCAGGGCGTAACGTTTATGAGATGTTACGCGAACGGAGGATAACATGGCAATTGATTTTGATACGTCGCGGTGGGCGAAGGTGAAGGGTGTCTGGTCGAAGTGGTGGGTGGGCGAGCTGAAACGGCCGCTCGTGGCGGTGGAGTTGGTCGGGCGCGATCCGGGTCGGCCTGAGCCGGCGGCGCCGATGCTGGATCAGAGTACGTGTGCGGATTTGTCGATACCTGCGGAGGCGCTGGTGGATCGGCTGGATTGGGAATTGTCGCGGAGAATCTATCTGGGGGATGCGTTTCCTGTTTTTGAGATGCTTTCGTTCGGGCCGGGGGTGCTGGCGGCGATGATCGGGGGAAAGCTGGATAATGCGACAGGACGGGTGTGGTTCCATCCGGGAAAGAAAGTCCCGATCAAAGAGATGCATTTTGAATACAACGCGTCGGTGGCGGAGAACGTGTGGCTGCGGCGGATCAAGGAACTTTGTGCGGCGATGATGAAACGCTGGCAGGGACAGGTGTTGGTGGGAATGACGGATCTGGGAGGCAACATGGATGTGCTTTCGACGTTTTGGCCGGGCGAGGAGTTGCTGCTGCTGCTTTGCGATCAGCCGGAGGAGGTGAGGCGGGTGTTGTGGGAAGTGCATGAGGTTTGGCATCGGGTTTTTGCGGAGATCCATGCGGTGTTGCAGCCGGTGAATCCGGGGTATACATCGTGGTGCTGGACGTATTCGGATCGGCCGTATTACATGTTGCAATGTGATTTTTGTTATATGATTTCGCCTGAGATGTTCGGGGAGTTTGTTTTGCCGGAGCTGGCGGCGAGTGCGAGGCGACTGGATCGGTGTTGTTATCATTTGGATGGGAAGGGGCAGTTGCCGCATTTGGATGCGATTTTGGCGGAGCCGCGGATTGGTGGTGTGCAGTGGGTTCCGGGAGCGGGAGCGCCGGACGGTTCGAATTGGCCGGAGATTTATCGGCGGATTTTCGCGGCGGGGAAACGGGCGCAGATCGGTGGGAAGTTGCCGGCGGTTTATGAGATGCTCAAGCGTACGGGGATCGGGCCGGGCGTGCATCTGCCGCGGCTTTTCCCGATGGAGGTGGAACGCTATGCGCGGGAGTGGGTGGATAAGTTGATGGAGTGGAGCTGAAATTCAGTGGAGCTGTGGCGGCGGTGTCGAAGAGGGCGAGGATGTTTTGCGGGGGGGTACCAGCTTGGATCGCGTGGGATGGGCCGAGGATGTAGCCGCCGTTTTTGCCCAGGATGGCGACGCGGTCGAGGACTTCGTTTCGCACGTCGCCGGGTGTACCGAAGGGGAGGGTTTTCTGGACGCTGATGCCGCCCTGGAAGCCGAGTCGGTCGCCGTAGAGGGTTTTGAGTTTTGCGGAGTCCATGCCGTGGGCGTCAAACTGCAGGGCCTGGAGGATGTCGATACCCATGTCGATGAGTTCCGGCACGGCGTCCATGATCGAACCGTCGGAATGATAGATGACACGGGCGCCGAATTCGTGGATGGCCTGGTTGAGGCGGACGTGGTACGGCTTGATGTGCTCTTTCCATGTAGCCAGGGACATGAGAAGGCCTTGTTGTCCGCCGATGTCGTCGCCGGTGAAGACGAGATCGATTCTGCCTTTCGAGGCGGTGAGGATTCGGCGGAAGTGTTCGATCCAGAAGCATGTAAGCTTTTCAAAGATGACGTGTACGAGATCGGGCTGTTCGACGAGGTCGACGAAGATCTGTTCGAAGCCGCGCATGTACCAGGCGCTTTCGAAGATGTTTCCGTTGGAGATCATGAGGCAGTATTCGCCGCCGCCTTGCTCCCCGTCTTTGTTGGCGTCGGCGATGCATTGCGGCATGACGGAGACGTCGAAAACGGCCGGCGTGGGCCAGGAATAATCGAGGACGTCCTGTATGTTCGCGGCCTTCGCCAGCGGATAGTGATCGATCTCATCGTAACTGCCGGAACCGTAGCTGGTGGGCGAACGATGGACGCCCCAGATGTCCGTGCCTTGTGGAAGCTGTGGTCCGACGTAGCGGGGACCGATACGCCGAATATCGATCAACGGCTTGAGATAATCATCCACAGAAATGTTGCGATGCTCACGGAGATAAGTCTCGAAAGCTTTGTGGGCAGGCGGATTAATCGCGGAGCAAACCATCGCGATGGGAATGCGGTCGGTCGGCTGACGATCAAGCGCCAGGAGCACCCGTTCACGGTGCGACAGTTCGGAGTTTGCGGGCATGCTGCGATCTCCCACGTGATTCAAGAGTCATTCAGGAACGCAAATGATCAGAGTCGCAATCGTAAGATTGCGATTCGTGTTTGGCAATATACAATTGTGGCAAGCATTTTCTGAGGACTATTATGACGCCACGCCTTCGCATGCTCGCTGCCATCAATCATCAACCGCTCGATCGCGTCCCGCTGGATATCTGGGCTACCCCGGAAGTCTTCCAAAAACTCCAGGCTCATTTCGGATCAAATGCTGATATCTATGATTCACTTAGTATTGATGGCTTCGCTACCGTCAACGCCGCCTATGTCGGACCGGCCCTCCCTACTCACTCCGACGGCGCCACCGAAAATATGTGGGGCATGCGGCATATCAAGGTCAACTACGGCACAGGCTCCTACAACGAACAATGCTTCTTCCCGCTTGCCCATGCGCGCACCATCGACGACCTGGAGAAATACCGCTGGCCCTCGACGGATTGGTTTGATTATTCGGGCATGCGCATGGATGCGGCCGCCAAGCATTCCCAGCGACTGGTGATGTGCGGGTACATGGCTCCGTTCTACTTCCATAACCTCCTCCGCGGTTTGGAACAGTCGCTCATGGACCCGATCGAAGATCCCGAGTTCACGCACCATCTTCTTGGCCGAATTTGCGACTTTTTTTACGAGCATCATCGCCGCATGTTTGAGGCTTGCCGCGGGCTTATCGACGTCGCCCAGGTCACGGATGATCTGGGCACTCAGACCGGGCCTATGATTTCCCTGGATACCTATCGCAGCTTCTATCGTCCGCATCATCAGCGATTTATCAATCTATGCCATGAATTCAATATCAAGGTTTTTCACCACGATGACGGGGCCATTCGTTCGTTTCTCCCGGACCTCGTCGCGGACGGCATCAATATTCTCAATCCCATTCAATGGCGATGTCCGGGCATGGCACTCGCGGGTTTGAAAAAAGATTTTGGGCAGAAGATATGTTTCCATGGTGGTGTGGACAATCAGGAGACTTTGCCGCACGGGACTCCGGACCAGGTCCGGGCGGAAGTGCGACTCCTCATCGACACGCTCGCTTCTGATCGAACCGGCTACATCCTTGCGCCCTGCCATAATCTTCAACCCGTGACGCCGATTGAGAATATTCTTGCCATGTATGACGAGGCTCGTGCTTACGGTGTTTTCTGAGTCAATTGGCCACAGACAGACACGGCCAGCCACAGACAGGGAGGAATGGAGGTATGTTGAAGATGGGTATTTTGGCAATTGTTGGTGCTTTGATTTGCGGATGTGTTGGTGCGAAGGTTGGGCGGGATGCCGGGCCGGAGCGGGTTCAAGCACCGGAGGGACGGAAGGTGTATTCTGTGATTCGCGTGGCGAAGGCGGAGGTGAAAATCGACGGGCGGATGGATGAGCCGGTGTGGCAGCAATGCCAATTGCTCAGCGATTTTACATTGCCGTGGGAGGCGGGGGTAACGCCACAACGGACGGAGTTTCGCGTTTTTTGCGATTCGGAGAACCTCTACTTTGGCTACAAAGCATGGGAAGCAACGCCGGCGATCGTGGAGAAATGGAGCGGCAAGAATACACTGAATGCTGAAGATCGCGTGGAGATTTACTTTTCGCCGGACTGGGAGATGAAGAGCTATTATTGTATTGAGATAGATGCGTTGGGTCGTGTGCATGATTTCAAGGGAGTGGGAGAGGTCGGAGCGAGAAAGTTTGATCATTCGTGGGACTGCGAGGGGCTGAAGGTGGCGGCGACGCGGGGGGAGGGTTTTTATAGCGTCACGGGGAGCATTCCGCTTAAGACGTTGCGGGCGATTGGGATGCCGGAGAATGGGCTGCCGGTGGGGCTGTTTCGGGCGGACCTGGAGCGGATGGGGGGGGGGAGTGATGGGAAGCTGATCTCGCATTGGATTTCGTGGGCGGATTTGCGAGGGCATAAGGTGAGTTTTCATATGCCGGAGGCGCTGGGGGTGTTCTTGATCGTGAAAAAATAACATCAGAGCTGCGAGCGTAAGCTCGCTTCGCATCGGACGGGGCGAGCTTACGCTCGCAGCTCTGATTGTCTTTTACAGTCGGACGATTTGTTGGCTGGCGATGGAGCGGTTTTCAGCGTCGACGATTTTAAGCGCCGCGACTCCGTCGGCGGCAGTTACTACCGTGGGGCGTTTGTTTTGCTCGATGCAGTTGACGAAGTAGCGGAGTTCGGCGTCGTAGCCGTGTTCCTTGGCGCAGGGGATCGGCGTGGTTTTGCCGTTCTGGTAGACGACGAGGGTATCGGGTCGTGCGAGGTCGTAGTCGGCGGTGGCTTTTTGGAAGTTGACGGTGAACTGCATGCGGAAGGGGAAGTTTTCGGACATGCACCATCCGCCTTCGGCGGTGACGAGGGGGACGTTGTCGTAGAGGTAGATGGTTGAGACGTGGTCGATTTCGCCGGAGTAATCGCGGTGTCCGCGAGCCATGACGGCGCGGGGTGTGCCGAAGAGATGGTTGACGAAATCAACATCATGCACGTGGAGGTCGAGGATGGCGCCGCCGGACTGCTTGCCGTCGGTGTACCAGTTCGACAGCGGCGTGGCGAAGCGGCGGAAGGTGGCGGATTTGACGGCCCCATAGCGACCGCCGGCGATCGCTTCCTTAAGCCACGCCCATTGCGGCCAGAATCGCAGGCACATCGCAGGCATGTGAAACGTTTTGGCTTTAGCAACGGCGGCGGCGATCTGCTCGCCCTGCTCAATGGTACGAGCGAGCGGCTTCTCCGAGACGACGTGCTTGCCGGCGGCGAGGGCCGCGACAACCAGCTCGGCGTGCCACGGCGTGGGAACGCAGATGTCAACAATGTCGATATCTGTGCGTTTAAGCAGATCGCGGTAGTCGCGCAGCCCGACGATGCGGTCCATGGGGAGTTGTTGCAGCCCGCCCTGGAGGACATTGCCACCGGTACCGCTGAGATCGCCCGCGGCTCGCCTGGGATTGATATCGCAAATGGCGGCGACCTGTGCGTTTGGCAGTTTGCTGTAGGCTTCGTAGTGAGTGCGACCCATCATGCCCAGGCCGATGATACCGATACGTTGCATGGTGTGCTCCAATTCTTAACCCATATAGCCCCGGCTTTAGCCGGGATTAACTCTCGTTATTTTCTTCCGCCTGCGATAAATCGTTAAATCGCCAAGTCGTTAAGTCGTTAAGTCGTTAAGTCGTTAAGTCGTGAGCTGAGGTTTTACGACGGCGCGTAGCGGTACGTTTTGGCTTTTTCGCCACAAGCCGGCGGCTCTTCGGCTGCGATTCCGGTGACCAGTTTTCCGGTCTGGAGTTCGGATACTTTTTCCATATGTATTCGACAAGCTTTTGGGCCGTCGGAAATCTACGATTGAGTTTTTCGCGAATGGCACGAATCTCCTCAATCGGGTCCATGTCGGCATAAATATTTTTCTTCACGTTCTTCATACCGAAGTCTCGACATAAACTCGCTTTTTCGCCATGCGGCACACTCCCGGATGGCGCCAGTATACCGCGCCGCCCGCCTTACAGGCTCATGATTTTGTCGAGGGCGGCGGAGGTTTTGGCAAGGATGGCGTCGTCGGCGGGGATCATTTCGGCGACGAGGGTTTTGTTGTAATGGATGGCTTTGAGGGATTTCATCACTTCGGGCCAATTGACGTCGCCGGCCAGGAGGTCGCAGAAGCCGGACATGTTGCGGAGGTCGCGTTTGAAATCTTTGAGGTGGACGCGGCGGATGCGTTTGCCGAGGTAGTCGATCCAGTGGGCGGGATCCTGTTCGAAGCCCATGACGTTGCCGACGTCGAAATAGACGCCAACCCAGTCGGACTGGAAGGAGTCGACGAAGGCGGCAAATTCGACGGGGGAGTAGAACATCCCGTTCCAGACGATCTCGAGGCAGAGTTCGATTTTGTTTTGCTGGGCGATCGGGGCGAGCGCCTGGACGGCGTGACGGGCCCATTCGAGTGCTTGCTGGTAGGGGACTTGTTTGTAGGTGGGGACCCAGGGGATGCGGATGGCGCCGGGGATGAAGAGCATCGACTTGGCCCCCAGCCACGCGGCGCGTTGGATGGCGGCTTTGTGCAGGTCGATCGATTTCCGGCGGACGGCGGGATCGAGATCAGAGGGTGAGCACCCCCACGTCATGCCGCTGGCGAGGGTTTCGATAGCCATGCCGTGTTTTTCACCCAGGCTGCGGTAGCGTCGGCACGTGGCTTCATCGCTGCCGGGAGTAAGCACGCCCGTTTCCGCGATGGCGAGTTCCACGCCTTTGAAGTTGTGCGACTTGGCCTGAAGCAGAGATTCTTCGATCGGCCCCGTGCCTTCGAGACCGTTTTGCAGGGACCAATAGCTGATGGATTTAATCATGTTCGCCTCCTTGGGGGAAGAAGCCAGAAACTGGAAGCCAGAAGCCAGAAGTTTTGAATCGGCCGAAAACTCGAAACCTTCTGGCTACTGGCTTCTGGCTTCTGGCTTCTTCACGTGCCCTTTTCTTAGTGTGCATCCGGTGTCAGCGGTCCTGCGAGTTGTTGCAGGAAGAAGAGTCGTCCGGGCATGGTGGGCATGAAGCTCGAGGGGATCCAGATGGAAGGGCCGTGCTGGAGGGTGACGCAGAGGCTCATGCCTTGCCACATGGCACCACGCTCCGGATAGGCCCCGTCAGCCCCGCCAATGCAAAAATCACTCTGCAGGAACAGGCCCGGGCCAATGGTATTGGCGAAGGCGGGGATCAGCGTGAAGCGGCTATTGAAGCTGTGGAGTGAGTTTTGTTCGACGGTGAGTGGGTGGAGTGCGACGCCCAGACCGTGGGTTTGTTTTTTCCATGCGGCCACGGTGGTGAATTTCCCGGCAAGCTGCGGTTCCCAGAATGCGATGTGGAAGACACGTCCAATGCCATAAACGGTGACAAGCTTGCCGCCGTTGTTTTTGATAGCAGCAATTTTCTGCGGATAAGTGGGAAGGTTGGATTTGACCGCAAAGTTGCGTTGCTTGGGCGGAACCGTGAGTTTGCCGAGGGGTTTGAAGAGGGCTTCGCCCATCGCGTGTTCGAAGCCGCCGGGCTGATTGCCGGGCATCGTGTTGCCGGACTTGTCAGACCACTCATCCATGTTGAACGTGGTGACATGGTCGCATTGGGTGTTGCTGGCCTTGAGACGTTCCACGACGGTTTTGTACATGCCCATCGGGCCGACGGGGAGGATGATGGCAAGCTCTCGGTTGGTTTTGCGGGAGGCTTCGATTTCGTCGGCAATGGCGTCGCCCATGCGGCGGTCCATCTCCGCGACGTCCTTCACGCAGACCGGCGAAAAATCCTTGTTCCAGAACGCGGCTCGCTTGGTAACGCCCTTGAGACCCAGCGTGCAGCAGCGGTCAAGCTTGGCAAGGTTCCAGCCGCGAGGATAAAAGTTCTCGAGCAGAGACCCTTTGATGGTTGTGAACATGTTGATGGCTTTTGGCATGAGAGGGGCCTTTCGTTAAGTCGTCAAGTCGTTAAATCGTTGAATCGTTAAGTCGACTTGACGACTTAACGACTTGACGATTTAACGATTTCGAGTGTTTCCTGGAGGATGTCGTTTGCGGGATATGCGTGCCCTCGATGTTGGGTGAAGCCTTCGGCATATTGGACGTTGATTTCTTTTCCGCGGGCGACGGCGGCGCGTTTGGTGGATTCGAGGTATTCGTCCATGCCGTGATGGTCGCGGAGCCAGGCTCGCTGGCTTTCGTGACAGGAAAGCATGGCGAGCTTCTTGTCCATGACTTGTGTAACGTCAATATGCGTAGTGGCGGCGACGCGGTTGCCGAGTGGATCAATGCCTTCGATCGGGTCGCAGTAGTAGAGGTGGGGGATTTTTGCCTCAGGCGGCAGGGGGGTGACGGAGATGTTGGGGGCGCCGAAAATGAAACTGGCGGCGCGTGCAAGGAAGCCGGCTTGCACGTGGTCCATCATGTAGTCGAGCGGCGTGTGCGTGAAGACCAGAGTCGGTCCGACGCGGCGGAAAAGTTCGATGACCTTGTGGAGCGAAGGTTTGTCGTAGACGACGTAGCCGTCGCGTTCGTCCAGGCAGTGATAAGTAGCCCCGATGGTGGCGGCGGCTTTGCGGGCTTCTTTGGTGCGGATGGAACTGATGTCCCATGCGTCGGTTTTCATGGTCCCGCAGTCGCCGGGGGTCATGGTGGCGATGTGGATGTCGTAGCCCGCGGCAACGAGGCGGATCAGCGTGCCGCCGCAGAGAATCTCAGCATCGTCGGGATGAGCAAGAAGGGTGAGAGCGATGTGGCGCATGTGTGCTCCCTGTGTGATGACTTGGGTATGGTAGTGACAAGGTGACAAGGTGACAAGGTGAAGGGGTGACAGGGTGACAGGAGACTCCTTTTCACCTTGTCACCCCTTCACCTTGTCACTCTAACGGTCGCGGTACCAATCTACTACAATGAGGGAGGTCGAATCTTTGTTCGTAGGTGGTGATGATGCTTGCGAGTGCTCCGCAATATAATGAATGGGCTGTGCTGGGGCTGCTGTTTCTCATCGCGGCCGGGTTTGCGGTTTTTAATGTGATTCTCTCGACGGTCCTTGGCCCGAAACGCAAGGGCCAAGTGAAAGAATCGCCCTATGAGTCCGGCGTGGAGCCCATCGGCGATACCAAAAAACGCTTCAATGTCCGCTTCTACCTCATCGCCATGATTTTCCTCGTCTTCGAAGTGGAAGTGCTGTTCCTGATCCCCTGGCTGACGATCTTTCCGAAAAACGCGTTCGATATTCTCAACCTCGCCGGTCCCGGTTACGCGATCCATTACGGTGTCCTGTTTGCCGCGATGCTCACGTTCATCGCGATCATCCTCGTGGCGTATCTTTACGCTTGGGGCAAAGGCATCCTAAAATGGGACTGAAAAGAGAAGCCAGAAGCTAGAAGCCAGTAGCCAGAAGGTTTCAAGCTTGCGGTTTATTCAAAACTTCTGGTAACACGGACTTCGCTATGCCTTTCGAACCCACAGATTTGCCGGACAACATTCTGACGCTTTCGCTCAAGAAGGTGGTCAACTGGTGTCGTCGTTCGAGCATATGGCCGCTGCCCTTCGCCACGGCCTGCTGCGGCATCGAACTGATGGCCACCGCTTCCTCACGCTATGACCTGGCACGCTTCGGCGCCGAAGTGATGCGGTTTAGTCCTCGCCAGGCCGACCTGCTGATCGTCGCCGGCCGCGTGGGCATCAAAATGATGCCGGTGCTGCAACGCATCTACCTGCAGATGGCCGAACCCAAATGGGTCATCTCCATGGGCGCCTGCGCCTCCACTGGCGGCGAGTTCGACAACTACGCCACCATCCAGGGCATCGACCAGTTCATGCCCGTAGACGTTTTCATCCCCGGCTGCCCGCCACGCCCCGAAACCCTGATCGAAGGCATCATCGCAATCCAAAAAATCATCGACATACAGGGCATCCCGGACCGCTCGAAACGCCCGCTGAAAATCGCCATCGAACCGACCTACCGTCCCGCCCCGCAGCCGCATTCAAGTTGAATGACGAAATTCGAATGACGAATGGAACCTCTGATGAACCCATATAGCCCCGGCTTTAACCTCCTGCATGCAGTTGGCGACGATCCATCGTTGCATTCTCAACTGCTTATTCTGAGGTATCCCCTATTTCTTTGCTCAGACTACGTCGAACACTGACTATAGCCAACTCACGGCCGCGGTACCAAGTGGGGGCACGACAGAAGAATTGGCATACCCAGAGAATCCTCCGCATTCCCAACTCGATTGCTCCAGCACGCAACGACTCGTAAGATTCATCTGCGCCGCTTGGCGATGACCATACTCTCAGTTACGGAGCTTTATCATGCCGGAACAGAATTTGAAGATGAATTTGAATTTTGCGGATCGACTTCTTGCGGCGATCGACGAGAAAAAAACGCCGCTGATTGTCGGGCTTGATCCGGTGTACGAGAATCTGCCGCCGGCGATCACGGGACATCGTGAGCTCAATGACGATCAGGACCTCGAAGTTGCTGTCGATGCGATCCTCGAATATTGCACACGTCTGTTGAAAGTCGTCGCGCCGCTGGTGCCCGCGGTGAAAATCAACTCGGCGTTTTTCGAGCAATATTACTGGTATGGCATGGAGGCTTTTCACGCGCTCGTGCAGGAAGCTGCCGCACACGGGCTGATCGTGATTAACGATGCCAAGCGAGCGGACATTGGTAACACTTCTGAGCGTTATGCCAGTGCCACGCTTGCGGATCCCGGTTTTGCTTCGATGGACGACACTGTCGGCGCCGATGCCGTCACGGTGAATCCCTACATGGGCAGCGATTCGCTCGCTCCGTTTATCAAGACCGCGAAGGAATTCAACAAAGGCTTGTTTGTGCTGGTTCGCACGAGCAACCCCGGCGCCGCGGAAATTCAGGATGCTAACCTCAGCGATGGCAACCCCGTCTACCAGCACGTCGGCAAGCTCGTGGCCAAGTGGGGGGCAGAGATGATCGGCGTCCGCGGCTACTCCTCGATCGGCGCCGTCGTCGGCGCCACCAATCCGGGTCAACTCGCGGCCCTTCGCTGGCTCCTGCCGCAAACACTTTTCCTCGTGCCCGGTTATGGCGCCCAGGGCGGCACCGCGGCGGACATCGCCAAGGCCTTCAAGGCCGACAAAACCGGCGCCATTATTAATTCCTCCCGCGCGATCATTTACGCCCACAAGTCGTCGCAGTACGCCGGTATGGACTGGCAGAAAGCCGTCGAGCTGGCGACCTTGGCGGCCAAAACGGAGATCGCTCAGGCGTTGGGAATGAGCTGACGAGTTGACGTGAATGGCCACGGATGCACACAGGTAACTGCAAAAGGTCATTTGCGTTTGAATTGGCGTTCTAAGTCGTTGAGGGTCAATCGCAGCGTCGTCGGTCTGCCGTGCGGGCAGTTGCTGGAGCGTTCGACGTGTTCTTTGCGGGCGAGCAGTGTTGCAATTTCGTCGTGCGATAACGGATAGCCTGCTTTCACGGCCGCTTTGCAGGAGGCCATGTCCAGCACCTCATGGAGCAGTTCCTCGCGTGTGAGCTGTCCGCTCCTGCTGCCGCCGAGCTCCATCAGCTTGTCCAAAATGTCCCGCAAAAATTCCTGCGGCGAAACCTTCGACAGCAAGCTCGGAAATGTATGTACCGCGACCGACCCGGCATCAAAATCCGTGATCTCGATCCCCAACTCCATCAGCAGCGGCCTGACGGTCTCCAACGCCGCGGTTTGACGCGGATGGATCGGCAGAACTTCCGGCAACAGCAATCGCTGTCCCTCCAGCGGCCCTCGCGTCACCCTGGCAAAAAGCTCTTCATACAAAATCCGCTCGTGCAACGCATGCTGATCGATGATCAAAATTCCATCGCCGGTCTCCGCGACGATGTACGCATTGTGTAACTGAACGAATCGCCCGGCTTCCCCTCCAGGGCAAATCTGAGACGCGACCGTTAGGGAGCGTTGGGCGTCATCTGCAGCGAAAACGCTCCCTGACGATCGCGCCTCGGATTTGTCGGCAGCATCTTCAGCGGCAGGCGGCGGAGGCGAAACGGTCATGCGAGACGGGTCCGTCAGCGGTGATGGCGTCGTCTCGACGCCGTAATGCAGGCTCGGTTGCGTGGCCGCTTCCGGCTGGCGGAAGAAATCGGCGATCACCTTACGCGTCTCCTCGATGCCCGGCGCCGGCGCAGCACTTTGCGGCGAACTTGGCGGCACCTGATGCCACGACGCCCCACCCCCCTCACCCTCCACCCGACCCTCCGTCTGCACCTGCGGCGTCAAATCGCTGGAACGCAGCTTCTCCCGCAACGCCGCGAGCACCGCATGATAAACCGCTCCCGAATTACGGAATCGCACTTCCGTCTTCTGCGGATGTACGTTGACATCGAACCAGCTCGGCTCCATCTCGATGAACAAAATTGCCACCGGCTTCGACGCCGGCTCGATCAGCCCACGATACGCCTCTTTCATCGCCCCCAGAATCGTCGCATCCCGAATGTACCTGCCATTCAAAAATACATATTGATACTTCGCCGTCGTCCGCGCCAGCGACGGCTGCCCCGCAAATCCGGATACCCGAATCCCCCGCTCTTTGAACTCCACCGTCAACAGCTCCGAATAAAGCTCCTTCCCCAACGCCTCTCCAACTCGCATCCGATGGTCCGACGTCGCCGGCAACTCCAGCGCCATCCGCCCATTGTGCGTGAGCGTAAAAGCCACCGCCGGATGCGGCAATGCCGTCCGCTGCACCATCTCGTAAATGTGCGAGAACTCCGTCGCATCGGTCTTCAAAAACTTCCGCCTCGCCGGCACACTGTAAAACAAATCCCGCACTTCGATCACCGTCCCCACCGCCGCCGCACAAGGTTCCGCCTGACCTACGTGCGCATCCTTCACCTCGACCCGAACGCCCCCCCCCTCTCCCTGCTGGCTCTCCGCCGCCCGGGTCACCATCGTCGTATGACTCACCGAAGCGATCGACGCAAGCGCTTCGCCGCGAAAGCCCATTGTCGTGATGGCAAAGAGGTCCTCCACGTTCGCGACCTTGCTCGTTGCGTGCTGCGAAAAGGCCAGCGTCGCCTCCTCCGGCGGAATCCCGCAGCCGTCATCGGCAATCCGAATCAACGTCCGGCCGCCGTCCTCGATCGTGATCGATATTCGCGTCGCCCCCGCATCCAGCGAATTCTCCACCAGTTCCTTCACGACCGACGCCGGCCGTTCCACCACTTCGCCCGCCGCGATCTTGTTGATCAGCGACTCCGGCAACAGATGAATCTTCTTACGCTGGTTAGCCTGAGTTTGCATCCCCAGCATAATACTCGCCATGAGCGGAAATTGTCATCTGGTCATTTTTAATCTGGTGATCTGGTAATTTGGTGATCTGGTGATTTTTAATGGTACTTTAGCCAACGCGTCAGCGCCAATCACCAGATCACCAATTCACCAGATCACCAGATCACCAGATCCAAAATTACTCCAATTTCTCAAACGCTTCTTCCACCGCGCACGTTTCGTCGATCCGCTGTATCTGGCCTCCGCCATCCACCGGTGACCGTGCTCCATCCAGCGACGGTATCACGTAGCGATCAAACCACTTCACCAGACGCTTACGCATCTCCACCACCACACTCACGCTCGACTTGTCATCCACCAGATTCTTCCGCTCGTCCGGATCCCGCACCATGTCGTACAACTCGTGCGGCCCATACGGATACCGATGCACATACTTCCACTCCGGCGTGCGAATCATCCGCACCGGCCCATACTCGTCGTACACCACCACATGCTCCGCCGCCTGATCCGTCGTCCCTTGCAGCGTCCGCAAAAAACTCTTCCCCGGCCGCGGCGTATAACCCGCATCATCACCAGGCCCCTGCATCCCAAGATACTCCAGCAGCGTCGGCATAAAGTCGTACTGACTCACCAACGCCCGATTCACAAGACCCGCAGGCAGCTTGCCTGGATGGCTGAAAATCGTCGGAACTTTCACCGAATTTTCGTACATATTGAGCGGAATTGTCCCGTTGCCTTTGTGCCAGAATCCGTGATGGCCGCAGGAATAGCCGTTGTCGCTTGAAAAAATCACCAGCGTGTTTTCACGCAGGCCCAAGTTTTCCAACTGATCCAGGATGCGTCCCACGCCCAGGTCCATCGCCGTCGTTGCCGCGAAATAACCCTTGAGCGCCTCGCGATCCCCCATCAGCTTCCGGCTATGGGGTATGCTCCACGGATGCGGCGGCTCGTCCTGCGGACACGTCCGAAACGCACACGAGTCGTACGAATCCACGATCTCCTGCGGATGCCCCACCCACGGAAAATGCGGCGCCGTATAATTCACGCTCAAATAGAATGGCCGCCCCCCCCCCTTTTTGTTCTTCTCAATAAACCCCAACGCATTGTTCGTGATCACATCCGTCAAATACCCCTTATGCTGCACGATCTGCCCATCCACGCACACATTCGCATCAACATACGTACTAAACCCCCGCGGCAGCACAAACCAATGCGAAAACCCATGCTGCGGCTCCAGCGACCCGCCCAGATGCCACTTCCCGCTGATCCCGCACACATACCCATTCGCCGCCAACACATCCGTGTAACACGTCATCCCATCGAGATACTTCTGCAGTTGGGGCATTCCGGATGCTCCCTGCGAAATCCAGTCAATCACGCCATGTTGTGAAGGAATCCGACCGGTCATTAAACTCGCCCGTGCCGGCGAACAGACCGGACTGGTGCAAAAAAAGTTCTCGAATCGCACGCCACCCGCCGCCAGCCGATCCAGATTCGGCGTACGAATCTCCTCATTCCCCGCACATCCCATCGCCCACGGCCCCTGATCATCCGTCAAAACAAACACCACATTTGGACGCGTCGTCGCCATCGTATAAACCCTCATCTAACTTCGGACCATCATGGCACAACAAAATCAGAGCTGCAATCGTAAGATTGCAGTTATCGCTCTGCAATCTTACGATTGCAGCTCTGATGTCTTACAGTGAGGAAACGATGACCACAATGACGCGACATGAACGGTGCCGGGCTGCGCTGGCGGGACGGCCGGTGGATCGCACGCCGACTTATCTGCCGGCAATTTCCTGTGCGGTGGCTTCGAAACTCCTCGGGCGAAAGGCCTACGGCGGAACAGGATCGCTGCATTATGCGGAAGTGCTGGCGTGGGCTCGCGGAGAACAGGCGCATCAGGAGTTCGAGGAGCAGTTGTTTCAGGACATGCGGGACGTGCAGCGGGCGCTGGACATCGATGTGATGCGGATGCCCTGGCGGATCAACCGTCGCCCGACAAAGCAACTCGACGAAAACACGTTCCTCTTCGGCAATCCCGAAGGGGTTCACTCCGTCTGGGCCTATCATCCGCCCAGCGGAGATTTCGGGGTCGTTCGCGAAGTGACGGCGTATGACTCGCCGGAGCAGTGGCTGCAAGAAACGTTAGCAAGCGAAGAGGCTGCCGCAGTGAATGCAGAAACTTCGCAGCAAAAAGCACGGGCCGGGCATCTGGCCTTCGCCAAACGATTCGGCGAAGAATTCTTCACGATTAGTATGCAAGGGATGATTACTGCGGGGATTGATGAGACATCGCTGATCGCCTTGGCATTGGAGCCGGAGTTGTGTGCCCGGCGGATGATGGCGCAGGCACAGTGGGCGATCACGTGGGGGCGGTGGCTGCTGGGGACGGGTTTGCCGACGGTGATGCTCGGCGGCGGAGACATGGCGACGAACAAGGGCCCGATTTATTCGCCCGAGTCGTTCCGGCAAGTGCTCCTCCCTGCCTATCGGAAAACAGCCGAAGAATTGAATCCGTTGGGTGTGCATTGTGCCTTCCGCAGCGATGGAAACCTCGGCATCGGCCCGGGGACGATAGGAGAAATGCTGTTTGCCGAGGCCAAAGTCCCGGGCTATGCGGAGGTCGATCGGGATGCGGGAATGACGATCGAGCGACTGCGGAAAGCCTACCCGGAACTGGTAATCTGGGGCCACGTTTCATCCGCGTTCCTGGCTTCAGCAACGCCGCAGCAGGTCAAGGACGAATGCCACCGCATCCTGGACGCGAACGGCCCATCTCGCTATTTCCACAGTTGTTCGAACGCAATTCTCCAAGGCACGCCGGTGGAGAACGTGGTTGCGATGTACGAGGTGAGAGGCTAAAATCTTTTCCTTGATCCGGGCGTGTGCCTGAGCGGCCAAAAGGGACGGGCTGTAAACCCGTTGGCTTCATGCCTACGTAGGTTCGAATCCTACCGCGCCCACTAGGTCTTCGTTAGGTATCGCAATATCCCGTTTTTGGCCGCAAAACGCGGTTTCTTCCGGGAGTTGCGATACCTGACGAGGTAAAACGTCTGGTTGCTGCGTCGCTTTTTGCGTCGCTTTTTTTATGGGATTGGGGGGGGCAGTTGTTACCATTGCCGCCTGTTCGAAGTGTTCGTCGGTCACTTGCAGGTAATGCTGCTGGGCGACGGCCCGGCTATTCCCAATCCACGCACAAACCACATGCAGCGGATACCGCTCGGCCAATTCCGTCTCACGGGTCGACCGAAGGTTCTGCCAGAGTTTCGGCCACGGCTGTAACCCCGCCTTCGCAATAATCCGAAGCAATTGCGTCCGCAGGTTCACCGCCGGGTCACGGTAACGGGTAATCACATGTTCCGTCCCCGGCTCCGCCAACTCAAAAACCTCACGCAGGTACGGCAGCAATTCCGGAAAGATCGGCACCATCCGCGACTCGCCACCTTCATGATGCTCCGTCTTGGGGGAGCGGATCAACATCCGCCCCTTCTCCCAATCCACGTCGCCCCACCGCAGCCCCAGATGCTCCGACGGACAGCGCAATCCGCCGAACCGACTCAAGGCGAACAGCAACCGCCACTGGGCGTCGATACAGGCGTCGAGCACTTTTTCTGCCATATCCCGCGTCACAAAAAACATACGGGCTTTGTTGACCTGACTACCGCCCTTCACGTCGGCGAAGGGGTTTTCATGGATCAGTTTCCACTTGACGGCCCGCTTGAACATTTGGCGAGCCACGCCGACGCGACGTGCGACCGTACTTGCCGATAGCTTCGCATCCCGCAAGTGTTGACGCCATTGGTCCGCGTCGGCGGGGTCGATAGACCGCAGGATACGATTCTCGCCGAAGAATTTATTCAGGTAGCGGCGAGTATGGTCGTAAGCCGTTTCGGTTCCGCTCTTGACGCTCAGGCTGGCGAAGTAGTCATCCAGAAATTTCCCAAGCGTCGCACTGGTCCGCTCTCGCGGCTGTACCAACCCCACCTTGGCCAATCGCCCATGAATCTTGTCACCCAGTCCGACCACCCACCGAGCGACCTCATCATCCATCACCGGCGTCGCCCCAGTCGCAATCAGCACCAGTTGCTCCACCCGCACCTTGAAAGCGTCGGCCTGCTTGGTCGTCGCCTTCCCCAACCGGATTGTCTTTTTACTACCATCACTTGCAATAAACTGAATACGTTTAAGCCCGTTGGGATCGCAGATCACACTTGCCATATTTCACCGTCCTTTTATCTTGTTGGCCTTCGCCTTCGCTGGTCGAATGATAATTTCCAACCCGAGGGCGTCAGCCAGTTTTTCTAAGTTCTCTACACTCACACCAGTTTGGCCACTCATCAATCGGGAAAGCTGGCTCTGTTTGATGCCGGTCTCTTTCCACAGCCGATATCTCGTTTTGCTACTGACCTCGATGGCGTTCCGAATCTCGTTAAAAACTTTACTCATGCACAGACAGTTACCCGATGCGTAACCACAAAGCAAGCGTCACGCGATATCATCTGCCCCATCCGCGCCAAGAGAATTAACTCGGCGCGGATGGCATGTGCGCCGAGTTGAATCATCGCTTTTCTCCGAGAAATCACCATGTGCGCCTTGTGCGCCGGGTTCGTCATTTTCTACAAGGGCGGCGCACATGGTAGACGCGGATGGTGTTGGCTTGGTCAGTTGCCAGACATAGCCGCCGCCGAACCCCGTCCGATGCACCTTCACATTCAACCGTTTCGATGCTTTCTGCACCGTCCGCCATGCCAGACCTGCCTCTTTGGCCGCGTCCTGAATATCCTTGGTCGGATGCTCCTGCATGTCCGCCAGTTCGTCGGCCAGCCAATCGGTAGCTTGGTTTTGTGCGTCCGGTTCCGGACCAGGCTTGGCGTCTTCACCGAAACCGTTTTCCTGAGCCAAGGCATCATCGGCGCTCATGTCTACGGGGTCATGTTCCCACGCGACCGCTGCCGGATCACCGACGATATGAAACGCCAGACCGTTGCCTTCGGGGGCCAGATTGTTTTTGCCGGGCAACAATAATCGTCTCGATTTGTTTTCTTTATCACGAGTCAGGTGCCAGACCGCCCGCGCAATACCAGTGAATGCTCGACTACCCAACGCCAGATCATCAGCGACGCTGCCGGTGCCTTTCCGTCGATGTGCGACCGCCAGCACCGCCGGGCCATACTTTTCCGCCAGCTTCGCCACAGGTGCCAACACAGCGCGTACTTCGTTGTCACGATGCGAGTCAGTATCGCCACCCAGAAAACTGCCGATGGGATCAACCACGATCAGTCTGCAATCGGGCGTTGCCTTCAAAGCAGCCTCCAGCGACGCCACGTCTTCCAGAGTGAACAGTATTTCGTAGAGTTGCCCGTCTTCGCCTACGCGCCGCACTGCCGACAGCAAATGTACCTTCCGCACGTCGGCATTGTGAGCATCCAATCGTGGACGGATCGTGTCACCGGGATCATCTTCGGCGGACACCAAAATGACCGAACCGGCGGGGCAATCGCTACCATCCGGCCAAGGCGTTCCCGTGGTGATACGTGCAGCCATGTCGGTCGTGAGAAAAGATTTCCCTTCGCCCGGACGACCTACCAGCAATGTGATCCGACCCAGTGGTACTCGCCCCGGCCAAAGCCACTTGATTTCTCGCGGCTCCACGTCGGCCATACAGGTCAGCACCGGCCCGGAGACCTTGGGCGTTACCTTTTCCAGCAGTTGTGCCAGTTTCGCCTTGACGACATCCGCACCTTCGCTGGCGATCAAGTCAGCGATGTCTCCACCGATGGCGAGGTCGGGCCAAGCATCGGACAGACGCACCACACGCACCGTCGCTGGGGGCGTCAGCTTCGACAAGATACCCGCTACATCGCCCGCGTATTTTGTACCAGCTTCGTCATTGTCTGGAAGAATGACAACCTCGCGGTCAGCAAGCGGTGTCCAGTCTGTTTTGCTGGCGCTTTGGCTGCCGTGGGATGAGGTAGTGGTCAACAGTCCCAACTCCGCCACGGCGTCGACGCATTTCTCACCTTCGACAACGAAGACCGGTTCGGTCTTTCGCCGCAACAGGTTCGGCAGCCGATACAGCGGGCGTGGTTCGGGCATTCCGCCGATGATCCAGCCTACTGACGTTTTACTCGCCGGACGGATGGTTTTACCCGTGGGCGTGTTCCACCGAATCACCAACCCCACCGGGTCGCCGTCGACGTTTTCGTAGGTCCATATTGCCGAGAAGGGACCATACTGGCGTTCCAGCTCGGCTAACGCATCGACATTCGTGGCGAACGTCGCCGGTGGTCGGGAAGTCGGAGCCTTCGTCTTCCGCGTTATCTTGGCCGTGGTGGGGTGGGACTTTTCGGGCATCAGGTCCGCCAGCTTCAACCCCAATGCCGCCACGATTTCATCCGGCGTACATCCGGCATGGCAGCAGATCAACGCGCGACCGTCCTCGCCTTCGCTGATGCTCAAGCTGGGTTTCTTGTCCTCATGGGCCGGGCATCGTGCCGACCATGCTTTGCCGTGGCGTTTTGCATCGGGAAGTTTTGATAACAGCAATTCAACTGGTCTCATTCGACACCTCCTTCTACCGCCACCTTCTCCGTGGCTTGCTCATCCAGCCAGCGGGTCAGGACACTCACCGGATACATGATGGTTTTGCCACGCCGGACGTGTGGGACGGTTCCCTCGTTGGTCCAAGTCCACAGCGTCCGTTCGGAGACGCCCAGCGCTGCCGCCGCTTCACGCGGTCGCATTGCCAGGCAGGGCGTCTGCGGTTCGGGTTTGGCCAGCGGATTCAATCCACCGGCGACCTCAGATACGGGGAAATTACTTTTTGTGGAATTCCTCATGGGATTCCTCCAACAAAGGCAGACCGCCACCATAGCGGTCTCATGGAGGAAGTTGGCTGGGCATGTGTCCAGTTGATTTTGCTGAAAAAACAAGGGAAAAATGGAGGTAGAAGTGGTCATGCCCACTTTTGGGTGGTCATAAAGTGGTCACGGTGGTCATGAAGTGGACATGGTGGACACGAGGTGGACACGCTCAATCATCGGAGTCGTCGGGGCCGAAATCGGCGTCGGCATTTATGGACATTTCGGCAACTTGGCGAGCCTGATCGTCGGTACATTCACCGCGTTGCAATTTCTGAATGAGGGCATCCGCCGCCTTCTCATGCTCTGCCCGTTCCTTGGCAGTCTTACCAACGCGGGCCATCTTGTTTATTTGGCGGATCGTTTCCTGCCGTTCGGCTGTTTCCAACTTTTGCTCAGCAGGTGCGTTGTCCGCCCCCGCCTCCGGCGTCGCCGACTTTTCTTCAACTGCAATGTCGTGACCAATTTTGCCGGGCCGTTGGGTGTGACGTGTCCCTTGAGTACGGCGGGTCCGGTTCAAAGGAAAATTCAGCTCGCCTGCAATAGCAATCCATGCCTACGATTTGCTCACCATCGCTTTCGACTTGACACCCAAGGCACGAGCGATGGCGTTACGTCCGTAGACTTCCTTCGCCTTTTTCTTCGCGGCAGCACTTCCCTTTCTAACCGCTTCACAAAGGTCCGCGTAGGCTGCGGAGCGATCAGCTTTGTACTGGCGGATCGCGTTATCCAAATCAGTCTGCGTCCAAGATTGAAGCTCCGACTTGCTGTCCGTCGGCGGTTTCGTTGACGCCGACGCTGCGGCGGAGGTCAGTGCAGGTGCTGGGGAGGGCGCAGATGTTGGAGGCTGCGATGGCGCTGAAGGTGGCGAGGCAATTTTCCACGGAGCCGGAACATTGGGGGTGGACGCTACCGCCGAAGCGGTCGTTGTTGATTGCGATGCTGCTATCTTCCACGGAGGCTGAACGTTGGGTACAGGTGCTGTTACCGATGATGATGCCATTGCCAGTTCCCGGGCGCGGGTAATACCTACGGGTTGAGCCTGTATCACTTTCGTCCATCCCGCTCCACTCTGCATCCCCGGTCGCCAAGTGTCGTAATTTTTTTCACTCAACCAGTACGCTTGCGTCGCACGGTCTATCGTATAGGGAACCAACTCCGCATAAAATTTGGTTCCCGCAATGAGTCCCCACAATTGCGCGGCCTTCGTCGCTAAATCCTCGCGTTTGATCCACCCCTGCTGCTCGACACGCGGCCCGTCATATCCAAACGGTAAACTTTCCACGCACCATTTTCCGGTTCGTCCCATCGCCGCCGCCACCAACGTAACCGCCGCCTCCGGATGCTGACCCGCCGTCGATTTTTCCAACAGTAACGCCGCCAACCGCAGGAATTCCCGCGACTCCTCCGGCGTACTCTCCGGCAATTCACATAGTTTCAAAAGTTCCGCTTCCGTCATTGTTCCTGCCTTACTTCTATCGCGTACCTCAAGTCTTGATGTTTTTGCTATCGTTGTTAAGACAACTATACCGCCTCGTGATTGGTTGCCCAATCTCGCCCCACTCAATCTCGCTATGCCCGGCGAAGAGAGGGCATTGATGAAGAAAAATAATGAAAGGTAAAAGTGGTAGTCATTGACATTGCAAAGTCCAAACCTATACTCGGGCCGCTGTTATTGATTCAATGTGTCGCGGTAAATGTTCGTGGTCAAAACGTGTGTTTGTGTATTTGATAATCGTCAGGAAAAGTGATGGATACAACGACGCTTCGTCATCGTCTGTCGCGGTTGAGTTATGCTCAGGCGGCGAAGTTGCTTGGGGCGGATGGGAAGTACAGGCTCTCGGCGGGCAGTGCGCGTTATCAGATTGGTGTCGACCTGGAGGAAGCGGCGAGGTGGGATGGCGATGAGCAGTTGAGTATTGATCTGGATGGTGCGACGGTGACAGTGTCGCTGTCGAATGCACATACGCAGCGGTTGGCGTTTTGTTGTTCGATGTGTGGGGATCATGACGGGGAAGAAGCGTGTGAGCATATCGCGGCGGTGTTGTCGATTATTTTGGAGGAGAAGTTGTTGTTGGGGCTTGCCAAACCGCCGAAGGAGCGGGTGGCGGTGGAGAATCTTTCGGATGAGGAGTTGGTGAAGCGGGCGTTGGCGGAGCGTGAGGAGCGGGCGAAGACGGAGCGGATGCGAGTCACTCGGCCAGACGGTTCCGAGAAAATTTGGGGTGATTATGCGGTGACGAATCCGGCAAGTGGTAAGACTTATCGGGTGGCGTTGCGTGGGCGAGAGCGTGGCGAATCATATTGTGATTGTCCGGACTTCCGCAAGAACACCCTCGGCACATGCAAACACATCATGCGGGTGTTGTCGGGTGTGAAGCGGAAGGGGTTGAGTAATGCCAAGCCGTGGAGGCCGACGGGGATTGAGGTTTATCTACATTACGCGGCGGCGGTGCCGGAGTTGCGGTTGAATTTGCCGGAGAAGTTGGATGGGGATGCGTCGAAGATTGTGGCGGTGTTCAGAGGGAAGGTGGTGGAGGATGTGGCGGGGTTTGTGAAAGTGCTTCGGCGTCTGGCTGCGGCGGGGATTGATGTGACGGTGTTTCCGGATGCGATGGAGCATATCCAGCGACGGTTGTTCCGTATTCACATGGCGGAGCTGACGGCGGCGGTTAGGAAAGATCCGAAGAACCATCCGTTGCGCAAGACGCTTTTGAAGACGGAGTTGTTGCCGTATCAGATGGATGGGATTGCGTTTGCAGCGGGTGCGGGACGGGCGATTCTGGCGGATGACATGGGGCTTGGAAAAACGATTCAGGGCGTCGGCGTGGCGGAACTGCTCGCAAGAGAGGCCAACATCCGCAAGGTACTCATCGTCTGCCCGGCGAGTCTCAAGGCGCAGTGGAAGCTGGAAATCGAGCGGTTTTCTGATCGTGATGTGCAGCTTGTGCAGGGGGCGGCGAAAGAGCGTGCGGCGTTGTATGCGGGGATGCCGTTCTTTACGATCTGCAATTACGAGCAGACGCTGCGTGATCTTGATTACATCGAGAAAGCCAAGTGGGATCTGATTATTCTCGACGAAGCGCAGCGGATCAAAAATTGGGAGGCGGCCACAACGCGAATCGTGAAGAGTTTGAAGAGCACGTATGCGCTCGCTCTTACCGGTACGCCGATGGAGAATCGGCTTGAGGAGCTTTATACCGTTGCGACGTTTGTGGATGAGCATCGTCTTGGTCCGGCGTTTCGGTTTCTCAATACGCATCTGACCGTTGACGATAAAGGCCATGTGCTGGGGTATAAGAACATCGGTGATCTGCGTGAACGTCTCAAGCCGATCCTGCTACGCCGTACACGAAACATGGTGATGAGCGAACTGCCACCGCGACATACCGAAGTCATCCGCGTCGAACCCTCCGAAGAACAGGCGGCCCTGCATTATGCCAACATGCAGATCGTCAGGCAGGTGACGAACAAAGCCTTCATCAGTGAGATGGACATGCTGCGGCTGCGGCGGGCGCTGTTGATGTGCCGCCTTTCGGCGAATGGTACTTACCTTGTTGATAAGCAGGAGCCGAATTATTCGACGAAGATGCAGGCGTTGGAGGAGTTGCTGGAGCGGCTGCTCGCGGAGGATGGGCGGAAGATTATTTTGTTTTCGGAATGGACGACGATGCTCGATTTGATCAAGCCGGTGTTGGAGAAGTTGCTTAAGGGGAAGCGAGATTTTGTTCGGCTTGACGGTTCAATTCCGCAGACGAAGCGTCAGGCGTTAGTGAATCGTTTCCAAAAACATCCGGAATGCGTGGCGTTCCTCAGCACCAACGCCGGCTCCACCGGCCTGAACCTCCAAGCCGCCAACACCATAATCAACGTCGACCTCCCGTGGAACCCCGCTGTCCTCGAACAACGCATTGGCCGCGCTCACCGCATGGGCCAGAAGCGGCCGGTGCAGGTGTATCTGCTGGTGACAGCAGACACGCTAGAAGAAAAGCTCCTGTCACTGCTCGGCACCAAACGCGACCTCGCCTTGGCCGCTCTCGATCCGGAAAGCGACGTGGACATGGTCAACATGCGAACCGGCATGGACGAACTCAAGTCCCGCATGGAAGTCCTCCTGGGGCCACCACCCACCAGACCGCTCGATATGTCGATGGCAACCCGAAAACAAAAAGAAGCAGAAGATCAAGCCCGCCGCGAACGTGTCCGCGATTCCGGCGGCAAACTCCTCTCCGCCGCGTTGGATTTCCTCGGAGAACTGTTATCTCAAGCACCCACCTCCAACAGCACCGCCAAGCCAACGGATGACGCTACCAAACCTGTCGCCGCCAACCTCGGCGAACAATTACGCTCCGCCTTATCCCACTGCATCACTCGCGACGAAACCGGAAACGCACAACTGCGTATCCCGCTCTCAGAAGCAGTTCTGGACAAATTTACCTCCGCTCTGGAAGCGATGCTCTCTCGCAATCGCTAATTATTTTATGATCGAAGCCGGTGGGTTACAGCACGCAAAATGGCGTCGAGGGTTTCGTCCAGGCGTTGGGCCAGATCGGTTGCGAGGAAGCGCAAAACCAGCCAGCCGTTTTCTTGGAGCAGGCGGTCCTTGCGGCGGTCGCGGCGGTAGGTGGCAGCGTCGCCGAGGTGTTGGTCGCCGTCGAGTTCGATGGCGATGCGGGCGGGTTCGCAGAGGAAGTCGACTTCCATTTCGCCCAGGCCGTCGAAAGGGATGGGGAGGGTTCGATTCAGACGGAAGCGGCCTTGGGTTTCGGGCAGGGTTTGCAGGCGTCGGTAGAGAAACGCTTCGCTGTTGCTACGAGCCCGCATCACATCATCGGAGTCGCCGTCGGGTGGCCAGTTTCTTGCGGCGTTGACGAACAGGTTGCCGAGATGGGCGTCGACACCGTCGCGGATCAAACGGCGAACAGCGGCGGCGTAATCCCGCTTCCACGCCGGATCCACCGGCAACGGCACCTCCGGCGGCCAGCCCGGAACAGCACTCGCAGGCATCTGAATCTCGTAACCAATATCAACGTAACCCCGGCAACGACGGTCGAACATCTTGGCAAACATCGGTACATTCAGGTCGGCGTAATCGTGGATGACGACTTCACGCTTCCCCTCAAAATTACGATGCAGGCGACCGGCGTACTGGGCGATGATGCCCTTCCACGACACTGGCAGCGTCAGGAACAGCGTGTCCAATCGGGCGTCATCGAAGCCTTCGCCGATGAAACGCCCCGTCGCCAAAAGCAGACGCGACGTACCGGGCGGAATATCTGCTATTTTCTGACGCGCCGCCATCAGCGCCTTTTGACCCATGCCACCACGGAGAACAATCAAATTTTCAACGTGCGGTTCGAGCAGAGCGGTCAGCACGTCGAGATGTTCGGTACGTTCTGTCAGGACGACCGGTGAACGGCCATTCGCCAAAGCTGCGAGCACGTCATTGATAATTTGCGTGTTGCGGGCGGAATTCTGAATCAGCGAAGCATACAGAATCTGAAATTGTTTGCGTACATCGGCCTCTACCGTTGCATCGTCCGGTGCGTGGAACGAGGTGGGATGAACATGAACGTGGTGCGAGAAGGTTCGCGTGGCGGCTTGTTGTTTAGCGTCGACGCGGTAACGCAATGGGCCGCACTGCATGAAGATGATGGGATGATGGCCGTCTTTGCGGGCGACGGTGGCGGAGAGGCCGAGGACATATTTGGCTTTCACGCGTCTGGCGATGGCTTCGAAAGACGGGGCGGAGAGGTGGTGGCATTCGTCGAAGATGACGTGGCCGTAGTTGGCGACGTGGTCGTTGACGATGCCGTTTCGGACGAGGCTTTGCATCAAGGCGACGTCGAGATGGCCGGTCGGTTTTTTCTTTCCGCCGCCGAAGCGACCGATGGATTTTGCGGGGATGCCAAGGAATGTGGAGAGGCGTTCGATCCATTGTTCGAGCAGCGGTTTGGTATGCACGACGATGAGCGTGTTGACGTTTCGTTGTGCGACGAGCCATGCGCCGATGACGGTTTTGCCGAACGCGGTGGTGGCGGAAAGTACGCCGGTGTCGTGTTGGGCGAGCGTTTCGATGGCGGTTTGCTGGTCGGGACGAAGCTTGCCTTGGAATGACCATGATTGCGGTGTGCCGGTGTAGCGGTCGTCGGAGAGTTCGAGTTTGATATTTGCGTCGGCGAGGAGGGCTTGCACGTCATCCATGCATCCGCGCGGCAGAGCGATGTGGTCGATGTAATCTTCCGCACAAGCGATCACGCGCGGTGTGGCGTGTGTGGAGAGCCGCATGGCCTGAGCACGGTAGAACGCGGGATTCTGGAATGCCGCCAGTCGCGTCAGGCGATTGGTGAGCGACGGCGTCAACTCATCCTTGCGGAAATAAAGGCCGTCACAGAGCACGGCATGAAGTGTTTCCGGTAACGCTCCGGTGAGTGGTGTTTCTCGTGGGCGGCGTGATGGCAGCAACGTCCACGGATCACGCGCATCATCGTCCGCAAAGGCCATGCGAACGCCGAGCAACGATCCGCGTCGCTCGGCTTCTTTAACTTTGCTCTCTACCTCTGCACGTTCCATCTTTCGAATCGATGAAAGGAACGCCCATTGATCCTCAAAGGGACGAAACGTCCCCCCCACATCATCCAGAAAAACGCTGTTCCCTGCTTCACGTACCTGCCCCTGCAACGGCAGCGCGATGAGATTACCGAAGCTGCCTTTGGGGAGTGTGTCCTGATTGGGGAAGAGTCGGTCGTAAGACGCAAGGCCGATCTTGGGCCGCGTTTCCATCGCCTCCGTGAGCAGAAACGTTCCCAATCTTCGAGCCAGCGATGACTGAATAGCATGTACAAAAAACATCCAGACATGACCACCATTACCGGAGCGTGATCGCTCCAATGCTGCCGACACGTCGTGACGACGGCAGACATCCATGAACGCCGCACTATCCTCCCGCCACGCATCACCATCGAAGTCAGCTGCGAGAAAGAAGCACGTCTCATCCAACATCATCGGATAAACACCCGCAACGAACGCCCGCCCACGCCCGTCTGTACCAACCAAATGATCGTGAATAACCACATCACTCACCGGCACAAAATTCCGTGCGGGACAATTCGAACATTTAACTTTTGGCTTCTGACACATTCCCGGCACCCATTCATTCGCACAAACCGGCGCATACCCCGCCTTGCCGGTTTTCTTGCTCTCGAAGCGTCGCGGAAAAACATCGTCCCGCCCACGAAACAAGTCGCGGAACAAAGCGATCTTTTCTGCCGGTGATGAACGATGATGAACCATAAACGTCGATTGTACGGGAAACCATCGGAGATTTTCAGCGATTCCATTTTTTTGAGGATGCCGATAGGATTAGCCTTTTCATGATGATAGGCAAGACCGTCGCTACGGCCACTGTGGTCGCTGCGCGAAATGCTAAAACGAGAGACAACCGATGGCTATTCTGAATTGTAAAATGTGTGGCGGGAAGATTCAGACTTCGGATGGAGCGACGCATGGAATCTGCGATTCTTGCGGAAATACCTCTACGCTGCCCAAGGCAAGCGACGACAAAACCGCCAACCTCTTCAACCGCGCCAACCACTTCCGGCGTTCAAACGATTTCGACAGAGCGCTGACGGCCTACGAGAACATTCTGAATGAAGATAACACCTGTGCCGAGGCGCATTGGTGCGTGGTGCTGTGCCGGTATGGGATTGAGTATGTCGAAGACCCGCAGACGCAGGAACGCGTTCCGACCTGCCATCGGACGCAGTACGACAGTATTCTGGTTGATCCGGACTACAAGGCTGCGATGGAATACGCTCCGGACGAGTACACGCGGTCGCTGTACGAGGGCGAAGCCAGGAAGATCGCCGAAATCCAGAAGGGCATCCTGGCCGTTTCGAGCCGGGAAGAACCCTACGACGTGTTCATCTGCTATAAAGAAACCACCGACGGCGGCAGCCGTACCAAGGAAAGCGTGATCGCCCAGGACATCTATCACCATCTGACCGACGACGGCTACCGCGTCTTTTTCTCCCGCATCACCCTGGAAGGCAAGCTCGGCCAGCAATACGAACCGATCATCTTCAGCGCACTCAACAGTGCGAAGGTGATGCTGGTCGTCGGCACCCGCAAGGAACATTTGGAAGCGGTGTGGGTCAAGAACGAATGGAGCCGCTACCTGGCTTTGATGAAAAAGGACCATTCGAAGCAGCTTATTCCGTGCTATCGCGATATGGACCCCTACGACCTCCCGGACGAGCTTTCGGGTTTGCAGAGCCAGGATATGGGCAATGTCGGCTTCCTGCAGGACATTCTGCGAGGGGTGCAGAAGGTGTTGGAAGGGAGTCAAGCCGTCGGCAAGGTCGCTGGTGTCACGGGAGTTGCGCCGGCTGCACCCGGTGTAGAATCTCTGATGAAACGCGGATGGCTGTTTCTGGAAGACCAGGATTGGAAACAAGCGGATGAGTATTTTGACAAAGTGCTGGACATCGCTCCGGAATATGCGTTGGCGTATGTGGGCAAATTGTGCACGGAATTGAAGGTTCAACGAGAGGAGGAGTTAATAAATAACAACACGATTCTCAACACCAACAAGCTCTATCAAAAAGCTATTCGTTTCGCGGATACAGGATTGAAAACGAAATTAGAGAAGTATAACGAAACTATCAATGAATGTATCAAGCAGGAACAGGAGCGACAGCGGAAGGAACGGTACGATCAACTGGTAGATCGGAAAAACCAAGCGGCAACCGAAAGCGAGTTTGAGATACTTGCTCGTGAATTCAAAGATATGCACGGTTATGACGATTCCGAATCGCATGCGCAAGAGTGTAAGCAAACTTACCAAGACATCAAGGCCTTTCATGAGGAACGGGAGCGACAGCGAATTTCGGAATTGGAGACCATACGTAAACGCTTATTTGAAAGATTTTCCAAATATCGCGGTTGTATTTCGACTAGCGGGGCACATACAGTTGGTCTGAAAACAGATGGTACAGTTGCTGCGGTGGGATGGAATGAATGTTATGGCCCTAATAAAGATTCTGGCCAATGCAATACCAAAGATTGGAGAAATATTGTCGCGGTTCATGCTCAAGGAAACCATACAATCGGTCTGAAAGCGAACGGAACTGTTATTGCGATTGGTGAGAATGAAGGGGGTTCATGCAACACCGTCGAATGGCGAGATATTGTTGCAATTGCTGCAGAGGATCGCTATACAGTCGGTTTAAAATCCAACGGCACAATTATTATTGCTTCGACGGACCTAGTGTTCTATACTAATGCCTTGCGCAACATTATCTCGGTTTCCGCCGGCGGCTGGCATATTGTTGGATTGAAAGCAGACGGTACAGTTGTTGCAATTGGCGATAATGAAAATAAGGAGAAAAATGGTAACAAATATAGCAATGAATATGGGCAGTGTAATGTTACAGAATGGCGAGATATCGTCACGGTTTTTGCAGGTACCTGTTGCACAGTCGGTTTGAAAAAAGACGGTACTGTTGTGGCGGTTGGAAAAATGGATGATCGTGACATCGACACCAGCGCATGGCGTGACGTTATCGCTATTTTCGTTTCCCAACATGTAGTTGCCTTGAAAGCAGATGGCACCGTTGTTGTTGCTGGCGAGAATGAGCATGGCCAGTGCAACACTGGCGATTGGCGAGATATTGTTGCAATTGCCGCCGGTACGCGACATACAGTTGGTTTAAAATCAGACGGCACGGTTGTCGCCGTTGGATGGAATGAATATGGACAATGCAATACTAGTGAATGGCGTAGCATTGTAGCAATTGACGTTTGTTCCTGTAATACAATCGGCTTAAAGAGTGACGGCACTGTTGTCGCAGTTGGGCCGAATGATGATGTTCACCGTATTGGTTATGGTCAGTGCAACACTCATGATTGGTGCAATATTGGTCCTGTTTCCAAAGAACATCGCTCAAATTTAGCACAACAAGAACAACGTGATAAAGAAATCATGCAACAAAGGAATTGGGCAGCAGCGGGATTGTGCCGCCATTGTGGTGGAAAAATGGAGGGGCTTATCTTCAAGAAATGCAAGTCCTGCGGCAAATGATAAAAGCTCACGCATCCACCGCCTTCGCTTTCGTACAGGAAACAAAGTCAACCATCTCTCGCGATTGTTCCCCCCGGCCTCTCCAACCGCGATCACCACGGGGGAACCACGCTCTCCCCCCCCACCTTCCTCCCCCTTTCCAGCCATCTGTCTCGCCATCAGTTGCTCCCTCCCCTTTCGCTGTTGTCCGCTAAAAATCTGTCGAAATCGCTTGTGAACAATCTGTCCTGTGCGATCCTGTATTTTTCGAATTCTGTTTCAGCGTGTTGGCGGGCGATCTCGGCGCTGACTTTGCCCGCGTCACGTAAAATGTCGCGGTCGGTGGCCTGAATAAAACTGTTTAACCGCGTCTCCCAATCTTCCATCGTCATGGGAATCTTACGCTCCGCTTGCAGCTCCGCAATGTCAAGATAGGCGTTCACCAGCCGCTCAAGCTGGCTCATCTCAAACTCAGTCAAGTAATTCTTGGCGACCACCACATCAAACTTCTGGACCTTGCCTTGCGGAGCGTCCGTCCAGGTCGTCAGTCCCATGTTTTGTTTTTCGGCGTTGGCGCGTTCAACGATCAGTTCCGCAGCCGTGTGACCGTGGATCGCCCAGTGTAATTTATTCTGGACGGTCGAGAAGAAGCGTTTGGTCGCGGTAGCTGTTACGTCATAATCAACGGATGTTGCGTAAATGTCGGTGATTTTTTGATAGAATTTGCGTTCGCTGATTCTGATCTCACGGACACGTTGCAGTTGTTCTTCGAAGTATTTGTCTGTTAACAGGCTGCCGGACTTCAGGCGTTGGTCGTCCATGACGTAGGCTTTGATTGTAAATTCTTCGATGATATTCGTCACCCATTTGCGGAACTGCACCGCCCGCTCGGAGTTGACTTTGTAACCCACCGCTATGATCGCTCGGAGGTTATAATGCTTCGTTTCGTAGCCTTTCCCATCGACGGCAGTTATTCGGAAATTCCGAATAACTGAGTTTTCCGAAAGTTCGTTGTCTGCGAATATTTTTTTTAGATGCTCGTTGATGGTTGGAATTGCGACATTGTAAAGTGTTGCCATCATTTTTTGTGACAGCCAGACATTTTCGTCCGCGTATATTGCTTCGACGCCACCTTCGCCTTGTGCGGTGATAAAGGTCAGATATTCCGCTGCGCTGCTGCGGATGGTGATGGCTTTGTTCTGTTTGGTTTTTTTAGATTTCATAGCCGATCCCCTTCAGGTTCACCCGGATCGCCTTGGCAAGCACAAAGTCCGCCTTCAAAGCGTTTAAACGATAAGTCTGGATGATAACATGAGGTAGGGAGAATTGACCACAGAGCGAAAAATATCCGGGCTGACCCGTCAGCAGTTTTTTTACACGAAAGAAAGTCTGTCCTATTTCGTTTGCGTTCCCCCGGCCATCTATAAAAGAGATCGCCAGGGAGGAACCGCGACCCCCGGCCACCGGTCTATCGCGACGTTGCTACCCCCCCACAGTTGGCCCACATCACATTCGTGGTGGCGAAGTTGGCCCGACTGCCACCACGCCCATAATCGCCGCCCGTGGGCCGGACAAATGGGGAATTTCAGCAGTTTGTTTCATGTTCGCTACGCGCAACAAACAAACAGGTAGAGCCTAACCATTCCCCCTGGCGTCAAGACGATGATCGCGCCGGGAGGAACCGTGCGGCGGGATGGCCTACGCAATTTCGCATTCAGACCTTGTCCCCTTTTCCGCCTGTCAGCAGTCGCCGTACCGCTTCGGCTTTCTCGATATCCGACAACGGCAGCGAGGCAATCAGCCTGAGAGCGTCGGCAAAATCAGGATGCAAAGATGGCGTTTTTGTATCGTTTGCACCCTGTGCGTCGGATTTTGCGTCGCTTTGGGTTGAAAGTGGCGTATTTTCGGGTAAATTTGCGGGCTGTTCTGGGCCTACCGCGCCCAATCGAGTCTCGTAAGGGATCGTCACCCCTCGTTTTCCCTCGTTGTAGATTGACGGTCTACATCACACGGAAGCGGACGGTATAGGGCGGTATTCATAGGCGGCGGCGGGCAGCGAGACTTACGAGCAAAAACGGGCCAACATATCGAAGCGCGTCTACATCGCACAAACCCGCCAAAAAGGCCCGAAACGGCCAGCTACATCACAATGCGCACGATTCCTTGGAACATAGGCCAAACGCTATAAAACAAGAGGTTTCGAGCGGTTTTCGAAGTCCGTTCGAATCGCGTGCATCGCGAGCCTATCGCGCGCGGATTTCGGACGTAACATACGGAATCGTGAACGAAAAGAGGCTGCAAAAACACTGGGCAAAAACAAAACCGAGCAGAACTTAACTGCTTTTTCAATCGGCATTGCGAATGCGACTTGTCACACTCGCAAGAATTTGGCCCGGCGTCTGGCCAGCTTGTCTGCCGAGGCGGCTGGTTCAAGGTTGGTCGGATCGTAATCGCGACGCCCGTCACCGGCGGCTCCCAGCAAAACCTGATCCGAGGATCAGGGATGATTGTTACCC
>Ga0123357_10000469_pt1 | contig 39241 bp, 30 predicted proteins | sample TergutEmb28metaG_FD_89873 | JGI IMG/M metagenome (GOLD analysis project Ga0123357, IMG submission 89873) | Embiratermes neotenicus P4 segment gut microbial communities from Petit-Saut dam, French Guiana - Emb289 P4 | ecosystem: Host-associated > Arthropoda: Insects > Digestive system > Gut ... | reverse complement strand
GCCGAGCAGCGGCTCTACTGGGTAGACATAACTGGCTGTCGGGTGCGGTCGTCAGACTTGGACGGCAAGGACGTGCACGAGTGGCCGACACCGACTGAAGTCGGTTTTGTGGTGCCAGACGTTGGCGGGCAATTGGTGATCGGGCTGACGGGCGGGTTGGCCCGTCTTGACCCGGCCAGTGGCGCCATCGAACTCGGCGCACAGGTCGATGACCGCGCGGATCACCGCCTCAACGACGGCAAGACCGATCGGGCAGGCCGTATCTGGTTCGGTTCGATGCACCGGCCCGAGACCAGCCCCGTCAGTCGGTTCTATCGTGTCGACGGCACAGGCGTGACAACCATCTTTGACAACATCATCACCTCGAACGGGCTGGGCTGGAGCCCCGACAACGCGACGATGTACTACACCGACTCCAAGACCTGGCAGATCAGGGCATTCGATTTCGACGCCGTCTCGGGCACGATGAGCAACCCGCGGGTTTTCGCCACCGATCCTGAAGGTGAGTTCGTGCCCGACGGGTTGACGGTCGACGCCGAAGGCTGCGTTTGGGGGGCTAAGTGGCAGGGTTCGCGCGTCGTCAGGTACGCGCCGGACGGCCAGATCATCCTCGATTTGCGTTTCCCCGTCGCGCGCATGACGAGTTGCATGTTCGCCGGGCCGGGGCTCGACACATTGGTCGTCACATCCGCCCGGGGCGAGGCAGACGACGAGCCGTTGGCCGGCCGCGTCTTCCTGGTCGACCCGGGTGTGAAAGGTATTGCGGAGACACCCGTCTCCGCCCAAGTTCTTGCGGCAGCCTACCCGGCGCCGCAGGTGTAGATAAGTACACAACATAGAAAGGTCTGTTCGCAGATAATGAGTACTAAGAGAAGCATTCTCGCCGCCAGCTTGGCAGTGGCTGCCTCGTTTGCGATGGTCGGCTGCTCGACGGCCAGTCCAACTCCAACAACCACGACGTCAACCAGCGAGGCGCCAGCCACCAGCACGACGGCCCCAGCGGCCAACACCTGGATGGCACCGCCGAAGGCCGGCCCGTACAAGGTCGCGCTGTCCGATTCGTTCACCTCCAACACTTGGCGTGCCCAGGTGACCATGGAGTTCAACTACTACTGCCAGCAGAACACCGCTACGGTGAGCTGCCTGACGCCAGCCGACGCCAACTCTGATACTGCGACGCAAATCTCGCAGATCACCAGCTTCATCCAGCAGGGCGCCGACATCATTCTGATTGACGCCAACGACGGCAGCGCCCTCAACGACGTCATCCAGCAGGCCACTCAGGCCGGCATCCAGGTGGTCGATTTCGACAACACGACGACCAGCACCTACGCCATCCACGTTGGCGAGGATCAGACGGCCGTTGGCACACAGGGCGCCCAGTGGCTGGTCAGCCAGCTCAAGCCAGGCGACAAGATCATCAGTCTTGACGGCATCACCGGCAACCCGACGAGCGATCAGCGCCAGCAGGGTGCCGACGCCGTGTTCGCGGCCAACAACATCACGATCGTCGGCCGCGGCGACACCAAGTGGGACAAGGCCACGGCTCAGACCCTGGCGACCACTCTGCTGACCGCCAACCCGGATATCCAGGGCATCTATTCTCAGGGCGGCGACTCGTCGCTCGGTGCTATCGCTGCAGAGCAACAGCTTGGTATGAAGCTCCTGCCGATCCCCGGCGAGGGCAGCAATGGCTTCTTGAAGGCCTGGCAGGCCAACAACCTCACCTCGTGGGCTTTCGCCAGCCCGCCGCAGTTGGTTGTCAATGCGCTGCAAACCGGTATCGCGGCTCGTCAGGGAACTGACCCTGGCAACAGCGTGAACCTTCCGATTCCGACCATCACTCAGGACACCTTGGCTCAGAACGTTCACCCGGATCTGAATGACAACCTGTGGTTGCCGACCCAGTTGCCGGATTCCTTCCTGCAGCAGAACTTCGCCAACTGAGGTTATGTCTGTCGACGTGACCCCGGAGCTCAACCCAATCGTTGAGCTCCGGGGCATTAATAAGAGCTTCGGCGGGGTGCATGCCCTGCGCGAGGTCGACTTCGCTATTCCGCCGGCCACCATCATCGGGTTGGTTGGCGAGAATGGCGCAGGCAAGTCCACATTGTTGAAGGTGCTGTCTGGCACCTACAGCGCCGACGCCGGTGAACTGCTTATCGACGGTGCGGTGCAGGCGCATTATGGGCCAGGCGGAGCTCGTCGAGCTGGAATCAGCATGGTGACGCAGGAGTTATCGCTGTTCCCCAATCTGACGGTGGCGGCCAACATAGCGATAGGCCGCGAACCGACCACTGCCGGTTTCGTTTCCGGGTCCAAGGCACGCCAGAACGCCGAGTCCGCGCTGGCGCTTATTCAATCCACGATTTCGCCGGACGCCGTCGTCCGGGACTTGCCTTTCGCCGACCGGCAAAACGTTGAAATCGCCAAAGCTCTGGTCGACGATCCGCGCATTCTGGTGCTTGACGAGCCGACCTCCGGCTTGCGGGAGTCCGAAGTCGACGCCCTGATGGCGGCAATGCGCCAACTCAAAGAAGCCGGACGCAGCGTCATCTTCATCACCCACCGGATGAGCGAGCTTTTCGCCGTCTGTGACTCTTTCATGGTGATGAAGGACGGCGTATCGGTGGGCACCCGGCAAGCTGATCAGACAAACTCCGACGAGCTCGTTTCGATGATGGTCGGGCGTGATATCAAATCTTTGTACCCACCCAAGGCAACCATCGACCGCACGCCGGGCACGGAGAAGTTCCAGTTGCGCGATTACCGGGTTGGACGCAGTGTCGGGCCAGTGGATTTGGACTTGTTCGAGGGCGAAATCCTTGGCATTGCTGGCTTGGCCGGTAACGGGCAAAATGAACTCCTTGAGGGCATCGCTGGGTTGCGTCGCTCGACGGGGACGATGAGGCGGTCAGGAGACCCCAAGAACCGTACTCGTCCCTTCAGCACGCCAGGCGCCGCCGTTAGGGCCGGGTACTCGTTGGTGCCTGAAGATCGCAAGGGCCAAGGCCTGGTGTTGTCGTTCCCGGTGTTCAAAAACGTCACGCTGGCGGGTCTGCGCCAGATCTCGCGTTTCGGCTTCCTGCCCCAGTCCAAGGAGTACGAGGCCACCCGCCGCTATGTCAGCATGCTTGATATTCGCACACCCAGCGAGTCTGCCGTCACCGCCGGGTTGTCCGGCGGCAACCAGCAGAAAGTGGTGCTGGCTAAGGCCCTTGACACGCAGCCGGCGATCTTGTTGCTGTCAGACCCGACCCGCGGCATTGATGTGGGTACCAAGCAGGAGATTTACGTGCTGGTGCGGCAATTGGCTGAAAAGGGTGTCGGGATCATTTTCCTGTCGACCGACGTGACCGAGATCGTTGGCCTATGTGATCGGGTCTTGGTCATGTCGCACCGCCAGGTGGTCGCCGAACTGGAAGGTGGCGACATCACCGAGGAGAGCATCACCCGAGCGGCATTCGAGGGGGACAAATGAGCCAGGCAATCACCGGTTGGCGGGGCATCCTCCGGGACGCCCAACTCGGCGCGCGCCGCGAACCCGGGGCCGTTATGGCTTACGGCGCTCTGCTGATCGTCTTCGTGGCGTGGCTGATCCGCACGCCGAATCTGACGCCAGCCTTGTTCACAAGGATGATGACGGGCCAGGTGCCCTTGGCACTGGCGGCGGTCGGCATGGCTATCGTACTGATTTCCAAGGGTATTGATTTGTCAATGGGGTCGATGATTGTCCTATCGGAGATGATCGTCCTAGTTTGGACCGCGCCACTACACAGCCCATGGCTGGCCGCCCTCGCGGCTATTTTGGTGACGTCGCTATTCGGCCTATTCAATGGCGTCTTGGTCAGTGCGGTCGGGCTTCCAGCCTTGGTTGTGACATTGGCTACCGGGTCGATCGCTGCTGGCTTAGCCTTGGAGGTAGCGCCGAAATCGGTCAGCGGTACGCTGCCGGACTCGTTCCGAAACGTTGTCATGACCATGATCGGGCCGATTCCGTTGGTACTTATTTTGGCATTCTTGCTGCCGCTGCTGATCTGGTTCCCGATTCGCCGGTCACGGGCCGGTTTTGCATTGATGGCGGTTGGGTCCGATGACGGCGCCGCTTTTGTCAGCGGATTGAAGCCCTGGCTGGTGCGCCCGCTGGCCTATATCTTGTCAGGGCTGTTCGCTGGCTTGGCGGGTGTTCTTATGGCCATGAGCACCAACGGTGCCAGCGCCAGCACGACGAACACTTTTACGTTGAATTCAATCGCGGCGGCAGTGTTGGGTGGTGTCTCGCTAATGGGCGGGCGTGGCTCAGTGGCTGGCGCCATCGCCGGTGCTTTTGTGCTGACATTTGTCAACAGCTTGTTGTTGGCGTGGAATGTCAACGGGATGTGGGCGTATGTGGTTACCGGATGCATCCTGGTGCTGGTTGTCGGTGTGCCATTTCTTGTCAATCAGGCCCGCGCGAGGAAGGTGAGATCATGAGCGCCGATGCGCCAGTCTTGGTGGCCGAGTCCCAGGCAAAGCTTCGGTCGAGGTTTTCGCCTAGTCGCATCTTGACCTCCGTGCTGCCGTGGGTTGTGTTGATACTGCTGTATTTGGCGCTGGTTGCCAAGGCACCGAATTTCATCCACGCGGGGCCGATGAGCGTTTTGCTGTATTCGGTCACCATTCTTGGCGTGGTAGCGATGGGGCAGGTGTGCGTCATTTTGATCGGCGGTATTGATCTGTCGGTTAGCAACGTGATGACATTCACCAACATCGTGTCGGCATCGATCATTGGCACCCTGGCAACCAAGGGCGGCTTCTTTGGCCAACACTCGCTATTGTTTGCGGTGTTGGCCTGTGCCGGCATTGGTGCGGTTATCGGTGCGTTGAACGGGTTGATCATCACCAAGCTTGGCATGCCAGACATGATCGCGACACTGGCCATGTGGACAATTGTCTATGGTGTGATGAACCTTTATCGAGTGCACATTCCAAAGACGATTGACCCCAGCAGCCATCCATCCATTGCTCTCACTAGTTTCGTCACCAAGAGGATATTCAGCTTTGTGACGCCAGCGGCGATTGCCTGGATTGTGCTGGCGATTATTCTCATCGTGGTGTTGCGAAAGACGACCTTCGGACGGCAGGTCTACGCCGTTGGTCTAAGCCGCGGCGCCAGCCATGCTGCCGGTATTTCGGCCGTGCGTACCACAATCGTTTTGTACGTCATTTCGGGTGTCTGTGCGGCCTTGGCCGGCGTGCTGTTGACCGGGTCGTTGAGTCACGCCAATCTCGATACCGGCAACAACTATCAGTTGTGGAGCATCGCGGCCGTGGTTCTTGGTGGCACAAGCATTTTTGGTGGCAGGGGCGGCTATGGCACCACTATCGCCGGCGCAGCGATCATCGTGGTTCTTGTCAATGGGCTGTTAAACGTCCTGCGGATCGGCACAGCCGCCCAAGAAATCCTTTACGGGATTGTGATATTGGTTATGCTGGTCATCTTCCGCTTCGGCAGCCGAAGCGGAGACGACACCACATGATTTGTTGCTTTATGCCTTAGCGGCACGGATTTCGGCGGCCTTGGCAACAGCGTCGTGGGCCAGTTGCGTCAGCTTGCCTTTGTCGCCTTCGCGAAGCAGTTCTGGCTTAACCATCCACGATCCGCCAACGGCGGCGACGTACGGCAGGCTGAGGTAGTCGGCCAGGTTGTCGAGCGATACGCCACCCGTTGGCACAAACTTGATGTTCGCGAATGGCGCATGCAGTGCCTTGATGGCGGCAACGCCGCCGCTGGTGCCGGCTGGGAAGAACTTGACGGCGGTGATGCCAAGCTCCATTGCGGCCTGGATTTCGGTGGCTGTTACAGCACCCGGCAGAGCCATGACACCAAGCTGCTGGGCGCGTTCGACGACGGCCTTGCTGGTACCTGGCGAAACGATGTATTTGGCGCCTGCCTCGACGGCGGCTTCGACTTGCTCGACGGTCGTCACAGTGCCAGCGCCGAGCAGCAGATCGCTGCGTGATGACAATGCCTTAATGGCGGCGGCCCCGGCGGCGGTCCGGAAAGTGATCTCGGCAACAGGCAATCCGCCGGCCACCAGTGCGTCGGCCAGCATTTCGGCTTGCGGGACGTCGTCTACAGCGATGACGGGGACGACTCCGACGGCGGACAGTTGATCAAGAATGGTGCTCATTTTTGGCTCCTAGAACGGTTGCAATGGTTGGGCTTCTGGCGGGGGTGCCCGTCTGCCGTCCAGCACTGAAATAGTAACATTGGCTCTGTTGGCGCAAAACGCCGACCCGGCCCGAAGGAGATGCCAGAAGTCGTGAGAATACTTGCACTTGAATCAAGTACGACGTCTGCCAAAGCGGTGCTCTATGACTCGGACGCGGCCACCGTGGAAACCTCGTCGCAGCGGTTTGATTTCGCTAATGACGACCCGGCGGCGCGGGACGCAGACGAAGCAGCAGCGCAGGTTTTTGCCCTCGGCCGTCAGCGCTTGGAAGGTGGCACGGTCGACCTCGTCACGCTGTGCAGCACCTGGCATGGCGTCACCCTCCAATCGAGTGACGGGCATAGCTTGACACCCGTGTACTTGTGGCCTTTTTTGGGTGCCGAAGGCATCGAAGCGCAGTTGCGAAAGGACGCCGATTTCGTCCGCTGGTTCTATGGCCGTACCGGCTGTATGGCATCGGCGATTTATCCGGCGCTGAAACTGAAAATGATGGTCGAGCAGGGCGTTGACACCTCGTCCGGCATCGTCATGGACGACGGTTGTGTCATGTTCCAGCGGTTGACGGGAAGGTTCGCCACGACGGCCTCGCTGGCGTCTGGTTCGGGCCTGCTGAACACCCATAACGTCGCCTGGGACGACGAGGTGCCGGGCGTCATGGGGCTGGGCAAGCTGACGATGCCCGAACTGGTGCCATCGCGCACCATGGAACCGTTGACGGCTCAAGGGGCGCAATGGTTGGGGTTGCCAGCCGGTACGCCGGTTCTGGCGCCCGGCCCGGACGGCGGCTTTAACCAAGTGGGCGACGGTGCCACCAAGCCCGGCATCATGACGTTCTCGATGGGCACCAGCGGGGCGCTGCGGGTGGTCGCGTCTGCCCCCAAGATCAGCCAGCACATGAGCACTTGGTGCTACCGCTCGCCTGACGGCTGGCTCAGCGGCGCCGCCACCAACGGCTGCACCAACACTGTCGACTGGGTGCGCGACACGGTGTTGGGCGGCGTCGATTTCAAGGCTATCGAGCCACAGTTGCGCGCTGGCCCGGTGGACGTGCCGACCTTCCTGCCCTTCCACTTCGGCGAGCGTTGCCCCGGTTGGAACGCCCACCGGCGTGGCGGGTTCGTCGGCTTGGAGCCGCAGCACGATGGTCTGGCGCTGTATCAGGCGGTCGCCCAGGGTGTGCTGTTCAACCTGCGGCAGTGTTTCGTCGAGCTGGTTGGGCTGAACGGCCAACCTGATCGCATCCGGCTATCCGGTGGCGTCCTCTCGTCACCGTTCTGGACACAGATGGCGGCCGACATTATGGGTGCGGACCTGGATCTATCCGCCCAGGCCAACCAGTCGAGCGTCGGGGCCATCCGGCTGGGGCTGACGGCCTTCGACCTGGACGAGGAAGGGCCGGGCTTGTCGAGTGCGCCGATCGGCGTCGTCCACCCGAACCCTGATATGGCCGATTACTACAACGAGCGTTACGAGGCCTATCTGATGGCCTACGAGCAAACCAACCCATCCACTATTTGAGAGAAGACCAACAATGAAGGTGCTTGTCACCCCCACATCACTAAACGAGTCAAGCACACTGCCAGCCATGGATAAGCTACGCGCGGCGGCCGACGAGATCGTCTACAACACCACTGGTGGGCCCCTGCATGCCGACCAGTTGATACCGCTGTTGGCGGACGTCGACGGCGTCGTCGCTGGTTTGGATGACTACACGGCCGAGGTCATCAATGCCGCCGGGCCGAGCTTGAAGATCATTTCGCGCTATGGCGTGGGTTCTGACAGGGTCGATATCGCGGCCGCCACCGCCCGGGGCATCGCCGTCAAGGTGACGCCTGGGGCCAATGCAGTCGCTGTCGCCGAGCTGGCGCTGGGCCTCATGTTCGGCCTGGCGCGCAGCATACCGGCCCTCGACCGGGCCGTTCGCGCCGGCGAGTGGCCGCGCAGCCACGGCATGGAGTTGACGGGCAAGACGCTGGGCATTGTCGGCGTTGGCGCGATTGGTCGCGAGCTGGCCAAGCGGGCCGAAGGCATCGGCATGACGGTACAGGGCTATGACCCGGTGGTCGACGCTGAAACGATGGCAGCCGCCGGTATCAAGCCGGTGACGATGGCCGAACTGCTGGCGTCATCCGATGTTGTCAGCTTGCATGTGCCGCTGCTGGATTCGACGCGTCACATCATAGACGCGGCGGCACTGGCGTCGATGAAGCAAGGTGCGCTGTTGGTGAACACGGCCCGCGGCGGGCTGATTGACGAGGACGCTGCCTACGAAGCATTGAAATCGGGTCAGTTGGGCGGCTTGGCTTTGGACGCCTACGAGGTGGAACCACCGGCCGGCTCGCCGCTGTTCGGTCTGGACAACGTTATCGCCACACCCCACACCGGTGCGCACACCGATGAGGCGACGGCAAAGATGGCCCAAATGGCCGTCGACAACCTGCTGGCGGTGCTCAAGCCTTAGCTATCAGGTCAACGCCTTCGGTAGCCGTCACCCTTGCCCAAACCATGTCGCCTATCTTCGGCAGGGCGGTGCCGTCGGGCCAGGTTAGCGTGGTTACCCCATCAACCTCGGGGCCTTGTTGGGCGGCCCGTCCCACGACACCGTCCTCGTCTACCGCTTCGATCAGCACCTGGATCTGCTCGCCGATGCGCTCGGCGGCGCGGGCCTCAGTCAGCCAGGTGGTCAGGTCAAGAGTGGCGCTGTAACGAGCGGCGATGACATCGTCGGCCAGGTGACCGTCTAGCTTGTGGGCCAGTGTGCCTTCCTCGTCGGAGTAGGCGAACACGCCGATGGCGTCGGCCCGGGCTGCCTCCAGGAAAGCGTGAAGGGCGGCGAGGTCGTCGTCCGTCTCGCCAGGGAAGCCGACTATGGCGCTGCATCGCACGCCAGCCTGTGGCGACAATTGCCGAACCTGCCGCAGCAAGCCGAGAAACGCCTCGCCGTCACCGAATCGCCGCATGCGGCGCAGTAAGGGGCCTGACGCATGCTGGAAACTCAAGTCGAAATAGGGCACGACGTTGCGCGTCGAGGCCATCGTCTCCAAAAGACTCGGGCGTATCTCGGCCGGTTGCAGGTACGACACCCGCACCCAGTCGAGGCCCTCAACGCCGGCGAGGGCACCCAGAAGTGATTCAAGTGCCTGAGGCTGGCCAAAATCTTTGCCATACGAGGTCGAGTTTTCACTGACCAGCATTACTTCGCGAGCGCCCTGGCTGACCAGCCAGTGCGCCTCGGCGACGATGTCGGCGGCCGGACGCGACCGATAGGGCCCGCGTATTGCCGGTATGGCGCAGAAAGCACATCGGCGGTCGCAGCCGCTGGCAATCTTCAGCGGCGCGTAAGGTCCGGTTTCCAGACGATGGCGCGGCCCGGCATCCACCTCGGCGGTGGTTGCCCGTCTCACTGGCGTACTACCGGGGCTGGTCTGGGTATGTTCGCCCGTCAGCACCTCGCGCAGGTGGTCGCCGATGGCGGGGTAGGCGTCAAAACCTAAGACGGCGTCAACTTCAGGCAATGCCTCATCTAGCTCGGCGCCGTAGCGTTGCGCCAGGCAGCCGACGGCGACCACCTTGGCCCCTGGCTTGCCGCTGCCGGAAGCGGCCAACAGGGCGTCGATCGAGTCTTTTTTGGCTGGCTCGATGAACCCGCAGGTGTTGACAATGATCAAATCGGCGGTTTTCGGATCGTTCGTCACAGTGAAGCCATCGGCGGCCACCCGTCCCGCTAAATGTTCGGAGTCGGTTTCATTGCGGGCGCAGCCGAGGGTCGTAAAGAAGGCGCGTGGTTTGGTTTCTGACTTGGTCATTTCGTCTCCAAGTATGGCACGCCGCAGCGAATGCCTGACATGTTGGCGGGAATGTTTGGCGCCTTGGCATGGTTAATGGCTACGTGATTTCGCCTTTATTCAGAATCCATCTGGGCGTGGCTCTGCGCAGCGCGCGCATGGCGCAGGGCCGCACACTGAGCCAGGTGGCGGTACGAGCCGGAATCAGCCTGGGGTATCTCTCCGAGGTTGAACGTGGCGTCAAAGAGGTTTCCAGTGAAATGTTGGCGTCGATCTGCGATGCTTTAGGCGTGCCGCTGTCGCATGTGCTGACCGCAGCGGCGCGGGGAGCACTGTCGTCCGAAATGACATCGAACGCCGCCCTGCCGCTGGCCGCCTGAATTAGCCCGTATTCGGCCGTCTCGTGAAGCCCTGAGGTGTGGGACGGAACCCCGCTATCTGTAACAGGTTCCGCCTACCCCAACCGACGGCCGACGCGTCGTCTATGCGCGTCAACGCGCATGACCCGAGCCTTCCGTCGTCGACCGCTTGGCCGATGGCCTGCAACCCGCGTGACAACGAATCGTCCGAGGTGTCGGCGAACGTCAGCAGAGTCTTGGCGCCGCGCTCCAGGTAGCAGGCTGGACGCCCACCCACCAGCACTACTACGGCACCGGCCCGTCGCGACGGTTGGTAGGCCTGGGCCATCGGCCAGTCGACGGATAAACCGTAGGGGTTAGCTGGGTCGATCGCTGCCAGAACCACGGCATCATCTGCTGGGGCAAGACGCAGCCGGTCGACGGTCCCGGACAGGGCGTATTGGGTCGCCCCGGCGTGGGCGACATAGTAGCCACGCGTCACCTGGCCTCGGTTCTCCATCGCGGCCAACACCTGGCGAGCCGTCGCGTAGTCAACCGATTCGGCCTGCCAGACCCCCCGCGTGGCGATGCCGTGACGGCGCATGGCGGTGAGGACGGTTTGCACCCGGCGGGCGTCGTCGTCCTTGACGGTTTCAACAGCCAGCCAGCGTCCGGCCAAGGCGGGCACGAAGGGGCGGGGTTGCCGCCAAGAATGGACGCGCCGTGGCGCAGGCGGGCGACGGCGGATGGCCCGGCAGAAATCGCGCACCGGTACGAACGAGTCGATGGTGACCAGACCGGCCCAGGCCAAGCGCCACAACGCTGCCTGCGTGGTGGGGATGTCGGCACCCAGGTCGGTCAGGCGCCATGCTCCGCCACCGCGCAACCGCGCCAAAAGCGCAGCGGCCGCCTCGTCGTCCAGCCATTCGGCCGGCGTAGCCGTCAGCACAGCGTCGGCCGGCCAGAGCCGAACCCAGGCGTCGTGCTCGCCAATAGTGCCGCCTCCCGTCCAGGCCACCTGGCCGGTGGTCAGTGCCTCGTCCAGCAGGGACGGTCGATAGCCCGCTACGCGCGACGGCAGGACAAGCGTTTCAAGCATGGACGCCGGCAGTGGCCAACCGGCCAACTGGTCAACGGCTCGCAGCAGGGCGTCCAGGCCGGGTTCCGGATCTCGGATGCCCTGCCAATCGAGCATGAAAGACGCCAGGTAGTCTGGACCAACCGGTTTGGCGGCATCACGGATAGCCCTGGCCTGGTGCTTGGCTCCGAGTAGCCCATTCAGCAGGCTCGGGTCGATGTCGATCGCGGCACTGCGACGCTCCGCCAGCGGCTGATCTGCGTCATAGATGAACTCGGCGGCATAGCCGAACTGCAATGATCGGGCGAAGGGCGAAGGGCTGGTCGTCTCGACCTCGACTAGATGTACCCGGTCGCCCGCTATGTCCGCCAGCAGTGCCCGCAACCCTGGCATGTCGAAGACATCGTCGAGGCATTCGCGCATGGCTTCGACGACGATCGGGAAGTCCTTGTAGCCGGACGCCACGTCGAGCAACTGAGCGGCCCGCAGGCGTTGTGCCCACAGCGGAGTACGGGCACCGGGGCGTCGCCGGGGCAGTAACAGCGCGCGCGCAGCACACTCGCGAAAATGGGCGGCGAACAGCGACGAACCAGTCAACTCGGCCCTTACGATGTCGTCAACTGCGCTCGGCGGTACCACCAGCAGATCGGCCGTCGGCGGTGGAGCGTCGCTTGCCGGCACCCGCCAGATGACTCCGTCGTTGCGCAGCGACACCTTGACGTCGGCGCCATAGCGCATGGTCAGATTGTTGTGGACGGCCAACATCCAGGGCCGCAGCACCGGCAGGCCGATCGGGGCGTGGACGCACACCCGCCAATCGCCCAGGTCGTCACGGAACCGCTCAAAGACGATTGTCGTGTCGCTCGGCAACACGCCAGTTGCTTGTTTTTGGTCGGCGATGTAAGTCATCAGATTAGTGACGGCGGACGAGTCCAAGCCGTCGCCGGCCAGCCTCTTGGCGGCCTCGCTGGGGGCATCGCTGACCGACTGGATGAAGGCGCCGATGGCCTTGCCCAGTTCCGCTGGGCGTCCTATCGAATCACCATGCCAGAAGGGTAAACGCCCGGCGGCACCGGGCGCGGGGGTCACCTGTACCTGGTGTGGAGTGATCGCGACCACCCGCCAAGAGCTCGACCCCAAGGTTATGACATCACCTAGCCGGGTCTCGTTGACCATCTCCTCGTCCAACTCGCCGACCCGCCGGGCGCCGTGGCGTTGATCTTCCCCGCCCACCAGGAAGACTCCGAATAGCCCGCGGTCGGGTATGGTGCCACCGCTTACAGTCACTAGTTGCCGCGAGCCAGGCAGGGCAGCCAGGCGGCCGGCATCGTTCACGGCCAGGCGTGGCCGAAGCCCCACGAAATCTTCGCTTGGGTAGCGGCCAGCCACCATGTCGAGGACGGCATCGAAGGCCGGCCGCGGTAAGTCGGCGAACGGTTGCGCCCGTCGCACAATGTCGAACACATCGTCGGGCGTGGGGTGGTCGTCCAAGCACATTGAGACCACCTGCTGGGCTAACACGTCCAGCGGGTTCGCTAGGTTGCGGACCGCCTCGATCAACCCGTTAGACATGCGGGATGTCACGACGGCAGCCTCCACCAGATCGGGCCGCGATGTCGGAAAGACCACGCCGTGCGACGTCACGCCCACCTGGTGCCCGGCTCGCCCGACCCGTTGCAAGCCGCTGGCCACGCTGGGCGGGGATCCGGTTTGGATGACCAGGTCGACGAAGCCCATATCGATGCCCAACTCCAGCGACGACGTGGCGACGACGCACCGCAGGCGGCCAGCCTTGAGATCTTCCTCGACCACGGCCCGGTGCTCTTTACTGAGCGAACCGTGGTGGGCGCGGGCGACCACCTCGCCGAAGTCCATGGCGACGCCTGCTCGTTCGGCTGCCAATTGGTTTAAGTGGGCGGTCAAACGCTCGGCTACCATGCGCGAGTTGACGAAGCAGATTGTCGAACGGTGGGCCATAACCAGGTTGAGGATTGCCTCGTCAATGAACGGCCAGATCGATCGGCTGGCAGAGTCCGGGTTGTTTGGCGGCGGTGGCAGAGCGGCCATGTCGTCCACCGGCACGCGTACGTTCAGCGTCCAATCCTTGGGTGAGGCGGGCTCAATGACGGTGACGGGCCCGCCGCCCAGGAAACTGGCTACAGCGCTGGACGGCCTAACGGTCGCCGATAGGCCGATGCGTCGCATGGTTGGGCGCCCCGCAGCTCGCAAGCGGGCATCAAGGCGCTCTAGGCTGACGGCCAGGTGCGCCCCGCGTTTGGTGCCTGCCAGCGAGTGGATCTCGTCGACGATGACGGTTTCGACGCCGGTCAGGGTCTCCGCGGCCTTCGATGACAGCATCAAGAACAGCGACTCGGGCGTGGTTATGAGGATATCGGGCGGATTCACCACGAGTCGTCGGCGTTCAGACGGCAGGGTATCGCCGCTACGCAGGCCGACTCGGATGTCTGGCATGGCAAAACCCATCTCGTCGGCTGCCTGGCGGATACCCGCCAATGGTTGAGCCAGGTTGCGCTCGATGTCGACAGCCAAAGCCTTCAGTGGCGAGACATACAGCACGCTGGGCCGCCCGGCCGGTGACGAGCGGGCCAGGCGGTCGAGGCTCAACATGAACGCGGCCAGCGTCTTGCCGCTGCCGGTGGGCGCGACGACGAGCGCCCCGCCCGGGTGCGCCAAGGCAGTCCAGGTGGCGATCTGGACAGGTGTGGGGCCCGAAAAGGCGCGATCGAACCAGGCGAGTGTAGGCGGCCAGAAAAGACGCCGCCAATCGGCGTTTGCATCTGCCCGCTTCGTCATGTATCAATCATTGCCTTTCCCACCGACCGTTTAAGCTTTTGGTATGCGTGAGACAGAACTTTGGGCGCGGTTGACCGCGACACTCGGGTCTGCCTACGCGACAACTTGGGCTGACCAGGTGGCTTTGCCGGGGTTGGGTTCACGCACTGTCTCCGAAGCTTTGAAGGCCGGGCTGCCCTGCAAAACGATCTGGCGGGCGGCCTGGGAGTGGCTGGAACTGACGCCGCACGACAGATAGTAGCGGCGCGAAATTTCGCTTATGCCGTAATTGGAATGGTATCCACAAATTATGAGTCACCTGTGAAGTTGGCCCCAGGCGTCAGCTTCTTTGTGGTTTTTTGTGGCCTACTTGTGACCGAATCACCTAGATAATGGCCGGTTCGTGGAATCGGCTTGATTCATACCCGGCGTTCAGTAAACCCAAAAAATAGATAAGAAAAGTTGGTCCCATTTGTTGAGATGTGATTGTGCATCCCGTTTTGGGCGTGCTACGCTACCAGGCTAAGTGGCCAAAACCAAGGGGTGGCTGCAAAAAAATACCGATATTCGGAACACCGGGGGATGGAATGGATATGAAATGTTGCGACGTGGTTGTCGCGCGGTGGTTCGTCGTGCTTCTGAAGGTCAGAACCACGATCATCGCAGGGTCTCGAAATTCTCAGCGTGGGTGCTATCGCTAGCACTCCTATTTGTCTTTATTCCCATGGCTGGGTACCCGGCAGCAGCTAATGCTGACCCGGTGACAGTTGACGGGCTATCCGCTTCGGTGTCTCCGAACCACATCCAACCGGGTAGTGGCGGCAGGTTTACCCTTACGGTTACGGACACAAACACCTCCGGTGCCACCTTCACCAATTACCTGCTGTACTACGTTCCGTCCAACTGGGTTGTCCGGGACGGCGCCACGACCCTGAGCCCGTCGTCGCCGAGCCCGATCATCTACACGATCTCGGCGGCCGATGCCCAGGCCGGGTTGATAACGATCCAGCCGCCCACAAGCTACACCGGCGGGACGGCCAACCTGTCGCTGGGACGCCAGCAAGGTAGCCCCAACCTGGTTGTGGACTTCGACGGCGGCACCTTCGACTACATCGGCAATGGCGCGCCGACGTTGCCTGCCGCAAACACCCAGTACCAATACCACGATCCGACCACCACGGTCCGGAACTCAACTTGCACAAGCGCCCAGTACGGCCCCTGCGACGGGCAGTACTCAATTTGGCCGACGTCCATGATAAATGGTTCGGCCGATCCGCACTTCAACAACTATTGGGCCGACTTGCGCAGCTCCACCAACATGATGCCGACTACTCCGAACAGCTACCAGTACTCAACCGCGAACATCTGCGCCAACTGGAATCAGCCCAGCTCAGCGCTCTGGTCTTTCAACTACCTTAGCGTTAGCAAGACGGAGTCGGCGAAGTACGGCAAGATCGGAATTTTCAATGGGGCAACGTCAGACGTCATGCCCACGCCCAACAACTTGATAACGACCACCATCAATGGGCTCGACCCCAACTTGCAGTACCTGGCCGTTTTGGATGTGGCTAACCTGTCGGACGACGCGGGTAACACCTTGTTGCCAGCGACGGCCTTGTATGTGCAGACGGCGCCCGGCCAGGTTGGCACGAACATCGGTAGCACAAACTCCCTGCGAAATCAGTATGGCTGCCTGAATGACGGCAGCCTGCAGTGGACGCTCGACTCTGGCGTTGCTACCCCCAGCGCATCCGGCCAGTTGATCCTCAGCGCTCGCAATTACGTTGCCGGCGGGCGAGGCAACGACGTCGGTCTCGACAACCTCGGCTTGTACCCGATGGCTGTGGTACCTCTTGCCTTGACCGTCAGCAAAGACACGCCGTCCCTGGACGTCAGCAAGACCTCGGACCCGGTCACCGGCAGCCGCGTGACGCCTGGTCAGACCATCACTTACACGGTGTTGGCACACAACACCGGCAATGTCACACTCGATCCTGTGACGGTAACCGACGACCTGACAAGCGTCTTGGCCCATGCCCAGCCGACAGGCACGCCGACCTCGACGGTCGGCGACGCGCCGACCATCAGCGGCAACACGCTGACATGGACCGGCAGCCTGGATCCAGACGAGACTGCCACTTTGACATACAAGGTTGTCGTTGACGCTAACGTGGCGAGAACCGATGTTTTGACGAACGCCGTCACCGGCACGGCGATCGACCGCGACGACACCTCGATTCCCGTGCCGTCGACCTGCGTCACCGGCCAGGAGACTGGCTGCTTCAGCACACTGACCGGCGGCCAGGCTTCGCTAGTGGTCAACAAGACGTCGAATCCGGCATCTGGCACGACGGTAACGCCAGGGCAGACTGTGTCGTACACATTGACGGCTCACAACACCGGTGACGTCGTACTGACCCCGGTCGTCTTGACGGATGATCTATCTGATGTCCTAGACAATGCGACGCTGGTTACTAGTTCGTTGTCTAGCGATGTGGGTGGCCTTCCAGTTGTCTCCACGGCTAACGTCTTGACGTGGACTGGTTCGCTGAATCCTGATCAGACGGTAACGGTGAAATACAACGTCACCGTCAAAGCTGGTGCCGTTGCTCCGGATAGGCTGAAGAACGCAGTGACTGGTTCGGCAACTGATCCGGCTAACCCTGACAATCCGCCGACGGTCAACTGTAAGTTGGGCACCGAGGCGGGATGTTCGTCGGATCTACCGGTCGGTGCGGCTGCTTTGCAGATCAAAAAAGTGTCAAATCCGGCGACGGGGTCGTTTGTTGTCCCGGGTCAGGTAGTGACCTACACCCTGACGGCCGAGAATACCGGCAGCGTGCCTTTGAATCCTGTGAATCTGTCCGACAATTTGTCTGGTGTTTTGAATAACGCGACGATCGTTGCCGGTTCTTTGACCAGCAACTTGGGTGCTAACCCGACGATTAGCGCCAGCAATGTTTTGACATGGTCGGGCACCCTGCCCGCTGGCCAGACAGTGACGTTGACCTACAAGGTGACTGTCAATGACGGCGTTGCTGCTCCGGCAGAGCTGAAGAATGCTGTGACCGGTTCAGCTACCGATCCAAGCAACCCGGGCAACCCACCGTCGGTGAATTGCCAACTTGGCACCGAGGTTGGCTGCTTCTCGGACTTGTCGGTGGGTCAGTCCCATATTGTTGTGGCCAAGACGTCAAACCCGCCTACGGGCTCGTATGTGGCGGCAGGCCAGGTCGTCACTTACACGTTGACCGCCTATAACGACGGTGATGTAGCGCAGAATCCAGCTCTCCTGACTGATGATCTGGCTAACGTGTTGGCTAATGCGACGATCGTGCCCGGTTCTTTGACCAGTTCCATGGGCGCTGCCCCGACGATCAGTGCCAGTAACGTTTTGACCTGGTCCGGCACACTGCCTGTCAATCAGACTGTGACCGTCAAATATCAGGTCAAGGTCAATTCAAATGCCGCGGCCGGCACCCACTTGCGCAATACAGTGACCAGCGATAATTCCAACTGCATCGTCGGGTCCACTGATCCAGCCTGTAACGACGATTTGATAGTTGGTACGAATCACATGACTGTGACCAAGACCTCCAATCCGCCGAAGGGTTCGTTCGTGGCCCCGGGGCAGGCTATCACTTACAAGCTGACCGTCGTCAACGATGGTGAGGTTGCGCAGGATCCGGCTATCATGACTGATGACTTGTCCGGTGTGTTGTCTGATGCCACGATTGTGACCAGTTCGTTTACCGCGACCGCAGGCAGTGATCTGCCGACATATGACGCCAGTACAAAGACCTTAACCTGGTCGGGTCCGTTGGATGTCGGTCAGACGGTGGAAGTGACGTACCAGATAAAGGTCAACGCAGATGCGACGGCTGGCCACACCTTGCGCAATACAGTGATCAGCGACAATTCCAACTGCATCGTCGGGTCCACTGACCCTGCATGTAACGACAATGTGGTGGTCGGCAGTCAGCATTTCAGTCTGGTTAAGTCCTCGACCCCGCCGTCCGGTTCTACTGTGACGCCGAATCAGGTAATCACTTATACCTTGACGGCCACAAATGATGGTGATCTGCCTTTGTCGGCTGCGCTGATAAGTGATGATTTGACGGGTGTGTTGAACAACGCGGCGATCGTTACCGGCTCGTTTACGACAACATCGGGCGATCTGCCAACATATGACGCCACCAGTAAGACACTGAGCTGGACCGGCGCGATGGCGCTTGGTCAGACGGTGAGGTTGACCTATCAGGTTAAGGTGAATGCGAACGCGACACCTGGCGCGCATTTGCATAACAGCGTGGTCGGTAACCACTCTGACTGCATTGTCGGCTCGACCGATCCGAAGTGTAACGATGATGTAGTAGTCGGCACGGCCGGTTTGCAGATCAGCAAGACCTCTAATCCTGCAACTGGTGCGTATGTTATTCCGGATCAGGTTGTCACTTACACACTGACGGCTGAGAATACCGGTGACGTTACGTTGAACCCTGTGAATCTGGCCGATAATTTGTCTGATGTTTTGGATAACGCGGCGATCATTACTACTTCCTTGCACAGTGATGTGGGTGATCCGCCGACCTTTAACGCCAGCACCAATGCCCTAACCTGGACTGGCTCGCTGGCTTCGCACCAGATCGTTACGATCACCTACCAGGTGAAAGTCAATTCGGATGCCGTCGCTCCGGCGCATTTGAAGAACCTGGTGGTCGGTTCGGCGACCAATCCGAGTGACCCGGCTAATCCGCCGACAACTTCTTGCGCGACTGGTGCCGAGCCAGGCTGCTCGTCGGATTTGCTGGTCGGTAAGAAGGATTTCACCCCGACCAAGACATCGAATCCGGCGTCTGGCACCACGGTGACGCCGAACCAGGTCATCACCTACACGTTGAAAGCAACGAACACCGGCGACGTGGTTTACCCCGGTGCCCAGTTAATTGATGATCTGTCGAACGTATTGAATAACGCGTCCATAGTTCCTGGTTCGTACACGACGACGTCGGGTGCTTTGCCGATACTCGATAGCAGCACCAATATTCTGACGTGGACGGGTGATTTGGCTGTTGGCCAAACCGTGACCGTCACATATCAGGTCAAGGTGAATGCTCACCCCACGATTGGCGCCGAATTGCACAATAAGGTCGGTAATTGCGTCGATGGTGATACGACCTGTGACAACCACCACCCGATTGGCAATTCTGGGTTGGATGTCAACAAGACGTCTGACCCGCAGTCTGGATCGGTCGTCATCCCAGGTCAGGTTGTTACCTACACGTTGACGGCAACAAACTCCGGCGAGGTGACACTGACACCAGTGTTGCTGACCGATGACCTGTCGGGCGTATTGAATAATGCGACTATGGTTGGTTCGCCGACCACCGACTGGGGTGATGCCCCGATCATTTCCGCCTCCAAGATCTTGAGTTGGTCTGGTTCATTGGATCCCGGAAAGACGGTGAAGGTGACCTATCAGGTCAAGGTGAATTCGGATGCGGTTGCTCCGGCCGATTTGAAGAACAAGGTAGTTGGCACGGGCACCAATCCAGGTGATCCGAACAACCCGCCGACCACCACCTGCGCCATCGGCACAGAACCTGGTTGTTCGTCGGATCTACCGGTCGGTAGGTCGCATTACGCCCAAACCAAGACATCGAACCCGGCGTCAGGCTCGATCGTGACGCCGAACCAGGTGATCACTTACACGCTGACGGCCTACAACGACGGCGACGTGGTGGTGCCTGATGCATCCTTGATTGATGATCTGTCGAAGGTGTTGAACAATGCGGCGATTGTGCCGGGTTCTTACACGACGACATCGGGCGCCTTGCCGACACTCGATAGCGCCACCAACGTCCTAACGTGGACGGGCAGTCTGGCTCTTGGTCAGACCGTGACCGTCACATATCAGGTCAAGGTGAATGCGAATCCGACGCCTGGCGCGGATCTGGAAAACGGTCTTCAGGGCTGTGGCGCCAATGATCCGACCTGCACCCATTTGCAGGTCGGCGCGGCGGGCTTGCAGATCAACAAGACGTCAAGCCCGGCCTCGGGCGTGGTCGTCATACCAGGTCAGGTTGTCACTTACACCATAAAGGCCACCAACACTGGCGATGTGACATTGACGCCTGTGAACCTGTCTGATGACCTGTCCGGCGTGCTGTCAAATGCGGCACTTGTCGGCACGCCCGCCACTGACGTGGGTACGGCACCAACCATCTCCAGTGCCAACGTCTTGACGTGGTCCGGCTCGCTGACAGCGCACCAGACCGTCACCATCACTTACCAGGTGAAAGTCAATTCGAATGCCGTTGCCCCGGCGAAATTGAAGAACCTGGTGATTGGTTCGGGCGTCAACCCGGAGGATCCGACTAACCCGCCGACCACCTCCTGCGCAACCGGCGCCGAGCCTGGCTGCTCGTCCACTCTGCCCGTTGGTACGGCCGCTCTGAGCGTCGTCAAGACGTCGGACCCGGTCTCTGGTTCAGTTGTCACGCCAGGGCAGATCGTCACCTACACCCTGAAGGCGACCAATACCGGTGATATGACATTGACGCCAGTGAACCTGACTGATGACCTGTCCGGTGTGCTGTCAAATGCGGCACTTGTCGGCACGCCGACCAGCACAGTGGGTGCGACACCGACCGTGTCTACTGCCCACGTCCTGACTTGGACCGGTTCGCTGACTTCCCATCAGACCGTCACGGTGACGTACCAGGTCAAGGTGAATGCCAACGCGGTTGCCCCAGCCGTGTTGAAGAACAAGGTGATCGGCACCGGCACCAACCCGGGTAACCCGAGTACCCCGCCGGAAACCACCTGTGCGACGGGCACGGAGCCTGGTTGCTCGTCCAACTTGCCGGTTGGCAAGGCGGAGTTGACGGTGACCAAGACGTCCAATCCGGCGTCTGGCACGACGGTGACCCCCAATCAGGTCATCGCCTATACCTTGACGGCAACCAACAGCGGTGACGTTGCGCTGAACCCGGTGACCGTTACCGATGACCTGTCAGGTCTGTTGAACAATGCGACGCTCGTCAGCGGGTCGGTGAACAGCACCGTTGGTGGTTTGCCGATAATCACCAGTAACACGCTGACCTGGACTGGCTCGTTGAATGCGCATCAGACCGCCACCATCACCTATCAGGTGAAAGTGAACGCCAGCGCCGTTGCGGGGAGTTCACTGCGCAACGATGTGAAGGCCAGTGGCAAGGATCCAGACAATCCGGATAACCCGCCCGATATCACCTGTGTGACTGGCACTGAGCCGGATTGCTCGACCAACCATCCGGTTGGCTCGGCTGGGTTGACTGTCACCAAGACATCCGACCCGCCGTCAGGCACGACGGTTGTCCCGAATCAGGTCGTCACCTACACGTTGACAGCTGTCAACTCGGGCGATGTCACGGTGAACCCTGTGAACCTCAGCGATGACCTGTCTGGCGTCTTGAACCATGCCACCTTTGTCGCTGGGTCGTTGTCGGCGAGCGTGGGTACGCCGTTGCTCACTGGCAATGTGATCAGTTGGTCTGGCTCCTTGGGCTCACACCAGTCGGTGGTCGTCACCTATAAGGTGAAGGCGAATGCCGATGTGACGAACACCAGCGGCTCCTTGCACAACCAGGTGACCGCCAGTGGCGTGAATCCTGACGACCCAAGTAACCCGCCGATCACCACGTGCCAGACCGGCAGCGAGCCAGGGTGCTCGTCCGATCTGCCGCTGGGCCAGGCCAAGGTGCAGTACACCAAGACGTCGAACCCGCCGTCAGGCGCTGTTGTTGTCCCGAACCAGATCATCACCTACACGCTGAAGGCGATCAACACTGGCGATGTGGCAATTGATCCGGCGACCATAACCGACGACTTGACGGGCGTGTTGACAGACGCCACGCTGGTGGCTGGTTCGTTAGCCAGCGACACCGGCAACCCGCCGACGCTCGCCGGCAGCAAGGTCACATGGAGCGGGCCTTTGGCGCTCGGCAAGACTGCCACAATCACCTACCAGGTGATGGTGAATGGTGACGCGACGATGGGCGACTCTTTGAAGAACGTCGTCACTGGCACTGCCAAGAATCCGAAAGACCCGGATCAGCCGCCGGACACCAACTGCCCGACCGGCACGGAACCTGGTTGTTCCACCGACCATCAGGTCGGCAAGTCTGGACTGACGATCACGAAGACGTCTGATCCCGCGTCGGGATCGCGCGTTGCGGCGGATCAGGTAGTCACCTACACGTTGACAGTGAACAACACCGGCGACGTGAAGCTGGATCCGGCCACGGTGACCGACGATCTGTCGGGCGTCTTGAGCAATGCCAAGATTGTGGACGGGTCGCTGACCACCAGTTCTGGCGCTCTGCCGACAATCACGGGCACGACGCTTACGTGGAGTGGCGTGTTGGATGCCGGCAAGTCGGCCACCATCACCTACCAGGTGAAGGTAGACAAGGACGCCGCTAAGCCAGCTGTTCTCGTCAACAAGGTGACTGGCAGTGCAGTCGATCCCAATGTGCCCGCTCTGGCGGTAGCGTCCAACTGCGTCACCGGCACTGAGACGCAATGCTTCTCGACGTTGCCTCTCGGGCAGCCGATGTTGATTCTGACGAAGGTTTCTGACCCGCCGTCAGGTTCTGAGGTCTCCAGTGGGCAGGTTGTCACTTACACGCTGACGGCCGCTAACACCGGCGATTTCAACCTGAACCCAGTAATTGTGAATGACGACCTGACCAATGTGTTGCAGCACGCGACGCTGACCGGCACCATGACAGCATCGAGGGGGTCTGCCCCCAAGATGGACGGCACGATGTTGACGTGGTCTGGGCCGCTCGACATCGGGCAGTCAGTTGTCATCACATATCAGATGCAGATTGGCAGTGGACTGACCCCGCAGGACACTTTGAAGAATGTTGTTGCCGGCCACGCCAAGAATCCAAAGGTGCCCGATGATGATGTTCCTGGTACATGTAAGGCTGGCGCTGTTGGATGCGAGACGGACTTGCATGGCGACCCGCCACCCATGACGGTGTCCACCGGTGGTGTAATCGCCTCGGGTGCAACGTCACAACTGATGCTGATGGCTGTTACCATCGCCTGCCTGACTGGCGCGACGCTATTGCTCCGTCGCCTGCGGGTTGGCAAAGCCTGAGGCATCATGCAACAACACCCAAGACGGCATGTCGAGTGCCGCCGCTAGGTCGAGATCAACGGTCGTAACGCGACTGTTACGACCGGATCTTGACTGCCTGATTCCACCAACTATCATCGTGGCGCCGGACGCCCCTGTAGGCGGTGGTCATAAAAGCGTGGTAACTGCGGTTATCACGGCGCACTGGCTAGACCAATCCCCCGGATAGGCGGTGCGTCAGAGGGGGCGGGGTGGTCACAACACCCCGCCCCCTTTTTGAAATTTCGACCACAACAATGCCGTTGCTAGGTCGCGTGAATCTCGGCGTGTCGGCAAGATTCGAACACGTGTTCGTATATAGTTCTTTGTAGGAGTTATCCACAGGCCGAAAATTCCCTGCCGATTTGTCGGTGGGCGTCTCTAAAGTGTGTGTATAGCCCAACTGAGGCTTCGCGAACTCGTCAAAGTGACGGGACGCTCGACAAAGAAAGGTTTCGTGATGGCTGCGACGGATCGCGAAAAAGCGTTGGAATCGGCGCTTGCCCAGATAGACAAACAGTATGGCAAGGGTTCAGTCATGCGACTGGGTGACCAGAGCATTCAGCCGATCGACGTCATACCGACGGGGTCGGTGGCGCTTGACGTGGCGCTAGGTGTCGGCGGTTTGCCGCGCGGGCGCGTCGTCGAGATCTATGGTCCCGAGTCATCTGGCAAGACGACGGTGGCGCTACACGCCATCGCTAATGCTCAAAAGGCCGGCGGTATCTGTGCCTTCATTGACGCCGAGCACGCACTCGACCCGGCCTATGCCAAGGCCTTAGGGGTTGATACCGATTCGCTGCTGGTTAGTCAGCCCGACAACGGCGAGCAGGCGCTGGAGATCGCCGACACGCTGGTGCGTTCGGGTGCCTTGGCGCTGGTGGTTATCGACTCTGTGGCAGCCTTGACGCCAAGGGCCGAGATTGAGGGCGAGATGGGCGACAACCACGTCGGTTTGCAGGCCCGGTTGATGAGCCAGGCACTGCGCAAGATGACAGGTGCATTGAAGCAAGCCAATACGACGGCCATTTTCATCAACCAGTTGCGCGAGAAGATTGGTGTCATGTTCGGCTCGCCTGAGACGACGACAGGCGGTCGGGCGCTGAAGTTCTATGCGTCGGTTCGTCTGGATGTTCGACGGATCGAGACGTTGAAAGACGGCAATGAGATGGTGGGCAACCGCACCCGGGTCAAGGTCGTCAAGAACAAGGTGGCCCCGCCGTTCAAAGCCGCCGAGTTTGACATTCTGTACGGCAAAGGCATCTCGCGCGAGGGCAGTCTGCTGGACATGGGCGTCGATCTGGGCGTCATCCGCAAGGCTGGCGCTTGGTTCACCTATGGAGAGACGCAACTGGGGCAGGGCAAAGAAAATGCCCGGGCGTTCCTGATCGCCAACCCTGACATGGCCGACGAGATCGACGCTCGCATCCGTCAGGATATCGGTGTGGGCGAGACTGCGCCGGCGGTGCCGGACGGTGTCGACCCGGCGACGGGCGAGATCGACTTCTGATCGCATGAAGACGCCAGAGTCGGCTGACGACCCGGAGGTGGTGCGCGAGATGGCTCTTCGCCATCTCGACCGTCGGGCCTACGGAATTGCCGAGCTATCGGCTGTTCTGGTGCGGAAAGGCGCCAACTCTGAGGTTGTAGATGACGTCCTAGCCCGTCTGGCTGCGGTTGGGTTGCTGGACGACCAGGCCTACGCCGACGGGTTGGTCGAGACGAAGCATGAGGCCAGACACATGTCGCGAAGGGCAGTCGCCCTCGATCTGACGCGTCGAGGTCTTTCTTCAGAGGTGGTCGCTGCCGCCACTGCCGATCTGGACGACGAATCCGACTGGGCCGGCGCACGCGAGGTGGCGGCCCGTCAAGCCCACCGATTGGTTGGTTTGGACAATGCCACGGCTTGGCGCCGCCTCGCCGGGGCGCTGGCGCGGAAGGGCTATGGCCCGGCCGTTGTAAGCGGTGTGGTACGCGAGATGCTCAATAACACGCACCAGGAGGTGCCGAATGACTAACTGGATTGGTAAGGTGGAAGTATGAAAAAGCTGCTTTTCGTTCTTGCGCTCGTAGGTATCGCACTGGGCCTGTCGGCTCTGCAGGCCAAGCGGGACGCTGATGCTGAGGCCCGCCTGTGGGCTGACGCTACAGATTCCGTTCTCTGACGATTGGTCACTTGCCGTCGCGACGTCAGTCGCGGCGGTGTTTGAGCGTGTTGTCGCAGTTTCACTTCGACTCAGTTAAAAGGGGCGTTCTTGTTGCGCGTATCCAACCTCCAGGTGCGCATTGGTGCCCGCCTGCTGCTTGGGGGCGCCACTTTCCAGGTAAACGCCGGTGACAAGATCGGCATGGTCGGTCGCAACGGTGCCGGCAAAACAACGACCATGCGCATCATGTCGGGGGAGTTGCTGCCGACGGGAGGCACGGTCAGCCGTAGCGGGCGAATTGGCTACCTACCACAAGACCCCCGGGAATCTGACTTGGGCGTCACCGTGCGCTCGCGCATCCTGTCGGCGCGGGGTATCGATGGCATTATGGAGCGTTTGCGCCGTCAGGAAGCAGCGATGGCAAGCGCCACCGGGCAAGCGTTGGAATCGGCAATGGCGGCCTATGCCCGGGCCGAGGCCGAACTGGTGGCGGCAGGCGGTTACGCAGCCGCTGCAGAGGCTGCGCGCATTGCAGCTAACCTGGCGCTGCCCGAGCGGGTGCTTGAGCAGCCGTTGGGTGAGCTTTCCGGCGGTCAACGACGCCGAGTGGAGCTAGCGCGCATCCTTTACAGCCAGGCTGACACGCTACTGCTGGACGAGCCAACAAACCACCTTGATGCCGATTCCATCGTTTGGCTGCGCGACTTCATCAAGTCCTACGCCGGTGGCGTTATGATGATCAGCCACGATACGTCTCTGATCGCCGATGTCGTCACCAAGGTGTTCCATCTGGACGCCAACCGTGCCGTCCTCGACGTTTACTCAATGGGCTGGAAGTTGTATCTAGATCAGCGCGAGGCCGACGAGAAGCGTCGCAAGCGTGAGCGGGCGGCGGCCGAGCGCAAGGCAGCCGCGTTGCTGCTGCAATCCGACAAGTTGCATGCCAAGGCCACTAAGGCTGTTGCTGCTCAAAACATGGCGCGACGGGCCGAACGCTTGCTGGCGTCGACCCAAGCCGCAGGTCTTGCCGACAAGGTGGCGGCGATTTCGCTGCCCGACCCTGCGCCTTGTGGCAAGACGCCACTGATGGCCCACGACCTGTCGAAGTCTTATGGCTCGCTGGAGGTGTTCACAGGCGTCGATCTGGCGATTGACCGGGGCTCACGCGTCGTCGTCTTGGGACTCAACGGTGCTGGCAAGACGACGCTGCTGCGCCTGCTGATGGGTGTCGAACCGTCCGACACGGGCGAGGTATTGCCTGGACATGGGCTCAAGCTCGGCTACTTCGCTCAGGAGCACGACATGCTCAACATGTCGGCCACGGTCGCGCAAAACATGATGGCAGCGGCGCCGCAGTTGGACGAAACGCAGGCTCGGCGCGTCTTGGGTTCCTTCCTGTTCAGCGGGGACGACGACGAAAAGCCCGCGCATGTGCTATCTGGCGGCGAGAAGACGCGTTTGGCTCTGGCCATGCTGGTGGTCAGCCGGGCCAATGTGCTGTTGCTGGACGAGCCGACCAACAACCTCGACCCGGCCTCGCGAGCGGAGGTGCTGCGGGCGATTCACGATTACAAGGGCGCCATCGTGCTGGTGACCCACGACGAGGGCGCCGTCACCGCCTTGGAACCCGAGCGTGTGCTGGTGTTGCCCGACGGTGTCGAGGATTTGTGGAACGAGTCGTACGCCGAGTTGATTTCGCTGGCCTAGCGTAGGCTTGGTCTATCGCCGCCTGGAAGGGGAGATCATGACAAGCCAGAAGAAAGGTAAAGCCAAGGTGTCGAAGAAGGACAAGTCCAAGAAGGCCAAGAAGCACGCAGACAGGAAGAGCAAAGCCAAGAAGTCCAAGAAGAAGTGACGGCGCTTCAGGCGGCCTTTGAGGCCAGGCCCAGCGCATAACAGGCAATAGCCGTCGCGGCGGCTACATTGAGTGAGTCGACGCCAGCAGACATCGGAATACGCGCCACTGTATCGGCCTGCCCGAGCCAGTGATCGCTCAACCCGGCGCCCTCGGTGCCGACCAATAGAGCGATGGGCTGCGGGTTGCGCGTCAAGCTTTGCGCCAGATCTGCCAGGGCCAGCGCGTCATCGCGCGGCGATAGGGCGATCACGGTAAAGCCGCGGCGGTGTAGGTCGTCCAACCCATCTGCCCAACTGTTGAGCCTGGCCCAGGGCAGAGCGAAGACTGCCCCCATGGACGTCTTTATGGATCGCCGGTAAAGGGGGTCGGCGGCTCGCGGCGCCAGTAGCATGCCGTCCCAGCCCAGCCCCGCCGCTGAGCGGATGATTGCGCCGACGTTGGTGTGGTCGACAATGTCTTCGGCTACCACTAGACGTTGCGCGCCGTCTATTACTTGATCGCAGGTCCAGGTGGTTTTGCGGTCGAAGCAGCCTAGCGCCCCCCGGTGCACATGGAAGCCCGTGACAGCTTCGGCCAGCGCCTCGTTGACGATGTAGCAGGGTGCCTCCGAGGCATCCAGCACGTCCTGCAGCCCCGGCACCCAACGCGGTGTGATCATAAACGAGCGGGCCTGGAAGCCGGCCTCCGCGGCCCGCAGAATCACCTTGTCGCCCTCGGCGATGAACATGCCCTGCTCAGTCTCGATGCTACGACGCAGGCTGGCCTCGCGCAGCCCGACATAATCGCGCAGACGGGTGTCGTCGACATCGTCGACATCGATGAATCTAGCCATGCCTCCAGGTTAGTCAGGACGCACTGCGCGCTGACCAGCGGCCGCTTTCGTAATGCAGCGTCAGTGGCATTTCGTAAGTATCGCTCAGGTTGGGGCCGGTCAATGTTTCGGCTATCGGGCCGGCGGCAACCACTTGGCCATGGTTCAGCAGCAGGGCGTGGCTAACGCCCTGTGGTATCTCTTCCAGGTGATGTGTGACCAGCACAACCGTTGGCGAACCGGGGTCGAGGCACAGCTTTGTCAGGCTTCGCACGAGGCCTTCGCGTCCGGCCAGGTCGAGCCCTGCACCCGGTTCATCGAGCAGCAGTAACTCGGGGTCGGTCATCAGGGCACGGGCGATTTCGACGCGCTTGCGCTCGCCGTCACTCAGCGTTCCAAAACTGCGCCCGGCCAGATGGCCCACCTGCCAGGCATCGAGCAGGCGGTTGGCCTGGGCGACATCCATGTCGTCATACGCCTCTCGCCAGCGCCCGAGCACGCCGTAGGCGGCAGACAACACGACGTCACTAACCGGCTCATGGGCGGGCACCCGGGTGCCGACCGACGGTGACGCAATGCCAATTCTGGGGCGCAGCCCGAACACGTCCACCTTGCCCAATGTCTCGCCGAGCAACGAAACAGTGCCGGCACTGGGGTAGAGCTGTGTTGCCAACACCGCCAGTAATGTGGTTTTACCGGCGCCGTTTGGGCCGATGACCACCCACCGTTCACCTTCGTTGATTTGGAGGCTGACGTCGTCAAGCAGCACGGCCGCCGCTCCGCGCCGAACGGTGACGCCGTTGAGCTCGGCGACGACGCTCATGACGGGTCTCCGGCGCCCCGCGGGGTTATCGGCCAGTCGTCCGGGTAGAGGTGACGCAGGCGCTCGCGCTCCTCGTTCAACTTTCGGCGCGAGCGGCTAGACAGTCGGTCGCCGAAGACGGTGCCCGAAAGGTGGTCGGTCTCGTGTTGTAGGCAGCGGGCCAAAATGCCGGTACCTCGTATTTCGACGGGTTGGCCGGCCTCGTCCACTCCTCGGCAGACCGCCTTGTCGGGCCGGGCCAGCAACTCGTAGGCGCCAGGCCAGGAAAGGCAGCCCTCCTGGGCCGCCTCGAGATTGCGATCCTTGTCTTGGGGCAATTCGACTGTCGGATTGCACATGACGCCGCTGTGGTAACGGTTGTTCGCGTCCGGCGCGTTGTAGACGAAAATCGCCAGATCGACACCGACCTGCGGCCCGGCCAAGCCGACCCCGTCGGCCGCCGCCATCGTGGCGAACATGTCGGCCACCAACTCGTCCAACGCCGGGCCGAACTCGGTGACGAGACGGGTGGGCTGATGCATGACCGATTCGTCCCACGAGACGATACGACGGACCTGGCCCTTGTCGGCCCACTGCGCGGCACTTGGCATACATTGACTCCTTCGACCTCAAGATTACCTGAGGTTTCGTCTGGCGCGCCGACTTGCGATGCGCTTTCCAGGCAGCCATTGTGGTGGTCATGAGTGTGTCCGTTCAGCCTGAGCCTGCGGAGCTTCCGCCCGCTTATGCCGCGGCGCTGGAACGGTTCCGTAACCATCTGGTGTTGGAACGCGCACTGTCGCCAAACACTGTCGACGCCTACTTGGGCGACGTCGACTCTTTGCTACAAGCGATGGCGGCTATGGGCGCAACCAGCCTGGCCGAAATTGGCATCGCCGATGTGCGCGGCTGGTTGGCGTTAGCGCAGGCAGACGGCGCGGCGCCGGCCACCTTACGGCGACACGGTAGCGCCGCTCACACGTTTTTCCACTGGGCTGTAAGGGTTGGGCTGGTTGATGCCGACCCGACGGCCGCCCTACGTTCGCCCAAGCTGCCGCGACGGCTGCCGCGCACGCCGTCCAAAACCGACATGGCCACGGTGATGGAGGCGGTGATCCTCCGTGCTGGCGAGGACGGCAGCCCGTTGGCAATACGAGATGTCGCCGTGCTGGAGGTGCTCTATGGTGGCGGTGTGCGGGTGTCGGAGCTATGCGGCCTGGATGTTGATGACATCGATTGGGCACGCGGCACAATCCGTGTGACAGGTAAAGGTAACAAGCAGCGTGCGGTGCCACTGGGGGTGCCCGCGCAAGACGCTTTGACAGCCTGGCTGGGCGTGCGAGCCCAGTTGGTAGCGCCCGTATCGGGCGCGGCCGTGTTCCTGGGTGAACGCGGGGCCAGGCTCGACCCACGGGTAGCCCGTCGAATCGTCCATGCGGCGATGGCTGCAATGCCCGAGGCGCCAGATGTCGGCCCCCACGGCTTGCGTCACGCCATGGCCACGCACCTGCTGGAGGGTGGCGCCGATCTTCGCAGCGTCCAAGAAATGCTGGGGCACGCCTCGCTGGCGACAACCCAGATCTACACGCATGTGAGTGACGAACGACTGCGGACGGCCTATCGGCAGGCTCACCCGCGGGCGTGAGCGGCAGCGCCGTCATGGCAGCACCGTGCGGGGGTCAAAACCGACCCCGTTCCGGGCGGTCGCGAAGTGCAGATGGCAGCCGGTGGAAAGGCCGGTCGTGCCGACCAAGCCGATCTGTTGGCCGCCGGTAACTTTGGCACCGACGCGCACACTGATCGCGCTCAGATGGGCATAGGTCGAAGTGATGCCGTTCGAGTTGGTGATGACAACATAGTTACCAAGAGAGGACGACGTGGCGGCGGTCACCACTGTCCCGGGCCAGGGCGTGGTGACAGGTGTGCCGCAAGGTGCGGCAATATCGATGCCGTTATGGAAAAGCAAGGTGTGCAGGATCGGGTGGTAGCGCCAGCCGTAGCCGGAGGTAACCGGGCCGCTGACCGGCCAGCCACCGGCGATGCTGGAATGTTGCGGGGCGGCGCGGGCGACGTCTGGAACTTTGGTGCCGTCGGGCAGTAGCCGCACTTGCTGGGTTGCTTGGCCGCCCAGCCAAGACAATGGGTCGAGATACGTATCGCCCTGAAGGACTCCGAAGTGCAAGCTTGTGGTAGTTCCATGACCGGTCAGCAGGGTGCCGATGGGCTGACCGGCGGCGACGGTCTGGCCGGCCGACACTGCGGGTGCGACCGGTTGGTAGGTGGTACGCACGTCGCCGTGCGTCACGGTCACCATCGAGACTGAGTCGATCATGCCCACAAACGTCACGACGCCGTCGGCAGCGGAAACCACAGGTGTGCCTTCGGTTGCCCCGATGTCGATGCCGCGATGCCCGGCCGCATAGCTGGTTTGCGGCGGGTCGAAACCGCGCACAACTGGCCCGGATATGGGCCAAACGTGTCCAGGGTCAGCTAGCGCATCGGGTTCACCGGCCAAGGCCAAGACGCTTGCCGCCAACAAAGGGATGACCATACGCAATACATGTTTCATGCCCTCAGTATTGGCGTCACGCTGCCAAACCGGCACAGAATTTACGATCTGTGGATAAACCACACCGATCGACGCAGATTTGTGGATAACTGCGCTTGAGTATTAGTTGTTGTGTTTGCTACGATAGTCGGCGTTGATAGGTGTCCATAGGTGTTCAACCAGACGGGTGCCTCAACTTAACCAGCCGCGTAAGGCTCAAATCTAAGCCCAGCCTCGTGGCGCAACATCATGAGATTTCGTGCGGCGTCCCAGTGTGCGCGCCCAGCGGCTCATGTACTCGTAAAGGAACCAATCAGTGAGCGAAAACCAAGCTTCATCCAGCGACATCACAGCGCTGAAGCTGCCAGAACTCAAAGCGGCTGCATCGGCGCTAGGCCTCAAAGGCGTCGCCCAGATGCGCAAGCAGGACCTTGTCGACGCGATTCAGGCCGCCAATGGCCCATCGCAGGCGGCCGACGCGCCGGTGCGTCACCGCGAGCGCGAGACTTCCGAGACTCCAAAGACCCCAGATAGCGACGACGCCAGTGCGTCATCCGCTGGCAAGACGGTGGCCGACGAGGTCGGTGCCCGGCTTGAGCAACTCAGCCACGAGGGCGGGCGCCAGCGTCGCCGTGTCAAGAGTGGCCCGGCCGAACCGCCGCTGGCAGTGGTGACGGCCGTTGAGCGGGCTGTTGGCGACGAAGAGGGCGGGCGTGCACGTCGTCGCCGCCGCAACCGTGACCGTGACCGCGATCGCGACCGGAATAGCCGTCGTCCGCGCACCGGCAACGACATCGAGGCGCAAGCCGAGGCCGGCGTCCGCGACGATGACGTGCTGGTCGAGATCGGCGGAATTCTCGACATCCTCGACAACTATGCCTTCGTCCGCACGTCGGGCTACCTGCCTGGCCCCAACGACGCCTATGTGTCGTTGTCCATGGTGCGCAAGGCCGAGTTGCGCAAGGGTGATGTCATCACCGGCGCCGTCCGCATGCCGCGCGACGGTGAGCGCACCCAGAAGTACAACCCGCTGGTGCGCCTCGACACCGTCAACGGTGTGCCACCGGATCAGATGAAGGGGCGCGTCGACTTCTTTAAGCTGACGCCGCTGTACCCGCAGGAGCGGTTGCGTCTCGAGACGACGCCGACCAACATGACGGGCCGCATCATCGACCTGATCGCCCCGATCGGCAAGGGGCAGCGTGGCCTGATCGTCTCGCCGCCGAAGGCTGGCAAGACGATGATCATGCAGAATATCGCCAACGCTATCGCTGCCAACAACCCCGAGGTCTACCTGATGGTTGTCCTGGTGGAGGAGCGCCCCGAAGAGGTCACCGACTTCCAGCGCAACACCACGGCTGAGGTCATCGCGTCGACCTTCGACCACCCAGCGGAGGATCACACGACCGTCGCCGAACTGGCCGTCGAGCGTGCCAAGCGCTTGGTCGAGCTGGGCCACGACGTCGTCATTTTGCTGGACGGCATCACCCGTCTTGGGCGTGCCTACAACCAGGCCGCCCCGGCGTCGGGGCGCATCCTGTCCGGCGGCGTCGATTCGGCGGCCCTGTACCCGCCGAAGAAGTTCTTCGGCGCGGCCCGCAACATCGAAAACGGCGGCTCGCTGACTATCCTGGCGACGGCCCTGGTCGAGACCGGTTCGAAGATGGACGAGGTGATCTTCGAGGAGTTCAAGGGCACCGGCAACATGGAGCTCAAGTTGAGCCGTCAGCTCGCTGACAAGCGCATTTTCCCGGCAATCGACGTGGACGCCTCGGGCACCCGCCGCGAGGAACTGTTGATGCGCAGCGACGAGCTGAATATCATCTGGAAGCTCCGCCGCGTGCTGGCCGGTCTGGAAGACCAGCAGGCTCTTGAGATGCTGCTGAACCGCATGCGCAAGACGCAGAACAACTCAGAGTTCCTGGTGGTCATCTCGAAGACCACCCCCGGCGCCGACTAGAAGTCGCGCGGCTGGGTCGGTATAATAGCTCGACGGCCCGGTTCACGCGTTCCGGCATGGTGTTGGCGCGGTTCTCCCGCGAGCGACCCGGGCTTTGAAAACAAGGAGAAAACCATGAAGCAGGGTATCCACCCCGATTACCACGAGACCACGGTGACATGCACCTGTGGCAACACTTTCACCACCCGCTCGACGGCCCGTGGCGGCGCTCTCGCCGCTGACGTCTGCAGCGAGTGTCACCCGTTCTATACCGGCAAGCAGAAGATTCTCGACACCGGTGGCCGCGTCGCCCGCTTCGAGCGGATGTACGGCAAGGCCGGTAAAGCCGGCAAGTAGCTACCATAACGCAGGCGCTGGACGACACCCGTCCGGCGCCTGTTGTCATGTCCGGAGACCAATACATTAGAGAGGTGCCATGTTTGAGGCTGCCGAAGCGCTGCGCGACGAGTTCGCCCATTGCGAGACCGAACTGGCCGACCCGACCATCCATGCTGACCCGGTCCGGTCGCGCCGCGTCGGGCGTCGCTACAACGAACTGGCGCCCATCATCGCCGGGCTGGACGAGCACGCCCGTCTGACGGGCGATTTGGCCACCGCCGACGAACTGGCTGCCGATGACGCCGACTTTGCCGCCGAGGCCGACGAGATCCGCGCCACCCTGGCCGAGGTTGACGAGCGCTTGACAGCGCTGCTGGCGCCCCGCGACCCGAATGACGCCTGCGATGCCATCATGGAGGTCAAATCGGGTGAGGGCGGCGAGGAATCGGCCCTGTTCGCCGAGGATCTTTTCGCCATGTACCAGGCCTATGCGCTCCGCCGTGGTTGGAAGATCGACGTCCTCGATTCGGAAACCACCGATTTGGGCGGCATCAAATCGTTGACGGCGGCGGTGCGTGGCTCGTCCAACGGCGGCCCCGACGACGCGCCTTACGGCACGCTCAAGTTTGAGGGTGGCGTCCACCGCGTCCAGCGGGTGCCGGTCACCGAATCTCAGGGGCGCATCCACACTTCGGCGGCCGGTGTGCTCGTCATGCCTGACGTCGCCCCAGAAGACATTGAGATCAACGACGATGACCTGCGGGTCGACGTGTATCGCAGCACCGGCAAGGGTGGCCAGGGCGTCAACACGACCGACTCGGCCGTGCGCATCACCCACCTGCCCAGCGGCATCGTCGTCACCTGTCAGGATCAGCGTTCGCAGCTGCAGAACAAAGAGCAGGCCATGCGTATTCTGCGGGCCCGGCTGGTGGCCGCCGCGGAGGAGCAGGCAGCAGCGCAGGCGTCCGCGGCGCGCAAGTCGCAGGTGCGCACCGTCGACCGTTCCGAGCGAATCCGCACCTACAACTTCCCCGAGAACCGCATTGCCGACCATCGCATCGGCTACAAGGCCTATAACTTGGACGCCGTGCTGGCCGGCGATATGGACGCCCTGGTGACGGCCCTGAAGGACGCCGATTTGGCTGAACGCCTAGCCTCGGCTGCCGAGACGGTATGACATGGAAATCCGCCCGGCGTCCCTGCTGAAGTCTGCTGCTGAGCATCTGCGTGCGGCCGGCATCGCCTCACCCGAGGTGGATGCCCGCACTTTACTGGCCTGGGCGATGGGTGTCGAGACGTGGCAGTTAGCCACGGAGATGACGGACGAAGTCGACGCTGAGCGCTTCCAGGAGCTTGTGGAGGCCCGAGCCGCCGGCTGGCCGTTGCAGTACCTGACGGGCGTGGCTTATTTTTGTACAGTCAGCGTGGCGGTCGGCCCCGGGGTCTTCATCCCGCGTCCCGAAACCGAAGTGATGACGGGATGGTCCCTGGCAAAGTTGGCCGGTGAGGGGTCGACGGTCGTCGAACTGTGCGCCGGAAGCGGAGCAATCTCGTTGGCCATCGCGGCCGAGAACGGCGGTTGCCGCCAGTTCGCCGTCGAACTGGATGCCGAAGCCTTCCGCTGGTTGACGATGAACTGCGCTGGTACCGCGGTCGAGCCTGTCCATGCAGACATGGCCATCGCTCTGCCGGAATTGAACGGCACCGTCGACCTCGTTATTGCCAATCCGCCTTACATACCGGACGGAGACCGCCGGCTGGTCGCCGACGACGTCATGGCCCACGAACCCGAGCTTGCTTTGTTCGCGGGCCCAGACGGTCTCGGCGCGATCGCCGTAGTCACCCAGGTGGCCGCCCGCCTCCTGAAACCTGGTGGGCTGCTGGTCTGCGAGCACGACGACACTCACGGCACCAGCGCCCCTGCCCTCATTGACGCCACCGGTCAGTTCGATGATGTGCAAGATCACCTCGACCTGGCCCAGAGGCCGCGCTTCGTGACGGCCCGCCGCCGCTGAAACCCGGCTAGAGTTGATGCCGTGATCGTCACACTCGATGCTGCCGGAATCCGGGCTGCGGCTGCCGCCGTCGCGGCGGGGGAATGCATCGTTTTGCCAACCGACACTGTCTACGGCATTGGGGCCGACGCAACTTCGCCAGCCGCCGTCCAGCGTCTCCTTGACGCCAAGCAGCGGGGACGCGATATGCCGCCGCCGATTCTGCTACCAGACGCCGACTTGTTGCCCCAAGTTGCCGCCGACGTTCCAGAGGCCGCCCGGGCCCTGGCTGAGGCTTTCTGGCCCGGCGCCCTGACACTGATCCTCAAGGCGCTGCTGCCGCTCGATCTGGGCGATCGCCCCGAAACCATCGCCGTCCGCGTGCCCGACCACGAGGCGACGCGCAACCTTCTGCGGGCCACGGGGCTGCTTGCCGTCAGCTCAGCCAATGTTTCGGGTCAACCGTCGGCCACCACCGTCACGCAGGCTTACTTGATGTTGAGCGACACGGTGGCCGTCTACCTGGACGGTGGCCCAACCCCGGGTGATGTGCCCAGCACCATTGTCGACTTGGCGTCCAACCCTGATGGTGGGCGCATAATCCGTCAGGGCGCTATCTCGGCGGCAGCGCTGCGCGAAGTTTGGCCCGCTATTGAGGACGGGGCCGCCGGTGCGTGAGTACATGCTCGTCATGCTGGTGGCGGCGGCTGCCTGCTATCTGACGGCTGGGTTGTGGCGGAGGATAGCTGCCCGCAGCGGCGCTATCGCCGCCGTACGGGCGCGTGATGTGCACTCGACACCGACACCGTACTTCGGTGGCGTCGCCATGCTGGTGGGGGTGGGCCTGGCTTTTCTGTTGGCTTCTCACCTACCCTGGCTGAGCAAACAGGCGGTCGTCACGCATGACGCGCTGGGCATTTTCCTGGCCGCATTGGTGATCTGTGTGGTTGGTGGCATTGACGACGCCATCGACCTGCCAGTTATCGCCAAGGTCTTTGGTCAGGTGCTGGCCGCCGGCGTGGCCGTCTATTTCGGCGTGCGCATGTACTGGATATCGCTGCCTGGCGCCATTTATACGCTTGACCCAATTGCCTCGACAATCGTGACGGTCGTCTTCATCTTCGTCTGCGTCAACGCAATCAATTTGGTGGACGGCTTGGACGGCCTGGCAGCCGGTGTTGTGGGTATCGGGGCCTCGGCCATGTTCTGCTACACCTACTTTTTGGCCCGCTGGGAAAATCTGCTGGTGGCGACGACGGCATCACTGATAACTGTCGCCATCACAGGTGCCTGTCTGGGTTTCCTGCCGCACAACGCGCACCCGGCCAAGATGTTCATGGGCGATTCCGGGTCGATGCTGCTGGGCCTGCTGTTGGCCTGCTCGACGATCTCGTTTACCGGGCAGTTGGACTCATCCGTTATTGGATCGTCACTGACGGGTGCCGGCGTCTTGGCGGCCTGGCTGCCGCTGATATTGCCGATCGCCATCATGTTCCTGCCTCTGCTCGACCTGGTGATGGCCTACATCCGCCGCACTATCTCTGGAAAATGGTGGTTCCAGGCCGACAAACAGCACCTTCATCACCGCCTGATAGAGCGCGGCCACAGCCAAGTCAGTGCCGTCATCGTCATGTACCTGTGGACGGCCGTCATCGCATACGGCGTCATGGGAGTGGCATTGCTGCGCACCAGGGTGGTGGTCGCGCTGACCGGAGTTGCCTTCATTGTGGCCGCCGCGGTGACCATTTGGCCGTGGTTGCGCAAGAAAATGGCCGTCCACGAGGCGGTGCCGATCTCCGAATAGCGGGCCGGGTATGTTAATCTGTTTGACGTCTGAGTGACGTTTGAGTGATCCCGGAAGGACCCGAGCCCATGTCGGCTGCTGATGCAACCATTCGCCGCTGGCTTGTGCGCGCCGAAGGCACGGCGGTCGCAGCGACGGGGTTAGCACTGGTGGTGGTCGCCGCAATCGCAATGTTGGTCTCTGGGCTGCCCGCTGCAGGTTCGGCGGCAATCGGTGTCGTCACCGTCATTGTCTTCTTCGTGCTCGGCGCCGTGGTCGACGTCTGGGCGGCCCGCCGCCTCGATTGGTCGGCTGGATTTGCCGTCCTGGCGTCCTATGCGATGCGCATGGCGCTGATCGGGCTGGTGGGCGTCGCCTTGGTCGATTCCGGGCTGCTCGCCAGCGCGGCATGGTTCGGCATCGGGCTGGGCGTGGCGACATGCGTCTGGGTGGCTGGGCTCTTCGGTGGTCACCTCACCGGCCGTTGGCCTATCTACGATCAGGAGGCAGCATGACCGGTACGCAGCCCTCTGCCGCGCCGATCTCGACGCACGACCAGGCTATTGCGGATTCCAACACCGGCTTGAAGATATTCGCCGAGATCATGGCCGGTATTCTCTTGTACGGCGGTCTCGGGTATCTTGCTGATCGTCTCTTGCACACATCGTTTATCGTGATCATTGGATTGCTGTTCGGGATTGGGTTGTCAATGTATCTAGTATTCAAGCGGATCGGAGGTCTCAAGGCATGATTCCGATGCAGTGGACGGCTCCAGGCCCCGAAGATTTCGTGTTCCATGGTCCGGCAGGTCTCGAGTGGCTGAACAAGCCGATGCTCCAGTTGATCATTGCGATCCTCCTCGTCACGGTGTTCTGGATTATCGCTGCCCGCAAAGTGAAGGTGCGCCCCACCAAGGGAACCTTCCTGCTGGAGTTCGCCTACGATTTCGTGCGCAATGGCATTGCCCGCGAGTTGATGGGCCAGGGCTACCAGCCGTTCGTGCCACTGCTGCTGGGTATGTTCTCGGTTATCTTGGTCTCCAACCTGTTCGGCGAGTTCTTCCTTCTGATGTTCCCGACGTTTTCCAACATCGGCTATTCATGGGGCATGACGATCTTCGTGTTCATCATGTATGTCGGCATCGGTTTCAAGGCCCACGGTCCAGGGTATCTGAAGCAAGCGCTGTTGCCGCCGGGCCTGCCAGCCTATATGGTGCCGATCGTCGTACCGCTGGAGTTCATCTCGACGTTCATCACCCGTCCGTTGACGCTGGGCATCCGGTTATTTGCCAACATGTTCGGCGGCCACATCGTCGTCATTGTCTTCGTGGTCGGCGGGTCTTACCTGCTGACGTATTCCCACAACCTGGTTTATAACGTTGCCGGCGTGTTCAGCGTGCTGTTCTCCATGGTGATGATGGCACTGGAAGTGTTTATCGCGTTCATGCAGGCCTACATCTTCACGATCTTGACTACCCAATACATCTCAACAGCAATGCACGAGGCGCACTGACTGTAGAACTAAACGATCCTCCCGCTGGAAGGCCGGAGGCGAAAGAAAGGAAATCCAAATGATACCAATGCTCGGTGGTCCTCTCGGTGGATCAGTTGGCCTTATCGGATACGGTTTGGCGGCTATTGGC
>Ga0123357_10000468_pt1 | contig 39295 bp, 42 predicted proteins | sample TergutEmb28metaG_FD_89873 | JGI IMG/M metagenome (GOLD analysis project Ga0123357, IMG submission 89873) | Embiratermes neotenicus P4 segment gut microbial communities from Petit-Saut dam, French Guiana - Emb289 P4 | ecosystem: Host-associated > Arthropoda: Insects > Digestive system > Gut ... | reverse complement strand
CGGATTGAGTTCAATGGAAGGTGGATCGTAGTACCAGAGAAGTGTTTTTCGGGCGCATCTTTCGGCACTGACAGTATTTCGGTATCACCCGATAGCGGCGGCTTCGGTATCAATCTGACCGGCAGGTCAAGTGACGGCAAAGACGATGTAAAACTTCTGCTGTATGGCGGCAATGAGATCTCGTGCGCTCGAAAAGAACCTTGTTCCGGGCAGGACAATCCGAAGAATGAGTGTGCAAGATGGTTAGTAGAGTAAGCCTGATCGCTCCGGACCCGTAACCCGGATACCACCTCCGTAAATTGTGCAAACACGAGGGCTCTCGTCATCTTTCGCTGTATCGGTGCATCGCTTGAGGCGCTGAGCGAGGGGTGTGATCCCATGCGCCGGATGCGATCCAGCGCGTGCAATTTGCAGATCCAGGGGCACTTTCGCCCTCAGCCCAGGAGAACGCGCCGGAAAACCGCAGGGGTCACGCTTCGGTCTTCGCGTCTTGACCTTCGGCACGATCCCCCTCTGCTGGCTCATCTGACCCGTCATGCGGCTCATTTGAGCGATAATCGAAGTGGGCATCACCGGATCCGGAAACGATCCGGGTCACCTCCGGAGGAAGGACGTCAGGAATTAACGTCCTTCTTTTTGCCGGGCTGACCTCGCCCGCAGAGTCCGGGATTTCCGTCCCGAATTCTGCCGGCTTCGCCCTGCTCGGATAGTATCGCCCGAATTGAGCGTGACCCGCGAGCGCTTCGGGGCGGTAAGGAGCCGTTCCTGTGGCGCACTGGACAACCGCCGGCAGTTCGAAACGCCGGCCAACCGTCGGATGGAAAATGGCGTCCGTAGGGATTTCGCGGATCTTGACCTTCCACTTGAGCCGGCTGACAAGGTTCTCGATCCACGTCCATTCCGGAAGCTCGCCGGCAATTGCGTCCACGGCATCACGCAGGCCGAAGACCTCGCAATGCTGCACGCCACCTGCCTGCGGGTAGATGTACAGGCCCTCGCCCATGTCGCCGGTTCGCTCCATCTTTTTTCCGTTGACATAGATCGGACCGGTGAGCAGGCCATCGGGAACCGACACCGCTTCGCGACACATCCACTCCAGGGCGATATCCGACAAGCGGGATTCAGACTCGGGGTAACAGCCACCGACATCGCAGTGATTGCCGGCAAACCACCATTGTTTGAGCCGGTCAATTCCCTCGCATTGCGGTACGCTTTCCTCGCTTCCTGCCCATACGACACGATCGAAGTCCTTGCGCGTCTCATCGATCGCATTGGCAGAACGCGCAAATGCGATGCGTCGACTCAGCAGGCGATCAAAGTTCTGGCCCTTCCATACCGCCTTGTGGGAACGCGTCCCATCGGAATCCGGAAAATCGGAGATCGTCCTCGTCACGGCCCTGTTCTGCCAGCCCCAGAACCAGCCCAATGCACCCGCAATCACAACAAGCTGTGTGAAGAAGCCGGTCAGCATGAAACCGGAGTTGAGCAGTTCAGAAATTGGCCATGCCACCAGCAGCGACGGCACAAATCCAAGGACAATCGCCGCAGCAGCGATGCCCACCGCAAGGCCGGCCTGGATGAAGAAACGGCGCAGGCCCCTGGCCTCAAGGGCCGTGACCGCGTCAAACACGCCGACAAAATACGGTGCCACGTTGGAGACGGTATCGCTGCCCGATCCGTAGTCATTCCGGAAACGCCTCGCCAGTTCGAGACGTTCCTTTTCGAACTTTTTTCTCGGATGCCCGGCGCCGTGCTCCAGCACGGTCTCGACAGCCTCTCGCGCGATGTCCCTCGCGGCCTTCCCGTATCGCTTCAACGGCCCGTCGGGCGTCTTTGCAGGTATGCCGCAGAGCATCAGAAGGCAGGCAAGGCTGCGCACCGTGTAGCCGCCGCGGCTGAACCCGAACAGGAAAATCCTGTCGCCATCCTCGTAATGATTGATAATGAATTCGTAGCAGTCCGCGATGTTGCGCTTGATGCCGGCCCCGGTCAGCGACCCCATCAGCTTCTGGACAAAGCGAATCGGGGCGGCAAGGGCCGTGGCACCGATATCGCTGCCAAGCCCCGCATCGTAGAAGGCGACCTGCCGCGACGGATCAATGCCGGAGCCGGAATGGTCCCGCGAGATCTGGTACATTTTGTAGATGTTGCTGGCCCGCTGCTCGGGGCGGGCACCGCCATCCTGGCAAGTGCCGTCTGCAAAGACCACGATATTCTTCGCCATGCTCTATTCGTCTCCCGCTACGCGACGAGGGAGAGGATCGAACCGCACGCGCCCCACCTTGTCGGCCACCACAATCGTCATACTTTGACCGTCCGGTTCCGGAGATTGGCGGAAAAAGAATTATATTTCAAGGAGATTCGGTTTCCATTTGCGGATCGGTACCACCTTCACGAAACCGTGAGCGAAAGCAGCCGCCGGATCGGAGACAGGCTGAAATCGGCCCGCTCAACGGCCCGGCACAGACAATGGCGACGAAAACATTGGTCTCCTGTGGCAACAGAAATCCGAATGAGCATGTTCGAAACGCCATGGTGCCAATCAGCGACGGTAGCAAGGTAGGGCTGACGGGGTTGCTGCCAGTGCCCTCAGGCTCCCATCGCTACGCCGACAGCTTTCTGACGCGGAATGCGGACAGACGTGTCGAAGCCTGGTTGGCGCTCTTCGGTGCAGAAACTGCGGATCCCGCGCCAACAGGAAGGCTCCCGTCGCGCACTGGCCCCCGACACGATCCTCCCCATTGCGCCGACTGTTCCGCAAGTTCGAGACACTCCCCATGCCGCGAGACGCCAGGACGCTCTTCACGAAACCCGAAACGCTGCTATTGGTTCTGGAAGCTTCTGAATGCCCTGTGCATTTCCAGTGACTCCGTGCCTCGGCTTCTGATTCGAGCAAAGAGAATTGCATGATGATCGAGGCAGCCATGATCGCATGGGTGGACGTTCACTATCGCATCGACGAGGCTGTCACAGCGCAGCGTTGGCATTCGCTCCTCGCAGCGACGCCGCTCCGTTCCTCGAGCGCCTCGCGCGAACCTCTTCACCCGCAGCGCCCTATGTTCCCGGCGCATTCTATCCTCGCGCGAAATGCCCTGCATCATTGACATTCTTGCCCCCTTCACAGAGGTCGGGGTGATCGTCGTCGACGGCTATGTCTGGCTGGCAAAGGATCGCCCCGGGCTGGGTGCGCATCTCTACAACCGGCTCGCCGGCCGGGTTCCGGTCGTCGGGGTCGCAAAGACCGCATTCCGAGGCAACGACTGTGCCATCCAGGTAACCCGGGGGTTCAGCACCCATCCCCTCTATGTCACTTCCATCGGCATTGATCCGGCTGTAGCAGCAGCATCCGTCGCCGCCATGGCCGGGCCCCATCGCCTCCCCACCATCCTCAAGCGGGTCGACCAGCTGGCGCGCGGGATTTCTCTGCCAGTCACAGACTGAGTTCCCTCGCCCCTCTCGTTCCGACCTGGAACCAGCGTCGGCAAGCAATCACGAGGATCCTCCCTCTTCACGCTCCAGCCGCTCCACCACCTCCCGGTAGAATTGCTCCGCCAGCGCGACCATCTCTTTTCGCGTCTCCCGCCGACCGTTCTCGACAACACCGCGGGCGATTTCGAATTCGCCGTCGATGAAATCCCCCACCGCAGCCGACAAAGGCGCCACACCGAGTTCTCGCGTCTTCGCCTTGCGTTCGGTCCGTTCACGAACTTCCTGCGCCAGCAGCGGTGGAGGATCGCATTCCGCCATCAAGGTCGGCAGATCCATCGGCGCGATCGCCTCCTCCGGATACATCCCCAGCCACCGCAAGGCCGCCGCTGGCCACAGACAATAGAAAATCTTCTTCTGTGGCACACGGCTCCGATCGCCAAAATAGAGCTCTTTCTGGCGCTCACCGAGCAAGAGATAGTGACGCATTGTCGCCTCCCGGCTCGCCGCCTGGCGTGCAAATTCCAGGAAGCCGTCCCGGAACCACGCCCGGCCTCGGTAGATAACCGGAGAACGGAGCCACTCCACGATCACGGCATTGCCTTTCACCATCAGCCGCAAGGCCTTTCGCAAATCCCATCCGTTGGCGTCGAGGTCTCCTTCAATCGGAAGCTCAATAACGTCGCGCCCCAGCCATGGCGTGAAATGGTCGACCGCCCGACGCACAAAGACAAAGCGGCAGTCGTAATCACTGTCGAGCGAGGGAAACCCCCATGCCCGGCTCCCGCTCTCAACCGCGAGCGGCAGAAAGACCCGATGCTCCCGGGCGACACCGTCGAGCATGGCGTCGATCCGCGCGACCTTTCCGCTGTCCATATCACCAGGAATATTGCGCAGATTCATCCGCCACGTCCCAAATCAGGGGAGCCGTCCCGACGCTCTTGCCGCTGCCGCTCCCACTTGCGCAACCCCAGGCGAGCACGTGCATCCCCTCCACGTTCTCAAGGCACCGCTTTGTCGGCCGGCATGCCGCTCCAGATCGTCTGCCTCCCGCAGTAAAAATCCCGGGAACCGGAACGGCTCCCATATACTGCCGGAGTGCAGCATCGTCCAGCATGGGGGTCCAGTGCCGCCGCGCAACCCTCGACCAGACAGACGCACATTGCTGCCCATCGCCTGACACCGGGCAAATCATACCCGACATTGAGAAAGACGGAAGATCCGGATCTGCTGCGCCGACCGGTTCAGGAGAGGTACTTGCACCCCTGGCTGCAAGGGGTGAGAGAATGGCGTCCTCCGCAAAGTCGTTGAACATCGAACCGTACCTGCGTCCTTCGCGAACCGCCCGCATCCGCCGCCGGTTCCTTGCGAAGGGAATCCGCCCCTGATATGGTCCAGCACTTCCTGCTTTCCCTCCACGCGCAGTCTTGCCTCCTCGCGTGTCGGTCCTGACATCCGGCGCAGGGGACTGGCAGGAACCCACACACCCTGAGCCCTCCACACCATGAGTGAAGCGAAAATTCTTCTCCTCAGCGTTTCTGCCGGTGCCGGTCACGTACGCGCCGCCGAGGCACTGCGACGTTGCGCCGAGCTGCAGTTTCCCGGCGTTGAGACGCTGCATCTCGATGTCATGCAATATGTCACGACCGCCTTCCGCAAGATCTATACCGACTGGTATGTGAAGTTTGTCAGCGCCAGCCCCACGATGTGGCGCCTGCTCTACGAAATCACCGATGATGCCAACCCGCGCGGGCCGCTGCAGCGGTTGCGCCGCATCACCGAGCGGCTCAACACCAAGGCCCTGCTGCGCGCCCTGAAGGACTTTCAGCCGACCGCAGTGGTCTGCACCCATTTCCTCCCTGCCGAGCTGCTCATGCACCAGATCGGGCGCGACCAGCTCAATGTCCCGGTATGGGTGCAGGTGACCGATTTCGACCTGCACCGGATGTGGGTCATGCCCAACATGGCAGGATATTTCGCCGGCAATCCCGAGATCGCCGCACGCATGCGCCAGGTGATCGCGCCGCCGACACAGATCCACAGCACCGGCATCCCGGTGATGCCGGAGTTTGGCGCGACCTCCGATCAGGCGTTGATCCGCCAGCGCTGCGGACTCGAACCTGCCCGGCCAATGGTGTTGCTGATGGGCGGCGGTGCCGGCATGGGTGGGCTCGACGATGTGGCACGCGCGCTGCTCGCCATTGAGCGGGATTTCCAGCTTGTTGTCCTTGCTGGAAAGAACCAGAAGACCCTTGACGCCCTCCAGCCACTCGCCGCGCAGTATCCCGGTCGCCTCATTGCCTTGGGCTTCACCAGCGAGGTCCATTGCCTGATGGCCTGCGCCAGTTTCGTCATCACCAAGCCTGGCGGCTTGAGCACCTCCGAATGCCTGGCGGTGGGGGTGCCGATGATCCTCAACAGCCCCATTCCCGGTCAGGAGGAGCGTAACGCCGATTATCTGCTCGAACACGGAGCCGCCCTGAAGGCCGCCGATGAATTTGCCCTGACCTGGCGCGTGCGTCGCCTGTTGGGCGACCCGGAGCTGCTCGAATCCATGCGCCGCCATGCCGCTGCGATCGGCCGCCCCGAGGCGGCGCGCGACGTGCTCCGCATTGTCCTGGGCCAGCGCCATGAACATTGATCGTCTGTTGCGACGCCCCCAGATCCTCATCCTGACGCTCATCGGGGTCCTGGCCCTGGCCTGGCTTTTCGCCAATGTCGAGATCCAGATCGAAGGGGCTGCCGGCTGGGCCGGAAACCTGCCGACCTGGCGGATCGAAAGTCACTGGCTGCTGGACATCTTCTGGGGCGGGCGCCCCCTCACCGGTTATCACGCCTGGGTCTTCCCCTGCGTCGCCCTGTTCTTTCATTTCCCGCTGCTGTTCATGGGGCAGTTTTCCTGGCGTGCGGAAGCCCGGATCATCGCCTGCATTCAGATCTTCTGGATCGTCGAGGATTTCATCTGGTTTGTCCTCAACCCCGCTTTTGGCCTGAGCAAATTCACGCCCGCTGATGTTCCCTGGCACATCAAATGGCTGGGACCGGCCCCCCTCGACTACTGGACGTTTCTCGGCGTTGCCGCCGTTCTGCTGGCCTTGTCCTGCCTGCCGCACAAACCGGCCAGGCAGGCCATGATCGGTGCCCGGCCATCGCAAGCCGGGCAAAATTGACCCTATCGCTGCCCGGGGTGTCGACATGTGCGGATTTTTGCGGTTGCCGCAGACCCAGTCGTTCCTTCCGTAACTGGCAACACCGTGGCGGAACGCGGTCGCTGCCGACCTGGCCATCTGCCCTGAGGATCGCAGGGCAGTGAGGCAAAGGCTCTGACCAGCCCGGCCTGCGAATTGACGCCGATCTTTTCGAAGCTGCGTGCAAGATGGCTTTTCACGGTCGGAAGAGACAGGCCCAGAGCCGCAGCAGCTTGCGGCGCGGTAAAGCCCGCGCCCACCAATACAGCCACCCGCGCCTGCGCAGAAGTCAGACCGAACGCCTTCTCGACCGTTGCCATCGCCGCCAGACGCTCGGACACCGGATCGGCCACCAGCAGCAGAAGCTGGGCATTATCCTGCAGCGCCCAGAACGGGAAAGGCGGTGCCGGCAGGGGAACCAGCATGACGATCAACGCCGGCTTTCCTGAAGGCCGCTCCAGGCGCAGCGGCTCCCAGAGCAGTGCGCTTTCTGCAGTGTCCTGCCCCACTTCAAGCCAACGCTTGAGGACGGTATTAAAGGGGGGTGCCGCCGCGAGTTCCCCGTTCTGATAGAACAACCCCTCGCCGGATTGCAGCAGGGCTTCGCCTGAAGTGTTGGCGTGGAGCATCCGTGCCCGCCGATCCAGCAGGAAAGCGGCTTGCGGCATAGCTTCAAGAATCATTTCGAGCTGCGGACCGTGATGACGGTAATGCCCGATCTGCATGCAGGCATCGAAGGCCCGATGAAGATGGGGCAGCAGATGCTGTAATTCCTTCCGTCGCTGTTCCGCTTTCTCGTTGCCCCGCTCCGAGAGCATGAAAGCAAAACCGCCGACACCGCCATTTTCCATCATTGTGGCATGGTTCGCACCCAGCGCGTTGACGATCCCCTGCGGCACCAGAATATCGGCATAGAATTCCGTCCTGCGCAGAGCCTGTTCATCGACCAGGGAATTTGCAATGACGACCTGTCCCGGTGGAGAATACCGCGCTCCGGCGCACCAGCAATTTGAAGTATGTCGCTGCTGGTACAAATCGCCGAATTCAGCCGACAGACGACCCAGCGTCAGGAAGCTCTTCCCGCTGACCGCGCTATTGGCGATCACTCCGCCGATTGCGCCGACACGATCGGACACCCCGGTCAGAACATCGGGCCACCGACCGGGGTCTGCCACGACCCCATAAATGAGATCAAGCACCTCACTTTCGCGCACGGCACTGCCTCATTTTTCACCTTTGCGCAGTCTGCCCTCCAGCCATCGCCGGCCAACCAACCGCGGATACGGCACAATGTTCCAGATTCGCCAATTCCGGTAAACAGCACATGGCGCTGGAAAGAAACCCCGAAAATGCTGTCTGTTCTCCGCAATCTGAGCCAGATCCCGCTCCTCGCTGCCGCACACTGCAATCGTCTTGTACATCAACGACATCGCAACATCCCGAGCGGCGTTTTCGAAATCCCCGGCGGCGGCCCACATGCGCCAAAGCCACGTCAACCATACTGCCAAATCCGCCGCCTTTGCTTGCGTTCCTCGCCCCTTTCTCCCCCCACGCGTTCAACCATCAAGCGGACTTTTGTCAACACGCATAAGTGCTTGTTGCGACTAATCGCATCGCCGGATGCGACAGGCCCTGTTGCCGTCTGAGCTTTGCGCTCAACTGCACCCCCGCAGGCTGGAACCACCATTGCCGGTCTCCGCCAAGCCGGCATCGTGCAATGCACGCGCAGTCCGTCTCTCCGTGCTTGGCAATGTCGTTGAATATCCGGATCGCGCTGAGCTTTTCAGCTTGATCGGAACTCCGCTGTGCTACAGCACCTGACGCTGCCTGAACGCTTCGAAATCGTTCCGGCTTCCTGGCGGCCTCTCCTTCCGTGAGGTCCCAGCGGATGGTCGATGGTCGCAATTGCGGATCCTGCGTTCCGGGCGTGGCGCGCCAATCCGGTCACGTTGCCGCGCGGTCATCGACATACTGTCCGACAGCCCGCGCCCCCTCCTGCTTTACGTGATGGTGAGCGCCTTGCTCACCTCTCTCAAATCTCAAATCGACCCTGACTCCGCGGCCAACCAGGGATCGAATAGCTGCTGTTGGCGCAACCTGCGCGATCACCGCGCGCCCCAGCGCTATCGCGGCATGCTCCGATACCGGCGGACCCGCCATCCCTTTTCGCAGATCGCTGCGCGCCAGCGGCAGGCTGTGTCGGCCGATCCGGCCTGCCGCCTGAAGGATCGCAACGCAGTGCGGCAAAAAGTCGGACCAGCCCGGCCTGCGAATGAATGCCGATCTATCGAAACGGCGGAGCAGGATGGCTTTCAAAGTCAGCCGAGACAGGCCCGGAACCGCCGCAGCTTGCGGTGCAGCGAGGCCTGCGCCGCCCCCTACAGCCACCCGCCCCTCCGCAGACCTCAGACCGAGCGCCTTCTCGACCATCGCCATCGCCGCAAGGCGCTCGGACAGCGGATCCGCCACCCGCAGCAGAAGTTCGGCATTATCCTGCAGTACCGGGGACGGGAAAGGCGGTGCCAGCTGGGGAATCGGTATGACAGCGAGCGCTGGCTTTCCAACAGGAGCGCTCCAGGCGCAACAGTTCCAGGACAAGGCCGTTGCCCGACGCCTTCGCGTGGAGTGTGTTCAAGCCATCGCTTGAGAACAGCTTCAAGCGGCCATGACGCCCCGAGTGCGCCGGCCCGACGGACCAACCCCGTCGCCGGATTGCAGCAGGGATTCGCCTGAGGCGTTGGCATGGAGCACCGGTCGCCGCCGATCCACACAGGAACGCGGCTCGCAGCATGGCTTTGCAGGAATCATTTCCAGCTGCCGGCCGTGCCGGCGCTACCGCCTGATCTGCATGCAGGGGTCGCATGCCCGATGAAGAAGGAGCAGCAGACGCTGCAATTCCCTCTCGCCCTGTTCCGCGTTCTCATGGAACAGAAGGAAACCGGCGAAAATGCCATTTCTGTTTTCTGAGATAAATCCTGCACCCCGGCTGCCGCGAGCACCGCAATCGCTCTCATGTAAACGACCTCACAACATCGCGATCCGGTTCTTCGAATTCCACGGACACCGCAGCGGCCGAACTTTGCACTCCTGCCGTCATCCCGGCACGTCACCGCGGACCGAAATCCCGCATCCCGAAAAGCGCGCTTTGCCAAAGTCAATCCGGCTGCCCAATCCGCAATTCGCCGCCTCGATTCCGCTTGTCGCTGCCGCCATTGCGCCAGGCCCACCACTGGTGGAGCGGCTCGCCCTTTGCGGACCCACCCGGCACGCCACGCCGCCTCGGCTCCTTTCTGTCCCGCCTGTCGCTGACCGGCCCTCCCCCTTTTTGCCCTTCCTCCCGACTGTTGTCGTTTCGCCTTGAGGGGCGAGGTTTTCAATCGGAGCCCAGCCGTCGACGTCCTTCACGGATTCCACCTCCGTGCCTATCCACGTAATTCCACGAACTCACACCCGCTGTGGCAAGACCGCAACATCCCGCAGCTGTCCGCACGCACGTCCTGTTTTCACTCCAATGTCATCCCGCTGTAGCAAACACCGCCTATGCGGTTTCGCCAGGCGGAGGACGAAGATCGCCTCTGCCCGTAATCAGGGGGCAAAATAATGAGTTTCAGGAGTTTCTTCCTCGGTTCTGCGGCAGCGCTGCTTGCCGTCAGCGGAGCCACCGCAGCCGACATTCCGGTGAAGGCAAAAGCAATCGAATATGTGAAGGTCTGCTCGCTTTACGGGCCAGGATTCTACTATATGCCGGGCACCGATACCTGCCTCAAGCTCGGCGGCTATTTGCGGGTCGACGTTCTCGCCAATTCCAATTCCCTCGGCGGCAATATCGGCGGTGCCGGCGGTGCACAGAACCGCTACACCAACGCCTATACCTGGCGCTCCCGCGCCGACTTCAACATCGACACCCGCACCGCGACCGACTATGGTGTCGTCCGCACTTTCTTCGACGGTGTGTTCACCTGGACCTCCGACAGCTATACCGCCAACGCAAATGGCTCTTCGACCTACGCCAGCCTTGCCGGCGCGCAAGGACCGAACAACGCCGGGACGGGCAATGTCGCCTACGGCACGCTCGGTGTCTATTTTGCCTTCATCCAGTTCGCCGGTTTCACCATGGGCAAGGCGGTGTCACAGTTCAGCACTCCCTGGATGGCCTATCCCGCCAACAACATGGACGGTCTGGTCGGCGGCAGCAATTCGAACACCGGCGTCAGCCAGTTCACCTACACCGCCGACTTCGGCCAGGGCATCACGGCGGCGATCTCGGCCCAGGATCAGACCCAGTATTTCCAGGCCGGGGTCAACAACCTCAACGCCGGCGGCCTGGTCGGCACCAGCAATTACGCCGGCACGGCGGCGCCCGACATTGTCGCCATGGTCCGGGTGGATCAGGCCTGGGGGCTGTTCCAGGCCTCCCTCGCTCTGCATGATAACCACGCGGCCTATTATGGCGGCACCGAAGACACCGGCCATCCGACCGACAAATGGGGCTGGGCCGGTCAGCTCGCCCTGCAGGTCAAGAATCTTGCCACCGGGGCGGGCGACGACTTCAAAATCTCCGGCGTCTATACCAACGGAGCCACCCGCTACAACATCCAGGATCAGATCGTCTCAAACGGCAACGCCACGATTTACGGCGGCACCAGCCTTCCCGGTGCCTTCCAGAGCGTAGGCTACGGCTACGCCCCCGACACCGTGTTCGGCGGCCAGATCGGGAACGGCTCGGCCACCGCCCAACAACTGGTCTCCACCTGGGGCATGCGCGGTTCCTTCACCCACAACTGGGACGCTTACTGGAACACCAGCCTCTACGGCGCCTATGCCGCCATTTCCTATGATAAAGAGGCGAAAGCCCTGGTCTGCGGCACCACCGCCGGTTCCTTCGGAGCCAAGCTTCAGCCCATCGGCGGGGCCAGAACCTGCAACCCGGATTACAACATCGGGCAGATCGGTCTGATCACCAAATGGACCCCGGTCAAGAATCTGACCTTCTCGGCGGAAGCGACCTATACCATGCTCGATCAGCGGATGGTCGGGACCATCGATGCCGGCAGTACCGGTATCGGCAAGCCGAGCGCCACCTACGAACTGAAGGATCAAAACACCGTGATGGTGTTGCTCCGGGCCCAGCGCAACTGGTAGCAGCTGTCCTCTCTCTCCCACGCGGCGCTCCACATCTCCTCGCGCGCGCTCCGCAAGGCAAGGCTCCGGTTTGAAAAACCGCCGGAGCCTTTGCCACGAGGCAGGAAATTGCCCGACCTGAAAGAAACCGTCCTTTCCATTTTCGACAGGCTGATCAGAGGTCGAACCAGGGACTGGGGACAGCAATCCATCAATGCTTCCGAAAACAACAATATGAGCCTCTGACAGCTCCCTGACGGAACTTCCTGCACATTCCAGATCGCTTCCGGGATCGGGGCACAGATTTGTCGGCGGGGTGCGGATCGCTCTGGCGTAGTCGCGGCACAGATGACGCCAGATCCGGTTTGTCGCAGTCGTCGACACTCTGCGCAATCTGCTCTTCCGGTTGGTCGTGCCGCCATTGCACCGCTCGACGACAAACCGCATTGACAACCGCCAGAACGCGGCCCACGCAGCCGCAGTCGACCTTGCACAGCACCACCTTGCGACGCGCCGGGCTGCCACGCCCCCTTCACCCGGAATCGGAAATGTCGTGCTCATGCAGCACGCCATGCACATGGATCCGGCAGGAAACCCTGGTGACCACAGAGGATTTGCCATTCGCATGGATGCCGAAACCTGTCCCGATCGGAGCCTCGACCAATGGGAGATGTTGAAAACCCTGCGCCTGCCACGGCATCCGCGCCGCTGGGAATGACCCTCCTGTTCTCGCCCAGCTGTTCGAACCCGGCCTTGCTGCTTTCCGCGCTCGCAATCGCCTGCGATCACAGAAAAGGGGACGCCGGGTCCTGATCCGGGGGTCAACCAGACTTTCCGGATCCGGCCACCGGATCGGTGGAGCGCACACCATCACCCGCTCCCCTGAAGTTGAACGTCAGGCGATTGCCGGCCGGCAGCGCCGGCTGTCGCATTCACCCGCGCAACGCGAATTTTGCCGCTTCACCTCAAGGTGCGTCTCTCGTCTCTCCAGCCGCCGCCAGCCCGGGGATCCGTCTGCCGGTCGGCGTTCCAGAGATCGGAGCGCGCGATTGCAGGGGCGCTCTGGAACCAGACTTCCTCCACGGCCATGACAATCACGGTCCGGGGAAGCGTTCCGGCAACATCGAAAGATGCCCGCAATTCCCTGTCATCGAAGATCCGGGCCTTGCCGTTCACTCTTATTGTCGCACCGAAACGCGGAATGACGAACAGCAGCGCCACCCTGGGATCACGGACAATGTTGCGCAGCGTGTCGATCCGGTCACCGCCGCCGCCATCGGGTATCATCAGCGTCGCTTCGTCGTGGATCCGCACAAAGCCCGGTTCATCCGCCCGCGGCAGGCAATCCAGCCCTTCGGCACCGGCTGTTGCAAGCATCACGATGGGCGCGGTCTCGATCAGTCGCCGGAAAGACGGAGTGATTGACCGTGCGGCTTTTGCCGTGGCCCCATTGTGGTCGGGGCCATAGATGGCCTCAAGCTCTTCGACGGTGGCAATCGCCGGCTTCGTTTTCGCGGTCAAAATGGCGCTTTCGTCAATTCGCCCGCGGATGAAGCGGACCAGTTCAGCGGCATGGAATTGCGGACTGCCGACATTGACGATGGTCAGGCACGACACCCCTCCAAAGGCCGCATTGCGCTGCAGGCGCTGGTCGAGTGCCCCGTCGCTGACCCGTCCCCGTGCAGCCAAACGCAGCGCCAGCACCTCTCGTGGCGCCGTGATCGTCACCACATCAACGCATTCATAGGCGCGCCGCAGCGGCTCAATCACGGTCCGCGATACATTGGCTACTACGCTATGGCCCGCGCGAAGAACATCGTCGATCGTACGCGGCAAGCCATAGCGATGACCATGGGCCTGCCATTGCACAGCAAACTCTCCCCCCTGCTGCGCCTCGGCGAAGGCTTGTGGCGAAAGATACACGTTATCTTCAAAATCCGACGATTCCCGCGTCACGACGCGGCGGGCAAACATTATGCGCTTCTCATCGGCACAGGCGGTGCGGGCAAGACCCAGCAAGGTGTCCTTGCCGGCACCGCTTGGACCGACGACCACAATCAGCCGGCCAGGCCCGATCGCAGCCCCTGCCTTCGCCTCAACCACGGCCGGTTCAGGCGAAACCGGCACCTGAATTGCCGCCGGCCGCGAGTTCCCGGGTCCTGAACCTTCCCGTGCCATCAAATCATGCCTCGCCATGCGCGCACCCCGGCTTTCGGTATTCTCCCCGAGGCAGGCATCGTCACTTCTGCCCGCATCTGGAGCACGGGCGGCGTATCGAAGCCGCAACCGGCAGTGCCATCAGGCCACCCGATGACCTGCGCTCCACACACTGCGCACCACCGGGAGTTCGCCCGCCATGTGGACGCGGATAACATCGGCGCGCTTGCCGGGCGCGATTTCACCGCGGTCGGTGAGACCGACGGCCTCCGCCGGCGTTTTGGTCACGGTGCGGACCGCAGCCGCCAGATCGATGCCCGACACATGGCGCGGCAGCTGCAGCGCCGCCAGCAGCAGGCTGGAGGGGATATAATCGGATGACAGGATGTCCAGGATGCCTTCGCGCGCCAGGTCGGCGGCGGCGATATTGCCGGAATGCGAGCCACCCCGCACCACGTTCGGCGCCCCCATCAGAATGTCGACGCCGGCCTCATGCAGGGCGCGGGCGGCCTCCATGGTGGTTGGGAATTCCGCCACTGCCACCCCATCCCTGACGGCGTCGGCGACGTTTTCTGCCGTGGTGTCGTCATGGCTGGCGAGCGGGACCCCGTGTTGATGCGCGAGCGCCACGATGGCGCGCGTATTGTCCGCCGCATAGGCCTTCTGGTAGGCACAGCGCCGCTCGAACAGCGCAGTGAGTTCGGCATCGCTCCTGCCGCCCCCTTTGCCGCGATAATAGTCGCGCATCTTGCTCTCGTCGCGAAACTGGCGCTGCCCGGGCGTATGGTCCATCAGCGAGATCAGCCGCACGTCGGAACGCCCGATCAGTTCCATCGCCTCTTCGACCACGCCCGGCATCGGAATTTCACAGCGCAGATGCAGGAAATGATCGGCGCGCAGCAGATTTTCCTCGCGCGCCTCCGCGATGGCACCCGCCAGCACATCGGCACGGCCGTCGACCTCTTCGGCACCGTCCTCCCGCCACACCCGGAGCGAATCCAGAACCGTGGTGATGCCCGAGGTGGCAAGCTGCCCGTCATAGGAGATCACGGCCGCAACCGGATTCCAGAACACTTTCGGCCGCGGCACATAATGCGCTTCAAGATGATCGGTGTGCAGCTCGATCAGGCCCGGCATGATCAGATCGCCATGCACATCCTGATGCACGCCCGGCACCGCTCCCTCGCCGACTTCGGCAATATGCGCACCGGCAAGTGCAACCCAGCCCCGCTCGATCACCCGATCGGCCAGCACGATCCTGGCATTGCCCAGAACCACATCTGAATTTGTCATGCTCTCAATTCTTTCTTATGCCACAGCGGCAAAGCCTGTGACATCGACCTGGCGGTCGGCAATGGCACGGCGGACTTCGTCGTCATGAACGATGGCAACGATGGCAACCCCCGCCCGCTTCTTGGCATTCACCAGATCGACGACAACTTCGCGGTTGGCGGCGTCGAGCGAGGCGGTCGGCTCATCGAGCAGCAGGATCGGATGATCAGAGATGAAGCCGCGGGCGATATTGACGCGCTGCTGCTCACCGCCCGAGAAGGTCGATGGCGGCAGCGACCACAGGCGTTCCGGAATATTCAGGCGCCGCAGCAGCACCGCGGCCTGCTCGCGCGCCGCCGGACGGGCAACCCCATTCACTACCAGGGGCTCGGCAACCACGTCGATCGCCGCAACCCGCGGTACCGCGCGCAGGAACTGGCTGACATAGCCGATCGTGGCGCGGCGCACGCTCAAGATCCGGCGCGGCTCCGCTCTTGCGATATCCATCAGTTCGCCATCATGGCGGATTGCGATGCTGCCGGCATCACAGCGGTAATTGCCGAAGATCATTTTCATGACCGAGGATTTTCCCGCTCCCGAAGGGCCCGAGAGCACCACACATTCGCTCCCCCGGACCTCAAAGGATACATTGCGCACCACCGGCAGTCGCACCCCACCCTGCAGATGCATGGTGAAGGTCTTCTCGGCATTCTTGATCACGATCATCGGTCGCATCGGGATGCTCTTTAAGGTGGGAGGATCGAGGAAACGAGGAGCTGGGTATAGGGCTCGCGCGGATCATCCAGCACCTGGTCGGTCAGACCGGTTTCGATGACGCGACCGGATTTCATCACCATCACCCGGTGCGATAACAGCCGGGCCACCGCGAGATCATGGGTGACCACGATCACGGCAAGGCCGAGTTCCGCCACCAGGCTCCTGAGCAGATCCAAAAGACGTGCCTGCACCGAGACATCGAGCCCCCCGGTCGGCTCGTCCATGAATACCAGGCGCGGCTCAGTGACCAGGTTGCGTGCGATCTGGAGGCGCTGGCGCATGCCCCCCGAATAGTTCCGGGGCTCATCGTCGATCCGCACCGTGTCGATCTCGACCCGCTCAAGCCAGGATGTGGCGGCCTGGCGGATGCGGCCGTAATTGTTCCAGCCCACCGCCATCAGCCGCTCGCCGACATTGGCACCGGCCGACACCGTCATGCGCAGACCATGGGCCGGATCCTGATGGACATAGCCCCAGTCGGTGCGGAACAGGAAACGGCGCTCGGCTTCTCCAAGCAAAGCCAGATCCCGCGTCACGCCATCGCGCATGCGGTAACAGACCCGCCCCGCGCTCGGTGCCAGCTGCGCCGACAGCAGCTGCAGCAAGGTCGACTTGCCCGATCCGGATTCGCCGACGATGGCCAGGACTTCCCCGGGATAGAGGGCAAAGGACACGTCCGCGCAGCCCACATGGCGGCCGTAATTACGGCCGATGGCATCAGCCACCAGCAGCGGCGCCTCGTTCATGCCAGTGTCATCTGCCTCAGCCATGGGCCGCCCCCTTGTGCGGAGCGACGCTCTCGGTGCCGCAGAAGCCTCTCTCCTGGCGGCTCTCGCAATAGTCGGTATCCGAGCACACGAACATGCGGCCGCCCTCATCATCGGTCACGATCTCGTCGAGAAAACTGTCCTCGGCACCGCAGAGCGCGCAGGGCGCGTCAAAGCGGTAGGGGCTGAACGGATGGTCCTCGAAATCCAGCGAGACCACGGACGTAAAGGGAGGCACTGCATAAATGCGCTTTTCGCGGCCCGCTCCGAAGAGCTGCAGCGCCGCGCAGTTGTCCATCCTGGGATTGTCGAATTTCGGCGTCGGCGACGGATCCATGACATAACGGCCGTGCACCACCACCGGATAGGCATAGGCGGTCGAAATATGCCCAAAATGGGCGATGTCTTCGTAGAGCTTGACATGCATCAGCCCGTATTCGCCAAGTGCATGCATCCGGCGGGTTTCGGTTTCCCGGGGTTCGAGGAAGCGCAGCGGCTCCGGAATCGGCACCTGGTAGACCAGGACCTGCCCGACATGGAGCGGGGTTTCGGGGATGCGGTGGCGCGTCTGAATCACGGTGGCCTCCGCAGTCGAGGTCGTGGTCCTGACCCCGGCGGTTTTGGCAAAGAACTTCCGGATCGAGATCGCGTTGGTGGTGTCGTCCGAACCCTGGTCGATCACCTTGAGGACATCGTCGGGTCCGAGAATGGCGGCGGTCACCTGGACGCCGCCGGTGCCCCAGCCATAGGGCATCGGCATCTCGCGGCTGGCAAAGGGAACCTGATAGCCTGGGACCGCGATCGCCTTGAGAATGGCACGCCGAATCATGCGCTTCGTCTGCTCGTCGAGATAGGCAAAATTATAGGCTGGCATATTCATTCGGCGGCCTCCTGCAGGGTCGGTTCGACCTCTGTTTCGAGGAATTCCTTCCGCAACAGGCGCAACAGGCCGAGTTCCGACTGGAAGTCGACATAATGCGGCAGCTTGAGATGCTCGACGAAGCCGGTTGCCTGTACGTTGTCCGAATGCGACAGCACGAATTCTTCATCCTGCGCTGGTGCCGTCACTTCCTCACCGAGTTCGCGGGCACGGAGCGACCGGTCCACCAGCGCCATCGACATCGCCTTGCGCTCGCTCTGGCCGAAGGCAAGCCCATAGCCACGGGTAAAACACGGCCCCTGGCTCGTTGAGCCCTTGAACTGGTTGACCATCTGGCATTCGGTCAGTTCGACCGAGCCCAGCGGCACGGCAAAGCCGACCTCTTCAGCGAAAAACTCGACCTCGACCTCGCCAAAGCGGATCTCGCCGGCAAAGGGATGATTGCGGCCATAGCCGCGCTGCGACGAATAACCCAGCGCCAGAAGAAAGCCTTCATCGCCACGCGCCAGATTCTGCAATCGCAAATCGCGATCCGCCGGAAAAGTCAGGGGATCGCGCGTCAGATCGCCCGCGACCTGCCCCGCTTCTCCTTGCGGCGAGGCTTCGATCAGCCCGTCGCGGCTCAGAATATCGGTGACCCGCAGCGGCACCGCATCAACGGGTTCGGCCGTCGCCGGCCTCACCCCATCGCCATCCTCGCCAGTCCTGCCATCCCCAAGCACAGGGTCAAGAAGGCGGTGGGTGTAGTCAAAAGTCGGCCCCAGGATCTGACCGCCCGGAATATCCTTGAAGGTCGAGGAAATCCGCCGCGCCACCAGCATGCGCCCGGTATCCACGGGGTCGCTGACCCCGAAACGTGGCAGCGTAGCGCGGAACGCCCGGATCAGAAAGATGGCCTCGATCAGATCGCCGCGGGCCTGTTTGATCGCCAGCGCCGCCAGTTCCCGGTCATAGAGCGAGCCCTCCGCCATGACGCGGTCGACAGCGAGCGCAAGCTGGCCGGAGATTTGCGCCAACGTCACTTCCGGCACTTTCTCGTCGCCCCGGCGCGCATGCGCCAGCAGGCGATGGGCGTTCTCAATCGCGCGTTCGCCCCCTTTTACAGCAACATACATGATTCAGTCTCCAAACCGCGTGGTCCGGGGGATCGCGGCCACCAGGTCGTCTTCGACCAGCACCACGTCGATACCCCGCGGAAACAGAGCCTCATTCATCGCCAGGCGCTCAAACAGCCCCTTGAGCCGCACCGAGGCACAGAACGTCGTCATCCCCTCGATTCCCGGCCCACGCAAACGATAGTCGACACCACATAGCAGGCTGTCGACCTGGATGATCAGCGTCGTCGAGCGGTCCGGATATTCCGTGGTGCCAAGGCAAAAGCGATCAAGGCCGGGAAGCAGCAGCACATCGCTGACGAGCGCAAAACTGCATCGCGACGGCTCGGTCACGACCGGCGCACCACAATGGAACCTGAGCCACGACGCCACCTCTGCGCTTTCCGACAAAGCCTCATCGAGCCAGACCGGGGTGTCATGATCAAACAATGTCAGCGCAATCAAAGCACTACCGCGCATCAGACGCCAGGGCACACCGACCGACGCGCTCACCCGCTGCACGCTTCCGGGGCGCGCCATTGCCTCCATCACTGTGGAGAAAGTCTGCTGGGCTCCGACGACGCGATCGGTCAGCCCGGCCGGAAGTTCGGCAACCGTCATCGTTTCAGCCCTCCCCGCGGACCATGGTATAGAAATCAACCCGCGTCGCCGCCGCCTGTGCCGCCTTCTCCCGACGGTACCTGTTCAGCGCCGCCAGCAACGGTAGAACCACTTTCTCTTCGAGAACAGGCGCAAAGCCTTCCGCCTGCGCGAGCGCGTCACAGATCGCGATCAATCGCGCCTTCTCGGTATCGCGGCCAAGCACGTAGCCGAAACCGACCTCGCCAGTCGCAAGCCGGATCGCCGAACGCGACACGGTGGCTTCGCCAAGATTGAACGCCGCGCCATCGCCGCCGATGCGCCCGCTCACCATGACCAGGCCACGCTCCGCCTCCCGCAATTCCTCATAAGCCGGCAGCGCGATCTCTTCCAGGCGGCTCGAAATCTCGCTGCTCGCGCAATGCGACAGCACAGACATCGACGACTTCCGCAGCGCAATCTCCGTCTCATGCGACGTGCGAAATTCGCGGCTCTCGCTGTGATTTCCGCTCACCATGATCCTCCGTGATCTCCCGACAACGGGCCTTGCAGGATTCCAATCAAACGAAGCGACCTGATAGACGCGCCCCATGACCGTTTGATGACAGAGGCGCGGCTTTCAAGGCCTTTCCAGATCCGCCATCGGTCGTTGTGAGCACGCAACCTCCTCACGCCCGCAAAAATTCAGATGGACCTCACCGGGTGCGATTGTCATGAAGCACACTCAAACCCGTTTGCAGCAGATATTCGTACTCCTCACGCCGCCGCGCCCGCTGCCCGCGACAGGAAAATCCGAGAAGCTCCCGCCTTGCTCCCCTCGCGGATATCCCTGACACGGGAAAGCGCGCATTCACCCTTGTTCCCCCTTGCGCGCCCCTTCCTATCCAGCACGCAAGGACGCCGCCTGCAACAGCCAGGCCGCCTGTCGTGAGCAACGTCACCGGGCATGCCGGATCAGGCCGCCGCCGTCCTGCCGATGATGGCGAAACGCAGTTTCCCGGAAACCCAGTCGATCACCGCAACCGCGATCAGGATCATCAGGATCAGGAAGGACACATGCTGCCATTCCAGCACCCGGATCTGCTCGGCGAGCTGCAGGCCGATACCGCCGGCGCCGACGATGCCGATGATCGTCGCCGAGCGTGTATTGGATTCGATGAAGTAGAGCACCTGCCCCGCGATTACCGGCATGACCTGAGGCAACAGGCCGAAGCGGATTTCATGCAGCGCCGTTCCGCCCGAGGCCCGTACCGCCTCAACCTGCTTCGGATCGGCTTCCTCGATGGCTTCCGAGAACAGCTTGCCGAGCGCCCCGAAATCCGCCACCGCGATCGCCAGCACGCCGGCAAAGGGGCCGAGCCCGACCACGTTGATCCAGACCAATGCCCAGATCAGGGTGTCGATGCCCCTTATGGTGTCGAACAGGCGCCGCACCGGGAAGCGCACCAGGAAGGAAGGCACAATGTTGCGCGCCGCTGCGAGGCTCACCGGCAGCGCCACCACCGCCGCCAATGTCGTGCCAAGGACCGCAATCGACAGGGTTTCGCCAAGCGCCTTGAGATAGAGCGGCAGCGACGAGCCGGGATCGGGCGGCAGCATCATCACCGTGATCCAGCCGAGCTGACGCAGCCCCGACCCGATGCGCGCCGGCGAGAAATCGAATTCCACCAGACCGGTGCCGAAAATGCCGAGCGCCAGCAGCAGCATCACCGAAGTGGCAAGCCGCGGCGGCCCGCACCGGCTCAAAGCTGCGGAACCTCGGACGCCAGGCTCGCCGCGCATTTCGCTCATCGCACGTGCTCCCCGCCGAACATGCGCCCCCGCAGCCAGCCGGTCGCAATATCAATCGCAAACACGGTCACGATGATGGTCACGAGGATGGCGCTGACATCGGCGTAATAGAACTTGCGGATCGCGACCACGAGTTCCATCCCGATCCCGCCGGCACCGACAAAGCCCATTACCGAGGCCTCGCGGACATTGATCTCGAAGCGCAGCAGCGCATAGCTCGCATAACCCGCGATCACTTGCGGCAGCACCGCAAAGCGCATGCAGGACATCCAGTTCGCTCCGGTCGAGCGGATCCCTTCGACCGGTTTCATGTCAACATTCTCGACGATCTCCGCGAACAGCTTGCCAAGCGCTCCAGCGGAATGGATGGCGATCGCCAGCACCCCCGCCCTCGGCCCGAGACCGAAGGCAATGACAAAGATCAGGGCAAAGACAATCGATGGCACGGTGCGGGCGAATTCCAGCACACGCCGGACCAGAAAGCGCAAGCCCGCACTGGGCGCGGTGTTCTTCGCGGCCAGGAAATTCAGGGCAAAGGCAAATGCCGTCCCGATCAGGGTCCCGACATAGCTGATCAGAAGCGTCTCGCCGAGCAGCAGCAGCCACTTGCGCCAGCCCCAGAACCATTCCCCAGGATCGGTCCACACAAAGGCACCGGTGTCGAGCCGGAGAATGCGAACGAAATAGCTGACGAAATTGCCGAAATGCCTGTAAAGCGTGGTCAGGTTGACCTCGGCACCGACCGCGGCGATCAAAAGCATCGCGGTAAAAAGCGTCAGCCCGCCTGCAAGAGCAAGACGGCGCCGCGCGGCACTCCTGCGGTAGAGCGCATGGAGTTCGGCAAGCTGGTCGTCCGGAAGAAGGGTTACGGCGCTTGTCATCAGGGGAAACCGGCCAACAGGAATGCACACGAAACGAACGGGCCGGGTCACACCCGACCCGGCCCATCATCGCAAATAGTGTTGAATCAGGACGCCTTTTTGCGCAGGTCGTCGACAAATTTGATCAGCTCGATGGTCTTGTTGTAGTCATCGTTGGTGATCGTCTTCCAGGGCTGATTCTTGCCGTCGGAAAGCTTCCTGAAAGCTTCCGGATCCTTCGTGGCCGCATCGAGGAAGGCCTGTTTGATCGCGGCCTTCATGTCCTCCGGCAACTCGTTGAGATAGGCGTAGAGCGTATTGATGATCAGGTCGGACTTCCCGATGATCCGGAAATCCTCCCTTTTCATCAGCGAGCCGTCGCCATTCTTGAGCATGTTCTTGGCCAGCATCCGCGTCAGGTTGGAATCATCCTCGGCATTCCAGAGGTTGGCCGCGACATCGACCGTGCCCTGCGCCAGCGCCAGCACGGCATTTTCGTGACTGCCGGTAAAGATCACCCGCGAAAAATAGTGCTCGGGATCGATCCCCATCTGGTGCATCATGTAGCGCGGCATGTTGTTGCCGGAGGTCGAGTTGGGATCGACCAGCCCGAGATTTTTGCCCTTGAGGTCTTCGAGCTTGTGGTAGGGGCTGTCGGCGCGCACATAGAGCACCGAATAGTATCCGGTCGAGCCATCCGAGTTGACATCGATCACGAAGGCATCGGTCTTGACGCCGGTGAGGCGGGCGCGCGCGAACGACGCCGGACCATAATAGCCGATCTGGATGTTGCCGGCACGCTGGCCTTCGATGACGGCGGCATAGTCGTTGGCAATGCGCAGATTGACCTTGACGCCGAGTTCTTTCGACAGATAGCTGACAAAGGGTCCGTAGCGCTCGGTGACGCCCGACCCATTCTCCGCCGGGATCACGGCAAACGTGACCTCGGGATATTTCTCTTTCCAGCTCTCTGCCGATGCGGAAGTGGCAAATGCCACGGCTGCAACGCCAGCCAGAATCAGTCTACGGCTAATCATCCTGTACCTCATGGTTGATGAAAGGGGATGCCCTGACAGAGGGCGGACTTTGTTTTGACCCAGGAAGAGGCGCCGTCAGGCTGCGGCAGCGGCCTCTCCAAGCGAGGGGAGAAACGAAGGCGGCACGCGCACCTGTACCGCCTCCTTCACCTCATGGCCGTCAAGATCATAGAGATCACGCGCCGTGGCCTCGGTCAGCGCCGCAGGCACGTCGTCAAAAACCACCCGCCCCGCGGCCATCCCGATCAGGCGGTCACAATAGTCGCGCGCCAGGTCGAGGTGATGCAGGTTGCAGAGCACCGTGATCCCGAAATGCTTGTTGATACGGAGCAGCGCGTCCATCACCACCTTGGTGTTCCGCGGATCGAGCGAGGCCACCGGCTCATCGGCCAGAATGATATCGGGATCCTGCACCAGAGCGCGGGCGATGGCCACGCGCTGCTGCTGGCCACCGGACAGCCGGTCGGCACGCTCCGACGCCAGTGCCCCCATGTCGAAACGCTCAAGCGCCGACATCGCCACCGCCACGTCATGCTTCGGCCACAGCTGGGTCAGCGAGCGCCAGGACGGGATCGACGGCAGCCGGCCCATGAGGACGTTGGTCAGAACGTCGAGGCGGCCGACCAGATTGAACTGCTGGAAGATCATGGCCGAACGGGCGCGCCATTGCCGCAGCGGTTTGCCGCGGAGCACGGTGACGTCGGCCCCTTTCGCAAGAATGCGCCCTCCGGTCGCCGGCACGAGCCGGTTGATGCTCCGCAACAGGGTGGATTTGCCGGCGCCCGAGCGACCGATCACGCCAACGAAAGCGCCCTCGCGCACAGAAAAGGAGACGTTATCGACCGCCGTGCGAGTGCCGAAACGGCACGTCAGACCATCAACTACCAGCATGGGACGTCCTTCGGAACGGAGGCCAATGGACGGTCTTTAACCACCGATTTCGACAGTCATGTGACAGTCCGCTGAATTGGCATGGCGCTGCCGGAATTTTCGCACCGTCACCGAAGCGTCATGGAACTGTCACACCCGATTGACAAGAAGCCGAAAGCTGCACTCTGCCGCTCGGAAAGCGCCTGTTTCCTGTCCGCCGCACTTCAGACCCGTCCGGGAAGTCTTTAAACAGGCTCCCGCGATCATCCCCTCCTCAAGCTTTGCATGAGCGCGCTCAAACATGACCGACATCTTTATCCAGGGGGGACAGGCGCTCCTCGACGGCACCATCACCGAGACGTCACTACGGATCGGCGACGGGAAAATCCAGAGCATCGACGCCGGCCCGGGGCGCAGCGCGCTGGCCATTGATGCGCGGCGTCTGCTTGTGCTGCCCGGCATTGTCGACCTCCATGGCGACGCCTTTGAGCGACAGATCATGCCGCGCCCGGGGGTCGATTTCCCGCTCGACGTGGCGCTCCTTGAGAGCGACCGCCAGGCCGTCAGCAACGGCATCACCACAGCCTTTCACGCCGCCACATGGTCCTGGGAACCGGGTCTGCGCAGCGGCGACAGTGCCGCACGGCTGCTCGAGGCGATCGAACGTCTGCGGCCACAGCTCAGGGCCGACACCCGTTTCCATCTCCGTCACGAGACCTATAATCTTGACGCCGAAGACAGCATCCGGCGCTGGCTGTCCGAGGGCCGCATTGACCTGCTGGCCTTCAACGATCACATGGATGCCGCCGTTGCCGGGCACGACCATCCGCAGAAGCGCCGTCGCATGATTGAACGGAGCGGACTTTCCCCTGCCGCCTTCGACGATCTGGTGGCCGAGGTCCTGTCCCGCGCCTATGCGGTGCCGGATTCAATCACGCGCCTGGCCCAGGCCGCCACTGCGGCGGGGGTGCGAATGCTCTCCCATGATGACAGAAGTCCGGCGATGCGGCAGGCCTTTCGCGATCAGGGGGTCCGGATCGCGGAATTTCCGGTCAATGAGGAGACCGCACGCGCTGCCGCTGCGGCCGGCGACACCATCCTGTTCGGGGCGCCCAATATCCTGCGCGGCGGCAGCCACACCGGATGCACCAGGGCCTCTGACATGGTCGCGAAGGGGCACTGTTGCGCGCTCACATCCGACTATTATTATCCCTCGCCATTGATCGCCGCGTTCGCGCTTGCCGACGACATCCTGCCGCTGCCACAGGCCTGGGACCTGGTTTCCGCGGGCCCCGCACGGGCCGCTGGCCTCTCCGACCGCGGTGTCCTTGCCCCAGGTGCCCGCGGCGACCTTGTACTGGTCGATGATGCCAGGCCCCGTCCCCGCGTCGTTGCCGTCCTCGCCGCTGGACGGCTCGTCTGTCTGGCGGACGCCGACCGCATAATGCGACAGGCGCCGCCACGCGCAATCACGCAATCCGAATCGCTTGCCGCCGAATGAGGCAGGCTTAAGGTCCGTCGTCATGGAACCATCGCCCCGCTACGCCATCTATTTTGCTCCCGCGCGCGAATCAAAGCTCGCCTCGTTCGGCAGCAGGCTGCTCGGCTATGACGCCTGGAGTGGCCAGGACCGCGCCTTTCCGCAATTCGCGATTGCGGCCGCGCCGGATTGGCCGGAGCTGACCGCAGATCCGCGCAAATACGGCTTTCACGCCACGCTGAAGGCCCCCTTCACACTGGCAGCGGATAAAAGCGAGGCCGAGCTTGCCGCCGCCTGTGATGTCTTTGCCGACACCCGCCGCTCTATTCCCGTGATCCGGCCTGTGATCTCGGCGATCGCCGGTTTCATTGCGCTGACCCCGGAGCAGCCAGGATGCGAGCTCCAGCAGCTGGCGTTCGACTGCGTCACCGCCTTCGACGGCTTTCGTGAAGCTCTGAGCGCGGAGGATCGGGCGCGTCGGCGACCGGATGAGCTGACGCCACGCCAGCTTCAATATCTCGAGCGCTGGGGCTACCCCTATGTCGCGGAGGAATTCCGCTTCCATATGACCCTGACCGGGCGCCTTCCTGAGGAACGGCGTCAGGCCACCCTCAACCTGCTGCGCGACCGCTTTGCCGCGATTTCTGTCGGCACCGTCGCAATCGATCGAATTGCCCTGTGTCGTCAGCTTGATGCCAATGATCGGTTCCGGATCCTTGCCGACTGGACGTTTCGGCCCGATCCGGCATAACGCCGACGGCGACACCGTCGGCAGATCGGGCAGAAGGTTTCGTCTGCCCGCACGCACCCCGCGCACGTCTCCTATTTTGCACATCCTCAGGCCGGCTTCATCCGGCTCCGACCGGCCAGAAGGCGGCATTCCCCCTACACATCCCCCCGCGCAATCCGGTTTGACTGCAAATCAGACACGGGCGGGATGAGCCGCTCCCATAGACTGGGCTGCGGCCCTTGCGTGGGCGCGCTCGACATTGTCGATGAACTGGCGCGCACAGGCGCTCCAGCTGAACGTCACGGCATGATCACGCGCTCTGTCCCGGGGGATCTCCAGAGCGGCAAGCGCCGCCTTCGCCAGATCGCGGTCGAGCACGCCGGCACCGCTGTCGCCAATGATGTCAAGCGGGCCCGCGACCGGGAAAGCTGCAACCGGTGCACCACAGGCCATGGCCTCAAGCAGCACGATGCCGAATGTGTCGGTGAGGCTTGGAAAGACGAAGACATCGGCCGCAGCGTATGCCGAGGCCAGCGCCTCCCCCTGTAAGAGGCCGAGAAAGTGAGCCCTGGGAAAGCGGGCCTCAAGGCTCTTCCGCGCCGGTCCGTCTCCGACCACCACTTTCGAACCCGGCAGGTCTAGCGACAGAAAGGCTTCGAGATTCTTCTCGATCGCAAGCCGCCCGCAGGTCAGAAAAATCGGCTGCGGCAAATCGAGAACGCTTCTCTCGCGCGGTCGAAACAGATCGGCGTCGACGCCCCGCGACCAGCGCATCAGGCGTCTGAAGCCACGGCCCGCAAGCTCGCGCTCGACGCTTTCGGTAGCCACCATCACGCCAGCGCTCGAATTGTGGAAGCGCCGCATCAGGGCATAGGTCAGATCCCGTGGTGCCAGGTGGCGCGCCGCCAGATATTCCGGAAATCGCGTATGGTAGCTGGTCGTGAAGGGGCGACCGCTACGCAGGCAGGCCATCCGCGCACAGATACCAAGCGGCCCTTCGGTTGCAATATGGACATAATCCGGCGCCTCCTCCCGGATGCGCGCGGCAATCACCCCGGGTCGGGTGAACGCGATGCGCAGCTCCCGGTAGGTCGGCAGCGGAACGGTGCGAAAAGATGCCGGCGTCAGCATGCGGATTTCAGCCCCCTGTCGCGGTGCCTCCCGCAACAGATTTTCCAGTGACCGGACCACCCCATTGACCTGAGGGGCCCAGGCATCGGTAACGATGAGAATGCGGCTCACCGGATAACGCCCCTTCAGGCGGCGGCTTCGAAGGCCGTTGCCCGCTCGCTTGCCGCCAGCGACGGCGCCTCCGGCTTTGCGTCCAGCCAGCGCACGATCTCGAAGCGCCCATCCAGATGCTCGACCAGAGCCGTGCAGCTTTCGACCCAATCACCGCTGTTGAGATAGTCGATGCCGTCATAATGCTCGATCGCGGCATGATGGATGTGGCCGCAGATGATACCGTCGACCCCCTCCCGCCTTGCCTCCGCCACCAGCACTTCCTCAAAGCGGCCGATGAAGTTCACAGCACCCTTCACCTTGCGCTTGGTCCAGGCCGACAAGGACCAGTAGGGGAAACCGAGACGCCGGCGCACATTGTTGACGTGACGGTTGAGCACGAGCATGACATCGTAGAGCACCGATCCGACCGAGGCGAGCCAGACAGCGTGACGCACCACCATATCGAACTGATCGCCGTGCAGGACAAGAAAGCGTTTGCCGCCGACACCCGTGTGCACAATGCGATCCAAAATCCTCACACCACCGAAGGCGAGGCCGAGGAAGTTGCGCAGGAACTCGTCATGGTTGCCCGGGATATAGACGATCTCGGTGCCCTTGCGCGCCTTGCGCAACAGCTTCTGCAGCACGTCATTATGGCCTTGCGGCCAATACCAGCCGATGCGTTTCAGACGCCAGCCGTCGATGACGTCACCGACGAGATAGAGCGTCTTCATGTCGTAGGTCTTGAGAAACTCGACGAAATGCCGATCCTGACTCGACTTGGTGCCGAGATGCAGATCAGAGACGAAAACTGCCGCGACGCTGTGTTGCGGATCAGGGTCAGGATGTTCCAACATGACCGTGATAAAGCCGATTCATGTAACATTTTGATGACGCCTGCGCCCTCGCCCGACACGCCCCAACCATCAACCATCCGGCCGACGAAAATCACCGCACACCGTCCTCTCCCGTGCTTTTCCTGCCTGTCGCTGGCGCATCGCAAGGATCGCACCTGATGCACTGGTGCCTGCGTCCGACATCACCGCCTGCCGCAAAGACCACAGATTTCCGCAGACAGCGCCCCTTCCGATTCGGCACACCACGACCTCGCGCTTCTCCCCCTGCCGCGGACAGACAGCAGCGACAGCCACCGCAGGCCAGCACCTCGCAGCTCCTGACACATGGTCCGGAGGCCTGCCGAAACGGCATGATTCGCCACCGGCTGCGACAGTGAGAGCCGCTCCGTGGACCCTATTGCCATCGGCCCAGAATCGGCCCTGGCGGAATCTGCCTTGAAACTCTTGACTTCCGGGTCCATTCGACATATCTATTGTCGAATGGTGTCACCATGCGCATGACCGAACTGACTGCGCTCACCGGCATTGCCGAGCGGCAGGTCCGCTACCTCATCACCGAAGGCTTCATGCCGCCGCCACGCGGCGGCCGGTCCAATGCCGACTATGGCGAGGACCATGTCGCCGCCATTCAACGCTACGCGCGCCTGCGTGAACTCGGCTTCCCGCCTGCAGCCATCAAACTTCTTCTGCAGGCCAGGGAAGGCGTGCCTTTCGCCGTCGCCCCGGGCATCACCTTGGTCGTCGACCCCGCCCTTATCGGCAGTGGTGCCGATGCCGGCGCTCTTGCCGCGGACATGGCCGCACTTCTGGCCGGGATTTTGCGAAAAGACAAGTGAGTCCAGCGGCCCGGCAGGCCACAATGGATTATGGATGGAGCGATCGCGTTTTCAGGCGCAGGCCGGCACAAGCTGTCGTCGGGTGCCGCTGGCGGCAACCTGCCTCAACCGCAATGTCAACTGGTCACGGGCGGGAAGCCGCTACCTCTGCAACCGCGTTGGCCCGGATTCCCCCGGCAAGCCGGCTTCCCCTGAACCCCAGGGCGGCTGCTCGCCCCCTCCCGGCGGCGCTGAAGCCGGCAGGAGCGCTCCCATGCCTCTCCCGTCCGCCGTCCGCAAAACACGCAGGATGACGAGGGCCGCAACGACCCTCACGATCTCGGTTCCACCTTCTCCCAATAGACGTTGACCGGCAACGTTCCCGCTCTCCTGACGATGTCCCGGGCACAGACCGGCATGAAGTTCCAGACGTCGACGCCAAGATTGACGCTGTTGCTGCTGCCCTGCCAGTTCTGGTGGACGTGACCGAACAGCTGGATGGCGCCACGGCGTGCCCCGTTCCAGGTCAGCATCGGGTAATGGCACAATACGAAACGATGGTCGCCGTCCCGCAGCTCGACCAGTTCATGGACCGAAGCCCAGGGCAGGCTGACCACGCGTTCATTATCGTGATTGCCCAGGACCAGATGTTTGCGGCCAGGCAGGCTGCGAAACAGCTGCTCAACGTATCCCTCCCGCGACGAGGACCGTCCAAAGCTGAAATCACCAAGGATCCAGAAATCGTCCTCGGGACCAACGCAGCTCAGATAATTAGCGCGGATCACCGCGTCCATCTCGCTTGCCGACCGGAACGGCCGGTTGCAGAACCGGATGACGTTGTCGTGCCCGAAATGGGGATCTGCCGTATACCAATGAGCCATTCCTGAACGAACCCGAAGCAGAAGGAAAAAGGAATTGAAATTCACAGCCAGCCGCAATCGCGGCAAGGTCGGGAGGAAGCGGCTGGGATCGAACATCCGAGCGAGGTCTGTTCCTTGCCGTGCGATCGGGCAACCCGAAATGCCGCAGCGGGCATCTCTCCACATCCGATTGACGACTGCCATCGCATAACCGGTCCGCTTCCACAATACCGGAAACCACCGCATCCGACCGTTTGAACCCTGAACCGGCTTTGCCCGGCGGTTCGCCACCCCGCCACCCTGTCCCCGATTGCAGTGTGAACGGTCAGGGTTCAGACCTGTCGGAGGGAGCGAACACATCACCGCCCTCGCATGCAACCTGCAAACCGCCCGGAGATCGCTGATCGCTGATCGCTGGCAGATATTGACGGTCCGCTCCTGCCGGGCTCGTCGGGGCCTCATTTTTAAAGGCCGCCATCGCCTGATCCCGCGAGATGTGCCATCCTGCTGCTTTCGTCAATGCTGACGAAGCTCCTGGCTCTTCTGAAAAGCGCGTGGTGAACTGCCGCAGCATGCCTTGAACATCGCGATGAAAGCACTGGCGTTTTCGTAGCCGACTTCATCGGCGATGTCGCCCACGCTTCTCCCTTCGGCCAGCCTCGCGATGGCATAGTGCACGATCGCCGCCCGCTTCCACTGCGCAAACGACAGCCCGACTTCCTGCTCAAAGTGCCGGGTGAACGAACGGCGCGACATTGCAGCCGCGGCAGCCGCTTCATCAATTCCAGCCCTCGCATTCGGGCTGGCAAGAAAGCGCAGCGCCCAGTCGCGCATTTTTGATGCGTGTGGAAGGGTCAGTCCCGGGGCGTCCGGGCCGATAGAGGCAATCTCCAGCGCGACAATCTCAGTGAGAGGCACAATCAACGCATCCTCTGGCGCAAGCGAACGCATCCGCTCAAGAGCGGCAAGCAATAATGGCGACGCTTTCAGCACGCAGACATCATCCGGCAGATGCGACACCAGCGCCTGCGGCACCACCGCCAGCCAACCACGAACCGGACCACGAGGCACCGCGGCGTGGATGACGCCGGCCGGGATCCAGTACAACTTGCCCGCAGGCACCGCCCAGACCCGTCCACCGGCCTCAAGGCTGCACGCCCCCTGCTCGACGAAAGTGAACTGACCCCGGTCATGGGCATGTGGCGAGGCGACGTGCAACGCGTGCGTCTCAACGCGGACATTGGCACGCGCAATCATTGCACCTGGCCCGAATTCGACACTTTTTGGAATGTACCCGATAACCTGCTTTTTCGCTTCCGTCTAGTTTTGTTCTGCCGCCACTGCCATCGCGGCTGCCACAGCGAAAGAACCAGGCCGATGACCATCCTGCATATCGATTCCAGCATTCAGGCAGAGCGCTCGATCTCCCGCCACCTCACCGCCGCCATTGTCGCCACACTGACGGCGCACGCCAACGACCGGGTCCTCTACCGCGACCTTTCGGTCGAAACGCCCGAACTGAACCGAACCTCTTCTGTGGACCAGTTCCTTGCTTCCGACACCATCGTTCTTGGCGCACCGATGTATAATCTCGGCATACCGGCGCGGCTCAAGTCCTGGATTGATGCCATCGTGGTTCCGGGCAAAACCTTCAGTTACACCTCGGACGGACGGCCGCAGGGCCTTGCCGGGGGCCGGAGGATGGTTATCGCCTATGCAAGTGGCGGCTTCCATGGGCCGGAAGCCGATTTCGTCGAGCCCTATCTGCGCGCGGTTTTCTCCCTGCTCGGCATCACCGAGATCGACATCGTTCGCGCCGAAGGTGTCGATATCTCCGCCGATCATCGCGCCAGAGCCCTCGCATCCGCTGAACAGACCATCGCTGCGATTGCCGGACGCAATATCGAAAGCCGCCGCCAAATCCCCTGAACTGCACCTGTCGCGTCCCGCGCCTCTGCGAAAACTGAACATCTGCCCCAGCGACACGCTCAGGAACGTTTCAACTGCCCTGCATGCGCAGGTTTCTGTCGGCGCACCGAGCAGCTGGAGGCGAGAATAATTGAATCCCCGTTCCCCCCGCCGAGGATTCCGTGCCACAAAATCGGCTGAGGGCTCCTTCCCATTTTTGGAACACGCAGATTCCTTCCATGACAACTCCAAACACCCGTCACCTGGACCCTCTGCGCAAAGAACTCCGAGCGCTGCCAACGACACTCCCTCCTCCGCCTTGGCGGAAGGTTGAAATCTTTGGGGTCGGCGGCCTGCAATCCATCGGGCTCGATCGCCAATCCGAGCTTCTGCTCGTTCTTTCCTCGACTGGCCGGGGAGTCATAGACTGCCAATCCGGGCAGAAAGTCGCACGGAACGAAGACGAATACGGCGAGGACAGTTACCTTGAAGCCACCGGCATCGGCCCGCTGCAAGGCAGGACTCTGCGCGTCTCCGGATTACACGGCGGCGGCCTCCCCCCCGGGCACTGACGACGGCTGGTCGCTCGAGACCGTCACACTCGACTGGCCTGCCTGCCAAACCCTGTTTCTTGAACCCTTTGCCTCCCTCTACGACTCGTTCCACGGGAAGCCCAGTCGCTTTCACAAGATTGCCACTGAGCTTGAACTTCGCGCCTGCGGCTTTTCCTATTCCGGTTGCAGCCTTGTTGTTACCACATCAAGCGATATCAGCATCTATGATCGCCGCTGACACTCCAAATTCACGAACCTCGACACACAGCAGACATTGCTGCCAGGCAAATGCGATCGTCAATGCCCCAGCCCTCCGTGCCTTTGACGCGCATCGCATCCCAGGATCAGGGACCAACGCGCCTTCGAATCCACACCATCAAGCCGGATCCGGCTACACACCACCGATGGGGCTGGCTTGCCGCAGAACATTTGACGGTCGTCATCTATTTGGTCGGACCCGTGTGAGCGGAGGGCGAAAGAGTGGCTCTCGTGAAGCAGGATCGGCCTCCGCCAATTTCCGACGTGACCCCTCCAGAATTGGGGGTGTTTCGTGTGACTTTCCCTGCGCCCACCTTGGGGACCTTGGGGGCAGAGAAGATACTCTCTCGACTCTCGACAGCGCCGATTGGGTGGGAGTCCGAAGACGACCACGTGCATCGCCATTGACTCTGGTGTCAACGCATCACTTGTGTGTTGTGGTGAAACAAGTTCAATACCCTGATGAGGCGTTTGCCTTGCCGTGAATTGCGAACTGCCTTCAACCTTCAACCCTGAATCGGGAAATCGCCAAACAACTTCCCACGCATCTCCCACACGTCCACGAGCATCTGTTCCTTCTGAGCTTCGGTGCCGCGTTTCTTCTGAATGGCGGATTCAGTTTCGAAAAACATCTCCACTGTTCTTTCGATGCGTCCGAAAGCCACCGCCTCGCAAAGCAAGGCGCGACGAATTACAGGATGCAGGTCTTTGAACTCGATGAGGTGCTTTAGGAACTCTGCGCAGAGAGCAGACCTGGCGTGCGCAACTGCGGGGTCTTCCTGGATCTTTCGAGGCTCTCTGGAGAGGACGCCTGGATCCCTGGATGGGACCGCAGGAAGCACGCCGCCATAACGTCTTTCCAGAATCTGATCGAAGGTTTCCGCCAGGAGGGGTGCAACAATTCCCTGTTCAGCCCACTCCGCCACCAGCTCCCGGGCGTTCAACTGCGCATCCTCAAGGCGATCGGAATAGTCCGGGTCCTTGAAGAAACGCATGGCGACAGCCACCGCAAGATCATGTGTCGAGTAAGACATAGGTCCCTCATATAGACCCCTGGCACAACCTGACACGTCGGATGCACTCACGTTCCTGAGAAGGAGATCTTCATATGCCATGAGGGACGATTCGCCAAGATTGGCATTTTTCGGTGCACGCCCGTCTTGATCCATCAGCGCCATCAGTCCGTCCAGCATGGTGGGCGCAGGAGGTCGCACTCGTGTCTGTTGTTGAGACCAGGAATCAGCCACCCAGAGCAGAAAAATGAACACCCCGAAACTGACAACCCAGGACGCACCCCCACCTGCGAACGGGACCGACCAGGAACCGACAAGAATTGAAATGAAGGCTGCTCCGACGATGACGGAAATTCGAACGGGTGTGCTCATCGCAAAACCTGAGAGTCCGGGATGCAGACAGCCTGTGGGCTGCCGGAAGGTACCGAACAGATGTAGCCGCTCCACAGTGCGAAGGCCATGGACGAGAGTGCAGAATCCGTGAGGCTACGCGTCACGGACGTCTGCTGAGGATCGGATACCACACTTGTAATGTTCGAGCTGGAGCAGGCGCTCCGCAGCTTTCCGAGCCTTGGCAAAGAGGTGGCGGGGGGCGCTGCGGAAGCCGCATACCGCGAAAGGGCTGGTCTCCACGTCACACGATCGCTGCAACTCTGCGGGTGGAGCGAGCGGTGAAAGGCCGGCTCCTCGGTGCGAGGTGACGATTTATGTTATGGATCCGCTTGCGTCCGATTGCCTGCGCCTGGTCCGCAACGCAGAAACAGGGATCCTGCTGCAGAACCGGGGTCTGCAGAGATTGGCCAAGCCCTGGCGCGGCCCCCCGCGCCGGTGAACCAGAATCCGATTTTGGCAGCAGCCACTCTCCGGCCGCTGCCGACGACTGTCAATCCCGTGCCGTACCGGCACTTTCCCGGCAAGCCCGAACATTCGGCCAGATGCCGGATGCACGGTGCGCCCGGAAATTGGTCCGGCCTTTCAGGTGGGCACCTGGTTTCCCCTCACCCAGGCTCTGGCGGGCTCAAGCTCGCTCAGCGGGAAAGTCCGGATTTCCACGGAGGTGAGCGCCGAGAAAATCTTTCCCACCGGGCCGATCCATCCCTTGTCGGTCACCACCGCGCAGCGCCCGAACCTCTTCAGCCGGGACAGGACGTATCTCAGGTCCCGGAACCACAGCTTCGGAGGGATGGTGCCGACGCGCCGAACCACCTCGACGACATTGAGCCGATCGTGTCTGGCGAGGACCTCGTCGATCGCTCGAACCGCGTTCTCGAAATCCTCTACCCCGATATCCCCGTCAACCGTGACCTCCATGTAGCCTTCTGCCAGATCCGTCGTGATCAACATTGCCCGCTCCTGTATTGCCCCTTCCGAATCGGAAGGTTCAGTTCGCCGCCCTCAGGCTTGCGATCCCCGCTCGTCGTCGCTGGCAGCGCCGGCGTCATCCGGGCGCAAGGTTGAGTTCGCGTGATCTCCATGTGGGGATAGTCGGATCGGGACGCCATCCCGCCACCCGACTTTGGCCTGAGAAAACGCGGCTCGCATGGAGTGGCGGTCCTGGAGGGTCGCAAATGACTTTCCGCCTCCAGGTCATTGCCCTGGTCCAGAATGGCCGTCTTCGCCGCCACGTCGGTCGCCCCAACGAACTCCGGCTGCCTCAAGGCCCTCCCGCCGCCTGGCTGATCCCCTACACTCATTTCTTTGCCGGCCTGAGATCGACGGCAATCAGCCTGCGAATCTGGTGATCCGTCGGCACGTCGAACTCCAACCCCTGATCAGGGTGCCGGAGGCGCGCGTGATTGAGAAGCCTTGAGGGATCGTCGCGCAGACGATGCCACTGTGAGTGGCCCTGCTCGCTTCCATGAATTGCAGGAAGGAGTTGAAAACACGACGCAATTCCGCAACTTCGTCGGGCGCGGTGCGATGGAGGCCTGCGGCATCAAATTCATCGAAGAAATGGAGGGCCCGCCGCACGATGCCATCGTCACCGATCTTCGCCACCCGCCTTTCGCCAGGCGCCGTGCGTTCCGGCACCGGTTGGCCGAGGGAAGCCTTCAGGGGGCCGACCGACATCGCCACGGCAGGCGCACCCAATGGCCGGAAACAGGACGGCATCGTTCGCAACCAGGCTCGCAGTGAGCATCACTTTCGGTACCCGGCTGTGGATCCGCAGCGATGCCTCTTGCCGGCCCGGCTCCTCGCCACTCGGCGACACGCCCTCGCGAATCCTGGGGGGGCCCTGGCCTTTGGGGACGGTCTCAGGCCCCCCTCACCCCGGCCGATACCTTGACATCAGACACTGACACCAGCAACTCCAGTTCCACGGCATCTTCCCCCTTCACCCTGGATGATCCGGGTCGGAACCTGCGGACACAATGAATTGCAACGACTGAGCACAATCGATTGGAATCGGAGTTCAGATCATCATGACTTGCGTATTTTCTGAACAAACTGCGGCCACTCAGACGGGGTCGCTCTGTATCTCAGGCGTTCAAGCAGGCAGATCGACGTTCAGCCCTCCGCCTCGGAACACGCCACTCAAACCGGTAACGAACTGCACATGAAGCTCACCGATATTCCGCTCTTTCTGTCACGGATGCGCACCGACCGGGCGGTGCGGCAGGAGCTCGCCTACAAAAAAATGCTGCCACACTCCGACGAAGTAAACTGGCCGGCGCGGCGCGCCTGCCTGCTTGGTCTCCAGTTTGACCGATGCCCGGAGGATCGTGACCTGATCCTGTATCTGCTCGACCAGGAAATCTGCGCCCGTCAAGGCAGCGGTGGCTGCGGCAGCAGCCTGCAGGCAGTCGTCTTCTTCGCGGCCGAACTCGGCGATCCCTCCATCTTGTGGCGGATCATGTCCGCGAAATTCGCCAATTTCGACACCGGCATCGTGATCGACCGCGAGGCGATCTATTGTTGTGGAGTCGAGCGGACCTTGGCAGTGCTCGCCGCATCGGATCATCCCGCGCGCGATCGATTCCTGCCTGCACCCGCTCAGGCCGATGTCGACAAATGGTGGACGCACCAGCGATCCGCTTTTCCTGACCGCTGGGAAGATGAGACGGACAAGATCGGCACATGCGAGGAAATCGGGGATTTTGAGGCCGGGGCCGAATACCTGCGCAAGGAATTGGCGGAGAAGCTTGCTACGGTGGCCCCCGGAAGCACGGAGGAACAGAAGCTGTTGGTCGACGCACGTCACCAGTGGGGCTTCCTCGGCCGAGCCGATGAGGCGGCAAGGCTACAGGCGAAGCTCGATGCATTTCTGCCCGCGGCCCCCTGGGATCGTGCCAGTGCATTGCGCGATGCCTTGACGGTCTACACCGCTGCCAGTCAGTTTCCGGAGGCGGCGTCAAAGGTTGAGCCCCTCCGGGCAGCGCTGGCACAGGTCGATTCCTGGCGCACTGTCGGTCTCGGCCGCATGTCGGCAATGGCCATGGCTGACCTTGCGATTGCAACGCCCGACAAGGCCGCCGCTGCCCGCGTCTTCTCGATTCTCAAGGAAATGATGGCGGGCGGTCTCGAGGCGCCGCCCGCTCTAAAAAAAAGCTGGGCACACTGTCGAGGCGGGTCAAAAGCAAGGCTTGGAACTCGTTGACTTGCAAAATGGATAAGGAGGTGATGGTGTCGGACGGTTGGGAAGAGTCGGCACAGGCATGGATTGACGATAACGGAACGCAGGGCGACTGGTCACGGCGCTTTGTGCTGGATGCACCCATGATTGCGCGAATCGCCGATCGCGGTTTCACCAGCGCCATTGACGTCGGCTGTGGCGAGGGACGCTTCTGCCGCATGATGCAGCGCCACCATATTCGGACCGTTGGCGTCGATCCGACGGCAGCGTTGATCAAACAGGCTCGCCAGCTCGACCCGAGCGGAGACTATTGCATTGGCCGGGCCGAAGCACTGCCTGGCGCCGACGCCTCCTTTGACCTTGCCGTCTGTTATCTCTCGCTGATCGACATTCCCGATTTTCGCAGGGCGATCGCCGAAATACATCGTGTTCTCAAAGCCGGCGGCACTTTTCTGATCGCCAATCTTCAGAGCTTCAACACGGCGGGACCGCCGACGGGCTGGACCCGGGAAGCCGATGGCTCGCAAAGATTCCCGATCGACCATTACCTGGATGAGCGCGTCCAGTTTGTGTCATGGCGAGGCATTCGCGTCCAGAACTGGCACCGCCCGCTTGGCGCGTATATGGGAGCCCTGCTTGAGGCTGGTTTCGAGTTGCGGCACTTCTCCGAGCCCGAGCCGGTCGGTGCCGATGAAGCAGAGACAGCTCTCTATCGGCGTGCACCGTTTTTCCTGGTTATGGAATGGCAGAAGGCCGCCTGAATCGCACTCCACCTGCCGAAAGCGCGGCATCGTTGCACCAAGGCCCGTCATTGGTCGGCGGCGCTTCACGTGCCCCGCGCAAACATGCGCTCAACCCAAGGCGCCAGAGGTCGGAAATCCGGACTTTCAGGCTTGTGTCTGGTTTCCCCTCGCCCAGGCCCTGCCCGCCTCAAGATCCACCAGCGGGAAGGTTCGCATTTCCACGGAGGTGAGAGCGGAGAAAATCTTCGCAACTGGACTGATCCATCCCTTGTCGGTCACCATGGCGCAGCGCCCGAACCTGCTCAGACGGGACATAACGTATTTCAGATCCCGGAACCACAGCTTCAGAGGTATGGTCCCGACGCGCTGGACCACTGCGACAACATTGACCCGGTCGTTGCTGGCCAGGACCTCTTCGTTCGCTCGAACGGCGTTCTCGTAATCCTCCACCCCGATATCCCCCTCAACCATGATCTCCATGTATCCGGCTCGCACGTCCGTGGTGAAAAACATCGGCACCTCCTCTGTTGCCCCTTCCGGATCGAAGGAGCGCTCAGCCTTCAGGCTTGCGACCCAGGCCGCAGGCAATTTCCTCAGAATCCTTCGCGACCATAGACTTGCTCCCGTCAAGCCTTTCGTCTCCCTCTCATTGTGACAAAGGCCAAAAGCCGTCCCACAAACCTTCAGGTCCCCCTCGGCACGCCGCCGTCATTGACCTTTCGCTGCACCGGGACGGATGTCCACACCGTTTTCGGCACCGTTGATGCGCCTTCTGGGAATACAACTTGTCCGCCATTGCTGCAGACCCACTGTGATCAAGGAACGTGGATAGGTTGTTACGCTGAAAGGAAAGTCAGCGACAACGCTCGGCGCACGGGCCTGCAGACCGTCAATGCAGACACAAGTGTCGAGCAAAAGTTCCTGCCCGGTGGTGGCAGCATCACCAACGAGCGAAAATTCGTCATCGGGTCGTCGAACCAATGTCGTCCCGGGATCGAAGCGTGCCCAGCGAAGCGCCGCCGCAAAGTCGAATTACGCCATTTCAGAACCCAAGCTTCAGATCCGGGTCGACCGAACCCATCGTCTTCCGGAAGATCCCGCCGAAATTGTCCTCAAGGGCGAGGCTGGCGAGCGCAAATTCGATGAGATCCGTATCTGTCGTGATCCCGGTCTGCTGCTTCGCTCGCCGAATCAGCTCAGGGCTGATGCACCCGGCGATCCGCGCCCGCTTTTCGCCAAGCAGACCCGAATGTTCAGCCGCCAACATGACCGCGCTGACGCGCGAACTCACATTGACCGCGGTCTTGCTGGCCTTGGTTTTTCAGCAAGATGAAGTCGCATCTACGAAAAGCAATGGACAAAACCAAGAAATCGATAGTGAGAACTATTCGCAAAACGATTCGGGAGATCAGTGATGAGGAATGCGTGAACTTTATTCG